>ERZ779626.649-NODE-649-length-19491-cov-24.205135_pt1 | contig 19491 bp, 22 predicted proteins | sample MGYA00514209_ERZ779626 | MGnify/ENA primary metagenome ERZ779626 (study PRJEB29562, sample SAMEA4376713) | mouse gut metagenome | isolation source: Cecum | study: EMG produced TPA metagenomics assembly of the A DSS colitis mouse model was used to assess the...
CCCTTCTCCCAGCTGCCGCCTCCGGCGCTGGAGCGGAGGTAGCGGCCGTCGGGGCGCTTCCAGCCGTGGTGGCGCCGGGGGGTGTTCCAGATGGCCTGGGGGTCCGGGCGCACCAGGAGCTTGTCCCCCCAGCGCTCCAGCTTCTCCCCTCCGCCGCAGTCCAGCAGCTCATAGTCCCTCCAGCCGTCGGCGATCCACATGGCGCTTCCTCCTCCGCATACAAAAAATCATCTTATTATATACCAGTCCTTGGCAAGCGTCAACAAATGAAATGTGAATAATTTGACGATTTTTCCCGGAACCGCCCGCAAATTTTTAGACCGCGCCCCGCGCGGTCTAAAAACATACCCCTATATATGCAGCCGCCGGGCCAGCTCGTCCCGCATGGCCCCGCCCTCGAACAGCAGCAGGGCCGCCAGGAAGATGAGGCTGGAGGCCGCGCACACCACCGACGGGTAGATCACCCGCGGCACGCCGCACACCAGCAGCACCAGAGGGATGACCCCGAACAGGACGCTCAGGACCAGATACAGCAGGCAGTCCTGTGGCAGCAGGCGCATGAGGCGGGCGATGACGGTCATCGTCACCATGGTGCACATGTAGAGGATGGGCAGCACAAAGTCCACGGACCACCCCCATCCCCCCGTCCAGTGATCCCAGGCCAGAGCCAGCAGCGACAGGGCGCACATCTGCCAGAGCACGGCCTTCAGGGGCCTGCGCCGCTTCCGCACCGCCACGCCCACCGCCACCCAGGCGCTGGCCAGCCCCGCCGCCACGAAGACGGACCACCGCACGCCCCTGGGGAAGCTGAAATCCACCGCCGCGCACACCACAACGGCCGCCACGCTCCCCAGCGCCAGCAGCCGCAGCAGCAGCCGGTGGGGCGCCAGCCGCAGCGGCGCCCTGGGGAAGCTGTCCTCCCCCTCCGGCGCGCCGGTGAGCTCCCCCTGGCACAGGGGGCAGCGCCGGGGCGTCCCCGTCACGTGGACCTTGCATTTTCCGCAGTAGAGCACGATACGCCTCCTATTCCCCCGCGTCCAGCAGGTTGGTGGTGATGGTCACGTCGATCCCCAGCCCGGTGAGGCTGCGGAAGAAGGCCCGCTCCACATCGTGGCTGACAAAGGGCCCCGCGAAGCTGACCACGTAGTTGTCCCCGAAGGAGCAGGCGCAGGCCTGCAGGGTGTTGGGGGAAGTAAAAACGTCGAACAGCCGGATATACCGCTCCATCCCCGCCGGCATGTCCACCCGTCCCACGTTGGAAAAGGAGGCGGTGGCCGTCCGGTCCGCCAGGTAGTTGGCCAGGCGCAGCACCAGGTCCTTCAGGGGCAGGGGCACCAGCCGGAGGGGGATGCTGTGCTCCAGGGCGCACAGCTCGTTCATCCGCCCCCGCAGCTTCTCCTCCGTCAGGCTCTCCCGGAAGCTCCGCTTCACGTGGGCCGCCACCGCCTCCAGGCTGTCCTCCTGGCGGGAGAAGTCGTAGCGCACGGCGATGGTGGCGAAAAAGTTCCGGGTGGAGGCCGAGGGGAAGTAGCCCCGCAGGTTCACCGGGATGGTGATGGCCACCGGCCGCCGCTCGTCCCGCAGGCGCATCCCCTCGTGGATGGACCGGATGAGCACCGCCGTCATCAGCTCCGTCAGCGTCAGCCCCATGGACCGGGCCCGCCCCAGCAGGCCCCCCAGGGACATCCGCCCCTCCACCACCGCCAGCCGGTTCTCCGGCATCCGCTCTCCCCGCAGCTTGTAGGCGCTCCGCGCCCGCCGGGAGCGGACGGAGGCGGACTTCTCGTAGTACTTCTGGAAGCTGTCCGCCTGCTCCTGGAACCGGGAGCCGCCCCAGGGCAGCTCCGGCGGCGCGCCGGCGAAGTCCTCCGGGTGCCGCTCCAGCAGGTAGCGGTACACCAGCGCACACAGGAACTGCAGCGCCCCGGTGCCGTCGGCCAGCGCGTGGTGAATCTCCAGGCTGATCCGGCGGCCGTAGTAGAGCACCCGAAACAGCAGGCTGCGCCGCTCCCGGTCGTAGATGGGCTCGCAGGGCGGCGTCTCCTCCGGCTGAACGGCCGCGGGCAGGTCGCTGTCCTCCAGGTAGTACCAGAAGGCCCCCCGCTTCATCACCGACCGGTACAGGGGGAAGCGCTCCATGGTCCGCTCCAGGGCGGCCTGGAGGGCCGCCGGGTCCACCGGCTCGGCGAGCTCGCAGGCGAAGCGGAACACCTTCGAGTCGCTGGGCGTGCTGTTAGAGGGAAAGATTTTCGCGGCGTTGTCCAGGCGGCTCCAGCGCCGGGAGCGGGTGCTGTTCATGGGTCTCACTCCTCCAGAAAGTCGTTGATGAGCTCGTAGGTCCGCCGGACGTGCTCAAAGCGCACCGGCAGGGAGAAGAAGCCGTGGAGGGCGTCCTCCATCCGGCGGCACACCGCCCGGTTCCCCGCCAGCTCCAGCCGCCGGGCGTAGTCCTCCCCCTCATCCCGGAGGGGGCAGTACTCCGCCGTAATCACCAGGGTGTCCGGCTGGCGGGAGAGGTCCTCCGCCCGCAGGGGCGCGAAGTAGGGACTGCGCAGATCGTCGTCGCAGGAGCGGTAGAGGTCCATAAAGTCCCGGACCCGTTTGGCCGTGAGCAGATACCCCGTCCCGTTCTCAACCACCGAGGGGTAGGGGGAGGCATCCGAGTAGTCGTTCCACAGGGCGGGATAGAGCAGGATCTGCCGGGCGGGCAGAAACTCCCCCCGGTCCCGCGCCATCAGGGACACCGCCGCCGCCAGGTTCCCCCCGGCGCTGTCGCCGATGAGGGCGATCTCCTCGGGCCGGGCGTGGAGCAGGCCAGCGTGGAGGAAGACCTCCCGCGCCACGGCGTAGCAGTCCTCCGGGGCCGCCGGGAAGCGGTGCTCCGGGGCCAGCCGGTAGTCCACGGACACCACCGTCCGCCCGGTGAGGGCCGCCATGTCGGCGCAGACCGCGTCATAGCTGTCGATGTTCCCGGTCACCCAGCCGCCGCCGTGGAAGAAGAGGAGGACCCGGCTGCCCTCCTCCCCCGGCGGCGCGAAGATGCGCACGGGGATGTCCCGGTCGCTGCAGGAGACCTTGTGCTCCCACACCCGGTACAGATCCGGGTTTCTTCTGCGCCGGGCGGTGAGCTTCACCAGTTCCCTCTCCAGCGGGTACATTTTTTTCACATTCAGCTCCGGGTAGCTCAGGGCGGCCAGCGCCGCCCGCATGGCTTTGTTGATGGCCATAGGCCCTCCTTTTCGGGGATCTTTTCCCCCGTCCAACGTCCTCTTTTTTCTATCATACCACACTCCGCCCCCGTTTTCAATCAAGAACCTGCCCCCATCGCCGCCCCGCCCCCTGTCCGCCCCTGTTTTTTTGCGTTTTTTTCCGCAATTGCCCCTTGACATTTTGCCCGGACTGGGGTATGATAAGCAAGCTTGTAAAGCTTATTCGCTTTACATAAAGGAGGGAGCGCCGTGAAAAATCAGACCTACCGCATGACTATGCTGTTTGATTTTTACGGAGAACTCCTCACCGAGCGCCAGAAGGAATTTTTCGACCTCTACTACAACGAGGACCTGAGCCTGGCCGAGATCGCCGAGAACAACGGCATCAGCCGCCAGGGCGTCCGGGACGTGATCGTCCGGGCGGAGGCCGCCATGCAGGAGGTGGAGGACAAGACGGGCCTCATCCGCCGCTTCCTCCAGATGCGCGAGCACATCGCCGCCATCGAGGCCTCCGTTGAGGAGCTCAAGCTCCTCAACTACCGCCAGTACGAGGACCGCCGCATCGACCGGCTGGCCGACACCATCTCCCAGGCCGCCAAGGCCCTCAAGGAGTAACCATAGGGGACCGGCGGGTCCCCGGAACCCCCATAGACAAGGAGTGACATCCAATGGCATTTGAAGGTCTTTCCGAGAAACTCAACGCCGCGTTCCGGCGTCTGCGCGGCAAGGGCCGGGTCACCGAGTCCGACGTCAAGGAGGCCATGCGGGAGGTCCGTCTGGCCCTGCTGGACGCCGACGTGAGCTTCGGCGTGGTCAAGGAGTTCGTGGCCAAGGTCACCGAGCGGGCCGTGGGCGCGGATGTGCTGGAGAGCCTCACCCCCGCCCAGCAGATCATCAAGATCGTCAACGAGGAGCTCACGGAGCTCATGGGCGGCGGCAGCGAGAAGATCTCCATGGCCTCCAAGGGCCCCACAATCATTATGATGGTGGGCCTCCAGGGCGCCGGCAAGACCACCAACGGCGCCAAGCTGGCGGGATACCTGCAAAAGAACCTGGGCAAGCGTCCCCTGCTGGTGGCCTGCGACGTGTACCGCCCCGCCGCCATCACCCAGCTGCAGGTGGTGGGCCAGCAGCTGGACATCCCCGTCTTCGCCCTGGGTCAGGTCAACCCGGTCCAGATTGCCCAGCACGCCCTGCGCCACGCCAGGGACAACGGCTTCGATACGGTGCTGCTGGACACCGCCGGACGGCTGCACATCGACGAGCAGCTCATGGACGAGCTGAAGAACATCAAGTCCGCCGTCTCCCCCAACGAGATTCTCCTGGTGGTGGACGCCATGACCGGTCAGGACGCGGTCAGCGCGGCCACGGCCTTCGACGAGGCCCTGGGCATCAACGGCGTGCTGCTGACCAAGCTGGACGGTGACGCCCGGGGCGGCGCGGCCCTGTCCATACGGGCGGCCACCGGCAAGCCCATCAAGTTCGTGGGCACCGGCGAGAAGCTGGATATGCTGGAGCCCTTCCACCCCGACCGCATGGCCAGCCGCATCCTCGGCATGGGCGACATGCTCTCCCTCATCGAGCGGGCGGAGCAGAGCTTCGACGAGAAGAAGGCGGCGGAGCTGGAGGAGAAGCTGCGCAAAAACCGCTTCACCCTCAGCGACTACATGGAGCAGATGGGCCAGCTGCGGAAGATGGGGGATCTGGGGCAGATGGCCTCCATGTTCCCCGGCCAGCTGGGCAAGCAGATGTCCGGCGCGCAGATTGACGACAAGATGCTCAACCGCCAGGAGGCCATCATCCTCTCCATGACCCCCAAGGAGCGGGACAACCCCGGCCTGCTGGACGCCAGCCGGAAGCGCCGTATCGCCGCCGGCTGCGGCCTGGAGGTGTCCGACGTCAACCGGCTGCTCAAGCAGTACGAGATGATGCTCCAGCTGACCAAGTCCCTCTCCAAGGGCAAGCTGCCCCTGGGCCTGGGCAAGATGCCGAATCTGGGCAGCCTGGGCAAGCTGGGCGGCATGGGCAAAATGCACGGCTTCGGCCGGAAGAAGCGGCTGAAATAGGCCGCGCCCCCACCCGCTATGCTGCGCGCGGCCCGCGCCGCGGTGCTTGCATGATACACAACATTTTATTATTTCACTAATTGGAGGAAACACATCATGGTTAAGATCAGACTGCGCCGCATGGGCGCGAAGAAGGCTCCCTACTACCGCGTGGTTGTGGCCGACAGCCGCTACCCCCGCGACGGCCGCTTCATTGAGGAGATCGGCTCCTACAATCCCTGCGTCTCCCCCGCCGAGATTAAGATTGACGCCGAGCGCGCCAAGGAGTGGATCAAGACGGGCGCCCAGCCCACCGACACCGTTCGCGCCCTGCTCAAGAAAGTCGACGTGCTCTAATGGCGGAGGTTGGAGAGCACGGCATGAAGGACTTGCTGCTCTACATCGCCAGAAACCTGGTGGAGAACCCCGACGCTGTCTCTGTCACGGAGGTGGAGGGGGACCAGGAGCTGACGCTGGAGCTGCGGGTCGCCCCCGATGACATGGGCAAGGTCATCGGCCGCCAGGGCCGCATCGCCAAGGAAATCCGCACACTGGTCCGCTCCTGCGCCCAGCGCACCGGCCAGAAGATCTCAATTGATATTGTCGACTGATAGACTCTGCGCCCCCACAGCCAGCTGTGGGGGCGCAGGCAATCGGGGCCGCCCGGCGCACACGCCGGGCGGCCCCTGTTCATGTCCTCGGGCGGCGCTCCCGCCCCTTGGCGCAATCAGCAGTGGTGGCCGCCGTGGTGGCCGCCGCCTGCGGCGGCCGGCACATAGGCGGTCTGGCAGCTGCCGTCGCAGAACCCGTTTGCGTGGGCGTACCCGCAGTACGCCACGCCGTCATGGGCGTGCTGGCCGGTGAGGGTGCAGCCCTCCACCGTGCACAGGGCGCGGCAGGACCCGTCGCAGAACCCGTTCCCGTGGGCGTAGCCGCAGTACGTCACGCCGCTGTGCGCGTGCTGGCCGGCCGCCGTGCAGCCCTCCGTCGTGCACAGCCCATGGCAGGACCCGTCGCAGAACCCGTTCCCGTGGGCGTAGCCGCAGTACGTCACGCCGCTGTGCGCGTGCTGGCCGGCCGCCGTGCAGCCCTCCGTCGTGCACAGCCCATGGCAGGACCCGTCGCAGAACCCGTTCCCGTGGGCGTAGCCGCAGTACGCCACGCCGTTGTGCACGTGCCGGCCGGCCGCGGCGCAGCCCTCCACCGTGCACAGGGCGCGGCAGGACCCGTCGCAGCGCCCGCTCTCATGGGCGTACCCGCAGTACGTCACCCCGCCGTGCATGTGCCGCCCGGCGAGGGTGCAGCCCTCCACCGAGCACACCGCGCAGTCGGCGGACACGGTGGTCCTCCCGTGCCGTCCGCCGCCGTGGTGGGCCTGGGCGGTCAGCGGCGCCGCCAGCAGCAGAAGCGCCAGCACGCACGCCGTCCCAAGGGAAAACAATCTCCTTCTGTGCATGATAACACAACCTTCTTTCCAAAATTGTCTGATGATAAGGGATACCTATGCTCTCACTATATGCCCCCGCCACCGCCTCCTTTCCTCTTTCCCCGCAGGCCGCCCAGCAGGCGCTGCAGCGCCCCCTCCGGCTCCCGTCGGCGGGACCTGTGGATACTTTTGTCCATAAAGACCTCCTGGCTGTCGCAGGGGTCCAAGCTGTTGACCTTCCGGCAGTAGGAGCCGTCAGGCAGCAGGGAGCTGGCCTTCACGTTGTCCTCCAGCTGGGTGCGGAGAATCCACAGCAGCTGGGTGCGGACCTCCGGGTCGTAGACGGGGCAGGCGATCTCCACCCGGCGGTTGAGGTTGCGGGTCATAAGGTCCGCCGAGGCGATCCACAGCCTGGCCTCCCGCCCCCTCCCGAAGCAGTAGATGCGCCCGTGCTCCAGATAGCGGCCCACGATGCTGGTGACATGGATGTTCTCCGTCCGGGCGGCGATGCCGGGGCGCAGGCAGCAGATGCCCCGCAGGATCAGCTGGACCTGGACCCCTGCCTGGGAGGCCTCCGCCAGCTTGTCCATCACCTCCCGCTCCGTCATGGAGTTGGCCTTGATGCGGATACAGCCCTCGGTGCCCTTGGCGATCTCCCCGTCGATGAGCTCCAGGAGCCGGGGCTTAATGTCCGCCGGGGCGACCAGCAGATGGCGGTAGACGCCCTCCAGGTTGCCCACCATCATGTTCTGGAAGAATACCGTACCGTCCAGCCCGATGCCCTCGTCGGCGGTCATCAGGCTCAGGTCGGTGTACTGCTCGTTGGTGTGCTCGTTGTAGTTGCCGGTGCCGATCTGGGTGATATAGCTGAGCCTGTCTCCCCGCCGCAGGGTGATGAGACAGATCTTGCTGTGGCACTTGTACGCCTCCACGCCGTAGATCACCCTGCACCCGGAGTCCTCCAGCAGCCGCGACCAGGAGATGTTGTTGGCTTCGTCAAACCGGGCCCGCAGCTCCATCAGGACGGTGACCTCCTTGCCGTTCTCCGCCGCCTTGCAGAGGATGTGGGCCACCTTGGAGGAGGAGGCCAGGCGGTAGATGGTGATCCGGATGGAGATGACGTCAGGCCGCTCCGCCGCCTCGCTGAGCAGGCGGAGGAAGGGGTCCACCCCGTCGAAGGGGAAAAACAGCAGCCGGTCCCGGCTCCTGACCTGTTCAATAATGCTGCTCTGCTCGTCCAGGTCCTCCGGCCACCGGGGGCGGTAGGGCGGGAAGCTGAGGGCCGCTGCCTGCTCCTCCGGCAGGGCCTTGACGAGGTCGTAGACATAGCGCATGTCCAGCGGGGACTGGTCAAAATAGATCTGGTGATTCTCCACCCGGATGCGGCTCTTGAGCAGCTTGAGAAACTCCCCGCCGGGCTTTTTGGACAGCTCCAGCCGGACCACCGACTGGCTGGCCCGCTTCTTGAGCAGCTTGCTCATGCGGCTGCGGATGTCCTCGCCGCCCTCCCCCAGCAGCTCCATGTCCAGGTTCAGATCCGCGTTGCGGGTGACGCACAGGACGCAGGCGGTCTCCATCCGGAACTCCCCGAAGAGGGCGGGGGCCCAGTGGAACAGCATGGTCTCCATGCGGATCATGCGCCCCGGGTGCCCCGGCATAGTCAGAAAGGCCGGCAGATTGGCGGGCACCGGCAGAAAGCCCAGGGAGGCCGTCCCCTTCCGGCTGCGCAGCAGGGCCGCCACATACAGCGCCTTGTTGGCCAGATGGGGGAAGGGGTGGTGCGCGTCCACGATCTGGGGGGACAGCACCGGGAGAATCTTGGCCTTGTAGTAGGTATTGACGAACCTGCGCTCCTCCCCCGTCAGCTCCTCCATGGTCAGGTCGCAGACGCCCTGCCGGCGCAGCAGGGCCGCCACGTCGGTGTAGAGGCGGTTTTTGATCTCAATGAGGCCGGGGACCACGCTGTAGATCTCCTGGAGCTGCTGGGCGGGGGTCTGGCCGGTCTTGTTGTCGATCTCCTCCGGCGAGACCAGGGAGAGGTCGAAAAGATTGCCCACCCGCACCATAAAAAACTCGTCCAGGTTGCTGGTGAAGATGGAAATGAACTTCAGCCGCTCCAGCAGGGGCACCGTCTCGTCCCCCGCCTCCTCCAGCACCCGCCGGTTAAAGCGCAGCCAGCTCAGCTCCCGGTCCTGGGTCCAGCCGTACTGCCCAGCCTCCTGAGCCATTGTCATCGCGCTCTCCTCCCATCGTATCCGGCGTTGGTTCTGATGCGATGTCTACGCAAGAACCCGTATCAGAAAAAAGGTCAGCCTCAAGACGAAAACCATGCGGCTCCGGGATTTCTGCCCGGTAACGCTATGACTCTCCCCATTTGGGAGCCGTATGAGGCCGGATGTGCCTATATTATACCATTTCGGCCGCCGCTTGACAAGGGGGACGCCGCCAAAATTAGACGGAGGTTGGCGTCATGAAAAGAATTTATATAAAAGCGGCCGGCGCGTGAGCGCCGGCCGCTTTTTCGCTTGTTTACACCGCTGGCAGCCTCTCCAATGAGGCCTCCAGCTCCCGGAAGGAGCCGTGGGGGTAGTCCTCCACCGTCACGCCGCCGGGGTTCTCCAGGCAGTCCGTCACCAGATAGACCGCCAGGCCCGCCCGGAGGGCGGCCATGTCGTCCACAGGGTTGTTGCCCACCATGAGGCACTCCTCCCCCCGCCGCCCCAGGTGGGATAAAATATCCTGGTAGTAGCCGGGGTTGGGCTTGCTGCGGCGGCTGTTTTCATAGGCGGTCACATAGTCGAAGTCCGCCTGCGACAGCCCCACCCAGCCCAGGCGGGTCTCTATGGCCACCGCCGGGAAGATGGGGTTGGTGGCCAGCACCACCCCGTAGCCCCGCCGCCGCAGGGAGCGGATCAACCCGCTCCGGTCCGTCCGGTCCGTGAGGCAGGAGCGGGCCCCGTCAAAGTCCGTGGCGTAGAAGTCGTCCAGGATCGTCTCCAGGGCCAGGGCCTGCACGCCCATCTCCCGGGTAAAGCACTCCCAGAAGGCCTGCCGGTTGGTGACCGCGCCGCTGTTGCCGATCATGGCGTCCACGCCCTTCCACAGGGCGCGGACCAGTTTCTCGCCGTCGTAGCCCATGGGGACCAGCCGCCGCACCAGCAGTCCGAAATAGACCCGGACGAACTCGTCCTGCTGAAAGGGCGCCAGGGTCCCGTCCAGGTCGAAGAGGATCGTGTTGAGCATGTTCTCATCTCCTTTTCGGAGATTATACCAAATTCCGGCGCGGATGACAAGCGGAACTTATGGATCCCGTCCCGGCGCTCCCCGGCGCGAAAAAACGGCGGTCCCCGGCCCGCCGTTTCCCCGCTCTCAAAAAAAGCCGCCCCGCCGCCGTTTCCGCTTCTCCTGATAGGGCGGGCGGCGCTCCACCGGCTTGTCGATCAGGATGATGTCGTCCCCGATCTGCTTGATGCACTCCCAGGGGACATAAAACTCCTCCCCCCTGCCGAACAGGCCGAAGAACCGGCAGGGGCCCGGCACGATCAGCGCGGTGACCCGTCCCTCCGGCAGCAGGACCTCCACGTCCCCCACAAACCCCAGCCGGCAGCCGTCGCAGATGTTGATGACTTCCTTATAGCGGAGCTCTACCATCCTGCACTGCATTGCACTTCACACCCCTCTCACAGGGAGTGTATGAGGGGGGAAGAATGTCCTATCACCGGCGGGGCCCTAGATATTCTTTTTGATGGCCTTCAGGGCGTTTTTCTCCAGGCGGCTGACCTGGGCCTGGGAGATGCCCACCTCGGCGGAGACCTCCATCTGGGTCTTTCCCTCGTAGAACCGGAGGGCCAGGATGTGCTTCTCCCGCTCCCCCAGCCGGTCGATGGCGTCCTTGAGGGCGATGTGCTCCAGCCAGTGCTCGTCGGTGTTCTTGGTGTCCCGGACCTGGTCCATGACGCACACCGTGTCCCCCCCGTCGGAGTACACCGGCTCGAAGAGGCTGACCGGGTCCACGATGGCGTCCATGGCGAAGACCACGTCCTCCCGGGCAATCCCCAGCTCCGCCGCCAGCTGCTCCACCGTGGGCTCCCGCTGGGTCTGGTTCATCAGCCGCTCTCTCGCCTGCATGACCTTGTAGGCGGTGTCCCGCATGCTGCGGCTGACCCGGATGGCGCTGTTGTCCCGCAGGTAGCGGCGGATCTCCCCCACGATCATGGGCACGCCGTAGGTGGAAAACCGCACCGGCTGTGTGATGTCGAAGTTGTCAATGGCCTTGATGAGCCCCACGCACCCCACCTGGAAGAGGTCGTCCGCGTTCTCCCCCCGGCCCGTGAACTTCTGGATCACCGACAGCACCAGCCGGAGGTTGCCGCTGATGAGCTCCTCCCTGGCCTGCTTGTCCCCCTCCTTGGTCCGGCGCAGCAGTTCCATGGTCTCCTCGTTGCGCAGGACCTTCAGCTTCGAGGTGTTCACCCCGCAGATCTCAACCTTGCCGTGCACAGGCATCCCCCCCGGTGAAAACTTACATTGGCAGTTTTCCCTGGCCGGGGGAGATTATGCGGGAGGAAAAATGGAGGTTTTGTCGCCGTTGTGAAAATCGAAAAGGGTATTGAAATTCCGGCGGTATTGGGGTATACTAATTGAGCTGAACAAGAAAACAGCCCAATCAGACAAGAAAAACAACTGGGAGGTACTTTCCATGGCTACCATTACAAAGGATACCATCATCGGCGACATTCTGGATATGGCCCCGCAGACCGCGCCCATCTTCCTGTCCATCGGCATGCACTGCCTGGGCTGCCCCAGCAGCCGGGGGGAGACCGTGGCCGAGGCCTGCGCCGTCCACGGCGTGGACGTGGAGAAGCTGCTGGAGGCCGTCAACGCCGAGGCCAACAAGTAACGCAGCCATAAGGGGGCTCATAGCTTCTGTCTATGAGTCCCTTATCAGGTCTGCCGCCGGCGCGGAGGGGAGGGGATGAGATGCCGGAGAAGCTGGAGCTGGGCCCCCGCCTGCGGGCCATCGCGGACCTTGTGCCCCCGGACTGCCGGTGTCTGGCCGACATCGGCACCGACCACGGCTACGTCCCCGCCGCCCTGCTGCTGGCGGGCCGGGTCGGTCGGGCAGTGGCCGCCGACGTGGGGGCCCTGCCCTTGGACCACGCCCGGCGCACCGCCGCCCGCTGCGGCGTGGAGGACCGGATGGACCTCCGGCTGGGGGACGGCCTGTCGGTGCTCTCCCCCGGCGAGGCGGACGTGATCGTCATCGCCGGCATGGGGGGCGACACCATCGCCGGCATCCTGGCCGCCGCCCCCTGGAGCAGGGACGGGCCCCTGCTGCTGCTCCAGCCCATGAGCCGGGCCCACGAGCTGCGCCGGTGGCTGCCGGAGCGGGGGTACGAGGTCCGGGCCGAGACCCTGGTTCAGGACAAGGGGGTGCTGTACCCCATCCTGTCCGCCGCCGGGGGGACCATGGCCCCGGCCTCCGAGGCCCAGGCCTGGGGGGGCTTTCTGCTGGAGGGCGACCCCCTGTGGGGGCGGTATCTGAGCGACCGCATTTTGCGCCTGCGCCGGGCGGCGGCGGGGCTGGAGCGGGCCAGAGACCCCGCCCTGGCGGTAAAGCGGACGGCGCTTCTGTCGGCGGCGGCGGCGCTGGAGCAAAAGAGAGAGGAGTGGTCCCGTGGCGAGCGTACATGACATCGAACAGGCCCTCTACGAGCTGGCCCCCAGGGAGCTGGCGGCGGAGTGGGACAACGTGGGCCTGCTGGCGGGCCGGCGGGACCGGGAGGTCCATAAGGTCCTGGTGTCCCTGGACGTCACCGCTGCCGTGGTGGAGGAGGCCCGCCAATGGGGCGCGGAGCTGATCGCGGCCCACCACCCGGTGATCTTCCACCCGGTGAAGCGCGTCACGGACCAGGACCCCGCCGGGGAGATCCTGCTGCGCCTCGCGGAGCACGGCATCGCCGCCGTCTGCATGCACACCAATCTGGACGCCGCCCAGGGGGGCGTCAACGACGCGCTGGCGGCGGCGCTTCAGCTGGAGGAGGCGGCGCCGCTGGAGGGCGGCGGGGGCATTGTCCGCACCGGGCGTCTGCCCCGGCCGGTGTCCGTCCCCGATTTCCTCTGCGCGGTCCAGGAGGCCCTGGGGGCCGGCGGCCTGCGCTGCACGGACGGGGCGAAGCCCATCTCCAGGGTCGCGGTGGGCGGCGGGGCCTGCGGGGAGTTCCTGTGGGCGGCGGCCGCCGCGGGGTGCGATGCCTTTGTCACCGCCGACGTGAAATATAACCAGTTTCTGGACGCGGCCGCCCTGGGGCTGACCCTCGTCGACGCCGGGCACTTCCCCACCGAGGACGTGGTGTGCCCCGTGCTGGCGCGGTACCTGTCGGAGCGGTTCCCGGAGCTGACAGTGAGAAAATCCGCCTCCCACCGGGAGGTCATACAATACTACATGTAAGGAGAGAACGCGATGTCTGGACATTCCAAATGGCACAATATTCAGAAGACCAAGGGCGCGGCAGACGCCAAGCGCTCCCAGGCCTTTACCAAGATCGCCCGCGAGATCATTGTGGCGGTGAAGGAGGGCGGCAGCGGCGACCCCAACAACAACTCCCGCCTGGCCACCGTCATCGCCAAGGCCAAGGCCGCCAACATGCCCAACGACAACATCAAGCGCACCATCGACAAGGCCCTGGGAGCCGGCAACAGCGACAACTTTGAGAAGGTGGTCTACGAGGGCTACGGCCCCAGCGGCGTGGCCGTCATCGTGGAAGCCCTCACCGACAACCGCAACCGCACCGCCCCCGAGGTCCGCCACCTCTTCGACAAATACGGCGGCAACATGGGGGCCACCGGCTGCGTGAGCTGGAGCTTCGACCGCAAGGGCGTCATTATCATCGACAACGAGGACGGCGGCCTGGACGAGGAAACCGTGATGATGGACGCTCTGGACTGCGGCGCGGCGGACTTCGAGGCCGACGGCGGCATCTTCGAGATCACCACCGATCCCGACGACTTCAACGCCGTCACCGCCGCTCTGGAGGCCAAGGGCTACGTCTTCGCCGAGGCCGCCATTGAGATGGTGCCCCAGAACTACATCAAGCTGACGGCGGAAGAGGACATCAAGAACATGACCAAGATGATCGACCTCATGGAGGACAACGAGGACGTGCAGAACGTCTGGCACAACTGGGAGCAGGAGTAATACGATTTCCTGATCAGACGGCCCCGGTCATAACGGCAGAGGAGCGCCCCGGAAAAATCCGGGGCGCTCCTCTATGTATGGCTGTCAAACAGAGGCGAATCAGAAAACGCCCTGCTCCATCATGGCCTCGGCCACCTTCTTGAAGCCCGCCAGGTTGGCGCCAGCCACCAGGTTATAGCCCAGGCCGTATTCCGCAGCGGCCTCCATGGACACCTTGTGGATGTTTTTCATGATGCCCTTGAGCTGGTTGTCCACCTCCTCGGCGGTCCAGACCAGGCGCTCGCTGTTCTGGCTCATCTCCAGGGCGGACACGGCCACGCCGCCGGCGTTGACGGCCTTGGAGGGGGCCACGATCATGTTCTTCTGCTCCATAAGATAGAACAGAGCGTCATTGGTGGTGGGCATGTTGGCCACCTCGATGTAGTACTTCACACCGTTGGCCACGATCTGCTGGGCGTGCTCCATGTGCACGTCGTTCTGCATGGCGGAGGGCATGATGACGTCGGCCTTGACGCCCCAGGGCTTCTCGCCGGGGTGGAACTCGCAGCCGAACTTGTCGGCGTAATCCTTGACCTTGTTGCGGCCGGAGTTGCGCATGGTCACCAGGTAGTCCACCTTCTCCATGGAGGAGGACACGCCCTCGGGATCGTAGATGTAGCCGTCGGGACCGGACAGGGTCACGACCTTGGCGCCCAGGTGGTGGGCCTTCTTGCAGATGCCCCAGGTCACGTTGCCGAAGCCGGCGCAGGCGATGGTCTTGCCCTTGATGTCCTCACCCTCATGGGCCAGGACCTCCTGGAGGTAGTACATAGCGCCGTAGCCGGTGGCCTCGGGACGGGTGAGGCTGCCGCCGTAGGAGAAGCCCTTGCCGGTGAGCACGCCGTTCTCGAACACGCCCTTCAGGCGGCGGTACTGGCCGTACAGGTAGCCGATCTCCCGGCCGCCCACGCCCATGTCGCCGGCGGGCACGTCGATGTCGGGCCCGATGTAGCGGTACAGAGCGCTCATAAAGCTCTGGCAGAAGCGCATGATCTCCGCGTCGGACTTGCCGGCAGGATCGAAATCGGAGCCGCCCTTGCCGCCGCCGATGGGCAGGCCGGTGAGGCTGTTCTTGAAGATCTGCTCAAAGCCCAGGAACTTGATGATGCCGGGGTACACGTTGGCCTGGAAGCGGATGCCGCCCTTGTAGGGGCCGATGGCGCCGTTGAACTGGCAGCGGTAGCCAATGTTGGTATGATAATTGCCGTTGTCGTCCATCCAGACCACGCGGAAGGTGAACATGCGCTCGGGCTCTACGATCCGGTTGAGCAGGTCGGCCTTCTCATACTCGGGGTGCTTATCCACCATGGGGGCGATGGAGGTGAGGACCTCCTCCACGGTCTGAACAAACTCGGGCTCGTTGCCGTGTTTCCGCTTGACGGTCTCGATGACACTTTCGACGTAGGCATTCATTTGGATGTTCCTCCTCAAATTTTCAATGCAGAGCGGGCGGGATAGCGGCCCCACCCCATTCTCCGTTCACCCATCATACTACCATTTTCCACCTCAAAACTCAACAAGAGATTTTGTAAATCGCCTGCGCAAAACGTGGAAGTTTCCCCCTCATTTTTGTGCAATTTGATTGAAGCCCCCGCCCCGGCCGGTATGGGCGGACATGTTTACCGCCGCCGGAGGACTCCCCGGAGGTGCGCGTATTCCATCCCGGCGTGCCGGCTCTCATAGCTGCCGAGCACCTCCTCCAGCAGCCGGGGGTAGCCGGTGATGATGCCGCCAAGGCCCATCTCCAGGTACTGCAGCATCTTCTCCTGGTCGTACACGCTCCACACGTACACCGGCAGGGCCAGGGAGGCGATCCGGGCGCCGGCCCCGGGCAGCGGTAGTCCTCAATAGGGATCTCCCGCAGCTGTGCCCAAGTCAGCTCCCCCACGCTCTCACTCCGGCCCGCCATGCGCTGCAGGCTCTCGCCGTGGAACAGCACCGGTACCCCGTCCGCCGTGGGAGCGTCCCCATCCGTCCGGTTAGGGCGGCCCACCGCCGCTCCGCCATAGGATATATTTGCCTCTTTGCCCATTTTTTCTTGACAGTTTGCAAACTCTTGATTTGTATTTCTAGTGGTGCGGCCTGGCAGGAATAAGACTAGGCCTTGTTTGAAAAATGGAAATATGACCAAGCGCGGAGGATTTTGCTGCCAGACGAGGCCGATTTTTCGCAGGAATACTGGATGTCTTTCAAGAAAATTCGGGGAAGTATGGCGGCAAAAGGCCCGCCGGTTGGGCATATTGACAATTTTCAAACAGGCCCTATACAGCAGCGTGCAAATTTTCTATACTCAATCAAAAGAGTATAGGAGGATACAAATATGTCATGTTACATTAGGTAATGGAATGTCGGGAGCGTCTGGTTCCGCGATCCTGATTGTTTCCTCAAGGGCCGCTCGGAAATCTTCCCCTCTGTTTGAGCTAAAGGCCCCGGGCAATAGTGATAGGTCGTGATATGGGCCTCATAGGCGAAGCACCGCTCTGCGCAGCGTTCCCCGCAGAGATGCGTTCCCGTCCAGATGCTGGAGCAGTACTATCTTAAACAATACCACTGGGTCGATGCTCCGCCGGCCTTCCTCCTTACTGTACAGCGGTTCCGCGATTTCGTACAGTTTCTCGAATTCTACTGCTGCATCCACCTGCCGCTATAGATGACCGGGCGGCGCCAGACTTGCTGCGTCCACCATTTCTATAACCCCGCGGTCCTTCTTTCCTCGTTCCAGCATTTTCGTCACCCCTTCCTATTTTACTGCATTTATTGCAAAAAGTCTGCCCAAAGACAGTCTTTTTCGACAAGCTGACGGCCGGGAGATACCTCTCCCGGCCGTTTGCCTGCATTTGCAGATACAGGGGCGTCTTTATTCGTTTATGTCCTCTCGGAGGAAGAATTTATGCCTGGCGCACCACAAAGGTGGGGATAACGGAGAAGGTATTGTTTTCCGGGACTGCGTCGCCCAGCGCCCCTACCACGTACATGGTGTTGCTGCCGTAGGCGTTCAGCGTCATGACGCTGACGTTCTGCGCCACGTTGGCCTGGAGCCAGGTGGTCTGCCCCAGCGTCGTGGGCATCTGGTTGGCCAGCACCTCCAGCTGAAGGCCGATGGCAATCTCGTTGGGGGCCACGTTGGGGCCGATGCCCCACGCCGCGCCCTGGAGTTTGCTCAGGTCCACCGTGGTATAGGTCACATCCAGGCTGACGGGGACGCTGGAGTTGTTGGTTACGGTGATGCGGGGAGAGATCACCTTGTTGTCCCCCTCAATGGTGCGGCTGACGTGGAAGGGAACGTAGGTGGGCATGGTGACCGACATGACGCTGGGAACCACGGTGCCCACCATCAGCACCTCGTTGGAGGAACCGATGGGCACGTCGCCGGACTGGTAGTTGCTGGATGCGTAAGCGGTGGTGAGGAAGATGCTGACGGCTGCGAAAACCGCCAAAACAGCGGAAAGCTTGCGTTTCATTCAGATACAGCTCCTTTTTTCTGCCCCCGTATCCGCAAAGTGTGGCTGTGGTCAGCTCAGCACCGTGATCTTGATCGCGGCGCCCGCCTGTCCGATGAAGGACTGGTCCTCCTCGCGGTAGGCCTTGAAGTAGGCCGTCGCCTGGTACTCGCCCGCCTCCAGGACCTTGTCCAGCCGGACATTTTCGATGTAGGAGCCCACGGGGATGGCTTTGGACTGGTAGACCAGCTCCTGGGTGTCGTCTATGTAAATCTCCACCACCAGCAGCTTGGCGTTGTTCCCCGGATTTTCCAGCATCAGGTTCCCCTCGGCACCGCCGTCGGCGAAGACCGGGCTGCTGTTGATGGAGAAGGCGATCATCCCTTCGTCCAGCTGCTCCTGGAGCTGGGCCTGCCGCTCCGCCATGTCGATGCCGGGCAGGACGCCCATGGTGGCGTTGTCGTCCAAGGCCAGCGAGCTGCCGCCGTCCTTGCTGAGCATCCAGAGGATCCCGCCGCCGCCGGCCAGCAGCAGACACACTATGGCGATAGCCAGACGTTGCTTTTTCTGTTTGGGGGAAGCTTTTTCTTTCATGCTAAAACCTCTTTTCTCCTGTAAAAATGGCAGATGATTGACCGGCCTATGGGCGGGGAGGCCGCCGGTACGCGCGCCGCCCGGGCTTTATCACAAAATCCGCAAATTGCCGCAGAGATGGCGGAGGAAGCTCCGGTCCGGCGATGGACGAGGGCGGAAAAAGCCCTGTACGCCTCTTCTGAAGCGGGCGCCAGGGCGCAAAAAATAGGCTGGGCAAGTATGTTTCATTGTCCGGCCTGGTTTGCTATGTAAAAAATTGTCGGAGGGGCTTGCGATTCCCCGCCGCCTGTGCTATGATAAGCTCGCCGGTTTGGAACAGGGTATGCAAAATCCGTTCCACGCCGCCTTCAGCGCGACGATCTGCGGATTTTGTGATTTGACCTGTCAGGTGATCAGCCCGAGCCGGTCCATCTGCCGGGCGTGCTCCGCCCCGGTGGAGATCAAATAGATGCGCGTGGTCTCAATGGAGCTGTGCCCCAATACGTCCGCCAGCTTGACCACGTCCCGGTACGCCTGGTAGAACGCCCGGGCGAACAGGTGGCGCAGGTTGTGGGGAAATACCTTGGACGCAGCGACGCCGGCCCTGTCGCAGATGCTCTTCATCTCCGCCCAGATCTGTCTGCGCGAGAGCCCCTTCCCGTTTCTGGTGAGAAAAATCTCGCCGGAGACGATTTTTTGCTTTCTGGCGTACTTTTGCAGCTTCCGGCACAGCTTGCCGGGGATGAGGATGATGCGGATCTTGCCCTTCAGACTGACCTCCGCCCGGCCCCGCTCCACGGCCTCCGCCGTGATATACCGCACCTCCGACACCCGGATGCCCGTGGCGCAGATCGTCTCCATCAGCAGCGCAAGCCGCTCCTTGCCCTGGGCGCGGGCCGCCTCCAGCAGGCGGGCGTACTCGGCCCGGTTCAGCTCCTGCTCCGTCCGGCGGAACAGGCGGCGCTGGATGCGCAGATATTTTACGCAGCAGTCTTCACGGCTGCAAAATTTGAGAAACTTGTTCAGGGCCGACAGCTTGGAGTTGACCGTCTCTGGGCAGAGCCCCTCCGACTGAAGCCGCTCCTTCCATCCGGTACAGGCCTCCTTATTCAGCGGGCGTTCACCCAGCCACGCGGCGAAGCCCCGCATATCGCGCAGGTATTTGTCGATGGTCCCTGATACGCGCTCCTCCGCGCGTAAATGCTCCTTAAAGGCTGCAATCTGGGCGCTCTGAATGGTCTGACAGTCCATATGGAATGGCTCCTTCTCTATAGAATTAAAGGACAGCTGCTCTGCCTGTATGCACAGGCGGGGAATGCCGGTTCTTATTCTGGGTTCTTCCAGGCGGCAATATACCGGGCCGCCCCCCATTTCCGGTATCCGCTTTCAAGCGGCGGGGGGATTCCCGGATCGCTCATGGAGTTCCTTCTATATGCAGTTATCAAGGTACGCTCTGTGCGGTCTTCTTGACCCTGCCGCACGCGGCCTGGTACCCGGCCTAGTCGCACTAAGAAGCTGTACCAATAGGCTAAAGCCTTTTTAACAAAGTGCGAAAAGCGGC
>ERZ779626.650-NODE-650-length-19490-cov-5.651659_pt1 | contig 19490 bp, 23 predicted proteins | sample MGYA00514209_ERZ779626 | MGnify/ENA primary metagenome ERZ779626 (study PRJEB29562, sample SAMEA4376713) | mouse gut metagenome | isolation source: Cecum | study: EMG produced TPA metagenomics assembly of the A DSS colitis mouse model was used to assess the...
TGGTGGACTTGCCGCAGCCGGAGGGGCCGACCAGAACGATGAACTCCTTGTCCGCAATGTCCAGGTTGAATTCCTGGACCGCCACGACGCCCTTCTCTGTCACTTAGAGATTGACCTTCTTCTTGGGGGCATCCTTTTTCTTTTTAGCTTTTTTCTGGTCGCCGCTATGAGGATAGATTTTTGTGATGCCTTTCAGATTAGGATGAAATCTCTGGTACATCCAACGAGATAACATCAATAATGTGATTTTGCGTATATATTCCACAGTGCGTCCACTCACCGGGACAAGTGCGGAACAATCGGATGATTGTTCCGCACTTGTCATAGAATCCAAGCAGGAGTACGGCGAGAATTGGTGCATGGTTTTTGACGACGTTCTTTTCTGCTATCTGAAAAACATCGAAGATGTCCCTAATAAGAAGCAGCGGGCCCTAGTGAACGGATACCTGAAAAGCCTAGAGATTCTTGTGGTTTCATCAAAATAGCAAAGAGGGAACCAGATGCTGAAGGGCAGTAAAAATTTTTAACCGCTCTTGCTCTTTTGCGTTTGGCTCACATGAATATAGAGTGCAGATAAGGTAAACCATCTCGATTTTATGAAAGAACCATGAGCTTTAAATACAGCCGAAAATAGCGTTCTTACTTGCTGCGGGAAAGAATCCGCTATTTCCATAATGAGACGTACTTTTTAGATGCGCTCAAGATACCACGCGAGGCTTCGCCTCATTGCGTCCTCCGGGTCCATAACATAACGGCGGTCCAGAATTTCCAGCCCCAGATATCCGATATAATCCATAGATTTCAGCGTATTTAGGGCTGAATCCAGATCCAGAGCGCCGTCTCCGGGGGCTAGATGCCCACCGGGATTGCCGTCTACAAAGTGAACGTGCCCCAGCTTTTCTTTCCCCACCATGCTGCAGAAGGTTGTGAAGGTATCCACGCCCGTGGTGGCAATGACATCGGTATCCGCCAGGGCGGTCAGGTTTTTGCTGCCTACCTCCTTCAGCATTCGGACCAACTGGCTGGCTTCGTTGCAGATATGGGTGGTGAATTTTGTGAAGGGCTCCAGCGCCAGGATAACGCCTTCCGCCTCCGCTTTTCTGCCGATCTCTTGGAAGGACTCCACGCACCAGCCAAAGGCGTCCTCCGGATCGACGTCCAGATAGGCGAAGCCCGTGGACACCACCATGCGGTCGCAGTCCAGCGCCGCCGCCGCCTCAATATGCCGATTGAAAAAATCGATGGTCCTCCGGCGGTACACCGGATCGGGATGGGATACGCTGATGGCGTAGACGCACTGCTCCGGCGTAAAGCACCCCACCTTCAGGCCCCGGGCCTTGATGGAACGGCTCAGCTCCGCGAGGCGGGCGGCGTCGAAATCCTCCAGGTGCAGATGGGGGCCGGAGGCCCAGAGCTCAATGGTTTCATAGCCCAGACGCTGTGCGGAGGCGAGGAAATAATCCAGGGTATACCGCTTGTACTGGTAGTTCGCACAGCAAAATTGAGAAAATTTCACAATAAACAGCCCCTTTTCTTTGATTTGGAGAAGGCGGAAAGCCCTCTCGTTTGGTTCCTACAGGATAATACATATTAATACAAAAGTCAAGGGGCCGTAATATTCAGATAACTCTTGCATTTCAAATGGTATTTGGGTATAATGAGGTCAATCGGCTTAAAAGCGGTATTATTAAGATATGAAATGATCGAAAGAGGAACGGCCATGAGCACTCCCGGCGTACAGCTCAACAGCACAAGCGCGGAACCGCTTTACCGCCAGCTGGAGGCTGTGTTGAAAAACGAGATCAATAGTGGCAGCCGCCCGCCCGGGAGCAGGCTGCCGACCGAAAATGAGCTTGTGCAGCTCTATCATGTGAGCCGGGTCACCGTCCGGAAGGCGCTGGACGAGCTGTCCCAGCAGGGATATCTGGAGCGCCGGTCCGGCAAGGGGACGTTTGTCGCGGAAAAACGCTTGCAGCGGGGCCTCTCCGGCGTCATCCGGTTTTCCGAGGTGTGCAGGCGGATGGGGTGCGAGCCGGGCGGGAGGACGGTCCGTCTAAGCCTGGAGATCGCCTCCAAAAAGGACGCCGAACAGCTCCAGCTGCCGGAGAACTCCCAAATTGTAATCCTGGAGCGGGTCCGCAGCGCGGATGGCGAGCCCGTCGTGATCGAAACGAGCAAATTCCCGGAGGATTTCTCCTTTTTGCTGGGCGAGGATTTGAATGACATCTCCCTCTATGAGCTGCTCCAGCGAAAGAGATGCATTGTGTTCACCAAATCGACCAAGATTCTGGATCTTGTCTACGCCACTCCTCAGGAGGCGTTTTTTCTCAACGTCGCGAAGGGACACCCGCTGATTCGGATTGAAAGCGTGGTAGAGGACGCCTCGGGGCATTGCCGCACCCTTTCCAAGCAGCTTTGCAACGGGGACAAGTTCAAACTGATGGTATAACCGCCGTGTGGGTCGCACGGCGGTTTTTTTCGTTCCGGGCCCGTCCGGAATGTATTATAAAGTATTATTTCTGTGAATACTGACAAATCAGACGGGGCGCTTTTTTGCGTTCATCCAAAAATTGCGTAAAATTCAGGATTCTTATTGACAAAAATATCTAATATACTTATAATCCTAGATAATACAAAGCAAAACATTTCAATACCTATAAAGACACCGTAGGCTTTGGCGTGTTTGCTTGTAACAGGGAACGCGCGCGGTCCTCGCGGAAACGGCCCGGGGCGGCGGGCAGGGGAAGCGTCATGAACTTGTCCTGTCCGCGGCTGCCGGAGGAACTATCAGAGATAAGGAGAGAAAATCATGTTTTGGATCGAACTGGTCATCCTGCTTCTTCTCATTTTCTGGGGCGTAAGAAAGGGAGGCATCTTCCTCACTCTGGCCGGCGCGGTCGGCGCGTTCGTATTCACGTTCATCTTCAAGGCCCCCATGTCGGATCCTCCCCTCACGGTCCTGCGGATCATCCTGGCCGTGGTCATCGCGGGCGGCGCGATGCAGGCCGCGGGCGGCATCGAGTACCTGGTGGCCATCGCGGAGAAGATTCTGCGCAAGCATCCCAAGTCCATCACCATCCTGGCCCCCATGATCAGCTGGCTCTTCGTGTTCTGCTGCGGCACCGGACACATTCTGTGGAGCCTGCTGCCCATCATCAATGAGATCGCCATCGAAAACGGCGTCCGTCCCGAGCGGCCCATCGCGGCCTCCGTGGTCTCCAGCCAGAACGCCGTCTGCGGCACGCCTCTGGCCGCCGCCACCGCCGCCCTGGTGGGCTTCCTGGAGGAATCGGGCAGTGTGGACATGATCACCATCCTCATGGTGGTAATCCCCGCCACCCTCCTGGGCTCCCTGGCCTCCGGCCTCGTCATGCTGAAAAAGGGCAGGGAGCTGGCGGACGACCCGGAGTTCCAGCGCCGCATCGCCTCTGGCGAGCTGGTGCTGCGCGAGCACAAGGAAGAAAAGGAAGTCGATATGTCCGGCTTCAGCCGCCAGTCCAAGCTCTCCGTCGTCGCCTTCCTGGCGGCCATGGTCATCATCGTCCTCCTGGGCGTCGTCAAGTCCCTGCGCCCCGTCCTGAGCGACGGCAGCACCCTGGGCATGACGGACATCATCCAGATCTTCATGTTCTGCGCCGCCGCCGTGATCTGCCTGGTGATGGACAAGAAGCCCGACGTGGTCCTGGAGACCCCCGTATTCAAGTCCGGCGTATTCGCCGCCGTGATCTGCCTGGGCCTGTGCTGGATGGTGAACATCTTCATCGGCGCCCAGTCCACCTTCCTGACCGAGACGGTCTCCCAGTTCACCAACCAGTATCCCTGGATCTTCATCGTGGCCTGTTATCTGGTGGGCAACATCACCACCTCTCAGGGCTCCACCACCGCGATCGTGATTCCGCTGGGCCTGGCCCTGGGCATCAGCACCCCCGTGCTCCTGGCGGGCTGGGTCACCATCGGGTCCCACTTCCTGATTCCCGCCGCTTCCGAGAGCCTGGCCGCTATCGCCTTTGATACCGCCGGAACGACGAAGATAGGCAAATTCGTGTTCAACACCAGCTATCTGCTGCCTTCCCTGGTGATGGCCGCCGTGGACGCCGGAGCGGCGTTCCTGCTGGCCAGCGTGATCCTGTAAGCATCCGGACGCGCGGGAGCCGGGCAAATTCACTCTCCAACCGCCGCCCGGCTCCCGCGCATTGATTTTCAGGAGGAAGCGACCATGAAATTTACCCTGATGAGCTACCACTACCTCCGGTATCCCATCCGGAAGTACCTGGACAAAATGGAGCGGGCCGGGCTGGACGGGATCGACATCTACTGCACGGGCCCCCAGCTCAACCCCTTCGACTACTCCCTGGGCGCGCTGATCCAGCTGAACCGGGATATCCGGGACCGGCATCTGACCCCCTACGTCCTGACCGCCGAGAACTGCGTCTACCCGGTCAATCTGGCCACGCCGGACCTGCTGACCTGGGAATCCACCCAGCGGTATTATCAGAGGCTGATCGACACCGCCCAGTTCCTGGAGTGCCCCCACATCCAGATCTGCCCGGGAACGGGCTACTACGACGCCGACAAGCGGGACGCCTGGCGGCGGCAGGTGGAGGCGGTCCGCCTGCTGGCCGAGTACGCGAAGAAAAAGGGCGTCACCATCTTCATGGAGACCTGCAAGGTGACGACCACAAACCTGGTGGTCACCAGCAAGGAGCTCCGGCGGTTTATCGACGACGTGGGCGCGGACAATCTGCTGGGCCTCTCCGACACCGACCAGATGTCCCAGGCAGGGGAGCACATCAACGATTACTTTGACAATCTGGGCGACCGCTATGGCTTTGTCCATTTCAGCGACCTGAACCATACAATCCCCGGAACCGGAGGGCTGCCCATGAAGGAGTACTACGATACGCTCCTCAGCCGGGGCTACCAGGGCTGGTGCTCCTGCGAGATGTGCAGCCGGGACTACTACCTGGACCCGGACCGGGCCACCGACGCGTATGTCGATTACATCCGGAACGTTTTAAAAGCCTGACCCTGTTGGAAGGAGCGGGTCCCGGACAGACCGGCTCTCCGTGTGAACGAGAAAGGAATGGTTTCTTATGAAGCTCGCCCCCATGAGCTATCACTACGTGCGTTATCCCATTGAGAAGTTCCTGGACAAGGTGGAGCGCTCTCCCTTTGACAGCATCGACCTTTATTGCAGCGCCCCGCAGTTGAACCTGTTTGATTACCCCGTCAGCCGCCTGCTGGAGCTAGACAGGAGCATCCGCCGCCATCATCTTTCGGTCATGGCCATGACGCCGGAGAACTGCGTCTACCCGGTGAACTTCTGCACCCAGGACATGCTGACCCGGGAATCCAGCATCCGCTACTACCAGCGGGCGATAGATACCGCCCAGTTCCTGGAGTGCCCCGCCATTCAGATCAGCACCGGCTTCGGGTACTTCGATATGCCCCGGGAGGACGCCTGGAATTTCTGCCGCGACAGCGTGGGGACCCTGGCGGCCTACGCGGAGCGCAAGGGGATTACGCTTTTGCTGGAAGAGCTGAAGGTGACCACCACCAACGTCCTTATCACCAGCAGGGACCTGGCAAAAATGATCGCCGAAATCGGCTCCCCCGCCGTGGTCGGCATGGTGGATATGGACCAGATGACCTATGCGGAGGAGACCATTGACGACTACTTCGCCAACCTGGGTGAAAAATTGCAGCATATCCATTTCAACGACCGGGGCCACACCGTGCCGGGAGACGCGGACTTCCCCATGAAGCAGTACTACGACCAGATCCGGGCCCACGGCTATGAGGGGACCTGCTCCTTTGAGATCTGCGACCGCCGCTATTACTGCGACCCCGACAAGGCCATCGACGGCATTGTGGCCTGGATGAAGGCAAATACTACCGAGCTGGACTGAGCGTCAGGGAGGAAACCATCATGTGGATTCATGAAATGTTTGGCGTAGAAAAACCCATCGTGGCGCTGCTGCATCTGGACGCGCTGCCGGGGGACCCCGGTTTCTGCGGAAGCCTGTCCCAGGTCCTGGACCACGCCGGGGCCGACCTGGAGGCCCTGCAAAAGGGCGGAGTGGACGGGATCCTTTTTGCGAACGAGTTCAGCCTGCCTTACCAGCCTGTGGCGGATATCGCCGTGGTGTCGGCCATGGCGTACATCATCGGCGCACTGAAAGCGGATATCCGGGTGCCCTTCGGCGTGAATGTGGTGAAAAACCCCATTGCCACCATCGAACTGGGGGCGGGGACCGGGGCGAGGTTCGGGCGCAGTTGCTTCTCTGGAGCCTACATGGGAGAGTACGGCCTATATACGTCCAACAACGGTGAGGCCGTCCGCCGCCGCAAGGCCCTGGGGATTGAGGACTTCAAAATGCTGTACAAGGTGAATCCGGAGGCGGACACCTATCTGGTGCAGCGGGATGTGAAGGTAGTGGCCAAATCCATCATGTTTGGGGATTTTGCTGACGGCCTGTGCGTCTCCGGCGCGGCGGCGGGCTGCGAGCCGGACGACGGAATCCTCAGCGAGGTGTATTCCGTGGCGAAGCCCCGGGGCGTTCCGGTTTTCTGCAATACCGGCTGCCGCCACGACAATGTGCGGGATAAACTGGCGCGGTGCGACGCGGTTTGCATGGGAAGCGCCTTCAAAAAGGACGGCGTGTTCAACGGTCGGGTGGACGAGGAGCGGGTCCGCAGCTTTATGGACCTGGTCGCGGATATCCGGGCGGGAAAGTAAAGGCCGGAATATGGGACGATACTTCGCGGGCATCGACATCGGAACCTATTCCTCCCGGGGCATGCTGCTGTCCGAGGACTTTCAGGTCGCGGCCGACGCCTCCACCCCCCATTCCATGGATAACCCCAAGCCCGGCTGGTTTGAGCACGACGCGGAGCGGGTCTGGTGGAGGGACCTCTGCGTCCTCTCCCACGCCCTGCTGGAAAAGAGCGGCGTGGACCCCGCCGAGATCGCCTGCGTCGGCGTCAGCGCCCTGGGCACGGACTGCCTCCCGGTGGACGCGGACTGCAAGCCCCTGCGCCCCGCGATCCTCTACGGCATTGATTCCAGGGCCAGCGAGGAGATTGCCTGGCTGACGGAGCACTACGGCGGGGAGACGGTGCAGGCGCTGTTCGGACACCCAATCTGCTCCGGGGATACGGCGACCAAGATCCTCTGGATCAAAAACCACGAGCCGGAGGTATACGCGAAAACCCACAAATTCCTCACCGGAAGCTCCTACCTGACGGCGAAGCTGACGGGGAAGTATGTGATTGACCAGTTCCTGGCGAAGGGCTCCTTCCGTCCCCTCTACCGCGCCGACGGCGGCGTGGCGGCGGAGCACTGCGGACTGTTCTGCCGTCCGGACCAGCTGGCCGAAGCCGCGTACTCCACGGAAGCGGTTGGAGGCGTGACGGCTGAGGCCGCCGCCCAGACGGGCTTCGCGGAGGGAACCCCGGTGATCACCGGAACCGGGGATTCCACCTCCGAGGCCATCAGCGTCGGGCTGGTGGAGCCGGGGACCGCGTTTTTCCAGTACGGCTCGTCCATGTTTTTCTACTACTGCGTGGACCGCTTCTTCGGGAACTTTATCTCCTCCCAGGGAAACGGCTCCATCAAGGGCGGGAAGGTGTTCACGGTTCCCGGGACCTTCTGCCTGGGAGACGGCACCAACGCCGCCGGGACCCTGACCCGCTGGATTCGGGACACCCTTTACCGGACCGAGCGGGACCGGGAAGCTGATGGCGGGGAAAACGCCTACGCGGTTATGGCCCGGGAGGCGGCTCAGGTTCCTCCCGGCTGTGAGGGGCTGATGCTGCTGCCCTATATCTACGGGGAGCGCAGCCCGATTCAGGACCCGGAGGCGTGCGGCCTTCTGTTCGGCCTCCGGGGAATCCACACCCGGGCGCACATCAACCGCGCCGCGCTGGAGGCGGTGGGCTACTCCACCTTGCAGCATTTGAAGCTGTTCGAGGAGATGGGCGTCAAAGCGAGCTCCATCATCACCGCCGGAGGCGGAACCCAAAATCTGACCTGGATGCAGATCGTCTGCGACATGGCGGGCATTCCCATCACGATTCCGGAGCACTACCAGTGCTCCGCCTACGGGGACGCCATGATGGCGGCGGTGGGCTGCGGGCGGCTGGAGAGCTTCTCCGCCCTCCGGGCCGCGCTGCCCCCGGGGAAGGCGCTGGTTCCCAATCCGGAGAACCACGCCCTGTATGAGCGGAATTATCCGCTCTTCCGGGACCTCTACCTGACGAACCGCCCCCTGATGCACCGGGGCACATAGTGAAAAAGGAGCCTGGCAGCTATGGTAATTGACACGCATATCCGGCCCGCCCTGTACGCGCCCATCTGTTCCGACCGGGAGCGGTTTGCGCGCCGGTGCGGTGAAATGAACTATCACCTGATGAGCCCCGCGCCCCTGGACCTGCTGAAAAAGCAGTATGCCCTGGGGGATATCCGGCACGTCTTTCTCCTGCCGGAGGACTGCTCGGCGGACACGGGAACCCCGGTGATTTCCAATGAGGAAACCGCCGCCCTCACCGCCGCGGACGGGGAGCTGTTCTGGGGCTTTGCCAGCGTGGACCCCCGGAAGGACGGCGCGGCGGAGGAGCTGGCTCGGGCCTTCCGGGAGCTGGGCCTGCTGGGCCTGTATCTCAACCCCGCGAAGCTCCGCGTCTATCCCGGCGACCCCAGAATGACGCCGCTGTACGAGCTTTGCAGAAAAGAGGGAAAGCCCATCATCTTCCACGCGGGGCTGTGCATGGAGAGCCACGCCATCGCCCGCTATGCCCACCCCATGGAGTACGAGGAAATCGCGGACCGCTATCCGGACGTGAACATCTGCCTGACCCATGTGGGCTGGCCCTGGGTCCAGGAGACGGCGGCGCTGCTCATCAAATATCCCAACCTCTACACCAACACCGCCCTGATGAGCTTTGACGGCCCTTACCAGCTCTACCGGAAGGTATTCCGGGAGGACATGGGGCAGTATTGGGTGGAGCACAACATCGCCGGACAGGTCATGTTCGGCTCCGGCAGCCCCCGGATCCGTCCGGTGCGGAGCCTGCGGGGGCTGGAGAGCCTGGGCTTTGAGCGGGAAACCATGGAAAACATCTGCTGGAAAAACGCACTGCGGTTCCTGGGAAGGGAGGGGTGAGCGTGGAGCTTCGATTGAAAGAGGTCTCCCTGTGCGCGGAGAAGGAATTTGAGATGATCCGGATCACGGATGAGGTGCGCGCCTTCGTGGCGGAAAGCGGCGTGCGGAACGGAATCGTCTATGTCATCACCGAGCACACCACCACGGGCATCACGGTCAACGAGGCCCTGCCCTGCGTGGAGCGGGACATCATGGGCGCCCTGGACCGCCTGGCCCCGGAGGATTATCCGTACTGCCACAACCACTATCTCCCCAGCTACGGCACCATCGGCGGAAACGCGCCGGGGCATTTGAAATCCCTCCTCACCGGAAACCACTGCGTATTTCCGGTGGTGGACGGCAAGGTAAAGCTGGGCAGCGCCGCGGACATCTATTTCTGTGAGTACGACGGCGTCAAAAACCGGAAATACATGATCTATGTCATGGGGGAGTAAGGATGAAGAAAACCATTGCGCTGGCGGACAACTGCATCGACGTCTATTACAAGCTGGACCGCTATTATCTCACCGGAAATAGTATCGACTTTGCCCTGAACTACAAGGACCTGGGGGGCGATGTGACGGAAATGACCATCCTGGGGAACGACGTGTTCGCCCTGGCCCTGGAGGAGCGGCTGAAGGAGCGGGGCATTCCCCTGCGGGTGCTGAAGCGCGCGGACCGTCCCACCGGAATGGCCACCATGGACATTGTGGACGGGGACAAGAAGCACCTGCGCTTCGAGGGCAACGCCATGGAGGAAATCGCCCTGAGCCCGGAGGACCTGGAGTTTATCAAGGGCTTTGACATTGTTTACTCCGAGCGCTGGGCAAAGATGGGGCGCTACATCGCCCGGTTGAAACAGCCCGGCCAAATCTGGGTCTACGATTTTTCTAAGCGCCTGGAGCAGGAGAGCAACGATGAGCTCCTTCCCTATCTGGACTACGCGTTCTTTTCCTACGAGGCGGACAACGGCTATATCCGGGATTTCATGAAAAAGACCCGGGAAAAGGGTGCAGGATGCGTGGTGGCCATGCTGGGCGAGGCGGGAAGCCTGGCCTATGACGGGTCCGAGTTCTTCAAGATGAACGCGGAGACGGTTCCCGTGGTGAACACAGTGGGGGCCGGGGATAGCTACATCGCCGCCTTTACCTACGGCCTGAGCCTGGGCGAGGATATCCCCGCCTGCATGCTCCGGGGCAAGGAGCGGGCCACTAAGATCATTCAGCAGTTCAATCCCTATTTCTAAAAAATTTCAGGAGGAAACGGTTATGACTTACAAGAGCACGGACATCAAAAATATCATTGCGGAGATCCTGGAGGCGAAAAAGGACGTGGGCGGCGTCAAGAGCCTGTACTTCGTGGGCTGCGGCGGCTCCCTGGGAGCCCTGTACCCGGCCAAGACCTTCATGGAGAAGGAGTGCGGAAACCTGAAATCCGCCCTGATCAGCAGCAATGAATTCGTCCACAGCACCCCCAAGGACTTCGGGAAGAACTCCATCGTCTGCCTGTCCTGCCACAAGGGGAACACCCCCGAGACGATTGCCGCCGCCAAAATGGGCAAGGAGATGGGGGCCAGCGTGATCCTGCTGACTTGGCTGCCGGAATCCGAAATCATCGAATTCGGGGATTACGTAATCCTATATTCCTTCGACGCTTCTCCCGACCACCTGGCCGGAGATATCGACTACGCCGGGGAGAAAACCATGTGCGCCCTGCTGGTGGCCGTGGAGACCCTGAACCAGACCGCCGGATACGAGAGCTATGACAAATTCATGGACGGCGTGGGGATGATTACCACGGTGATCCGGAACGCCCGGGCCCATGTGGCGGAGCGGGCCGCCGCCTTTGCCCAGGAGTACAAGGACGATTCCGTCATCTACACCATGGGCAGCGGCGCGTCCTACGGCGCGGCCTATATGGAGAGCATCTGCATCTTCATGGAGATGCAGTGGCTGGATTCCAGCAGCATCCACACCGGGGAGTTCTTCCACGGCCCCTTCGAAATCACCGACGCCAACCGTCCCTTCATGATTCAGATTTCCGAGGGCTCCACCCGGGTCCTGGACGAGCGCGCCTTAAGGTTCCTGCGGACCTACGCGAAGCGCATCGAGGTCCTGGACGCCAAGGAGCTGGGCCTGTCCGTCATCGACGCCTCCGTGGTGGATTATTTCAACCACTCCCTGTTCAACAACGTCTACCCCATCTACAACCACCAGCTGGCCGAGGCCCGAAAGCATCCCCTGCCCACCCGCCGCTACATGTGGAAGGTGGAATACTGATCCCATCCGTCCTCCCTCCCCGCTCCGTACAGAGCGGGGAGGGAGGCGCGCAGGACCCGAGAGGTTGGAACCGGAAAAGGAGGTTTTGAGCGTGAAAGACGCGAAAATCATCGCCATCGGCGATAATGTCTGCGACAAATATCTTTCCAGGGGGAAGATGTATCCCGGCGGCCAGTGCGTAAACACCTGCGCCTACGCGAAAATGAACGGGGTAGGGGCCGCGTACATGGGGAAGTTCGGCACGGACGAGGTTGCCGACTGCTGCCAGCGGACGCTGGATAAGCTGGAGATTGACCGGAGCCGCTGCCGCCAGTATCCCGGCGAGAACGGCTTTGCCCTGGTCACCATGAAGGGGACCGACCGGGTTTTCCTGGGCAGCAACAAGGGCGGCATCGCCAAGGACCACCCCTTCGCCTTCACTGAGAGGGACCTGGAGTACATCCGGGGCTTTCAGGTGATCTATACCAATCTGAACTCCTACATCGAGGACGAGCTTCCGGCGCTCCAGGCCACCGGAGTGCCGGTTGCCTACGACTTCTCCGTCCGCTGGACGGACGAGTACCTGGCGAAGATCTGCCCCCATATCCAGATCGCCCTGCTCTCCTGCGCCCATCTCACCGCCGAAAAGCGGGAGGAGGAGATGCGGAAGGCGGCGGCCTACGGCGTCCCCATCGTTCTGGGCACCATCGGCGAGGATGGATCCTATGCGCTGGTGGGCGGGAAGTTCTATTATGCCTCTGCCGTTCACGCCGACGATGTGATTGACACCATGGGAGCTGGAGACAGCTATTTCGCCGCGTTCCTGTGCAGCCTGCTGAAGGCCTCCCGGTCCGGCGGGCTGCTGGAGGGCAGCGGTGAGGAGCAGGCGGAAGCCCTTCAAAGGGCCATGCGGGACGGGGCCGCCTTCGCGGCGAAGGCCTGCGCCATGGAGGGCGCGTTCGGCTTCGGAACCCCGATTCTGGGCAGGACCGAGGTCTGAAATATTTTGTAAAGGAGCGTAATACCGATGAAAAGACCGGATATGTACGAGAATAACGGAGAGGGCATCCTCCGCGTTTACGAAAATCCCAAGTGGCTGGTCTGCATTAAAAACTGGAAGCCGGACAACGATATCTCCGGCATTGCCCACCTGGAGATTCACCACTCCACTGACGAGCAGTTCATTCTCGCGGCGGGGAAGGCCATCCTGATTACCGCGGAGCGGGAGGACGGCGCGTTCAAGGATATCTGCCTGACCCTGATGGAGCAGGGCAAGGTGTACAACGTCCCCGCCGAGTGCTGGTTCTACTCCATCACCCAGAAGGACACCAAAATGATGTACGTCCAGGATTCCAGCTGCTCTATGGAGAACAGCGACTTTGCCGACCTGAGCCCGGAGGACGTGGCTTATATTCAGGAGACCGCCCGGAAGCTGTTCAACAGCTGAGCCCATGCGGATTCGATTCGCGTTGTTTGATTTCGACGGGGTGATCGCCGATACCGAGGCCAGCAACAACCGCTTTACCAAGCGGGCGCTGGCCAAATACGGGGTCTATCTCTCGGAGGAAGAGGAACGCTCCCTGTACGGCGTGAACGACGCCGACGTGATCCGGCAATTCCTGGAACGGGCCCCCCGGCCCGTGACCCTGGAGGACTACCTGCGGGAGCGCCGGAGCATGGGCAACACCTACCAGAACGGAAACCTGGAGCCCATGCCGGGCGTGGCGCCCCTGCTGGAGGAGCTGCGGAGCCGGGGCGTCAAAACGGCGCTGGTCTCCTCTACCAGCGGGTATCTGATTGAGGCGGCCCTGGAGCGCTTAGGGATGCGGGAGCTGTTTGACGCGGTGGTGTGCGGCGACATGGTCTCCAAAAAGAAGCCGGACCCGGAGCCCTACCAAACGGCGATGAAGCTCCTGGGCGCCGTCCCGGAGGAATGCGTCATATTCGAGGATTCCCCCGTGGGCATCCGTTCCGGCAAGGCCGCCGGGGTCCGGGTCATCGGCTGCCGGGCGTCCGCCATCCGGCAGGATACCAGCCAGGCGGACTATCAGCTGGATGCGTTCGCGGATTTCGGCGGGCTGCCGCTGGAGCTGCCCAGTCGCGGTGAAAGCGGAAAAACGGCGCGGACACAGGAGGTAGATCACAGATGAAAAAACTGGGCTTCGGCCTGATGCGGCTGCCGCTTCTCGACCGGACGGACGACGGCAGCATAGACCTGGAAGCCGCCGGGAAGCTGGTGGACCGCTTTCTGGAAAAGGGCTTCACCTATTTCGACACCGCGTGGGCCTACCATGCCCACCGGAGCGAGGCGGCGGTCAAGACCCTCCTGACGGACCGCTATCCCAGGGACCGCTTCGCGCTGGCCACAAAGCTCCACGCGAATTTCCTCCGAGCGCCGGAGGACCGGGACCGGATTTTTAACGCCCAGCTGGAAAAGACCGGGGCCGGGTATTTTGATCGCTACCTCCTCCACGGAATCGGAGGACTCAGCTATCCGAAATACCTGGAATACGACTGCTTCAACTGGCTCCGGGAGAAAAAGCGCCAGGGGTTGGCCCGGTCCATCGGGTTTTCCTTCCACGGCATGCCCGAGCTACTGGATGAGATTCTCACCAACAATCCGGATCTGGAGTTTGTTCAGCTCCAGCTCAATTATCTGGACTGGGAGAGTCCGTGGATTCGTTCCCGGGAATGCTACGAGACGGCCCGTCGCCATAACAGGCCCATCGTTGTCATGGAACCCGTGAAGGGTGGGACTCTGGCCAGACTGCCGGAGGAGGCGGAGCGGCTATTGAAAAGCTGTGCGCCGGATGCTTCCGTCTCCTCTTGGGCGCTCCGGTTCGCCGCGTCCCTTGAAGGAGTGACGACGGTCCTCTCCGGAATGGGCTCGCTGGAGCAGATGGAGGACAATACCGGGTCCTTCGACGATTTCCAGCCGCTGACTTCCGAGGAACGGGCGCTGGTGTTCCGGGCGGCGGAGATTGTCAATGCGCGGACCGCCGTGCCCTGTACCGGGTGCGCCTACTGTGTGGAAGGCTGTCCCCGGAAGATTGCGATTCCCCAGTATTTTTCCCTCTACAACGAGGATATGCGGGAATCCCTGGAGACAAAGGGCTGGACGGCCAACTACAACAATTATATCCTGCTCACGGGGAAATTCGGCAGGGCGGTGGATTGCATAGCCTGCGGCCAGTGTGAGAGGGTCTGCCCTCAGCAGCTCCCGGTGATTGTCCATCTGAAGCGTGTAGCGTCACACTTTGACGGCGTTTGAATCCTTCAGTTCGGAACGAATTCCGGGTTTTTCAAATCCCTTATTTGTTTGAGTGTTGTTGGTTGAATTAGTGAATAATCAGTATAGTTTACGTATAAACATACATCAAGGAAGGCAATCAGCGGTGAATCGCTGGTTGCCTTTTTGCATTCGTCAAAATATACATTATCAATCACTGGGATCGTTCTTTCCCTTGCTGATGGAGCTGCTCAAAACGGTGCGGCTGTCGAGCGCCTTGGACAGCACCGTGGTCGTTTGGCTCTGGGGCGCAAAGCCTCCAAAATTATATCATGCATATTATTGACAATGATTGCCGTTGCATTTTGATAGTCCCAATTCGACTTTATGTTCCCGGTTAAGCACAGTTGATAATTATTTTTCGGGTTTATTCTGGAGACACCGGGAACATGAAAGTGAATTGGGATTTTTGATTACAGGATTGGTCTGCCGGGCAAAACTCTCCAGCAGAGCCGTGGCGGTATCCACCGCATAGTAGCGGTTATACTTGCCGTCCGAAGGAACAGCAGTTCTTCGGGACCACTGCCGGAGTTCCTCGCAGATTTGATACGGTGTGGGAGTTTCCTTCACCGAATTGGAAAGAACAAAGAGGACCCGCTTGAAGCCGTAACGCTCCAAAACGGACTGGGCGCAGCCCTCCCGAAGCACTTCATCCTCTTCATTGAAATGGTCACGGATGGACTGCTCGATGGCACGTGCGCAGCTAACGTTCAGGCGGAAGCTCTCCTCATGCTGCTGGGTTTCTTTGTGCCGTCGGGCCTCGGCACGGGAATAGGGGTATACATATGGGAACTCATTTTTCATTCAGCGTATCTCCATTCCGCCGGAGGACTGCTCCGGCTGTTGTTCCTGGGCGCCGCAAAGCTCCGCCAGTTTTTCCGCTGCCCAGTCCGGGAGGAATTGTTCGTCCAAAACTCCTAAAAAAACTGCACGGGTCCAAGTGCTGAGCGTGCCATTTTCAAGGCTTACCGCTTGAAGGAGACATTCATCGCAGACGGGACGGCATCCGTTTCCACCGACCGCGTACCAGAGTTGGCCCTTTGCGGACCGGTTCTCCGGGGGCAGAACGTCCGCGTTCAGCGCAAGCACTCGTCCCTCAAAATCTAAATCGCTTCGATGAATGACGCATTGGTCAAATTCAAATAAGCCCAGCGCGTGACGTGCTTCCCAGGACTGCCGAATCAGCGCGGTCAGTTGAAACGATTCGATCTTCGCCGTGAATTCCCGATTGACTTTTCCCTCATTGGGCACGGAGATCATCACACTCCATTCAAAAATGTCATCCGTGATACTTGGCGCAAACAGCATCGGCTTGAGCGAGTTGGCGAGGACGTAGTTCACGCGCTCAAAGCCGTATTGCTCCAACAGGGGCTGAATGCAGCCCTCCTTCGGTTTCCCATCGGCGGAGCGGTTTTGAACAGCAAGCTCGGTGGCCCTTGCGCACGCAATGTTGAGCCGGTGACTTTCTTCCCATTGCCTCCGCATAGCCGTGCATCGGGCGGCTGCTTTGGACAAGCGGCAGACAGGCGGATACTCAGCCGCCATAGATGATCTCCCCTTCTTCCAGCAGTTCGTCCAGCGTATCCAGGCAGATGTTGTTCTGTCGGAATAGCTCCCGCATTACCGGCGACACATCCCGCAGGTCATAGTCCTCAGCGGCCTCGAAGATCACGGCTCCATCCTCCGCGATCACGTTCAGCTTGGCGCCCTTGGGAATACCCGCCTGTTCCAGCAGGGCCTCCTCCGGCCGGCGCGGCTCCGCATCGATGTGGGCATAGGGACATCCGCCCTCACAGTGCTCACAGGACCCGCAGACCTGGGCCAGATAGATCAACAGGCCCGACGCCAGGTCCTTCAGGCTCTGAATGGTCTTGACGAGCTCCATGGCGGTCATTTTTTCTTTCAGGATCACGATGGCATATTCCTCACCGTGGACCGCCAGGGCCTCGTTTCCCAGGAAGCCGCTGGCGTCGACGATCTCCCGGCGGATGCGAAGGCCCTTCTTCCGCGTTCAGGTCGTTGTAGATGTCCAGCCTGCCGGGAACCGGAGGCAGGGCCAGAAGCACGGACCCGCTGCCGCCGAAGGGGTCCAGATACTGCTTGACGTCCGGCGGGAAGATCTGCGTGATATAGGGGATCAGCTTTCCCTTGCTGCCTACCCAGGGGATGAATGGCCTTGCTATTTTACTCACCTCCCTCCCAACCGAGACCGTTCTGCTGGGCCTCGACAGGTTCCTCAAACTTCTCCAGCGCGGCCTCCAGTCCCCGGATGGCGGCTTCCAGGCCCCGGACCATCAGCCGGAGCTGACGGATGGTGCTGTAGACCTCCCCGGCGGTCCTGGCGTAGAAGTAGCCGCTCCGGCTGCTCCCGATGGGGACGCCGCTTCGCCGGAGGCGGTTCACCAGCTTGCGAAGGTCCGTGCCGCTGAGGTTCAGCGCTTTCTCCAGTTCCGCGCCCCGCACGATGTGCTGCCGCCCGTTACAGGCTCCTTTCAGGTAGATGCGGCTTTTTCCCGTCCTTCAGGCCAAGACGGTCCGCCAGGTCCAGCAGCTCATAATCCGTGGCGGGAAGATAGAACTCCGTACCGGTGTCTTCGCCGCGGGAGGCATAGACGTGGAATATCTTACGCAAGGTTCATTCCTCCTTCCCTCTGCGCGGTTTGGGGCGATTGGACCGGCTGGCCGTCCTTCCGCTCGATCAGGCCGTAGGAGGTCAGGACGCCGCCGTTTTTTTCGACGAGGGCCTCCCCGTAGCCGGAGAGGTCCAGATACTTGCGGATCAGCTCCGCCTCCGGCCCGCACAGGATGACGGTAAGTTCTTCCTCCGCCAGACTGGCGGGGGAAGTAAACTGCGGGGAGAAGGTGTAGTTCGGAAGCTGTTCCGCCAGTTCCCCGGCGGTGAAGAGGTCTTTGCAGTGGGCGGCTTCCAGCAGGGCCTTGTATGTGGCGAGGTCCTTCGGGGACATACCGGCCAGCTTTTGCGCCAGACGGTTAAGGAAGTTGATATCGTATCGATTGGAAACAAGGTCCATCAGGGCAGGGACGCGGCAGTCCAGACAGCTCAGCGTAAGGCTCTGCCAGTTTGCCGCGTTCAGCCGTCCCGGCACGGCATTGATGCTTTTCCTGCTGGCCGGCAACCTGAGCGGGGCGCGTTCGGGACCGTGGGAAATCTCCAGTAACATGGCGTAGCCCGGCTCCTTCAGCGTCAGGTCCAAGGTCTTGTACACTTCCGCCAATTCAAGATACCGTTCCACATAGCCGCCGGGATGGCCGCCGTCGCATTCCACAAGAACGCCGCCCGTCTGCTGGCGGTGTTCCCGCCCGATGCGCTCAAAGTCCAGCTGATTGAAGAGATGCTCCGGAAGGTCCTCCGCGCCCGGCAAAAATCCATTTTCCGCGCAGAACAGTCCAAGCTGGAAGTCGTTGAGAGCGTCGCCTACCACATGGCAGCGGTCGGTGCTGCAGGCCAGGTCGATCAGATTCGGCAGCTCCAGGGGATTCTTCTTCCCCCGGATTTCCATGGACAGAAGCCCCTCAAAGGCCGTCTCCTGACCATTGTCCAGCTCCGAGAGCCTTTGCGCCAGGGCGTTCAGCTGGAGGAGGTCGTTCTCACCGCTCAGGAAGGGGCCCAGCGAGCGGAAGCGGTAGTATTCGTCGATTACAAACTTTGCGCTGCCGGGGTCCTCCAGCCGGAGCCGTTCCAAGGCGTCCAGCATCTCGTAGGGGGAGGCCGGGAAGCTCAGGAACGCCTCTACGCCGTTGTTTCTGGCATACGCGTAAAAAACCTTATCCAAGGGTCATCCCCCCTCTCTGCTGCGGCTTCTCCTCATAGGTCCTGGGGTCCGCCGCGGGAGTGTTCCAGCCGAACAGGCTGCCGTTGACCATGGCCTGCTCCTGCGCTTTAGTAATTCCACGCTTCTGATTGTGATAGTCCGCGATACGGCGGTTTCGTCCTGCATCAGCCGTATTCCATTCCGACAGGCGGTAGCCGCTCTCACCCTTCGTGATGCAGATAACGCTTCCGTCGGAGGGCAGCACAGACAGGCAGTGATCCGGGAGCTTGTGCGCAAACTCGGGATCGAAGCGGTCCTGCTCGGTCATGATGCTCCAGCCTTCGCTTTGCCACAGGTGGACGTACAGCTCCGATCTGCTATCGACGCGAATCTCCCGCTGCTCGAAGCCCTCGCCCCAGCCGTCCGACATTTGCCCGCCCAGATAGTCCGCAAGGGTGTCCAGCTCTATGGGCATCAGCTGGCCCTGCACCTTGCACTCGGCTACTGCCCAAAGCCGTCCTTCCCGCACTTCTGCCGTAAACACGGCGGATTGGACCTTGCGGTCTACCGCGTCATCCTCGTGGTACCAGTGCATGACGCCCCGCTCGGCCTCCTCCGGCATCCGCTCCCGGATCAGCGCCGTCATGATCGTACTCGCATAGCCGGTCAAGTCCTGGCCGTCCAGGGTGATGGGATCATCATCCATGTCTCCGTATTCGTTGGGCTCGAACAGGTCGGCGGTCATGGGCGCGAACAGCTTCAGCGTCTGAACAGGCGGCGGCAGGACGCTGAAACTGTCCTGTCCCAGCACCAGTCCGAGGTCCCGGCCATCGTCCCACTTGACATGGAAGGCGCCGATGTCATCGATCCTCTCCAGCGTTCCCATACTGCCCGGTTTAAGCGGCTGGGTATCGTCCTTCATCTCCCGGAGCCGGACCCGCCAGCCCTCCGGGAATTGCTGGCGCAGAAAGTCCAGCCACTCTTGTACTCAACCGTATACTCCGCCGACAGGAGCTGCGCCCGCACT
>ERZ779626.653-NODE-653-length-19422-cov-6.377085_pt1 | contig 19422 bp, 12 predicted proteins | sample MGYA00514209_ERZ779626 | MGnify/ENA primary metagenome ERZ779626 (study PRJEB29562, sample SAMEA4376713) | mouse gut metagenome | isolation source: Cecum | study: EMG produced TPA metagenomics assembly of the A DSS colitis mouse model was used to assess the...
TCTTACCAAAAAGGAGTTGCTTTTTACCAAAGACACAAACTTTTTTACACTACCGAAGAGATAGTCTCTGCAGAAGGTCGGCATCCTCCCCATGCAGCTCAAAATGAATCCAATCGTCATTATAATGAGGCATTCTGCATCCATAATGGATATAGGAATGTTTGTCGTAGATTATAACAGTATTGGGCGGTGTATCCAGAAGCTTACCGTTTTGCTCAAAGTATGCTTCTGTTTTCACCAAAAGCAACGTATAATCATCATTTCCCATGGAGTTGCAGGTATCTAGTGCGACCATGTGTTTGGAATCATATCCGCATCTGTTCACCGTTATCATCCGTGTAGTCTCCCTTTACAGAAAAAGTCAGTTTATTACATTTTAGGGAATTGTTTTGCACATGTCAAGCTGTTAAGCTTATGTGTATACCATCAGAAAAGAGGTAAGCATGATGAAACGAAAGGGATACAATGTAGTAGCCGCAGCGTCTGTTATAGCGCTGCTGACAGGATGTGCAGCATCAGATAATGCGATAGAAGAGAGCGTGGCTGATACGGCCATTTTGTCGGAAGATATTTCGGGAGATGAATCCGAAGTATCGGAGGGACAGGGAGGGATGGAGCTTTCAGCCGTTTATGATACCACTGCGGGCAATATTTATACAGAGGTTACCGGCGATAATTCCCTTACAGTAGGTGTAAATCTGTCTGAGGAATCCACATTAGATACGATTATACTGGGGGATGAAGCTTCGGAGAGCCAGCATCGGGTACAGATAAATGAACCGATACGGGGAGAGGACATTTATGGGGAGAACTATCTGCAGATGTCTTCAAGCGCCAATTATATGAGCTTTGAGATCGAAGTAGACCCGAAATCTTTCAATTATATTACAGTAAAGATGTGGGGAGGCGACCATGGATATAACTCCGCGCTGATTTTGTATAACAAGAATAATTCTGATCTGATTAATCAGGACTATGGCACGGAATGGCCGCTTTTGGATTATCAGAACAGTGAAGCCGAGCAGGACGGGACTTACTATTATGCATCTTATCGTCTTCCTATTGTTATGACATATAATAAAACCAGGGTGACGGTAGAACTGCGTCATTATGGGGATGTAGATGCATATGATCTGAATCATGACGGAATAAAATATACAGACACGGATCAGGCGAGCAGAAAAATATACCAGATTTCTTCACACACGGATCCATGGTATGACCGGACAGAGGATGAGAAGAGGGGGACTCAAAAAAGCATAGCAGAGAATACATATTATCCCAAATCACAGCAGGAATCTGCTTATGATGCTATTTATAACTGGTTGAATGAAACTACGGAAACCATTATTTCCTGGCAGCTGTACGGGAAGGCATTCGAGGAAAATGCTGCAACGGGTAAAATACCGGAAACAGCCGAAGGATCCCTGTTGAAGGGAGGCAGGGCAGATGCCGTATATGCAGATATGGAGGCTTTTGCCAATGATTATTATAGCAAAACTTTGGATGGCAATGCCGAAAATATCAAGATGATGTACGGAATGGCACTGGCTTATTTTCTAGAAGGGAATACTTATTATCAGAGTGAGGAACTGCTGGAGCGCATGTGTTCCTTGTGGGATTTTTATGTGAGGGCTCAGGGAACTAATGGAGGGTTCGGTTCTTCATCTTCTGCCTGGATTGGAATTTCGGACAATACCGGAAAGGGTTATGATGCAGAGGGAAGGCAGGCCGCTGACTCTATCATCGCGGCCGGAGAACGTTCAATTGCCGAGACATTTGTTATGCTCTATGATGCGTTGGAAGAAGCCGGTCTGTTGGACCGGCAGATAGATTATAATTTGGACGGGGTGCTTGCAGAGAATGAAAGCAGAAGGAATGCCTATTATAATATGTTCTGTAAGGGCGCCGTTTATGGGGCGGAGTATGCGACCAGGGAATGTGTTAACCAGGAGCTGCTGAACATTACTATGATGTACCACTTCCAGAAAGCGGCAGGGCTGTTGGGAGATGCCCCTTATTCCGACAGCTATATACAAGAACGGCTGTATGCTGCGCTTGGCATTACGCCGCATACCTATACACTCAGCGATGGTACGCCGTATAATCACGGCGGCTGGCAGTTTTCCACGAAAAGTGGTTTGGCGCTGGAGACCTACGGAAGTGCTGCGGGGGGCTATTGTGGAAACTATGGGTTAAACTGCAGCTCCATTTTGTATGACTTGGCTTATGCTGCAGGAGATGCCGTATTGGCTGAGCAGGCGCTGAAATCCACGGAAAGCATTGCTTATTTTCTGGATGAAGTCACAGGAAGTGACGGGATAATGGTTTTGAGGAAGGAAGAAGTTATTAATTCGCGTAATACTTATATGCCGGGCAGGATTTGCTTTATAGCCGGAGGAAACAATTTTCTTCCTGTGGTACTTGGCAGCGAGCCTGCAAAGAAGATGCTGGAACTTTATTTGCAAAGCGGCTACTGGAAAATGGAGATGACCGCCGCATCATTGATTCATGCGGATACACTCCGGCATCTTGCGGATTTGGTCACGGTGGAAGGTTTAAAAGAATATCTGCAGACTCCGATGACCGAAAAGGATGAAAACGGCATTTCGCACCATTATGATCTAAACACAGACTATATTTTACCTGCGAACGCGGAATATGGAGATTTTGTATGGACGGATGAAATGGCAAGATGCGTGGTTCTGCGAAACGGCGATGATTTCCTGAGACTGGTGCTGAACTGGCGAATGGAATACGACGGGGATAGAGTATATGAAAATGCTTCCGTAAATAATGTGCTGCGTGTGCATGGCTGGAATACCAATGAGGTATATACGGCTACTGTGAATATGAAAAGTCCGTTTGGCTTTGGAGGAGTTTATGCGGCCAGGTATGGCGATTATACCATTATCATGAACTCTTCTGAGGAGACCGCGTATGATGTGACATTGGTGGGAAATGGTGGAAAAGCCACTATTAATTTGATGAATGGGGAGGAGGTACCTTTTGGAACGGCTATTGCCATGGAACCGCTTTCTACCATGGTGCTCTATACCCATATCGGGGAGAAGAGAACCCCTCTGCCGGAATCGGAAATAGTAAATCCAGAGCCGGAGATTGCAGTGGAAGCATGGGATGAATCCGAATTGGAGATATTTACCAGAGGTATCTATGAAATACCGGCAGAATTGGATACCTTTGTGAAGTCTACTTCCGCATCAGAGAATTATAGTGATGAGAAATTTATCATTATGGGAAGAGACAGGGAAGCAATCCTTTTGTTTGATTTGCGGCAGGTGCCGGAGGATGCAGCGCAGATTGTCCTGCGTACCTATTCCCATTGGGGGCCCGGGAACGAACTTTCATTTTCTATAGTAGAGGACTACCAGTCTGTGACATCAGCAGTTACCTATTTAAGCGGGATTGAGCACAGTGAAGAGACAGCACGGTACTATTTGGACAGCGCCAGCAATGCGGAAGCGATAGAGGATATCAGCAAGGCATTGGTAACGGAATTGGATATTACAGAGCTGGTACAAAACTACAGGGCAGAGTACCCATTGGCGACCAGACTGTGTTTGTATATTGAAGAGCCTGATGTTTCAAATTGCACAGAAATATGGTCTGTGGAAAACCCGTTTGGAGTGGAGTATGGACCGTCTCTGGTAGTGACAGTAGAATAAGATGTTTAAAAGGCATTCCTGAAAGTCTTGAAATTTATGTATAAAGGAGAGGATCATGTTGAAAAAAAGAATTGATTTACTGAAAAGCTGGAGGCAGGAAAGAGATGAGGAAGGAATCTCCTTTTGCTTCCCTGCGGAGAGCGGAGCAGGTATCAGGCCTTACGGGTTTGACACGGTGAACGACGCAGCAGAAGATGTGATGCGCTGGTACGGACTGCGGCTTGGAGTGGAAACGGCATGGGTAAATGGAGAGATAACGGTCACAGCAGAGTTTTATTATGGGCAGAAATTGTCCTATAGCCTTCATTTTGCCGAGACTGGACGCCATGACTGTGAAATCTGCCTGAAAGATTTCCCTGTAGAGGAGGCGCAGGCAAATATCTGGAGGAATCTTACTGCTATACGGATATGCGGTGCAGCACAGGTTTATCGGGCAGAGCTTGTCAGGGGAAATGGACTGTATGTGGAGAGCGATGTATTGGGTAAGGCCGGAGATATCGGCGAGAGGGTGGTTTATCGGGTAAAAGTACATAATTGTCTGGAAAAATCGGTTTCAGTGCGTTCATTTCAGCTGTTTGAGGGCTGGGAATCCATGCCTGCGCAAATTTCTCCGGCAGATTTCAGACTGGAGCCGGAAGGAGCACAGGAGGTGGAAGTGTCCGTGCAGGTGCATGACTATATGCCTGCAGGTGCCCATGAAAAGACAAAGGTTCGTTTTGTCCCTGAGGGCAATTCCGTACAGGCTGCGGAAGCCGCGTTTATGACGTTAAGACGTCTGGAGCACCCCTATATCTATCATACTGCTGAAAAATGGCAGGAGGTAAAAGAGAACATTGAGAAATATGATGTGTTCAAACCGGAATATGAAAGGATCAGGAAAGATGCGGATGTCTGGGAAGTGCCGCCGATAGTTCCTTTTGGAGAACGGGATTACTGCTATGATACCAGACAGGAGCATTATATCATGTCCTGTGCTTATATGTATGCGATTACCGGTGAAAGCTGTTATGCAGAGAAAATACATGATTTTTTTCAAAGCTTTATGAATAAGGATATTGGTTATCCTGTAAGAAAGAAAGGCTGCAGTCAAAGCTATGTGCAGGAAGGGCACTTTTTCCAGCATCTTGCACTGGCATATGATATGACATACAATTCGCCTCTTTGGTCTGCACAGGACAGGCAGGGGGTGGAGGCATGCTTCAGAATATACATGGATATCCTTGACAGGCATATCGACAGCGGACATATCAGCAATTGGACGCTCTCCGAGCTGACAGGTGCGGTATATTGTGCAATGGTACTCCAGGACTTTGAACGGATGGAGAGGTTTTTGGAAGGTCCTTCAGGAAGCTTTGAACAGCTGTGTCATGGAGCATTCAGCGATGGATGGTGGTATGAGTGTTCGATTGGCTACAATATTTGGGTGTCATCCATGTATCTTCATACTGCACATGCCTTGCTTCCTTTTGGAATCAATATTTTTCACAGGCAATTTCCGCTTTCCTACGGTAAAGAAGTGGACAGCATTTATGGCTGTGCAAAAAGGAAAATACGACATGGAATGTATGATGAAAAATGGGGCGGTATGCAGAAAAGCTATATCTGTATCAAGGATTTATTTGATGCGGTGCTTCCCTTTCTGGACTATAGAGGGGTGATGGCCGGTGTCAATGATTCGGCAGAAAAGAAAATCTCCGGTGTGCATTTTGGTTCTACATTTGACCTTGCGTATACACATTATCAGGATCCGGCATATATATCGGTTATTCGGCTTTTTGAAACCGTGGATCCTATATTTGGCCATGCGGAGCTTCCTGAGACAGAGCAAACTCTCGGAACGGAAAATGCCTTCTCGGACAATATCGGAATTATGGTTTTGAGAAGCCGGAAAGAGGGCAGGACACCGGAAGAACAGATACAGGCTATGCTCAGATATGGATCCCATGGTTTTGCTCATGGGCATTTTGACAGGACAGAACTGCTGTCCGTGATGCGCTATGGGAGGAGCTTCTACAATCCCGAGAGTATTTGGTGGGGATATGCGCATTTTATGTATAAATTCTACGTCCAGAATTCAAATACCAAGAATATGGTAGTGGTGGATGGGAAAATGCAGATACCCGCAGATGCCCAGAGAGTTTTATTCTACTCAGGCACAAGTTTCCAGGCCGGTGCGGTCAGAACAAGCAGCAGGTGGGGATTTCCCCCTTTTGGCGGCATGATATATGATAATGGAGATTCGCTGGCGCAGCGGTGCGAGAGAAATGCCAGTGATCTTTCCTGTTATGATGCCGCGGAGTATGGAGAGATAACTGAAGTTACGGAAAAGATCTGTCAGACTCGGGTAATGGTGGTGCTTGATGACTGTATTGTGCTCTTTGACTGTATGGAGGGTGAAACGGAACATTTGTATGAGAGCCTTATGGAAATAAAGGGCTTTCGGGAATTGGTTCCTGTGAACCCAAAAGGGAGTATTAGAGCAACGCATCACACCGGCAAGAAATCTGATAATCCGAAATCCGATACCCAGTTTATTACTGACTGCTGTTGGTATCAGGCAGAAGGAGAGACCGTTGCCAGATTTGAGACCCGTTTTGGGAACGGTGCGGACAATCGTGGGAACCTTGGGGAATATAATGAGCCAGGCAGTCTGAACATGGATATCTATACCGCATGGCCGCTGAAGACACAACAGATGCATGGCCTGGAGGCAGAGGACTTAGGGGTCAGAGTACCATATAATATGCGTGTCCTTACAGACGGGGAATGCAGGATGGAATATTCCGCAAATGCATGGCTGCTTGGTGCAAGGGAATTGGATATTGCGGTGGAGCCGGAATGCAGAACCCTTACATTGGAAATCTTTAATAAACCTATTTATTCGGAGCAGAATTATCCCTATGCAGGCCCGCAGGGATTATTCCTTGGGGATTCTTATGTGGAGCTGGAGGATGGAAGCAAAGTGGCGATTTTGGGCCTTCCTGTACGACGGGTCAATATTGATGAAGGCTGTGGCATAGGCAGAGACTATCAAAATGGAAGAGTGCTGATAGAGGGAATTGAGTATTTGGATGCTATTCCCATCAGTCCGATAGACCACGATAAAAAGGCATATATAACGGTAGAGCTTTCAGGGCTCAGGGCGATCCGGTTCCATGGTATTGTAGGTGCGGATAATTTTCCGGGTCCGGAGGAAGAACGCCGCAGGCATTACGCGGTGGGGCAGACAGCCCGGGAGGGCAGGTTCGTAACTGTAGTCGAACCCTATGAAGGAACAGGAAAGATTGCGTCGGTTGAAGGTATCAGCGCCGAAAAGGTAAAAATTCAGTATACAGACGGTTCCTGGCAGGAAATTACAGCGGAGACAATTAAGGCGGTTCCATATGTGACAGTGAATACTGATCGGATCGGTCAGCGGCAGCATGAGCATTCTTAATCTATTTGTTTTTTTCTGCGGAGTTTGTCATGGTGCCGAACGGAAAGAGACTTTCGTTACCTTATCAGGTGATTCCCAATCCTGCGCTGGCGTATCCGACGACGGTATTGAGCAATGTTAATCCACTTGCGGATGCGGAAAGCACAAGCATCAATCTGGTACGAGCCGTAACAGGGATACTAAGCCCTGTCAGGGAACCATTCAGAAGTGTTCCTACGGATATAACTCCCGTCAGAGAAGGAGTCAGATTGATCAATGTTCCGGCAATCGGTGAAAATACGTTATTTGGCGTTGCGGACTGATAAATCTGCGCAGTTACGACAACGGTGGAGCCAATCAGAGAAAGCGCAGCCGTTGTGCTGAAAAATGCGCTGAATGACGTAATCGTTCCGGCACGCGGAACCTGAAATGCGAAGTTGGAAAGGGTTCCGCTGGCATTGGTAATATCGATTGTAGCTCCCAGAGCTGTAAGTCCCTGAGCGCTGCTTCCGAATCCTACAAAGGCAGGAAGCCCTACAAGCCCTCCGACAATTGTGGTCAGGGTGACGGGAAGCCCGGAAGCAAAGGGGATGATAGCTCCGGTGCCGTCTGCCCCGGTAGGTCCAGTGGCGCCGGTGGGTCCGGTGGCACCGGTAGGTCCAGTAGCGCCTGTAGGTCCAGTAGCGCCGGTAGGTCCAGTGGCGCCGGTAGCGCCGTCCGCGCCGGTGGGTCCGGTAGCGCCGGTAGGTCCGGTAGCGCCTGTAGGCCCGGTATCTCCGGGGCAGCCATTGGACCCTTGTGGACCGATCGGCCCGGTTACACCCTGAATACCCTGAGGTCCGGTTACGCCCTGGGGTCCCATAGGTCCCGCAGGCCCGGTATTTCCTATGGGGCCTGCCGGTCCCATGTCTCCTTTCGGTCCCTCACAGCCGGGATCTCCCTTTGGGCCGATATCACCTCTGACTCCCTGAACGCCTTGAATACCCTGAGGGCCGGCATAGCCTCTGGGTCCCTGGACTCCTCTGGGGCCTGTGTTTCCGGTAGGTCCTACGGGGCCGGTATTGCCTCTTGGTCCTCTTGCACCCGGTTCACCAGGAATGCCCTGAGGTCCCATAGGCCCCTGTTCGCCTCTGTCGCCTTTGGGGCCCGGACAACCGGGATCCCCTTTCATCCCCTGAAGTCCCTGGGGCCCCTGATCTCCTTTGGGGCCGGCAGGCCCACGCTCACAGCATGGATGACAGTATTGATTATTTCCGTAATTTTGGCTGCAGTTGCATAAATTGTCTTGATTCATATGCAAACACATCCTTTTTGTTGATTGACAAAGGTGTTTGAAGAAATTTCGCATCTGTCCGGATCAGTTGCAAGAGTTTCCTGCAATTCCCTTTGTAATAAATATTATATGAATAATTTTTGTTTTTGCTACATATAATGTTAAGTTAGTTTCTTTTCAAAATATTGTTTGTTGTAGAGACAGGCTTTTGAGCAGGGTTTACAGAGGCTTGCCTTTTCGTTATACTCCTTTGCTTTTTCCGTGTTCCCTAATTTGTCATGGCAAACACACAATTGCAATAATGGAATATAGTCATAGCAATCCGGTAAAACAAATCCTCCTGTCCGGTCATTTCGTTCCCGGGTTAATGCAGTCTCATACCAATAGATTGCATTTTGGTAATTTCCGCGTTTCAAAAAGTGATTTCCGATATCACAGCACAGCTCTGCCCGGGGCGTGTCAAAGCTAAGACTGCGGAGCAGCACCATAAGAGCAGCATTTCCTTTTGCCAACCTGTCATAGCAGTCGGCACAGACGGTACAGGCTTCTATTTTATTTTCCACCCACCCTTCCGGCAGTTCTAAAAATTGCTCAAACACCAGAACTACTTCTTCGTATTTCTGATGGTAATATAATTCCCGCCCGTAATAATATAATTGTCGGGGATCCAGTGTTTTTCCTTCTGCGATCATTTTCCGATATATTCTCAGGTTTCTGTCGGGATCCCCCGGACCCTCTTTCCTATGAGAGACCGCAATATCGGAGTAAAGGATGTTTCCGGCAGGAGTTATCACTTCATGAACGTCTCCCGTCCAGCGGTATTCGGGTACATTTCTGATCCAGCGTTCCCGGTAATAGGAGAAAACAGGGTTTCCGGACTCGTCGAAGGAAGTATTATATTTCATCATTACCATGTCGGTATCCGGAGAAAGCGATTGCTTCAGCTGGAGAAATTTCTTACGCTCTGGCTGTTCCAGAATATCGTCGGCGTCCAGCCACATGCAGTATTCCATGGAAGCCTTGGAAAAGGAATCGTTTCTGGCCGCGGCAAAATCATCAGTCCATGGGTATGAGAATACATTTTCTGTATATTCTGATGCAATTTCTTTTGTCCGGTCTGAAGAACCTGTATCCACAATAACAATCTCATCCACCAGGTCATGCACGCTGTTCAGACAGCGCGCCAAGGTTTTTTCTTCGTTTTTTACAATCATACAGAGACTAATTGTTGCCATGTGTCAAATCCTCTCTTTATTCCTGTTGCAGATGCTCCCGATTCTATCTGCACAGCTTCTGCACCGTCATGCTCATGCTGACAATCAAAGCGGTTTCCGAACAGCGCCATGCGAAATACAAAGGAGAAGAATCGGATATTTCGGCAATAAAGTACCGGGACAGCTCAATCTGCCCGCGCCGTTTCTTTGTCACGGCATATCCCCCATAACCTGTCTGCATACTATTATTAAATACGGGTGTGAGCTTTGCAGACCCGGGCGCTTTCAGTTCTGCGGAAAGATAATAGTAGAATGCATAGAAACCAGGATTTAGGGTGACAGAATAATTGCCGCCTGGGGAGATATTTCCGGTGGTGTCCGGTATATCCGTCCGAAGGGGAAGGCTGCCGCTTTCCGGCATGGTAAATTGGGAACCAGAAAAGGCTGCAAAAATGCTGTTTTGGGGATATCCGGGAGGTCCTGACGGTCCCCTTAAGCCCTGCTCTCCACGGGGGCCCTGAGGCCCTGTAACGCCCTGAGGCCCCTGGGGTCCCGTAACGCCCTGGGGTCCGGGTTCGCCTTGCTCTTCGGGACAGCCTGGGGGCCCCGGCTCACCTCTGGGTCCCATTGGCCCCATAGGTCCCGCAGGTCCTGCAGGTCCCATTGGCCCCCTGGGGCCTGCGTTTTCCATAGAACCCGTTTCCATAGAACCCACAGGTCCTGGCACACCGGACATCATTCCGGATCTTCCCTGATTGGGCATGCTGTTCCTGTTATAATAATTCAATAAAACTCACCTCGTTGTTCAATATTTAGTCATGGATGTCATTTACCCATGAGGAATACCTTTCGGTCTGCCGCGGGCTGAGCCCCATGTCGTTCCCGATATCATTATATGAAGAGAGCGTGAAAAATGTTGAATAGAAACCGAGAAAAAAGATGAGTACTGTTAAAAAAGGCAACAGATGCTCAGAATAATGAGTTTGCTGGTAAATCCAGTTTGCTGGTAAATTGATGTTGAAGCGAAGGGGAATTATTGTAATTTTGCGGAAAGCTATGTATAATGGATATAATTGCCGAAGGCAGAAAATAACTGCAGGGAGCATACGAGGAGGACGGATCATGAAAGAACTGCTGGAGCTTGTAAAGGAATTAAGCTTTGTGCGTGTGGGCGGAAGCGCGGAAGAGAAGAAGGCGGCGCAGCTGATTATGGGAGAAATCAACAGGATTGCGGAGAATGCAGGACGGGAGGAGGTCCGGGGAGAATACATGACCTTTGGGATTCCTGACGCAAAGGTTCAGAAATGCTCGGTTTGGGCGGCGGGAAGAGATATTTCCTGTCAGCCCTTTCTGCGTTCGGGCAGCATTGACAGGGAATGCGAGCTGGTCTATCTGGATGAGGCCTCCGAGATAGATTTTGCCGGGGCAGGGAATCTGGAAGGCAAGGTGGTACTGTTGAATAAGCTCACGGACGAGGAGGTTTATAAACGTCTGGTGGAGCATAGGGCATCGGCATTTTTGGTAATGCAGGGCAAGTATTATTTTTCAGAGAAGGAGACTTCTCTGTATGCAAGAAGACTGCGGGAGCATTTTACCAGGAACGGCGTGATTCCGGGATTCATGATTGGGGCGGCAGACGCTCTTTGGCTGATTCAGGACGGGGTGGAGAGAGTGCGGCTTACACTGGAGCAGGAAGAGGTGGAAGCGGAGAGTCAAAATATATCCGCTGTCATTGAAGGAACGGATTTGAAGGAGGAAAGCATTGTGCTTACGGCTCATTATGATTCTGTTCCTGTGGGTACCGGTTCCTGGGACAATGCCACCGGTGCGGCAGCGCTTCTGGCTATTTTCAGACATTTTGCGGTAAATCCATCCAGAAGGACACTTCGGTTTCTCTGGTGCGGCAGTGAGGAGCTGGGGTTGCTGGGATCAAAGGCGTATGTGGAGCAGCAGAAGGAGTTGCTTGACAGGATCGGATTCTGCTTCAATTTTGATATGTGCGGAACGGCGCTGGGGTCAAATAGAATCAGCGTTACGGGAGAGAAGGAGCTGAAGACATTTGTGGAGCAGTATTGTAAAATCACAGGCTATTCCGCAGATATAAAGGAGGGAGTCCACTCCAGTGATTCAGCGCCTTTTTGCGACAGGGAAATTCCGGCGCTGGGACTGAGCAGAGGAACGTCCACGGCAGAAATACATACCATACATGATCTGCTGCCCACGCTGAATGAAAGGGCAATGCGCAAAAATGTAGAGTTTGCGGTTCGAATGATCGGGGATGTGGCAAATGCGGCGGTGCTTCCTGTAAAGAAGGGAATGCCGGAGGAGCGCAGGAAGGAATTGGATGAATATTTCCACAGGGAAAAGGATAAAACATTATGATTGAACCTGCGGCAGACGACGAAATAATGGATGTCTGCTGCCGCGGTCAGGGGGTAATTGAATGAGAAAGGCTTTGAAAAACACCATACTTATCCTGTTGCTGCTAACCCTGAGCGTTTCCACCGCTTTTTTGGCATATCTGCACTTTTTTGCATCAGATGATCATGATCTTTCCGGGGAGTGGACTGCGGAGCTGGACATGACGCAGCAGGCGTCTGTCACGGCTCTCGCCTGGCTTCAGGACATAGAAGCCGTTTCCATCTCGTTGGAGGAAATGGAGTCCTATATGCAGGGTTTGACCATTCGGATCAATCTTACTATGGAGCAGACGCACCGTTTTGGGGGGACCTTTTCCGGCAGTGTCCTGCCGGAAAGCTACGACGCCTGCCGCAAGGCGGCGTATGAGGCATTTGCTGCGGCCTTTCAGGCTCTTTTGACCGAGAGACTTTGCATGGCAGGATATACGGGGAGCACAGATAGGGAAGCCATTGAAGCTCTTACAGCCGAGACCTTCGGCATGTCCACCGTCTCTTATTTGATGTCCTGTGGTCCTGCACTGCTGCCCCCGCTGGAGGAGCTGCAGGCCGGGTACGACGGCAGCGGCACCTATGAAGCCGGGGAGGGCATTCTGACCAGACAGTTTGATGCCGGCACGCCAGCAGCCGTGAGAGCGGAGCGCTATATTCGTAAGGAGTCTGTCCTGATTCTGTCCGAAGAAACCGATTCTGCCGCCGACGGCGATTTTTTTGATCAGAACCCGATCATATACACTTTAATACAGCCATCGACTCAATAATATCTGAAGGGAGATCCAATGAAAAGAATCCTGCAGAAAATCAGTGCTTTTCTATTGTCTGCGGCTCTGGTATGTACGATCCTGCCTGCCAGGGCTGACGCAAATTTTCAGATACCCGGAACCTGCCGGGTACAGGCGGATACCGGCGCCGCTTACACTGTAAAAATCCTGGATTATGACTATGACAATAATACTTATTTCTCTCTGCGGGACATGGCCATGGCGCTTAAGGATACGGACAAGGCCTTCTCGCTGGAAGTCACGAAAAATACTGTCTCTCTGAATCCGGGAAATATCTATACTCCTGTAGGGGGAGAAAATATTCCCTGGGAAGATGACGAAAACCCGGATATTTCTCTGCGACGGAACGAATTTCGGGTGAGCGGACAAAATGTGTATTATTATACCCTGATTATGCAGCTGCCCTCCGGCTATTACGATTGCTTTATGATGGCAGCGGATCTGGCCATGATTCTGGACATGGATATTACCGTTCCAGCCGCAGGCTCTCTGCAGATCCATACACAGGAGCCCTTCTATATCGCTCCGGATACTTTGGAGGAGGCCGGATATTTTTACGGAGTCAACGGTGTGCTGGTGGGGGACGCCTCCACCGGGGAGATTTATTATCGGTATCAGTCTGACAAGGCATGGCCCATTGCCAGTACATCTAAGCTTATGACTTGTCTCTTGACCATGGATGCTCTGGCGTCAGGACGAATCGCTCCGGGCGGCGTGGTGACCGTCTCCGAGGCCGCGCAGCTGCTGTCCGCTTCGGACGACGGGGTGATTCCTTTGGAGGCTGGCGGACAGATAACTGTTCGTGAGCTTTTGTGGGGCGCCCTTCTGCCTTCCAGCAACGAGTGCGCACTGTGCCTGGCCGAAGCAATTGCAGGCTCGGAGGAGGCCTTTGTGGAGATGATGAATGAGAAGGCGCTGGAGCTGGGGCTTTCTCAGGCGCAATTTTTTAACAGTCATGGTCTGCCCTCCTACACGGAGGATCCCATTCCCTCAAAGCGTCAGAACCGCATGAGTGCGGAGGACATGTTCCGGCTGGTATCCTACCTTTTAAAGGTCTATCCGCAGGTGACGGACATTACTTCTATGAAATCTGCCAGGCTGGAATCTCTGGATCGGGAGGTGCGCAATACCAACCCGCTTCTGCAAAATATGCCTGATGTTACCGGTCTGAAAACCGGAACCACCAATAAGGCCGGGGCCTGCCTGGTTACTTCTCTGACTGCGGACGACGGAACTCAGGAGCATGATCTGGTCGTTGTTGTCCTTGGCACCGAGGATTCCATAGAGAGAGGGCGTGTCTCGGCATTACTGGCCAGGTATGCGCTGCATGCCTTTTATACAGGCACGGATAAAGAAGAAGCCGGGAATCCTGCCCAGACCTCCGGGAGTCTGCCGACACAGGCCGAGGCGGCGGTGGACTGGATTCTTCGGACCGCAAGAAAGCATTGAACTGCTTACCTTGTCAAATCCTGCACCCATTTATATTTCCGAAATCGCACCATTACCCAGGGAATTTTGCCTACCTCGTCCAGGCAGGTACATGCATAAACCACCATAGGCGACCAATGCAGGACAAAAGCTCCGATGAATGCCAGGGGGATGGCGATGAGCCACATACAGACGATGAGACTGTACATGTCAAATATGGTATCGCCGCCTCCGTCCAGCACTCCGTTTATGGTGACTGTATTCACACAGCGTCCGATCATATAAATGGACATGATCACCATCATTCCTGTAAGGTATTCCCGGGCCTGGTCGGTGAGGATGACCATTTTTACCATCAGCGGAGTCATTGCCAGCACCAGAGCGGTGGACAGAAAGCCGATGATATAGGACATATTCTTGAGCTTTATACCGTATGCCTTACCTAAATCAAGGCGTCCGGCTCCCAGCTCATTTCCTACCATGATCCCTGCGGCCATGCCGATCCCGTTGCACATGCAGCAGATCAGGTCCCTGGCCACTGCGGCCACAGAGTTTGCCGCCGCGGCGTCGGTGCCCATATGTCCCATGATCGCAGTATAGGATGTAAATCCGATGCCCCAGCATAGGGAACCGCCCAACAGGGGCAGACACTGCTTTACGAAATCAGCCTTCAGCAGCTTCGGCAGCTTTATAAGCCGGTCAAGTGCGGGACGGATATATGTTTTTCCGGATGATACGGCCACGCATAAAATCAATTCCACAATGCGGGAAATCGTGGTGGCAAGTGCAGCGCCCCTTGCCTGCATTCTGGGCGCTCCCAGCAGTCCGAAGATAAATACCGCATTTAAGCCGATATTCAGAAGCACTGCGCAGGAGCTGATAAAGGCCCCGGGTTTTACATGCTCCGATACCTTCATCATAGTCAGATAGCATTGAGAGATACCCGTAAGCAGATAGGACCAGCCCGCAATGCGCAGATAAGAGCTGCCGATGGCAATCAGGGAAGCCTCGTTGGCAAAAATATGCATCAACTGCTCCGGTATCAGCTCACATGCCAGAAAAAACAGGATGGACACGGCTCCGCAGAAGCGAAGGATTATGTTGAAAATGTCTTCCAGGGTATGCCTGTCGCCTTTTCCCCAGTACTGGGCGCCAAGAATGGCTCCCGCCGCAGTAATGGCCCCCAGAAACATGTTCTGGACAAACTGAATCTGGGTTGCCAGAGAAACGGCGGTCATTTCATTCTGAGCCACCTTCCCCAGCATCAGCGCGTCGCCTGCGGCTACCGATGCCAGCATCAGGCTCTGCAGTGCAATGGGAAGAGCAAGCCTGGCAAGATTTTTATAAAATACTTTTTTATCGATCATTATTTTCTGATTTGTCTCTTTCATAAATCCTCCGTTATGGCCATCCGGCCATTTCCTGCCATGAATAAGGTCATTGTAACATAAAACAGCTGGAGTTTGTCTAATAAATGCTCCAATGTTTCAAATATTGGTATATAATGAAAGGTGAAACAGAAGAAAGCAAGGTTGGAGGAGAGAAAATGATCACCACATTATTATGGGACATTGACGGTACATTATTGAATTTCAGTGCTGCAGAAAAGGCAGCGATCCGGAGTCTGTTTCAGGAATATGGCCTGGGAGAGTGTCCGGAGGAAATGCTTCAGCGTTATTCCAGAATCAATAAGGCTTATTGGGAACGTCTTGAAAAAGGGGAAATCACAAAACCGGAGGTTTTGATTGGGCGGTTCAGAGATTTTTTTGAGACAGAAGGGCTGAACGATGCAATTGCCTCTGAATTTAATGACAAATATCAATTGCGCCTGGGAGATACGATCGTATACTGTGACGACAGTCTTAAGATCGTAGAATCTCTTCGCGGCAAGGTTAAGCAATACGCGGTGTCCAATGGAACTATAGCGGCACAGTCAAAAAAACTGCGTCTTTCGGGACTTGGTGAGTTGATGGACGGAATCTTTCTGTCTGAACAGCTGGGAATTGAAAAGCCGAATGTGGAATTTTTCAACAAAGTCTTCAAAACAATAGGTCCAGTGGACAAAAACCAGGTGATGATTGTGGGTGATTCTCTGACCAGCGACATCTGCGGCGGAAACAATGCCGGAATTGTGACCTGCTGGTATAATCCCGAAAGAGCAGCGGCGGTAAAGGGATATAGAGTGGATCATGAAATATCGGATTTGCATGAGATTTTTGATTTGCTTTGAAAGAAGATCGGATTTGTGATATTCCATGCGGGAATTTCTATATTGCTGAATAAATTTGTGGAGTACAATCTATTTTAAAGCCTCTCGGAAGCTCTTTGTGACGGAGCTTGTGAGAGGCCGTTTTGATTCCCGCAGGCAATGCAGGCAGACATGCCTGTATGTATATTGGGCCAATGCTGCACGCAGCACATACTCCGTTGCGTGCAGCGCTGCAGGACAGATGTCCTGTTGCCTGCAGAGGGGTGATTATATGCAGAAGCAGAGCACAAGGAGAGAACAGTATGTGGAAAAAGGCAAAATGGATCGGAATTTCGGCAGAACAGATCAGGACAGAGCAGATTTATGCAGGCGACATGAACGGCAGATTTGCATATTTTCGGAAGGCGGTTTACTGCCGGGAACAGCCCGGGAATTGTGAGATAGATATTACGGCGAATACCAGATACCGGCTGTGGATTAACGGTGAGCCTGTATTGTCCGGACCCTGTAAGGGGGACTGGAACAGCCATTATTATGAAACAGTGGACGTGACAGAGTACCTGCGCTTGGGAGAGAATGTGTTTGCCGTCCAAGTGCTTTTTCTAAATCCCTATGATGTGGGAGAACAGTATGGCAATGAACGGACGCCCATTCTGGCGGCGGTTTCCAGTCCGGTGGGCCACAGGCTGGTGCTGGAAGGGGATATTCTTGACAAAAATGGGGAAAGACTGGCTGGGCTGACCACTGGGGAAACAGATTGGCAGGTTTATCTGAACGGGGCATATTTTATTAAATGTAAGGAAATCAATTGCAATTCCGGAGGTTTCTGCGAGGATGTGGATTTTCGACGGGAACCCGCAGGGTGGAAGAACCCCGGATTTGTGTGTCAGACCACAGGAAAAGCCGTGAAAGGCGGCGAGGAGCCGGAAACCAGGAGCTGCAATGCAAAGGCACAAAAAGAGAAGGCAGATGATAAGTGTGAGGGCGAAACAGAAGGAGTGTCTGCGGGCAGATGGTGGACGGCGGCGGTCTTTGAAACTGTTATGCCCGGTGAATTTAACCGGAGAGTGGGTTTTATCGGGAAATTTCAGGTAAAAAAGCGCCCGATTCCGCTTCTGTTCGAGGAAGAGGGGATTTTGACCCAGGAGCTGGGAACGGAGGTATTTGGTGGAAGCGGTTCTGAAGCGGAGACCTTTGAAGGAAGCGCTTTGGAGGAGATCATTGTGGCTCCCGGAGAAAAGGTGCGGATTCTGTTTTGCCGGGAGAGGGTGACCAATGCCTATATGCGTTATTCTTTTTCCGGGGGAAGAGGCGGCAGGGCTGTCTTTACCTATTTTGAGAAGTTTGTGAAGGATGGGGAGGATATTCCCAGGGATGATTATAGGAACGGAAGGGTGGAAGGAATGCAGGACGAAATTCTGCTTTCCGGTGAGTCTCTTATCTTTGAGCCGTTTTGGGTGAGAACCTTCCGGTTTCTGGAAATCAGGCTGGAGGCAGGTGAGGAGCCCATTGGTTTTTCCAGGCCCCGTTTCCGCAGGACAGGATATCCCATGGAGAGGATATCCTGTATCAAGGGCCGGGAGCCCTGGGTGGAGGAGCTGTGGGAGATGTGTGTGGCCACCCTGCAGAACTGTATGCTGGAGACCTATATGGATTGTCCCTTCTATGAGCAGATGCAGTTTCTGATGGATACCAGGCTTCAGGCGCTGTTTCATTATACGGTGGACGGGGACGTGCGCCTGGCCAAAAAAGCTCTCTGGGATTTCCACTGCTCCATGACGCCGGAAGGGCGCATGCAGGGGAAATATCCCAGCAGCTTTCCTCAGATTATTTCAACCTTTTCTCTGTATTTTGTGTTTATGCTGAAGGATTATTACTGGCAGACCGGGGATGTGGGGGAGGTAAGGAGATATCGAAGCGACGTGGATACCATTTTAGAGTATTATGACAGGCTGATCGGAGAAAGCGGCCTGGTGGAGCAGGTGGGGTATTGGCCCTTTGTGGACTGGCAGCAGGCCTGGAACAACTGTGCCGGAGTGCCTGCCGCGGCGGCCAGGGGCGCTTCCACGATTCATAACCTGATGTATGCTTATGCGCTTGGCTGCGCTGCAGAGCTGTCCGGGGTGACCGGAAGAGAGGGGCTGAGACAGGAGTACCTGAAACGGCAGGAACACATCTGCCGCCGGGTGCGGGAGCTGTGCTGGGATTCTGAGAGAGGCTTATACCGGGAAGGACCTGATTTTGTTCAGTATACTCAGCATGCCCAGAGCTGGGCGGCTTTAAACGGCATGGGAACAGACAAAGAGAGACGCAGGATGCTGCTGAATGCTCTGGAGGAGCCGGATGTGATTCCCTGTTCCTTTTCCACCAGCTATGAACTGTTCCGGGCCCTGGAGCAGGCGGGATTGTACAGGGAGACAAAGGGATTGATGGACCGGTGGATTGCCCTGGGAGAAAAGCACTGCACCACATGTCCGGAGGAGCCTGACAGGGGACGCAGTGAAAATCATGCCTGGAGCGCTCTGCCCATGTATGAGATGATGCGGAAGCTGGCCGGTATAGAGCCCGGAGAGCCGGGCTGGGGAACTGTGGCTGTGCGGCCTCATCTGGAATATGTGACCAGCCTCCGGGGACAGGCGGCCACGCCCAGGGGAACGGTGGAATTTTCCTATGAACCGGCGCAGGATGGAACAGACAATATCTGCTGCAGGGTGACTCTGCCCCGGGGACGTAATGGGTTTTTCTTTCTGCCTGACGGCAGCAGCCGGGAGCTGACAGAGGGAGAAAATCAAATTCTGATTGTGGGATAGTGCAGAGAGGTATCTGAAATGAATTGTAACACACAAAACGCAAAAATTGCATCCATAACTGAAAAACTTTAATTGTTGGAATCGATGTAGGAAGTGAAATCCATTATGCCAGAGCATATGACTGGCGCAACTACGAATATACCAGAAAGCCACTGGAATTCAGTAACACAGAGGCAGGGTTCCAGACA
>ERZ779626.654-NODE-654-length-19421-cov-9.337550_pt1 | contig 19421 bp, 16 predicted proteins | sample MGYA00514209_ERZ779626 | MGnify/ENA primary metagenome ERZ779626 (study PRJEB29562, sample SAMEA4376713) | mouse gut metagenome | isolation source: Cecum | study: EMG produced TPA metagenomics assembly of the A DSS colitis mouse model was used to assess the...
CGGAAAAAGATCCGCCGTTTTGGGCGTTTTGCCATTTTTCAAACAAGGCCTAATCAGTGGTTCCTTAGTTTCTTCCCGCCGCTCCGGCGGAGTCCTTCAGCAGCACGTCGTGCGCCCCCCCCTCCACGATGGAGACGGAACTCACCAGGGTCAGCTTGGCCTTGTCCCGCAGCTCCGGGATGGTGAGAGCGCCGCAGTTGCACATGGTGGAGCGGATCTTTGCCAGCGTCGTGGCCATGCCGTCCGCCAAGGTGCCGGCATAGGGGACGTAGGAGTCCACGCCCTCTTCGAAGGAGAGCTTCGCCGCGCCGCCCAGGTCGTAGCGCTGCCAGTTCCGGGCCCGGGCGCTGCCCTCGCCCCAATATTCTTTCATATAGCTGCCGCCAATAAGGATTTTGCTGGTGGGGCTTTCGTCGAACCGGGAGAAGTAGCGGCCCAGCATGCAGAAGTCCGCGCCCATGGCCAGGGCCAGGGTGATATGGTAGTCCTGTACGATGCCGCCGTCGGCGCAGATGGGGACGTAAACGCCGGTTTCCTCAAAATACCTATCCCGCTCCGCCGCCACGTCAATGACCGCCGTGGCCTGGCCCCGGCCGATGCCCTTGGTCTCCCGGGTGATGCAGATGGAGCCGCCGCCGATGCCGATTTTCACGAAGTCCGCCCCGGCGTCCGCCAGGAAGCGGAAGCCCTCGCCGTCCACCACATTGCCCGCGCCCACCTTCACCGTGTCGCCGTAGCGGTCCCGAATCCATTTCAGGGTCCGGGCCTGCCACTCGGAGTAGCCCTCGGAGGAGTCGATTACCAGCACGTCCACCCCGGCGTCCACCAGGGCGGGGACCCGCTCGGCATAGTCCCGGGTGTTGATGCCCGCGCCCACCACGTAGCGCTTCTGGCTGTCCAGCAGCTCCAGGGGGTTGCCCTTGTGGGAGTCGTAGTCCTTGCGGAAGACGAAGCTGACCAGGCGGCCGTCCCGGGAGACGATGGGCAGGGCGTTGAGCCTCCGGTCCCAGATGATGTCGTTGGCCTCCTTCAGGCTGGTGCCCTCGGGGGCGTAGATCAGCTTGTCAAAGGGGGTCATGAAGTCCGTCACGGGAGTGGCGGGGTCCAGGCGGCTGACCCGGTAGTCCCGGCTGGTGACCAGGCCCAGCAGCTTCCCTGTGCCGGTGCCGTCGTCGGTGACGGCCATGGTGGAGTGGCCGCTGCGCTCCTTCAAGGCCAGCACGTCCGCCAGGGTGTCCCCAACCCGCAGGTTGGAATCGCTGGTGACAAAGCCCGCCTTGTAGTTCTTCACCCGGCGGACCATCTCCGCCTGCTGCTCCACAGGCTGGGAGACGAAGATGAAGGCGATGCCGCCCTCCTTGGCAAGGCCAATGCCCATCTGTTCGCCGGAGACGGCCTGCATGACGGCGGAGACCATGGGCACGTTCATGGTCAGGGGGCACTCCTCGCCTTTTTTGAACTTCACCACCGGGGTTTTCAGGGATACGTTGGCGGGAACGCACTCGGCGGAGGAGTAGCCGGGGACCAGAAGATATTCGCTGAAGGTATGGGAGGGCTCGGAGAAAAAGTAGGCCATGGCGAACACCTCGTTTCTTTAAATTTTACGCAGTATACACGATACGGGAAAAATTGTCAAGCCCCTGTTCAGAGAACGGCGAAATAATCCCTTGCGGCCTCGAAGAGATGGAGGTCGTAATTGCCGGGGACATTCCGGTACAGGCCGGGGCCGATGCGCTCGGCGTGGCCCATCTTGCCGAAGACCCGCCCGTCGGGAGAGGTGATGCCCTCGATGGCCCAAACGGAGCCGTTGGGGTTGAAGTCCGGGTCCATAGCGGGCGCGCCGGAGAGGTCCGCGTACTGGGTGGCAATCTGGCCGTTTTCCGCCAGTTTTTTCAGCAGGTCCGGCGGGCAGAGGAAGCGGCCCTCGCCGTGGGAAATGGGGACCTGATAGGCCTCCCCGGGCGTTACCCGGGCCAGCCAGGGGGATTTGTTGGAGACTATGCGGGTGTTTACGATCTTGGACTGGTGCCGCCCAATGGTGTTAAAGCTCAGGGTCGGGCAGCTTTCGCCGCAGTCCGCGATCTCGCCGTAGGGGACCAGCCCCAGCTTGACGAGGGCCTGGAAACCGTTGCATACGCCCAGGGCCAGGCCGTCCCGGTTTTTAAGCAGGTCCATCACCGCCTCGGAGGTTTCCGGACCCCGGAGGAAGGCGGTGATGAACTTGCCGGAACCGTCGGGCTCGTCGCCGCCGGAGAAGCCGCCGGGGAGGAAGAGAATCTGGCTTTCCCGGAGCTTTCGGGCGAAGGCGGCGGCGGAGTCCGCCACGTCCGCGGCGGACTGGTTTTTGATGACGAAGATTTCCGTCTCCAGGCCCGCCCGCCGGGCGGCCCGGGCGCTGTCGTACTCGCAGTTGGTGCCGGGGAAGACGGGTATGAGGACCTTGGGCCTGGCAACGCCGGTTTTCGGGGCGGGGCGGGTGAAGGCGGGGCAGGGCAGGACGGGTGCGTCCCCCTCCCCGGAGGTCCGGGTGGGGTACACGTCCGCCAAAACCGCCTCGTTCAGCGATAACAATTCGTCGATTAAGGCGGAATCATCACCAATTGTAATCATCGGCTCTGCCGTGGTCAGGCCAATCTTGGCGTATAGGCCGTCGGGGTGGCAGTTGCCGATGTCCTCCGCCAGCTCGGCTACAATGGCCCCGGGCCGGGGAGTATACCACGCGCCGGTGTTCCGGCCCAGTCCTTGGAACCCAATGCGGCTGCCGAAGGACATGTTCATGACGGCTTCGGAAAGACCGTTTTCCACCGCGTAAGCGGCCCTGACGGCTCCCGCCCGGGCCAGCCGGTGAAGCTCTTCCCAAACGGCCCTGCGGCTTTCCGCGCTGCCGTCAATGCCGGTTTCCATAAACAGATACACCGGGTGGCCCGCTTCCTTGAACTCGGGGGTAATCACGTCTCCCACCCGGATGGGGGCGATGGCAAAGGAGATCAAGGTGGGCGGTACGTCCAGGTCCAGGAAGGAGCCGGACATGGAGTCTTTGCCGCCGATGGCTGCCGCGCCGTAGTCCATCTGAGCTTCCATGGCCCCCAGAAGGGCGGCAAAGGGCTTGCCCCAGCGGTCCGGGTCCTGGCGGAGCTTTTCGAAATACTCCTGCAAGGTCAGATAGGCGGTTTTGTAGTCCGCGCCGGAGGCTACCAGCTTGGCAATGGAAGTAGTCACGGCGTCGTAGGCCCCCCGGTAGGGATAGGCGGAAAGCCTCTCCGGGTCGCAGGCCCAGGCCATGACGCTGGCCTGTTCCGTCTCCTGGCCCGGAAGGACCGGGAGAAGGGCGGTCATGGACTGGGCGGGGGTCCGCTGGGTCCTGCCGCCGTAGGGCATAGTGACGCTGCCCGCGCCAATGGTGCTGTCAAACCGCTCCACCAGCCCCCGGCGGCTGGCGCTCTTGAGACTGGAGGCCATGCTTCTCAGGTCCGAGGCCCCGGCCAGCTGGAAGAGGGAATGGGTTTTCCTGTCCACATCCGGGACGGAGACCTTGGCATGTTTCACCGCGCCGTTGGAGTTCAGGAACTCCCGGCTCAGGCTGACAATGGTTTCCCCTTGCCAGCGCATGACCATGCGGGGTTCCGCCGTCACCACGGCGACCGGATAAGCCTCCAGATTCTCCGCCTCTGCGGCGGCGACGAAGGTTTCCGCGTCCTTGGGGGCCACCACCACCGCCATGCGCTCCTGGCTCTCGGAAATGGCAAGCTCCGTGCCGTCCAGGCCGTCGTACTTCTTGCGGACCGCGTCCAGGTCGATGGTCAGGCCGTCCGCCAGCTCGCCGATGGCGACGGACACGCCTCCCGCGCCGAAGTCGTTGCACCGCTTGACGAGACGGGTGACCTTCCCGTCCCGGAACAGGCGCTGGATCTTCCGCTCCTCCGGGGCGTTGCCCTTCTGGACCTCGGAGGCCATGGTGTGGAGGGAGGTTTGGTTGTGGCTCTTGGAGGAGCCGGTGGCCCCGCCGATGCCATCCCGGCCTGTGCGGCCTCCCAGGAGAATGATTACGTCCCCGGGGGCGGGCCGCTCGCGGCGGACGTTCTCCGCCGGGGCCGCGCCCACTACCGCGCCGACCTCTAAATGCTTTGCGACATAGCCGGGATGGTAGAGCTCCGCCACGTGGCCCGTGGCAAGGCCGATCTGGTTTCCATAGGAAGAATAGCCCGCCGCCGCCGTCTGGCAGAGCTTCCGCTGAGGGAGCTTGCCGGGGAGAGTGTCCGCCAGGGGCGTGCGGGGGTCGCCGCAGCCGGTGAGGCGCATGGCCTGATGGACATAAGCCCGGCCCGACAGGGGGTCCCGGATGCAGCCGCCGATGCAGGTGGCCGCGCCGCCGAAGGGCTCGATCTCCGTGGGGTGGTTGTGGGTCTCGTTCTTGAACATCAGGAGCCAGTCCTGGGTTTCCCCGTCCACCACGGCGGGAACGTGGATGGAGCAGGCGTTGATTTCCTCGCTCTCGTCCAGCTCCGGGAGAAGGCCCCGCTTTTTCAGGGCCTTGGCGGCGATGGTGGCGATGTCCATGAGGGTCTCCGGGCGGTCCTTGGCCTTGCCGCCGTAGACCTCGCTCCGCAGTTTCAGATAGTGATAGTAGGCGTTTTTGACCTCCGGGTCCTCGATCTCTCCGCCGTCGATGTGGGTGGAGAAGGTGGTGTGGCGGCAGTGGTCGGACCAGTAGGTGTCCACCACCCGGACCTCCGTGATGGTGGGGTCCCGGCGCTCCGTGTTCCGGAAGTAGGCTTGCAGGAATTTCAGGTCGTCCAGGTCCATGGCGAGGCCCAGCCTCTCCAGCAGGGCGGACAGGGCGGCCTCGTCCATGGCGGTGAAGCCGGTGAGGGCCTCCACCTTCTGGGGGGCGGCGTGGGTGCGGGCCAGGGTCTCCGGCTTTTCCGGAGAAGCCTCCCGGCTCTCCACGGGGTTGATGACATAGCCCTTGATTGTTTCCAGGTCTGCCGGGGAGAGGGTGCCCTCCAGCAGGTATACTTTGGCGTAGGACACCAGGGGCCGGTCCGTACCCGCCATAAGCTGGACGCACTGGGCGCAGGAGTCCGCCCGCTGGTCGAACTGGCCCGGCAGGGCCTCCGCCGCCAGGACGGCGTGGGGGCCTTCGGGGGCGGGGAAGTCCTCCTCATAAATGAGGTCCACCTGGGGCTCGGAGAAAACGATGGTTTTGGCCTTTTGAAAGACCTCGTCCGAGATGTTCTCCACGTCGTAGCGGTTCACCAGCCGGAGGCCGGTGAGGGCGGAGACGCCCAAGATGGTTTGCAGCTCCGTCAAAAGCCCCTGGGCCTCCAGCCGGAGGGCGGGCTTTTTTTCCACGTATACGCGTCTTACCATGTTCAGCCCTCCAGGGCCCGGAGGGCCCGCTGTCCAATGTCATGCCGCATGTATTTGCCCTCAAAGCCGATGCGCTCTGCGGCGGCGTAGGCTTCTTTCAAGGCGTCATGCAGCGTTCCGCCAACGGCGGTGACGCCCAGGACCCGGCCCCCGCTGGTGACCAGCTTCCCGTCTTCCGCCAGCTTGTCCCCGGCGTGATAAACGGTGACGGGGAGGTCCTGGGGAATGGTGATTTCCTTGCCCTTTTCGCAGCTGCCGGGGTAGCCGCCGGAGGCCAGGATGACGCAGGCGGCGGAGCCGCCATGCCACTCCACGGTCAGTTCCCCCAGGGTTTCGTTTTCCACGGCCTGCATCACCGTCAGCAGGTCGGTTTTCAGCAGGGGGAGGACCACCTGGGTCTCCGGGTCGCCGAAGCGGCAGTTGTACTCGATGACCTTGGGGCCGTCCGGGGTGAGCATCAGGCCGAAATAGAGACAGCCCTTGAAGGGACAGCCCTCGGCCCGCATGGCGGCCAGGGTGGGGAGGAAAATCTTCTCTATGCACTCTGCCGCGACGTCCGGGGTGTAGCAGGGATTGGGGGCCACGGTGCCCATGCCGCCGGTGTTGGGTCCGGTATCGCCGTCCCCGGCCCGCTTGTGGTCCATGGAGGAGACCATGGGGGCGATGCTCCGGCCGTCGGTGAAGGCCAGGACGCTGACCTCCGGGCCGGTCAAGCATTCCTCAATCACGATCTCGCTGCCGGAGTCGCCGAAGGCTTTGTCCTCCATGATGGACTTAACGGCGGCCTCCGCCTCGGGGAGGTTCTGGGGGATGAGCACGCCCTTGCCCAGGGCCAGGCCGTCGGCCTTGATGACGATGGGGAAGGAGGCGGTTTTCAAGTAGGCCAGGGCCTTGGCAGAGTCGTCAAAGACCTCATAGCGGGCCGTGGGGATGCCGTATCGCTTCATCAGGTTCTTGGCGAAGACCTTGCTGGCCTCAATGCGGGCGGCCTTGGCGTCTGGCCCAAAGCAGGGGACGCCCGCCTCGTGGAGCCGGTCCACACAGCCCAGGGCCAGGGGGTCGTCCGGGGCCACCACGGCGAAGCCGATGGAATGGGACCTGGCAAAGTCCACGATGCGGTCAAGGTCCTTCGCGCCGATTTCCGGGACGCACACCGCGTCTTGGGCGATGCCGCCGTTGCCGGGGAGGGCGTAGATCGTTCCGGCCTGGGGGTTCTCTTTCAGCTTTTTGATGATGGCGTGCTCGCGGCCTCCGCCGCCGACTACGAGTATATCCATAACGTCTCCTTGCGTTTCTTCGCCCCCTTCCTCCGTGAGCCGGAGCCCACGGAGGAAAACGAGGAGCAGTGGAATGAGGGAGCTTTCGCCCTTGGGCGGAAGCGGGGGATCTGGAACCTGCGGCGAGTTAGTGATGGAACAGCCTCATGCCGGTGAAGCACATGGTCATGCCGTATTTGTCGGCGGTTTCGATCACGTGGTCGTCCCGGATGGAGCCGCCGGGCTGGACGATGTACTGAACGCCGCTCTTCCGGGCCCGCTCCACGTTGTCCCCGAAGGGGAAGAAGGCGTCGGAGCCGCAGGTGACGCCGGCGAGCCGGGCAATCCAGGCTTTCTTTTCCTCCGCCGTCAGGGGCTGGGGGCGCTCCTTAAACACGCCCTGCCACGCGCCTTCCGCCAGCAGGTCCTCCCACTCGTCGGAGAGGTAGACGTCGATGGCGTTGTCCCGGTCCGGGCGGCGGATGCCGTCCAGGAAGGGCAGGGCCAGGACCGCCGGGTGCTGGCGCAGCCACCAGTTGTCCGCCTTGGTCCCCGCCAGGCGGGTGCAGTGGATGCGGCTCTGCTGGCCCGCCCCCACGCCGATGGCCTGGCCGTCCTTCACGTAGCAGACGGAGTTGGACTGGGTGTATTTCAGGGTGATGAGGGCCACCAGCATGTCGGTTTTGGCGGCGTCGGGGAGGGCGTGGTTTTTCGTGACGATGCTGGTGAGAAGGTCCGCGCCGATTTTGTACTCGTTCCGGCCCTGCTGGAAGGTGACGCCGAACACGTCCTTGTACTCCTGGGGGGCGGGGACGTAGGCCGGGTCGATTTGAACCACGTTGTAGCCGCCCTTCTTCTTGGTCTTCAGAATCTCCAGGGCCTCCGCCGTATAGCCGGGGGCGATGACGCCGTCGGAGACCTCGGCCTTGAGGTAGTTCGCCGTCGCCGCGTCGCACACGTCGGAGAGGGCCGCCCAGTCGCCGTAGGAGCACAGGCGGTCCGCCCCCCGGGCCCGGATATAGGCGCAGGCGATGGGGGAGAGCTCCGCCTCCGGCTCCACGAAGTAGAGCCTCCGGTCCGTCTCGCTGAGGGGCAGGCCCACGGCGGCCCCGGCGGGGGAGACATGCTTGAAGCTGGCGGCGGAGGGAATTCCTCCGGTGGCCTCCTTCAGCTCCCGGGCCAGCTGCCAGGAGTTCAGGGCGTCCAGAAAGTTGATATAGCCGGGCTTGCCGTTCAGGACGGTGAGGGGCAGGTCCCCGCCGTCCTTCATGAAGATGCGGGAGGGCTTCTGGTTGGGGTTGCAGCCGTATTTCAGTTCCAGCTCGTTCATGGTCCGCGCTCCTTTGTATGTGTGTTGGGGGCTCCGCGTCAGTCTTCTGTCAGCTCGAAGGGCTCCGGGCGGAATTTCCCGTCCTCCCGGACGAAGGCGCTCTGATAAGGGGCCGTCAGCAGGGGGATGATGTCCGGGTCCAGATTGCAGGCGGTGTTGAGATCAAAAATGCCGGTATGGCTGATATCGGCGATATAGTCCGGGCTCTCGTCGCCGGAGAAAAAGCGCCAGCCGCTGTCGGGGAAGCCGGCCTCCGGCTCCTCCCGGTAGCACCAGCCCACCGGGCAGCCGTCCACGGCGATGCGGTCCGTGACAAAGCAGCCGTTGGGACCCTCCCAGTCCGGGAGGTACATCTTCATCTCCGAGGGCCAGAGGCGGTAGTCCTTTTCCCGCTTGGGGACGTACCAGAAGCCGCTGTCCCAGGCGGCGTCGTTGGCCAGCAGGGTCCGCACCAGGTCCATCCACAGCCGCTGGGCCTTCTGGAGGTCCGGCAGGGAGGTCCCCTGGCGGAAGTCCCAGTACAGCGCGCCGCAGACCAGGCTGGCGGCGTACTCCTCCCAGCTTCCGAAGGCCTGGGCCTGGACGATCTGCTTCTCGGCCAGCCCGTCAAACTCCTCCCGGGTCAGAAGGCCGCAGGCCAGCCCCGCCCGGAGGTGGCCCGTCCGCTCGCTGATATCCCAGGCGAGATAGCCGTGATGGCCCACCAGGGGATAGAACTGGGCGGAGAAGTCCCGGGCCTGGGTAAAGAACCCGGCGGCGTCGGGATTCAAGGAGGCGGGGTCAAAGAGGGGGCGGCCCTCCCAGACGGCCTCGAAGTCCAGATAATTGTCCTGGCAGCGGAACTGCCGGTCGCAGAAGTCCAGGAGGCTGTCCTTGTCCTTGACGCCGTAAACCGTCTTCAAATGCGCCCGGCAGGCGGCGGCGTCCGCGTCCGTGGCGCAGTGAGGCAGTGTGGTGAAGTAGTCCGCCTCCTTGATTTCCGGGAGGCCGGGGGTTTTCCGCAGGGCGGGAACGCCCGCCAGCAGGGCGATAAAGGCGTCCCGCTCGCAGGGCCGCCGCTCCTGCCTGGAGCGGGCCAGCAGGGACTGGACGTCCCGTTCCAGGCCGGAGGAATGCGGGTGGAAGTCGTGAAGCTGAGAGAGGTCCATCATAAAAAACCGTCCTTTCTGTCAGCGGGACAGGCCCTGGGCGACAAGCTCCGCTGCTTGGGGCAGCAGCACCCATTCCGCCTGTTCCATTACCCGGCGCTGGAGGACCTCCGGCGTGTCGCCGGGAAGGACCTCCACCGCCTTTTGCAGGAGGATGCGTCCTCCGTCGGGAATCTCGTTTACCAAATGCACCGTGGCCCCGGTGACCTTTACGCCCGTTTCCAGCGCCGCCTCGTGGACCCGCAGGCCGTACATCCCCTTGCCGCAGAAGGAGGGGATCAGGGCGGGGTGGACGTTCAGGATGCGCTCCGGCCAGCGCTTGACAAACTCCCCGGAGAGGATGGAGAGGAAGCCTGCCAGGACGATCATGTCCGCCTGGTACGACCTCAGTTTTTCCGTCAGCCCGGCTTCAAATTCCTCCTGGGAGCGTCCCTTCCGGGGGACGGCGAAGCCGGGGACGCCGTGGTTTTTCGCCCGCTCCAGGGCGTAGGCCCCGGGGGCGCTGGACAGGACCACGACGATCTCGCCATGGGGAATTTTGCCCGCCTCCTGGGCGTTTAAAAGGGCCTCCAGGTTTGTTCCGCCGCCGGAGACCAGGACGGCGATTCTCGCCTTGCTCATACGACAGGGGGGCAGACTTCGCAGAAAGCGACGCCCGCATTCCCGCGGGATACGCTGCCCACCTCCGCCGCGTCGGGCTCACCGGCGCGGTGAAGAATGTCCAGGGCCTTCTCCGCCTGCTCCCGGGGGACAGCCAGCACCAGGCCCAGGCCCATGTTGAAGGTATTGTACATGTCGTGCTCGGAGATGTTTCCCCGCTTTGCAATCAGCTGAAAGATGGGCGGGCATGGCAGCGCGGCGGCGTAGAAATGGGCCTCCAGGCCCTGGGGCAGCATCCGGGGCACGTTCTCGAAGAAGCCGCCGCCGGTAATATGGCTGGCGCCGTGGAGGTCAATCCCCCCGTCCAGCAGGGCCCGGACGGCCTTGACGTAGATTTTTGTGGGGGCCAGCAGAACCTCGCCCAGGGACTTGCCCTCCAGCTCCTCCAGCGGGGAGGCGAGGCCGGCGCGCTCGATGTCGAAGACCTTCCGCACCAGGGAGAAGCCGTTGGAATGAACGCCGGAGGAGGTCAGGCCGATGAGGGCGTCCCCCTCCCGGACCCGGCTACCGTCGATAATCTTCGGCTTGTCCACCACGCCCACGGCGAAGCCCGCGATGTCGTAGTCCTCCGGGGCCATGACGCCGGGGTGCTCGGCGGTCTCGCCGCCGATCAGGGCGCAGCCGGACTGGACGCAGCCCTCCGCCACGCCGGAGACGATGGAGGCGACCTTCTCCGCCTCGTTTTTGCCGATGGCGATGTAGTCCAGGAAAAAGAGGGGCCTGGCCCCGCAGCAGATGATGTCGTTGACGCACATGGCTACACAGTCTATGCCGATGGTGTCGTGTTTGTCCAGCAGCTGGGCCAGGCGGAGCTTGGTGCCCACGCCGTCTGTGCCGGAGACCAGGACGGGCTCTTTCATTCCGGAGAGGTCCGGGGCGAAGAGGCCGCCGAAGCCGCCGATGCCGGAGACCACGCCGGGGATTTTGGTGCGCTCCACAAAGGGCTTCATCAGCCGCACGCCCTCATAGCCGGCAGTAATGTCCACGCCGGCGGCGGCATAGGCGGCGGAATGGGAGTTTTCCATGTTGAACCTCCATGTTTTGATTTGGGGCCGGGGGCTGCCGCGCGGTCATTCCTTTCCCGTCCAGCAGTAGGTGCAGATCTTGTCCCGGTCGATGCCGATGGCCTCCAGAAGGCCGTCCAGGGACTGGTAGCCCAGGGAATCGAAGCCCATCTCCTTGCAGATGGCCCGGAGCATGCACTGGCCCCGCTCTGTGGAGGCGTCGGCGTATTCCTCCAGATGGTTTTGGCCCTCGTCTCCCTCCAGGGCCTGGATGGTCCTGCGGCTGAGAAGCTCCATGTCGGAGTTGCTCCGGGAGAAGTTCAGGTACTTGCAGCCGTACATGATGGGGGGGCAGGCGGAGCGCATGTGGACTTCCTCCGCGCCGGACTCGTAGAGAAATTCAATCGTCTCCCGGAGCTGGGTGCCCCGGACAATGGAGTCGTCCACGAAGAGGAGCTTTTTCCCGCGGATGAGCTCGTGGACGGGAATCTGCTTCATCTTGGCCACCTGGTTCCGCACGTTCTGGCTCTCGGGCATGAAGGACCGGGGCCAGGTGGGCGTGTATTTTACAAAGGGCCGGGCGAAGGGCTTCCCGCTGCGGTTGGCAAAGCCGATGGCGTGGGGGACGCCGGAGTCCGGGACCCCCGCCACGTAGTCCACCTTCGGAAGCTGGCCCCGCTGGACCTCGTCCCGGGCCATGATCTCGCCGTTGCGGCAGCGCATGACCTCCACGTTCGTCCCCTCGTAGCAGGAGTTGGGATAGCCGTAGTAGGTCCAGAGGAAGGCGCAGATGCGCATGTCCTTCCCGGCGGGGGAGAGGGTCTCCCAGCCCTCGGGAGTGATTTTCACGATCTCCTGGGGGCCCAGCTCGTAGGCGTCCTGATAGCCCAATTTATGGTAGGCGAAGGATTCGAAGGAGACGCAGCAGCCCTCCCCGCTCTGCCCGATGAGCACCGGCAGGCGGCCCAGGCGGTCCCGGGCGGCGTAGATGCCCTCGGTTGTGAGGATGAGGATGGTCATGGAGCCCTCGATCTGCTCCTGGGCGTAACGGATGCCGGTGACCAGGTCGTCCTTCTGGTTGATGAGGGAGGCCGCCAGCTCCGTGGCGTTGACCTTGCCGGAGCTCATGGCCATGAACTGGTGGCCGTGGTCGGAGAAGTAGCGGTCCACCAGCTCCTCGGCGTTGTTGATGATGCCCACGGTGGAGATGGCGTACAGCCCCAGGTGGGAGCGCATCAGCAGGGGCTGGGGGTCTGTGTCGCTGATGCAGCCGATGCCGGAGCAGCCTCGGAACCCGGCCAGATCCTTCTCGAACTTCGTGCGGAAGGGGGTGTTCTCAATGTTGTGAATCTGCCGGTGGAAGCCGGTTCCGTCCCCGTCATAGACGGCCATGCCGCCCCGGCGGGTGCCCAGGTGGGAGTGGTAGTCCGTGCCGAAGAACACTTCCAGCACCACGTCCCGTTTGGAAATCGCGCCGAAAAATCCGCCCATTACAGCGCCTCCGCCATCCGGCGCATGACCTCGGCATAGGCATCCTCCACGCCGCCCAGGTCCCGGCGGAAGCGGTCCTTGTCCAGCTTTTCATGGGTCTTGGCGTCCCAGAGGCGGCAGGTGTCGGGGCTGATCTCGTCCGCCAGGACAATGGTCCTGTCCTCCAGGCGGCCGAACTCCAGCTTGAAGTCCACCAGGGTCACGCCGCAGGAGGCCCAGAAGGACTTGAGGAAGTCGTTGACCTGGAAGGCGTACTTCTTAATGGTCTCAATTTCTTCCTTAGTGGCCAGCTTCAGGGCCAGGGCGTGGTACTCGTTCAGAAGCGGGTCCCCCAGGTCGTCGTTTTTGTAGGAGAACTCGATGGTGGGCGCGCCGAAGACGATGCCCTCCTCCACGCCGTAGCGCTTGGCGAAGGACCCGGCGGAGATGTTGCGGATGATGACCTCCAGGGGGACGATGGAGACCTTTTTCACCACGGTCTCCCGCTGGCTCAGCTCCTCCACGAAGTGGGTGGGGACCCCGGCCTGCTCCAGCTTCGCCATGAAGCGGTTGGTCATTTGGTTGTTGATGACGCCTTTGCCCGCGATGGTGCCTTTTTTCAGGCCGTTGAAGGCGGTGGCGTCGTCCTTATAGTCCACAATGTACAGATTGGGGTCGTCGGTTTTGAAAACCTTCTTGGCCTTTCCCTCGTAGAGCTGCTCCAGCTTTTGCATATTGAATTCCTCCGTCTGTATTTAAATTCAAGGTTTTTCTCAGACCGGCGTCAGGACCGCTTCCCAGGAGGAAAGCCGCCTGCCGCCCCGAAACGCGGCTCCCGCGTTGTAATAACTCCCGTCCTCCCGCAGGGTCAGGACCTCCTTGCCGCTGTACGCGCCGTCTTGGGAGCGGTAGGCGGAGAGAATGCTGCGCCCCACAAACTCGAAGGAGCCCTCCAGCGGGCCCAGGGCCGGGTTGAAGGAGGTCCACTCCAAGGTGAGCGGGGAAGCCGCCTGGCGGATGCGGTAGTCGTTGGTAAAGCGGACCGGCGGGTCCGACCGGACCTCCAGGAGGCCGTTCAGCGTCCATTCCGGCTCCCGGAGAATACGGACGCTTCCACGGAGGGGGAAGGCGTTGTGCGCCTCGTCGTAGTAGGTTCCGGCGGCGGCCCAGTCCATGGCTTTCAGGAAATAGGTGTGTTCCCCCATGCGCTCAGATTTCCGCTTGTAGGGCGGCGTCCTTCTCCTCAATCTGGGCGGCCATGTCCCGGCGGGCGGCGTCCAGCCAGGCCGCCAGGTTCGCGTCCTCCACCGCCAGAATCTGGGCGGCCAGGATGGCGGCGTTCTTGGCCCCGTTCAGGGCTACCGTGGCCACAGGGATGCCGCTGGGCATCTGCACGGTGGCCAATAAAGCGTCCAGCCCGTCCAGGGCGCCCCCCTTCATGGGGATGCCGATGACGGGCAGGGTGGTGTTGGCGGCCACGGCCCCCGCCAGGTGGGCGGCCAGGCCTGCGGCGCAGATGATGACGCCAAAGCCGTTTTTCCGGGCGTAGGAGGCGAACTCCGCCACCTGGGCGGGGCTGCGGTGGGCGCTCATGATATGGGCCTCGTAGGGGACGCCGAAGGCGTCCAGCTGGGCGCAGGCGGCCCGGACTACCGGCCAGTCGGAATCAGAACCCATGAGGACAGCGGCTTTTTTCATGGTAAAGTCTCCTTTTCATCGATCATTTCAGCGTTTTTTGTTACAGCTTCTTTCTCAGGACCGTGTGGCGGAAAATGCCGTCGGCAAAGTACTCGGCGGAGCAGAACACCGGCTTGCCGTCGATGTCGTAGTCCACCTCTTCCATATACAGCAGGGGCGTGCCCACGGGGACCTGGAGGATGTCCGCCAGCTTCCCGTCCGCCGGGACGGCCCGGAGGTCCGTCAGGTCCAGATAGGGGTAGACGCCGCAGGACTGCTGAAGGAAGTGGAAGATGGGCGGCTTCAGGTCCTCCTCCGTGTAGTCCTCCCGGATCAGGGCCTTTTCGATTACGTCCTCGCAGTAGATGGCGGGGCGGCCGTCGGCGGTGCAGAGGCGGGAGACCCGGAGCATGGGCGTTCCCTCCGGGAGCTGGAGCTGGACGGCGGTCTTCTCGTCCGCCGGCTCCTCCCAGGAGCGGATGGAGGCCACCGCTGGGGTGAAGCCGTTCTGCCGGATCATGTCCAGGAATTCCACCTCGATGTCCATCCGGGTGTGAACGTTCAGCACGTGGCGGTTGATGATGGTGCCCACGCCGTGGCGGCGGGTGATAAAGCCCTCCCGCTCCAGGGAGGCCAGGATGTCCCGCAGCTGGGTGCGGCTGATGCCCAGCTCCACGCAGAGCATGCTCTCCCGGGGCAGACGCTCGCACTGAGCGTATTCACCGGTGCGCATGGCGGTCAGCAGCTGGGCGCGGATGGCCTTGGTATGGGATGTGTGTGTGTTCATTCCGTGCACCTCATTCTGATGAAGATCCCGGAAGGGGATCCCTCTTTGGCAGATAGGTCATACCTATTGTATCGGTTTCCGGGCTGGACCGCAATTGACAAAATTGACAGTTCACAGGAGGATTCCGCCTCCGGCTTGTGAAGGATTCGCAAAACGGCCCCAAAAACAGGAGGGCCCCCGGCTTTTCAGCCGGGAGCCCTCTGACGGGTCACTCCAGAATATAGACGGTGCAGTTCCGCCTGCCGAACTGGATGCACTCCTCATAGGTGTCATAGTAGAGGTCGATTGTGTTTCCCTTGACCCCGGTGTCCTCAGCCACGGCCAGGCCGTAGACCACATTGCCTCCGGCGACAATATACATCCGGGTGCCCGGGGGGATGACGCTCTTGTCCACAGCCACGGAGCCCACGTGGACGGCGGTGCCGCTGGCGGTGAGGGTGCCCACGCCGTCGTGTCCCGTGGTGTAGGCGGTGGCGGTCATGGAGCGGACGCCGGAGTAGTTCAGCGCCGTGCCGTCCTTCAGGGTCAGGGTTCCGCTGCCGTCGGCGTTTTCCGAGACGCTGGCGATGCCGCCGCCGGTTTCGCCGTGCTCCGCCAGGATGTCGTCCGGGTTCTCCTTCTGGACCTCGGCGGGCTTGGGCTTGGCGGTGCCGTATTCCACGATTTTGTCCACGGCGGTGGTGTCCAGCTCCTCCACGAACTGGCGGGAGAGCTGGGCCCCGTTGGACCAGACCACCTTGTAGACGGAGGAGCGCATGCCGCCGGCTCCCTCCTGGACCACCTTTTCCTCTCCCTCCAGCATGTCGGGATTGGCGACCCGCTGGGTGGAGAAGGGGGCGGTCTCGGTCACGTAGTCGTGGTAGGTCAGCGTGGAGGCGACGTTCACCTCCACGCCGGTCTCGGAGAGCTCCACGCCGATCAGCTCCAGGGAGCTGGGGTAGATGTGCAGCCGGGAGAGAAGGGAGGAGACGCTCTCCTTGTGGGATTGGACGGTGACGGCGGACCCCTCGTGCCGGACGGTGACGGCGGTGCCCTCCTGGAGGGTGATGTCATAGCCCCGGCTGCCGTTGGAGACGTAAACTATCTGGGAGGACAGGTCCGGGGGGTCCTTCTGACTCGGGTCCAGAATGATGGCGGCCTCTCCCTCCGTCCCGGTGATGAGGAACAGAGAGTCCGCCCAGCCGGTGGCGGAGAGGCCGGTGACGGCGGCGACGAGCAGACAGAACAGCATCATGCCGCCGCGCCTGCACAGGCTGTATAACACGCTTGGTCGTTGGTCGGTGTTCACATGGATACCTCCTAGTAAGGTGATTTCACGGCGGGCCCTTGAAAGGCCCCGGCTCCGTGCCGCGCCCGGGGAGGGAACGAAGGAGCGCCGTGCTGGCCCCCACAGGGGAGTATTGGGCGGCCGCCTGTTTTGAAGGGGCGGCTTGTAACTTTTGTTACCGGTGGAAAACTGCGCTCAGTATACACCTGCGCCCCACTTTTGTCAAGGCTTTTGGGCTGTAATGGTATAATTATCCCCACTTTAGACCCAATTGGACAAGAATTGACTGGAAAAGATTCAGGAAGGAAATGGAAAAGAGTTACAAAATGGTAACAAAAAGGGGGGATAGACCGGGCTTCGAAGGCATTGTTCCCAAAAAAACGCCGCCGGAAACCGGCGGCGGGTTGACACATTCTATATGCGGTCTTCTAAAGAGGAAGGGCTGATGCAAGCCGAGAAAAGGGCCGCCGAATACGGCGGCCTTACTTCTTTTTCTCTTTTTCTTCTGGAAGAAAACCGGGGCCCCCGCAAAATCAAAGATTTTGCGGGGAGAGGAGGAAGGAACGGAGCAGAACGGAGTCCTCGCCGTCAGGCGGGGACGGAGTGGGCGGAGTTTCTTCCGACGACATGGGGGGCGCAAAGGACCAGCCATCGCCGGCCACCAATCCTCCCCGCCCGCCGGGGCGAGCAAACCCCTCCCGCATAGGGAAACCCCAAAGTAGACATTTTAAAGAATCCATGCTATGATGCAAGCATCAAAAAAACCTTCCCCCCGGCGGGGGGGAGGAGAGGAGCCCGGTTTTATGAACATTGGAAACGTGTCTATCCCCTCGAAGCTGGCGCTGGCCCCCATGGCCGGCGTCACCGACGCGGCGTTCCGCCAGCTCTGCGCGGAGCTGGGGGCGGGCTACACCTGCACGGAGCTGATTTCCTCCAAGGCCCTTTGCTACAAGGACAAGAAGACCTTCTCCCTCCTGCGGCAGTTTCCGGGGGAACACCCTGCCGCCGTCCAAATCTTCGGCAGCGATCCGTCCTGCATGGCGGAGGCCGCCCAGATCGCCATAGAACACACCGGGGCGGATATCCTGGATATCAACATGGGCTGTCCCATGGGGAAAATCGTCAACAACGGCGACGGCGCGGCGCTGATGAAGGACCCGGAAAAGGCGGGGCGCATCGTGGAGGCCGTGGTGAAGGCCCTTCCCCCCTCCGTCCCGGTGACGGCGAAATTCCGCCGGGGCTGGGATTTGGGAAGCTGCAACTGCGTGGAGTTCGCCAAGGCGCTGGAACAGGCCGGGGTCTCCGCCGTGGCGGTCCATGGCCGGACCCGGGCCCAGGTCTACGGCGGACAGGCGGACTGGAACTGCATCCGGGCGGTGAAGGAGGCCGTTTCGTCCATCCCCGTCATCGCCAACGGGGATATCTGGAAGCCGGAGGACGCCGCCCGGATTTTACAGCACACCAAGGCGGATATGGCGATGATCGGGCGGGGGTGCTTCGGGAATCCCTGGATTTTTCAGCAGGCTGAGGCCGTGCTGGAGGGAAAGCCCCTCCCGCCGCTGCCGCCCTTGGCGGAGCGGTGCGACCTGGCTGTGCGCCAGTTCGAGCTGGCGGCGGGATATAAAGGAGAACGGGTGGCGGTTCTGGAGGCCCGGCGGCATTACTGCTGGTATCTCAAGGGCGTGCCCTACGCGAATTATTATAAGGAGCAGATCGTCCAGATGAACACCCTGGAGGACGTATACCGGGTGACCCAGGGCATCAAGCGGGACCTGCGGGACGGACGGGAGGGACGCCTATGACGGACTTGCGGGAACAGACGTGGATCGCTGCCGCCCGGGAAGGGGACCAGGGGGCCTTTGAGGAATTGGTCCGGCTCTATGAGAAACGGGTGCTGGCCCTGACCCGGCGGATGTGCCAAAATCCGGAGGACGCCGCCGAGGCCGCCCAGGAGGCGTTTTTCGCGGCGTGGCAGGGGCTGAAGCATTTCCGGGGGGACAGCAGCTTTTCCACCTGGCTCTACCGGCTGGCCTCCAACGCCTGTGTGGACCTGCTTCGGCGGGAGGGGAAGCGGCAGGCGGCCGTATCGCTGGATGACGAGGAGCTGAATCTGGATATCCCGGCTTCCGTCCCCTCCCCCCAGGAGGAGGCGGAGCGCCGGGAGCTGCGGGAGCAGATCGAGGAGGGCCTCCGGACCCTGCCGCCGGAGTACCGGGCGGCGCTGGTGCTGCGGGAGATGCAGCAGCTGCGCTACGACGAGATCGGCGAGGTCCTGGGGGTGGATATTGGGACGGTGAAGTCCCGCATCAGCCGGGGACGGAAAAAGCTGCGAAGTTTTTTGCTGGCAAGAGGGAACTTTTCGCCGCCGCCTCCGTCTAAAGAAACAGGAAAGGAGGGCCGTTTATGAAATACTGTGAGCAATACGCGGCCCTGTTGGACCTGTTCGTGGACGGCGAGCTGGCGGGGGCCGAGATGGAGCGGGTGCGGGACCACCTGGCGGAATGCCCCGGCTGTCAGGCTTATGTGGACGACGCGCTGGCCATCCGGGCGGGCTTCCCGGATATAGAAGACACCGCCGTGCCGGAGGGCTTTGCCGAGGGCGTGATGGAGCGCATCCGGGAGGCCTCCGCCAGGGAGCGGAAGCTCGTGGAGCTGAGGCGGCGGGGAATCCGGCGCTGGATGGGGACGGCGGCGGCCCTGGCGGCCTGCTGCGCGCTGGTCATCCTGGTGCGGACCGGGCCCGGCAAGGAAGCCGCCGCGCCCGCCGGAGGAGACGGCGCTGCCTATGATACAGCTGCTATTATAGAAGACGGGGAGGCGGGAATCGCCCCGCAGGCGGCCCTGGAGGCAACCGAAGCGCCGGCGGAAGAACCGCTGGAGGAAGTGCCGTCGCCAAGGTCGAGGACAGCGGAAGCCTATAAAAGTGAACAGGTTTTGACGGCCGCCCCGGCGGCGGGGGCGGATCTGCCGGCTCCGGCAGCCGCGGCCCCGGAGGCCGCGATGGACGACAGCGCCCCGGAAAAAACGGATGCGCTGTATCTGACTGCGGAAGAGGCCGGAGACCTGTTGGACGGCTTCGACCCGGTATGGGAAAGCGGCGGGGAGCGCCGTTATGAGTTAAGCGCCGAGGCGTATCGGACGCTGCTGGAGGCTCTGGGGAGACCGGTTGATCCGGTGGAGGCGGCAGAGGAGCGCTTCCTGGTTGTGGTGACGGGGCTGTTGGAATAGAAGAAAGGACCCCTGTACAGGCCGGTTTCCTGCGGGAAACCGGCCTGCTGCTTGGAATAGAGGGGAGGGCATTGTGAGAACTGCACAGAGGTCATACCGGGTTATAAGCGTTTCGCTGGTATTTTACAAAAAAGGAGAAAATAGGCAAAAAACCGCTTGACAAAGCGTAGGAGACGTGGTAATCTAACAAAGCTGTCTGACACGGCGGCTGGGGCGCAAGGGTT
>ERZ779626.657-NODE-657-length-19369-cov-26.645439_pt1 | contig 19369 bp, 12 predicted proteins | sample MGYA00514209_ERZ779626 | MGnify/ENA primary metagenome ERZ779626 (study PRJEB29562, sample SAMEA4376713) | mouse gut metagenome | isolation source: Cecum | study: EMG produced TPA metagenomics assembly of the A DSS colitis mouse model was used to assess the...
GAGGGGTGGTAGCAGATTCAGAGGAGATGGTAGCAGGAGGGCAGATTTATGTAAACAATATACATTACATCCCCAGAAGCTCCAAGAGGCGGCGCGCTGCGCACCCCGGTAGCACCCTGGTAGCCTACCCAAAAATCGCGCACCCGATCTGCGAAAAAATCCACATAAAAAAGGAATCCGCCGGTTATCCCGGCGGATTCCTTCCGCATATCTCTCTCAACAGCAGAGAAGTTTACATAATGCTATTTCCCCTCTAAAGGTTCCGGTTTTCCTCAGTTCTCATACACCGCTTTCATGGCCTTATAGGTCATAAAGCAGTCCAGCTTCGCCACCACCTCGAAGGGTGCATGCATGGCCAGCACCGGTACGCCGGCGTCCAGGGTGTCAATGTTCCGGTTGGCCATGTAGGCCGCCACGGTGCCGCCGCCGCCGGCGTCCACCTTGCCCAGCTCCGCCATCTGCCAGATGACACCGTTCTCATCAAAGATCCGGCGGGCGTATGCCACCAGCTCGGCGGCAGCGTCGGATGCGCCGCCCTTGCCCCGGCTGCCGGTGTATTTGCACAGGCCCACGCCGTAGTTGACATAGGCGGAGTTGTTCTTCTCGTACACGTCGGCGAAGTTGGGGTCAAAGGCCGCCGTCACATCGGCGGAGAGGCAGAAGCTCTTCTCCAGGCAGGCCCGCACCGGCACGTCCTGGCTGGCGCACAGGTCCTCCATGAAGGTGTCAAAGGCAGCGGTCTGCATGCCGGACACGCCCACGGAGCCGATCTCCTCCTTGTCCGCCAGGATGCACACTGCGGTCTTCTCCGGCGCGCCCTCCAAGTCGAAGAGGGCCTTCAGCGCCGCATACCCGCACACCCGGTCGTCGTGGCCGTAGGCGCCGATGAGGCTGCGGTCCAGGCCGATGTCCGTGGCCTTCACTGCCGGCACGGCCTCCAGCTCCGCAGAGATGAAGTCCTCCTCGGTAAAGCCGTACTTCTCATAGAGCAGCTTCATGGCCGCCAGCTTCACCCGGTCCTTCTCCTCGCCCTCCATGGGCTCGCTGCCGATGAGCAGGTTCAGCTGCTCGCCGGTGATGCCCTCGGCCAGGGTCTTCTTGCTCTGCTCCGCGCCCAGGTGGGGCAGCAGGTCGTTTACCACCAGCTTGGGCTCGTCCCCCTCGCCAATGGCCACCTTCACGGTGGAGCCGTCCTTCAGGGCCACCACGCCGTGGAGCTCCAGGGGGATGGTGACCCACTGGTACTTGCGGATGCCGCCGTAGTAGTGGGTCTTGAGGTAGGCCATCTCGCCCTCCTCATAGAGGGGGCTGGGCTTCAGGTCCAGCCGGGGGCTGTCGATATGGGCGGCGGTGATCTGGACGCCCTGGTCCAGCTTTTTCTGCCCCACCACGGCCAGCAGCAGCATCTTGCCCCGGTTGTTCTGGTAGATCTTGTCCCCGGCCTTCAGCGCCATGCCCCGCACGTAGGGCTTGAAGCCCTGGGCCTCCGCCAGCCGGATGCCCTCGGCGACGCACTCCCGCTCGGTCTTCCCGGCGTCCAGAAAGGCCTTGTAGCCCTGGCAGTACGCGTCCATGGCCTCCCGGTCGCCGGCGGCCAGCCGGTCATAGCCGTTCTTCTTCTCCCGCAGTACCTTTTCCTTCCAAGCCTTCGCGTCCATGTTCCATGTTCCTCCATTCAAAAATAATAAAACCGTGTCGAAAAAGCGATCCATCTGCGCCAGGAACGCTCCCCGGCTCTCCGCCTCGTTGCGCAGCACCAGGGTGCAGTGGGCCCGGTACCAGCGCTCCGGCTTCTGGGCGTCGATGCGGGCCTGGGCCCGCCGGCGGTCCAGCCCGTCCCGGGCCATGATCCGCGCCAGGCGGACCGCCGGGTCCGCCGTCACGGCCACCGTCACCTGACACAGCCTGCCTATCCCTGATTCTACCAGATTGATCGCGTCGATGGCAACCCCTTTTCGCGTACAATTTCGAATTTTCTGTTCCACTGCCGCGTACACGGCGGGGTAGACAACTTTGTTGAGCCGCTCCAGCTCCTCCGGGTCGCCGAATACGCGGGCCGCCAGGGTTCGCCGGTCCAGGCTTCCGTCCGGCAAAAACACCGGCCCGAAGGCCGCCTCCAGGTCCCGGCGGAGGGCGGCGCTGGTTTGCAGCAGCCGGTAATAGAGTGCGTCGCAGTCCACCACCTCAAACCCCCGGCGCTCCAGCGCCGCCAGGGCCGTGGTCTTCCCAGATCCGGTGGGGCCGGTGATGCCGATGACCGTCATGGCGTCCCCTCCCCCAACTCCACCACCTGGAACCCGGCGGCCTTCTTCAGCCGGTTGGCCACCGCCAGCCCCAGCCCCCCGTCGCCGGGGCACTGGGCGAAGATGGCGGTCACGTCCGTGCCGTCAAAGGAGCGCAGGGCGTCGAACACCCGCCGGGCCTGCTCTCCCCGGTCCTGGGCGGAGCCGATGGAGCGGACCTGACAGCCGGGGAACTGGTCCCGGTACTCCTCGAAGCAGATCACCCCCGTATGGTCCCCCAGGTTCCGCCGGATATACCGGGCGGTGCGCCGCCCCTCGCCGGAGACCACGGTGACAGGGGCCCGGGGGGCGTAGTGGCGGTACTTCATGCCGGGGGCCCGGGGCTTCTCGCCGGGGTCCAGGGGGGAGAGCACTGCCCGGTCCACCGCCACCTCCCCCAGCACCGCGCGCAGGTCCTCCAGGGGCAGTCCGCCGGGCCGCAGGAGCCGGGGAACAGGGGCGGTCAGATCCACAATGGTGGACTCCACCCCCACGCCGCAGGGGCCGCCGTCCACGATGGCGTCGATCTTTCCGTCCATGTCCTCCTCCATGTGGCGGGCACAGGTGGGGCTGGGCCGGCCGGACAGGTTCCCGCTGGGGGCCGCCACCGGCACCCCGGCGGCCCGGATGATGGCCAGGGTCACCGGGTGGTCCGGGCAGCGGACCCCCACCGTGTCCAGCCCGCAGGTGACGGCGTTGGGCACATTCACCTTCCGCTGAAGGATCATGGTCAGGGGTCCCGGCCAGAAGCGCTCCGCCAGCCTCCAGGCCGCCGGGGGGATGTTTTTGCAGTAGCGCCTGAGCCACTCCGCCTCCGGTATGTGGAGGATGAGGGGGTTGTCCTGGGGCCGGCCCTTGGCCTGGAAGATGCGGCCCACCGCCGCCCCGTCCAGCCCGTTGGCCCCCAGGCCGTAGACCGTCTCCGTGGGAATGCCCGCCAGCCCGCCGGCGCGCAGGATGGCGGCGGCGGCGCGGATGTCCTCCTCCTGGTCCGGGGAGGTGATGTGAAAATATTTGGTCTTCATACGCGCAGTTTATATCCACCACTGGGGCGTCAGCTCCCCCAATGAGACGGTCCTCCTGTTCTCATAGTCCAGCATGATCTCGATGCGCCGATAGCTGCGGGGCATGAGCTGGACCATCAGCTCGCGGCAGGCGCCGCAGGGAGCTCCGGTCCGGCCGTTCGGCATGACGGCGAGCACCTTGTCAATCTCATGCTCGCCGTTGGTAATCATGTTGAAAATGGCGTTTCGCTCTGCGCAGATGCCCAACGTGCCGCAGGTGTCGATGCAGACACCCGTGTAGATGGTTCCGCCGGCGGACCGCACCGCCGCCGCCACGCAGCCCGCCTCCACATAGTCCGATATGCGGCGCTCATTCTGCACGCTCCTCGCCGCCCGGTACATCCTCTCCCATATGCCGCTCATCCCGGCCGTCCCCTCCCTTCTTCGGTTTCTCCGCTCTGCGGAGCTCCTCCACGACCCAGCCCGCGCACAGTACCGCCGTCACGCACACCAGCAGTCCGGTGTACGCGATGGCGTTGACAGTCAGATCGCCGGCAATAGAAAAGGGGAAGAAGTTCACCATGGCCCCGGCATACCAGGCAATGATAAATCCGACGATTATTGCCGCCAGCTTGCGCCCCATATTGCGCACCTCCTCTTGATCTACAGCAGAACACGGGCTGTGATGCTGTTTTCGCCGGCAGAGGGGAGAAACCCCAGAGCCTCGTACAGCCCGACAGATGCCGCATCACCGGCGTCCACCAAGGCCATCATGCCCCCGGGGCCATTGCACTCTATTGCCCTGGCAAGCATCGCTTTTCCATATCCCTTTCTGCGAAATTCCTTTTTTACAAACACATCGTAAAATTCGTTCTCATCCTGCGCACAGGTCACGTCCGTATAGCCGACCACTTGGCCGGCTTCTATCGCAAGGAGCACCCGGAACCGGCCGGGCGCGGCGAGAACCTTCTCCGCCGTCCAGTACCGCCCCTCGTCCCGGTGAATTGCAATGTATTGTTCCCTGTATGGGGCGCTGTACAGGGCAGCCCGGCGGCTGCTCTGACAGGGAACCGCCCTTTTCAGCACCATTTTCTGCTGCTCCGGGTCAAACTCGGCTTTTTCTGCCAGCAGCAGCGTGTGCAGCAGGTTGTTGCGGGGATTGAACACAAAGTCGGCCTCATACCCCGGATAGTCCGCCTTCAGACAGGCCAGCAGCTCCTCCCAGGCCGTTTTCACCCGCGTAAGGCCCGCCAGCATTTCGAGATAGGACTCCTCCTCCAGGATCAAAAAGGAAAACAGGCCAATGAGCTTGTCCCCCTCAAAGGTGCCCCAGACTCGATAAGGCGATCTGCCCGGAGCGTCCAGCAGGTTGCGCCGCAGCTGCTCCTCGCCCTGCAGCATGGGGTCGCTGCAATCCTGGTCGCCGCACAGGTCGCGGATAAAGTCCATGTATTCCGTTACACTTGCCAGTTGTTTCAGCATATCAGTAGTTATCTCGGGCCTCCACCAGCCGCGCTGCCTGGTCGGCGGTGACCAGGGCGTCGATGACGGGGTCCAGGCCGCCGTTGACGACGGCGTCAATGGCGAAGTTCTTCACATCCCCCGCCAGCCGGTGATCCGTCACACGGCCCTGGGGGAAGTTGTACGTGCGGATGCGCTCGGACCGGTCGCCGGAGCCCACCTGGCTGCGCCGTTGGGCGGCGATGGCGGCGTTCTGCTTCTCCTGCTCCGCCTCGTAGAGCTTGGAGCGGAGAATCTTCATGGCGCGATCCTTGTTTTTGTACTGGCTGCGCTCGTCCTGACACTCCACCACCACGCCGGTGGGCAGGTGGGTGATGCGGATGGCGCTCTCGGTCTTATTGATGTGCTGGCCCCCCGCGCCGGAGGAGCGGAAGGTGTCGATCTTCAGGTCGCCGGGGTCGATGCGGAACTCCACCTCCTCCGCCTCTGGCAGCACGGCCACCGTGGCGGCGCTGGTCTGAATCCGCCCCGAGGACTCGGTGACCGGTACCCGCTGGACCCGGTGGGTCCCGCTCTCAAACTTCAGCCGGGACCAGGCCCCCTCACCCTCCACCAGGAAGCTGATCTCCTTGAGGCCCCCCAGCTCCGTCTCGCTGCGGCCCACCACCTCCAGCCGCCAGCCCCGGCTCTCCACGTACAGGGCGTACATGCGGAAGAGGTCGGCGGCGAAGAGCATGGCCTCCTCGCCCCCCACGCCGCCGCGGATCTCCATCACCACGTTCCGGCTGTCGTTGGGGTCCTTGGGCAGCAGCAGGAGCTTCAGCTCCTCCCGCAGACGCTCCATCTCCGCCTTCGCCTCCCGGATCTCCTCCTGGGCCATCTCCCGCAGCTCCGGGTCGTCCAGCAGGGCCTGGGCGGAGTTCAGCCGCTCCTCCGCCCGGCGGCAGGCCCGGTAGGCCTCCACCACCGGCTCCAGCTCCTTCTGCTCCCTGGTCAGCCGGCGCAGCAGCTCCGCGTCGCCGTAGGTAGCCGGGTCCTCCAGCTGGCTGACCAGGGCCTCGAAGCGGTCCTCGATGGCCTTCAGCTTACTCAGCATGGTCCGTCCGCTCCTTTCCTCCGCCCTTCACGCTGGTGAGAAACTCGTCCCGCCAGAAGGCGGAGCCCACGCTGCCCGGCTGGATGGTGACGGCGCTGATCCGGGGCGTGCGGACGTAGAGGTCCATCTGGTCGAAAACCTCCTCGTAGCGCACCTCGCCGCTGCGGGTGATGACGTAGGCCGTCCGCCGCAGCTCCTCGCCGTACTCGATGAGAAAGCTGCGCACCGGCGCGCTGCAGCGCCCGGCCCACACCGGTGTGCCGATGATGACCAGGTCGTACATCCCCAGGGGCAGGGTGGTCTTGGGCAGCTTCACCGGCGTCAGCTTCCGGCTCATGGCCTGCATGCCGCTGCGCAGCCAGCCCTTCAGCCCGGAGCGGTCCACGCCGTCGTCCAGGCGGGCGATCTCGCACTTGAGCTCCTGGGCGATCTCCTTCATCAGCTTTTCCGTATGGCCGGTCCGGCTGTAGTAAACGCATAATGTGTAGGGCATATCGAATCCTCCGCTTATATTCCAAAAACAATCGCCGCGGCCAGGCCGAACGCCTCCCGGACGTAGTAATTCGCTGTCAAGGGGAAATACCTGGCCGGCATATGCGCCGCAACCGGCACCATCCCGCCGCCCCACATCCAGGCCGCGCGGCAGAGGTGGTAGTCGCTGCTGACCACGGCCACGCTGCCGCCGGCCGGGACGCCCAGCTCCGCCAGCAGCTCCTTGGAGAAGCGCACGTTTTCCATCGTGTTGGCCGCCTGCTCCTCCAGAACCACTCTGGGGGGCTCCACACCGTGGGCGATGAGCCAATCCGCCATACAGCGGGCCTCGCTGACGGCCTCGCCGGGCCCCTGGGCTCCGGTGACGATGATCGGGACGCCCGGCTTATCCCGGACGTACTCAAGGGCCGCCTCCAGGCGCACCAGCAGGCTCAGGGACGGCGTCCTGCCGTTGACGCCGGCGCCCAGCACCACCACCGCCTCCACCGGCGTGTCCCAGTCCGTCCGGGACCAGGAGATCACCCTAGCCTCCAGGGCGGTGAAGAGCAGGAGCCCCGCCGCCAGCAGTATGAGAAACATCCTCCTGCACCAGAGCGCCCAGCGGCGGGTCCTGCTCCAGTGGTACAGCAGGGCGTAGACGGCCAATGCTCCGGCGGCGCACCAGAGCAGGAAGCCGGTGAACCGGACGGCAGTCCATACGAACCGCAGGAGCGCCCCCAGCAGGACACAAAGAACTGCCAGAACGCAGCATACTTTTTCAAATCTACGCATGGCTGTCAGTTTGCCGGCCCTCCGCCTCTTCCGCCAGCGCCTCCCAGCGCTCCATCAGCTCCAGAAGGCGGGCGTCCAGCGCCTCCTTTTGGGCATAGGCCGCGCTGTACTTCTCGTAGTCGCAGGCGTTTGCCTCCATATCGGCCTCTGCGGCCCGGATCTCCTGCTCCAGCTTCTCCATGTCCCGCTCGCAGATGGTCAGCTGCTTCCGGGCGTTCTGCTGGGCGCGGCCGCCCCTGGGGGCGGGCCTGGGCTTGTCCTCCCGCCGCTCGCTCCTGGGCTGGGAGAGGGCCAGGGCCCGGTCCCGCTCCTTGATCTCCCTGTAGCGGGCGAAGGGCACGGGGTAGTCGGTGATGGTTCCGTTCTCCAGCTCCCAGACGCGGGTGGCGAAGCGGTTGATGAAGTAGCGGTCGTGGCTGACAAACAGCAGGGCCCCCTCGTAGGCCTCCACCGCCTCCTCGATCCACTCCCGGCTGGCGATGTCCAGGTGGTTGGTGGGCTCGTCCAGCACCAGCAGGTTAATCTCCTCGTCCATGAGCATGCACAGGCGCAGGCGGCTCTGCTCGCCGCCGGAGAGGACGGAGACGGACTTGAACACGTCCTCCCCCCGGAAGTTGAAGGCCGCCAGCCGGTCCCGGGCGGTCTGGGTGGTCATGCCCCGCTTGGCGAAGAGCATGGTGTCCACCAGGTTCCGGTCTGGGTTGTCGAAGCGGATGATCTGGGGCAGGTAGGCGGTGCGGACCGTGGGGCCGAACTTCGCCCGGCCGGCGTCCGGCGGCTCCTCCCCCATGAGAATTTTCAGCAGGGTGGACTTGCCGGTGCCGTTGTCCCCGATGAGGGCGATGCGCTCGCTGCCCTCCACGCGGAGGTCCAGGCCGCTAAAGAGCCGGCGGCCGCCGAAGGATTTCTCCAGGTCTTTGATGTGCATGACCTCGTCGCCCACGAATTCCCGCTCCCCGAAGCGGCTGGTGAGGTTCCTGGCCTTCACGGGCCGCTCGGTCTGGCGGATGCGCTCAATGCGCCGCTCCATGGAGAAGGCCCGCTTGTGGAGCTTGTCGTTGCCCATGAAGGCCCAGAGGTGGAGCTTGTCGGCGGCCTCCTGGAGCTGCTTGATCTTGGCCTGCTCCTTCTCGTACTGCCTGAGCTTCTCCTGGTAGCGACGCTCCTTCTCGATGGCGTAGAAGGTGTAGTTGCCGGGGTAGAACTCCGCCTTGCCCTGGTCGATCTCCACCACGCGGCTGATGGTCCTGTCCAGGAAGTACCGGTCGTGGCTGATGGCCACCACGGTGCCCTTGAAGCGGCGCACGTACTCCTCCAGCCACTCCACCGCGTGGAGGTCCAGGTGGTTGGTGGGCTCGTCCAGCAGGAGGATGTCCGTATCCTCCAGAATGAGCCGGCCCAGATTCACCCGGGTCTTCTCCCCGCCGGAGAGGCTGGCGAAGAGCTGGGCGCGCATCTCCGGGGGAATGGACAGGCCGTTTGCCACCTTGCTCACTGCCGTGTCCGTATCATACCCGCCGATGCCCTCAAACTTGGCGGACAGCTCCCCGTACCGGCGCAGAGTGGCCTCGCTGTCGTCCCCCGCCGCCATGGCGGCGGTCAGCCGCTCCATCTCCTCCGCCAGCTTCTGGTGGCGGGCGAAGGCGGTGTGCAGAACGTCGTCCACCGTGTACCCCTCGGGATACACGGGGATCTGGGAGATGAGGCCCAGGCGGCGGTTTTTGGCGATCACCACCTCGCCCTCGTCGGCCTCCAGCTCCCCGGTGAGAATCCGGAAGAGGGTGGACTTCCCCGCGCCGTTTCGGCCCAGCAGGCCCACCCGCTCGCCGGTCTCGATCTGGAAGGTCACGCCGTCCAGAATGTTGTTCCCTATTTCAAAGGATTTTTTCAGTTCATTGACGCTGATTTCTATCATGGTTTTTTCCTATCGTACACAGTGTGCTTTCAGAAGGGGTAGTCCCGCAGACAGTCGGCCATGAGGTCGAAGCGGTTGAGGAAGTGGGAGGCCTTCAGAAGGACGGCGCTGCCGGGGGTGAAGAGGGAGAGAAGGTCCTCCCGGGCGGCGTCGCGGTTCTCGTACCAGCGCACGTCGGGGCACCCCGCCGCCTGGGCCTCGGGGACCATATAAGCCCGGCTCCGAGGCCCCACGGCCAGCAAGACCTCCACGCCCAGCTCCCCCACCAGGCGGCCCACCGCCCGGTGGCCGGACTCCTCGGCGGCGCCCAGCTCCGTCATGTCCCCCAGCATGGCGATGCGCCTGCCGCCGGTGTGGCGGGCCAGAATGCGCACGTCGGCGCAGACGGATCGGGGGTTGGCGTTGTAGCTGTCGTTGATCATCACCCGGCCGCCGGGCAAGCGTTCCAGCCGCAGGCGGTTGTCCGCCGGGGCGTAGGCCGCCGCGCCCCGGACGATCTCCTCCGCCGTCAGGCCCAGGCGCTCCGCCGTCACGGCGGCCATGGCCGCCAGCTTGGCCATGTGGGGCGCGGGAGAGGGGATGGTGAGGGCGTAGCGGTTTCGCTCCGTCACTACGTCGCAGCGCAGAGCGTCCATGCCCAAAAACTCCAGGTTTTCAACGCGGACGGCGCAGTTCTCCCCGCCGCCGCAGCGGAGGGTCTCGCAGTCCGGGCAGAGGGTATTCAGCAGCTCATCGTCCCCGTCCAGCACCGCCAGGCCGCCGGGGCGTAGGTTCTCAAAGATCTCCGCCTTAGCCGCCAGAATCTCCCGCCGGCTTTTAAAGTACTCCAGGTGCACGTCGTCCACGTTGGTGATGACTGCGACGTCCGGGCGCACGGCCAGGCCCAGGGAGCGAATCTGACCGGGGGCGTCCATGCCGGTCTCGACCACCGCCGCCTGGTGCTCCGGCATGAGGGAGAGGAGGGTCAGGGGCGCGCCGATGTCGCCGTTGAGGTTGCCGGGGGTCTTGAGGGTGTTGTACCGCTGGGAGAGGATGCCGGCCAGGAGCTCTTTGAAGGTGGTTTTGCCCATACTGCCGGTGATCTGCACCACGGGGATAGAAAACCGGCCCCGGTACCACCCGGCCAGATCCCGCAGGGCCCGCCGGGTGTCCTCCACCCGGATGTAGGTCTTGCCGGGCCGGAGCGTCTCCGGCATCCGGGCGCAGAAGCACCCCGCCGCACCGGCGGTCAGGGCTTTGTCAATGTAGTCGTGGCCGTCGAAGCGCTCCCCTGTCAGGGGAACGAACCACACGGAGGGGGTAATGGTTCTGCTGTCGGTGGACAGGGCGTCGATGGTCAGTGCACCGTCACCGTAGAGGGTGCCGCCGACGGCGGCGGCCATCTGGGAAGTGGTCATGGGGAGCATAGGAGGCCTCCTTCTTCGCGCCCTCCGGGCGCGAGGGGTGAATTCTTCTATTCGGAAGCTTGCGGGGGCTGCGCGCCCCCGCGCCCTGCGGTTACTTTTTGTGCAAACAAAAAGTAACCAAAAAATTGCCAAAACCGGAGGTTTTGGATTCCTCATGGTTTGATTTGTTTTGCGCCCGAGGCCAGGTCTGGGGTGTCTAAATTGGCGCCGGCCGCTTACTTGGACTTCTGCTTCTGTTTGGGTGTGTTCTTAGGGCAGTGCCAATACCTGGAGGAACAGACTGCGCAGCCTCTCTGACATGCGCCGCAGGAAGGGGTACGGGCTCCTTTTTGAAGGTTTGGGCGAATCTGTAATAGGGCGTTCCCCGTTGATGGCTCTACCCCTTTGAAAGGCCGGCAGGCGGAGTCATTCAAGTACCAAGCTACTAGATCAGATGCCCGAAGGATCTCTTGTTCACGTGGCATCGCAACTCTTCACCTCCACCCAAGCCCCGTAAATCCCCCGCCGAGGAGGTCCGCCCTCCGGGCGGCCCCGAGAGGGAGGTCTGGAACCTTCGGTTCCAGCGATTTTTTGGTTACTTTTTGTTCGCACAAAAAGTAACCGCAGGGCATGATTGTGCAATGACCCCATCGAGGGGTCATGCACAATTAGATTCTGCGCGGCCACTCGATGTGGTCGTGCAGAATCCTGGGGGCGCGCAGCCCCCACATCCCTCGTCACGGCAGTGACACCCCCTCGCCGCCGCAGGCGGCGACAGAGGTATGTACCTCCCCCATCGACAGCTCCAAAATTCTCTCACACAGCTGAGAATAAGAAATCCCCGCTGCGGCCGCCTCCTTGGGGAGAAGACTCCCCGGCGTCATGCCAGGCAGCGTGTTGATCTCCAGACACCAGGCGCGGCCCTCCGCATCCAGAATAAAGTCCGCCCGGGAGTAGGCCCGCAGGCCCAGGGCCCGGTGGAGACGCAGGGTCGCCTCCCCCATGGTCCGCCACTGCTCATCGGTGATGGGGGCGGGGCAGACCTCCTGGCTGCCGCCGGTCTGGTACTTGGCGGCGTAGTCAAAATATGCGCCGGGCTGGGGGATCATCTCCACCGCCGGGAGGTACCGGTCCCCCAGCACGCCTACGGTCACGTCCCGGCCCGTCAGCTTGGGCTCCACGATGACGTGGCCGCCGTAGGCGAGCATCTCCTCCAGGGCCGCGGCCAGCTCCTCACGGGTCTCCGGCAGGGCCATGCCCAGGGAGGAGCCGCCGTTGATGGTCTTCACCGCGCAGGGCAGGGGCAGCTCCCCGGCGAGGCGGGGAATGTCCGGCGCGGTGTAGGTCAGCTCCCGCCAGGGGGCGGTGAGAATACCCGCGTGCTCCATCACCTGCTTGGCTACGGCCTTGTTCATGGCCATGCCGGAGGCCAGATGGCCCGAGCCGGTGTAGGGGATGCCCAGCAGGTCGAAGGCCGCCTGGACCCGGCCGTCCTCGCCGCACTCGCCGTGGAGGCCCAGAAACACCGCGTCCGCCAGGGCGCACAGCGCCAGCACGCCGGGGCCGAAGAGGCTGGGGGACTGGTCCCGGCGGGAGGCGCGCACCGCCGCCAGGTCCGGCGCCTCGGCGCAAATCTCCGCCCGGCCGCACAGACCGTCGGGGGCGTCAAACAGGGCGGGAGTGGGGGCGGCGTCCAGCCCCAGAAACATATCCACCAGCACCGCCCGGTGCCCCGAGGCCCGCAGGGCGCGGCAGATGTTCTCCCCGGACACCAGGGAGACCTGACGCTCGGGGGACAGGCCCCCGGCTAATACGACAATTTTCAATGGGATAACGCTCCTTACCGTTGGTCTCGCAAACTGCTTATACAGAACTTAGTATAGCATGGGACGGTGGAAAATACAACCATGAGTGCGCTCTTTTCGTCCCGGGGGCGGGGCAATCTCTTTTGTGCAATCCGCCGTTGCACGGCCGGATGCAACTTTTCCCCGTTACACACCCTATGTGTAACGGTTTTTCCGCTGCAAATTAATTACGAAAGGGAGTTCATTGTATGGATTATACAAAACATTATCACCTGCCCCAGTGGGAAAAGGCGGACCGGATCATGATGGAGGACTTCAACCGGATGTGCGCCGACATCGAGGACGGGCTGAACCGGAACGCGGAGGCCGCCGCCGGAGCCCTCAAAACCGCCGGGGCCGCCGCGACCCCCGCCAGCCTGCGCGGCGGCCTGTTCCGTGCCGCCTATAACCACGCCGCCGGGCTGCTGGAACAAAATGAGCGCCCCTGGCAGGTCGGGGCGCTGTACCAGCATTTCAACGGGGCGGCGGGGAGCGCCCTGCCGGAGGGCATGGCCCAGCGGCCGGACTTCGCCTGGACCACCAACACCGGCGAGCCGCTGTGCATGGACAGCATCCGCGACAGCCTGCGCAAAAGCAGCGACATCTCCTACGAGAAGGACTGCCGGGAGATGTCCGCCACCTTTACCGCCTCCGCCAGCGGCTGGATCACCGGCCTGCGCATGTACGGCGTCATCCGCAACGCCGCCGGCAGCAAGGGCGACTGCACCATCCGCCTGACCAACCTGAACACCCAGGAGGCGGTGGAGCAGCGCAGCTCCTTCCGCCTCCCCACCATTACAAACGAGGGCGCGCCCCGGTTCGTGAAGGCGGACCTCTACGTCAAGAGCGGCCAGCGCTACAGGGTGCAGGTCATCATCGACGACCTGACGTCCAGGCCGGAGATGAACTTCTCCACGGAGAGCCCCGAGAGCCTGGTGCTTGTAGGCCGTCAGACGGCCAGCGTCACCATTCCCCTGCGCGTCTCCCTGGAGGAGCCCGCCATGGGCGGGCTGGCGCTGGTGCGCTACCGGTTCCTGGGCTCGGCGGGAAGCCTGCGGCTCAATTGGGCCGGCGCCGCGCTGACTCCCCGCAAGATCCGCACCGTCACCACCAGGGCCGGCCTCAGCATGCAGGAGGCGGAATTCCGCCGGGAGACCGCCCTGAGCGCCGGCAGCAGCGCTCTGGAGTTCACCGTCAGCTGCCCCAGCGGGAGCGATCTTCAGCTGTATGCGGCGGGGGTGGTGGTGATTTAGACGGTTATGGGAGAAAATCTGTCAAAAAGGGCGTTTATGTTGACAGGATACGGCAAATTTGCTAAAATAAATACGTCCCCGGAGTGATCCGGGGACGGGGCGCTGCTGTGTGAAAGGGCGGTTCGGCTCACTCCTTGCAGAAAGGAGTGATGTTGTATGGACAAAAAGCGTATCATGCGCATCGGCATCCATGTGATGACGTGGATTGCAGTGATTGCCTGCGTACTTATTTTTGCTCCAACAGCGTGTTGACCGCCCGGCTGCAACCCGAGCGGTCAATGATGCGTTTGCACTTTGACAGTTAGGAGCTGAGCCGCCTAGCACGGCAGCGCCCTTATATTTATAAGTATACACGCCCGGACTTGGTTTGTCAAGTCCGGGTTTTGACTGGATTTGGGATGTTTCATTGACAAACTTTGACAAATCCTGTAGAATAGACATGTCCCCGGAGTGATCCGGGGACGGGGCGCTGCTGTGTGAAAGGGCGGTTCGGCTCACTCCTTGCAGAAAGGAGTGATGTTGTATGGACAAAAAGCGTATCATGCGTATCGGCATCCATGTAGTGACATGGATTGCAGTGATTGCCTGCGTACTTATTTTTGCTCCGACAGCAAGTTGACCGCCCGGCCGACACCCGAGCGGTCAATGGATCTTCGCGTTGACCCTTAGGGGCTGAATCGCCTAGCACAGCAGCGCCCCTATTTGTCTCTAGTATACACGCCCGGACTTGGTTTGTCAAGTCCGGGTTTTTCTTTGAACGGGGGAACCCCCCAAGGGCCGATGGCCCTTGGGGGGTGTTGCGATGTAGCTTCGGCTACTGGTTACGTTTACTCAGTCTTGGCCTCTTCCTTGGTGAGCTCGAAAGTGTGAGTAGCCTCAGCGGGGTTCTCAATCGTGGCGGTCCAAGTGCCCTCAGAAGCCGTAAACGTCAGGGTGCAGGAAGCCTGATCGTGTCCGTTGCAGGTCACAGCAGTGTAGGTCTCCTGATCGTTCGTACCCTTGGTGATGGTAACGGTCACGGCCTTGGTGGGATCAACAGCGTAGACGCCATCTTTGCCCTCAATGGTCTCCTTCTCCTGAGTGACGGTCAGAGTAGCGGTCTGACCATCCTTCATCTTCAGAGTCAGGTTGACGGTCGTGGAAGCATCAGGCTTGTCGCCACCCTCATTGCCCTTGGCGGGGATGGTGTAGGTGTAGGCCTTGACCAGCTTCTCCGCACCGAACTCGAGGACCACGAGAATCTTCTCGGCATCATCCTCGGTGTAGGCAACCTTGCTCTCCTCAACCGCAGTCAGGTTATCCTTGATGCCCAGAGCCGTCTTGGCGGCAGCCTCGTCCATGCCGTCGTTCAGGGCGACCTCGCTCAGGTCAGTGCCCTTGGCGAGGAGGACGTACTTCTGGGTGTTCTTCTCACCAGCGGCGGGGATAGCAACCTCGTTGGCAGTCTCGCCGGGGTTCTCGATCGTGGTCAGCGCGACGGAGGTGGGCTTGGGCTCCTCACTGCCCTGGCCGTCCTTCGCAGTGAGAACCGCGATGGTGAACTCAATGCCCTTCTCGATCTGGGCGTCCTTCGTCAGGGTGATGGTGATCTTCCAGGTGACCGTAGTCTCGCCAGCCTTGGGGGCGGCGGCAGTGTCCTTCACCTGCTCGACCGTAACAGTATCGAAAGCAGCGTTCTTCTCAACGGCAACGGCCTGGCCCGCCTCGGTCTGCTTGGTGGCCTCAACCTTACCGTCCTTGACGCTCGCCTCAGTCACCTTGTGCTTGGCGGCGGAGACAACCTTCTGCTCAGCAGCAGTCACGCCGGCGGGCAGCGCGTAGCCGGTAGCGACATTGACCTTACTCAGCTCCTCGCCCTCGACGGCAGTGCCGTTGCCGACAACCTCGCTCACAGGAGGCACAACGGGAGTCTCGGGCTCAGCGGGAGTCTCGGTGAACTTGACGGCGTAGAACTTGATGGTCTTGTTCTCAGCGATGACCTTGTAGACGGTGATGGTCTCGCCATCCTCGTTCTTCACGGTGGAGAAGGTCATGGTGGCACCCTCGGCGGCCTTGGCATCGCCCTTGGCGACTACCTCAACATCATTCAGAGCCGCTTCCTTGGTAGTCTTGCCCTTGGTCAGCTCGGTCTCACCGATGGTGAGGCCCGTATCGCTGGAGGCGTGCAAGAAGCGCTCGGCCTTGTCGATCAGGATGGTATCGGTGGAGCCAGCGGCGACGGTGATGACATAGAAGCTGTCTTCCTCAGTGTTCACATTGATGTCATCGCTGTAGGCGTAGCTGCCACGCGCCAGGGAGACCTTCAGGGTCCCGTCCACGGGGATCTCGAAGGTAAAGCTCTTGCCGGTAAGAGGATAGGTCTCCTCCTCAAAGCCCACGGGCATAACATCCTTAGTGCCAACCTTAGCGCCGGAGATGGTGAACTTAGTGGGAGCATCACCGGTAACAGCCATGGCATTGCCGCCGGCGGCGACCAGGGTGATGGTCTCGCTCGTCTTGATGCTCAGAGCGGCCTCAATGGTGATGTCCGCAGTCACCTGAGTGGTGCCGTGGAGCTTCAGGGTGTTGCCGGTGAGGGTGTAGCCCATCTCCGCAGCGTCCTTCGTCAGCTCCTCATTACCCAGGAAGACCTTGTTGACGGTAACGGACTCATTGGCAGCAAGGGGGTTGCCGTTCTTGTCCTTGAAGGTCAGGCTGATGTTGTTAAGAGGAGCATTGTAGGTCAGCGTATCGGTAATCTTGAGAACGTTATCCTTGCTCTTCACAATCACCTTGGGCGCGTTGCTGGGATCAGCAACCAGGCCGACGGTGAAGGTGATGTCCTCATCGATGCCCTTCAGGGTCACGGTGAGAGTGCGATCACTGTTGGACAGCTTGAAGTCGTGGAGGTGCGCGTTGTCACCATCGCTGAACTTGATGGCGATCTCGTTTCTGCTATCCTTGTAGAACTTGGTACCAACAGGAGCATCCAGCTTCAGCTCGATGCCGTCAGCCTTGTCGGTGTAAGCCACGTTCCCGACAACCTCCTTGACATTGAGGCCGGCCTCAACAGCGACCTTGTCGGTCTCGGAATTCGCAACCCAAGTGGGATTGGTGGGATCGGTAGTGGCGTCATAGGTCTGGCCCATCACTTCGATCTCGGTGCCGGAGTAGATGGCGGCGGGAATCAGATCAACAATCTTCTCCCAGACCACGCTGGCGTAATCCCAATCCTTGTGGTAGTCGCCGTTGTCAACCACGTTGGCCAGGGACACGGCCCAGACAGCGCTGTTGCTGTCGCCGTGGAACACCAGGACCTTGTTGCGGTTGTAGTAGTGGACGTTGTTGTCGCCCAGGAACCAGGTGTCGCGGTTGAGCTCGTTGTTCACGCGAGAGCTCTCGACGTAGACGTCGTCAACCTGGCTGTTCAGGACGTCCTTCAGGTCGGCCTTCTCCAGCTCGGCAGCGTAGTCGTCATAGTCGTCGCCGCCGTAAGCCAGGGTATACAGAGCGGCGTCAGTGATCTTGAACTGCTTCTCAACAGAGGTATCCAGCACGGCCTGAGCATCCTTGCCCGGGTTGTAACCCTTGGGGCCGATGCCGTAGAAGGTGTCCGTGTTCCAGCTCTGCATCACGATGTAGGAGCTGTTGGTCCAGCTCTCCTCCACCACGGTACCGACGGAGAACTGGGCGGCGATCTCAGCGCCGGTCATGGGATCGAGCTTGTAGACGCCCTCGGAGACCTCGGTACGCCAATACAGGCCGGGATAGAACTGCTTGGTGTTCGCGATGCCGCCGCCGACATAGGCGTAGGGAGCAACGGAACGGCCGCTGACGCGCATGTCCTCGACCTTCTCGCCCTTGCTGTCGATACCGTCGACGCGATAGTCGCCGATGTCGGTTCTGCGCCAGTCGTTGTCGACGACGAAGAAGGGCTCGCGGTCATCGGGATAAGCGCCGTTGAGCTCGATAACAACCACGTCGGCGCTGTAGGTCACATCGCGGTCGGTGTCGTTGTCGGCGGTGCGGCGGGTGCCGACGCAGTAGATGTCCTCAATCAGGCCGGCCAGCTTCTTGGCGCTGGGGGCATTGTCGTGGCCCACGAAGGAGAGGACTCTGGCGTTGGCGTTGCTGCCCCAGACCACATAGTAGATGGTGCTGTCCAGAGCGCGGACATCGGCAGAGCGGAGGTTCCGGTCATAAGCGGTATCGGAACCGTTGCTGGTGTCATAGATCGTACCGGTGACAGCGGCCATGGTGGGGATGCTGTCCAGAGCGATCATCTCGTGGTCGTAGCGGCCGGTGACGGAGCTGTCGTGCACGGGCAGGAGGGTACCGTCAGCGGTGATGGCGGCCACGGTGGTGTGGATACGATCAACGAGCAGACCGGGCATGGAGCTGCCGTTCAGAGCAGCGGGGGCGTAGGGAGCGCTAGCACCCACCTGGTTGTCGGTGGCGCCGTTTCTGTTGGTAGTGCCGCCCAGATACTTCAGGGCGTTCCAGCCGTTGTTCAGCGCACGCTCGGGCGTGATGAACAGGTCGCCGTACTTGGTGATGTCCACGACCTCCAGCTTGCCCTCGGCGTCGTTGTAGGCGTTGACAGCGTACTCATCGTTGCGGCTCTTCTGCTCCATGAACCAGCCGTCGGTGATGAGGCGGAAGTCGCCGGCCTTGTCGGTCTTGACGAAGGCAGCCAGGAAGCCGCCGCGGTCGAAGTAGCAGTCATAGCTGACCTTGCCGGCCAGGTTGCGCACGTCGTGGGAGAAGGCCTCGTCCTCGATGTGCTCGCAGACGTCGGACTGGGTCCACTCAGTGCCGTCAGTGGTGACAGCAATCTTGCTGTTGCGGCTGACGTCCTTGAAGGAGGCAGTCTCCATGGCGGCCTTGTAGGTCTGGGCCTTGTCCTCGATGACGGCGTAGTAGACAACATCGTCCACGGCCAGGGTGTCAGCGGAGACAACTTCCTCGTCGGTCAGGTTGTTGATGTCATCAATGCCGCAGATGTAGATGCCACCATTTTTATCCTCAAAGCTGAGGGTGTGGTTCTTGGTGTCCAGGGTAACCACATCGTCCTTGACGCGGGTCACCTGGGCCACGGTGTAGATCACCTTGAAGATGTAGTCGGCAGTGCCGTCGCCATCATTGTCGATGACCTTGAGCCAGTTGCCGTTGTCGTTCTTGGAGACGGCGGCGTCATCCTCTTTCTCCTCGATGAACTCCTCGCAGAAGGACTCCCAGGAGTACTTCTGATCGGCGTCAACGTCGGAGATGTCGGTGTTGGACTGGGTGCCCACATAGACCTCGCCGTCAATGTAGCTGGAGGTCTTCTTGTCGGCCTTGCCGAAGATGCGCTCCATGTAGTCCATGTCGATGTTGGTGATGGGGGTGCGCTTGACGATGGTGACCTCGACAGTGGTGCCATTGATCTTGGCTCTGTTCTCATTGGCGGCGGCGTTGATGCGGTCGCGCACGTCAGCAAGGGACATGCCGTTGATCTCGTTGCTGGCATCCGCCTTCAGGACGTACTTGATCTTGTAGGCGGAATCGCGCTTGAAGGCCTTGTCGAAGTTCAGGTAGCGCTCAGCGTCACCAGCGGAGATACCGGCGCGGCCCAGGATCGCGGAGACGCTCTCGGCCTCGGTGCCCTCGGCCTTGGCGTTCTTGCCGCTGTCGGCCAGGTTGATGACGTTGGTCTTGTTCTGGATGTAGATCAGGCGGCTCTCGCCCATGTCGTCCAGATTGGTGCTCCAGTTGATGGTGTAATCCTTCGCGTTCTTCTCGTCGCGGATCAGGGTCTTGCCATCAGCCAGGGTACGGGTGCCCTCGAGGTTGGCGTACTCGTTGGCGATAACAACGCCCTCGACCTCCTCCAGGCTCAGGTTCTCGC
>ERZ779626.661-NODE-661-length-19306-cov-18.779024_pt1 | contig 19306 bp, 20 predicted proteins | sample MGYA00514209_ERZ779626 | MGnify/ENA primary metagenome ERZ779626 (study PRJEB29562, sample SAMEA4376713) | mouse gut metagenome | isolation source: Cecum | study: EMG produced TPA metagenomics assembly of the A DSS colitis mouse model was used to assess the...
TCGTGGAAGCATAAGCTATAAAAAGTTTACTAAAACCCACAAAACATCTCAAAAGAATCAACAAAATAGCATTCTATTTTTAGAGCCTGTGGCGTGATTCAAAACACCACAGGCTCTCTTTAATTGAAAGGACTGAATAAATGATGTCTCGTAAAAGTCGTAAAAACCTTGAAACCTCCATTGCACCTACTCATTCACTTCCCCTGAGAGCAGCGGCCTATCTTCGTGTCCCTGTGCAAAAACTAACGTCACCACAAATGTCCGCCGAAAGCCAACTGAAAATTATTGAAGCATTCTTGGATCACCGGCCAGATCTGACTTTGACCTCAACCTATGCAGATGTCGATGACCGCGGCTTTCAGCGTGAGGGTTTTGACCAGATGATTCAAGCAATTGAGAGCGGCAAAATCAACTGCGTGATCGTAACGGATCTCTCCATTTTAGGCCGGAATCTAATTGAAATCGGTTATTATATCGAAAACTATTTCCCACGCCACAACATTCGCCTGATTTCAATTTCAGATCAAATCAAACCAGCAGATGAAATATCCAAACAAAATTCTAAATTCGCATCTGGTGATTATGCGGATCAACTGCGGAGTCAAATCATGCTACTGCAATATGTGGTTGAAAGAGTTAATTTGCAAATAGAGCGGCAAGGGTTCCTCATTAAACGCCTGAAACCAAATGTGCAAAAAGGACTCATTACTCCAGAGGAAGGTGAAGAATTTCGGTTTGCTTTTGAGTCAAAGAAAAAGGAATTAGTAAAGATTCGGAACCATCTTCTGGAAATGGCTCTGCGGATCAGAGCAAAGGCATCATAAGCTGCTACCAACAGTTTATTATTAGTACGGCAAATACTTGAATAATTTATAACTATAAGCAAGCGATGGGTGTCCAACTCATCGCCTTTCTTTTTCCCAGACAGCAATCATCCGCCGCAGTCTGCATATGTTTTATCATCCTAAAACAGGAGGTGTCCCATTGGAAACGCAGAAATTGGTATTGCTGTGCCGCTATTCTACAAATGAACGGAGCATTGCCCAGATCATTCAAAACTCCTTCGACATTTTTCTCAGAAAAGAGTTGCAAAATGTTGCAAAAGCCCTGTGTCCCAGTGTATAATAATGATGATGAATGGCCGCTTATCTCAGGAGGCATCGTATGTACTTAGAGATAAGCAACCCCATGGACTACCATGCGGCATTATACATCAGACTGTCAAAGGAGGATGAGAACGAAGGCCCGTCTGAGAGCGTCAACAACCAGCGATCTTTGCTCAATGAATTTGTCCAGCAGCACCGTCTGACCGTTTTTGACACCTATATTGATGACGGCTGGAGCGGTACCAATTTCGACCGTCCGAATTTCCAGCGCATGATCGCCGACATCGAGGCCAAGAAGGTCAACATGGTCATCACCAAGGATCTGAGCCGCCTGGGCCGGGACTACATCCTCACCGGCCACTATATGGAGCGGTACTTCCCGGAGCACCGGGTGCGCTACATCTCCCTGCTGGACGGCATCGACACCGGGGTGGACTCCACCGCCAACGACATCACCCCCTTCCGCGCCATCATGAACGACATGTACGCCAAGGACATCTCCAAGAAGATCTCCAGCGTCAAGCACGACAAACAGCGCAAGGGCCTGTTCATCGGCGGCAAGCCGGTCTACGGCTACAAGATGCACCCCACCGAGAAGAACAGGATTGTCATCGACGAGGACGCGGCCCCCATGGTCCGCCGCATTTTCGGTATGGCGTTGGAGGGCGTGAGCTGCCGTCAGATCGCCGCCCGGCTCAATGCGGAGGGCGTGCCCACCCCGGCCGCCTACGCCGGACTGCCGGTGGCGAATCCCGGCCCCTACACCGGCCTGTGGAGCAGCGAGCGCATCTCCGATATGCTGCAAAATGAGACCTACATCGGCAGCATGGTCCAGGGCCGCACCCGGAAGATCAATTACAAGTCTAAGAAATGCATCAAGCAGGACCGCCGGGACTGGGTGGTGGTGGAGGGCACCCACGAGCCCATCATCGACCGGGAGACCTTCCACAAGGTACGGGCGTTGGTGGACAGCCGGAAGCACACCCGCAGCCGGACCTATGACTTTCTGCTCAAGGGGCTGATCTTCTGCCACGAGTGCGGCTATCCCCTGGCGGTGCTCAACCGCAAGAATGCGGCGGGAGAGGACCGGCTGTACTTCGTCTGCCGGACCTACCAGCGGTTCACCAAGGCGGGGGTGTGCACCAGCCACACCATCAAGGAGGAGACGGTCACCCGGGCGGTGGTGGAAAAGGTGCGGGAGGTCTGCGGAGCTTACCTGCAAGCGGACCGGCTCCTGCCCCAGGCCCAGCGGGCGGTGGCCAGGGCCCTGGCCGAGGCGGACAACGAGGAGGAGATCAACGCCCTGAATGCCAGGATCGACAGCCTGACCGCCCATCTGGACAAGGTCTACCTGGATAAGCTGGGCGGCGTCCTGGACGAGGCCGATTTCCAGCGCATCTACGGCAAGGTCAAGGCCGACCGCGCCGCCCTGGAGCAGCGTCTCAGCCGGTTGGACCGCCCGGACTACTCCCCCGCCGAGCAGGCCGATCTGGCAAAAAAGCTGACGGAGCGGTTCTTGGACACTGCCTCCGCCAACCGGGAGCTGCTGGTCAGCCTCATCGAGCGGATTGAGCTGACCGCGGATAAACAAATCATCCTCAAATTCCGCTTCAAACAGCTGGAAAATGAGTAAATTCGGCATAAAATCACAAACCGCAGCGTTTACAATACCAGGGGCGCTATGTATCCCGCATCGAAAAAAAAGCCCTGGAAAAGCTGCGGGATGAATACGAAAAGCCCTGACAAAAAGCGTCCCGGCCTGTTTTATCAGGCCGGGACGCTCTCATTTCAACAGATCTCCACGCTGTAGCGCAAAATTTTTTCTTCCCCCGGGGCAAGACGGATGACATAGGGCTTATCCGCCAGCTCACCGCTCTCGCCCTCTACAGCGGCACAGCCGTGCCACGGCTCCAAGCAGATATAGGGGGCGTTGGCGTTGGGCATGGTCCAGAACGCCACCATAGGAAACTCCCCAAAGTTCATGCGCACCCCGCGCCCGCCGCCCTTGTGCCGCAGGGTAACCCCTTTGGAGCGCAGCCCCTCAAACGTGATGGTGTCCAGACGGTCAAACACCGCATGGTCCAAAACGATGGTGTCGGTGTGATCCAGAATATGCTCCCGCTCATCCGTCATGTATCCCTGCGCACTGGACATAATGGACCAGGCGTCCTCCTCCTGGTCAAACACCAGCCGGTAATCCTCAAACCGCTCCCCTGCCCGCAGAGGGCAGTTGATGCCGGTATGGCCACCCACACAGAACAGCAGCTCTCCCTGGCCAGGATTTTTCACCTCAAACTGGCTGTAAAACCCGTTATCCACCAGCTGATGGCGCATCCTCAGCACAAAGGGGAAGGGATACTGCGCCAGCGTCTGGGGGGAATCCCGCAGCTCCATCACCGCATAGTCCTCCCCCTGCTCCGCCACCGCAAACTCAATCCGGCGGGCAAAGCCGTGGCGGGCCATCTCATAGGTTTTTCCTTCAACCGCCACCCTGCCGTCCATCAGGTTGCCCACCACGGGAAATAGGTTCGGGTTCCTGCCAGCCCAAATCTCCGGGTCGCCGCCCCAGATATATTCCGTGCCCTGCTCATCCCGGAAGGACACCAGCTCACCGCCCATGGTGTCCGCCACGGCGGTGCAGCCGCCCCGCCTCAGTTCAATCTTCATGGCTCCGCTCTCCTTTCCAAACTGCCGCTCACCGCTCCGGCCACAGCTCTTCCGGGTACAGCCCTTCCGCCGTCATGGCCGCGATGGCTGCGGACACCGCCGGCTTATCCTCCCGGTAGGTCACCCCGTACCACTTGTCCCGGCTGAGCAGCACCTTCACCCGGGCCTTGTCCTCCCGGATCAGCTGGTCCACCACGCTGGGCAGAAAATATTCCCCCTTCAAGGGGTTGTCCGCCAGCGCCCCGTCCAGGAATGTGGGAAAACGGCCCTCCGCCTCGTCCAAAAAGCTGCGGTTGAAGCCCCACAGGTTCATGGACACCGTGGTATCCCCCGGCAAGGCGGTCCAGCTCTCCCCGCCGTCCTCGGTATAACGGGCGTCCTCCCCATCCTTCTCAATGCGGATGCGCTCTACGATGTCCTGGAGCACACCGTCTCCATCCACGGCGCACACACCCCGGGCCACCGAGCCGTGCTCGGTCACCGTATTTTTCAGCAGGTAGCCCACCATGGCGTATTCATATCTGTCCCCGTCGGGGTGGGCGCACAGGTAATCATAGATTTTCTGGTATGCCGACCTGCCGTAGTAATCGTCCGCATTGATGACCGCAAAGGGTCCATTCACCACATGGCGCGCCGCCAAGGCCGCCTGGGCGGTGCCCCAGGGCTTCTCCCGCCCCTCGGGAACGGCGTAGCCCTCCGGCAGGTCGTCCATGCGCTGAAACACATACTCAACCTTCATGTGCCGCTCCACCCGGCGGCCCACCCTCGACTTGAATTCCTCCGCGATGGACTCCTTGATGACAAACACCACCGTCTCAAATCCCGCCCGGCGGGCGTCGTACATGGAGTAGTCCAGAATCACCTGGCCGTGCTCCCCCACCGGGTCCAGCTGCTTCAGGCCGCCGTACCGGCTTCCCATACCTGCGGCCATGATGACCAGAACAGGCTTATTCATCGCCCTCTCCCCTTCCGCTCTTTTTGGTCCGGCTTTTCGCGCAGCCGGCCTGACTACCACCATTCTAGCGGACTTTTTTCCTCTTGGCAATAGTTCCCACAAAAATTATTTTCCATCAGCTTTCCCGCCTGCGCTCCATGTGGTTTATCATACTGGCCAGGTAACCTGCTCCAAAGCCGTTGTCAATGTTCACCACCGACACCCCGCTGGCGCAGGAGTTGAGCATAGACAGCAGGGCGGACAGGCCGTGGAAGGACGCCCCATATCCCACGCTGGTGGGGACGGCGATCACCGGGCAGTCCGCCAGCCCGCCGATTACGCTGGCCAGCGCCCCCTCCATCCCCGCGATGGCGATGATCACGCTGGCCCCCATGATCTCATCCAGGTGGGCCAGCGTACGGTGCAGCCCTGCCACGCCCACGTCATACAGCCGCTCCACCCGGTTGCCCAGCGCCTGGGCCGTGAGGGCGGCCTCCTCTGCCACGGGGATATCGCTGGTGCCGCCGGTGGCCACCACCACCGTGCCCAGCCCCCCCGGCGGGGGAAGCTGCCCGATGATACCCACCCGGGCTGCCCTGTGGTAGTCCAGGGGGTGGGTCTTCTCCACTGCTGCGGCGGCCTCCTCCGCCAGGCGGGTGATGAGGATGGGCCCCTGGCCCCGCTCCACCATCACGTCCGCGATGCCCGCAATCTGCTCCGGGGTCTTGCCCGCGCCATAGATCACCTCCGCCGCCCCCTGGCGTGTCTTGCGGTGGAGATCCACCTTGGCGTAGCCGATGTCCCGGAAGGGCTCGCTGCGCAGCCGCACCGCAGCCTCGTCCACCGTAAGCCGGCCCTCCCGCACCCCTTCCAGCACCTGTCTCAGCTCGTTATCCATCCTGCCCCTCCCCTTCCGCCGCACACGCGGTCCGGCGCACCGTTCGCAGGCGCCAGCCTGTCCCGCCACCCTGGGCGTCAATAGTCAAAATATTCATATCCTTGCCACCACCATTCTTTCCCTTTCAATATAGCATACCCGTCCAGAAAAGTCACGTTCAAATCTTCTTCCAGCAAAGAGCGCGGCCCGGCAAAAAAGGGCTTGCCAACCGACTATTTTCGTTTATAATGTTTTTGAAGGACCCCACTTTATTTTTCCCCGGCCTGCCGGGCGGGTTCCCATGTGAATTTGTCCGGCGGCCCCAAAACAACAATTCAGGAGGCGTTTGCCATGTTCAACTTTGAATACTACGCACCCACCCGGGTCATCTTTGGCCGGGACGCGGAGCAGCGCACCGGCGCGTTGCTGCGTGAGCTGGGCGTCAGCCGGGTGCTCATCCACTACGGCGGGGGCAGCGCGGTAAAGTCCGGCCTGCTGGACCGGGTATCCGCCTCCCTGGACGGGGCGGGCATTGCCCACACCTCCCTGGGAGGCGTGGTGCCAAACCCCCGGGTATCCAAGGTCCGGGAGGGCGCAAAGCTGGCCCGACAATTCGGCGCGGAGCTCATTCTGGCGGTGGGCGGCGGTTCGGTCATCGACTCCTCCAAGGCCATCGGCTACGCCGTGGCGGAGCCGGAGCATGACGTGTGGGAGATCTATGACCGCAAGCGCGCCCCCAAGGCCTGCCTGCCGGTGGCCTGCGTGCTCACCATCGCCGCCGCAGGCAGCGAGATGAGCAACAGCAGCGTCATCACCAACGAGGATACCGGGGAAAAACGGGGCTACCGCAGCGACCTGTGCCGCCCCAAGCTGGCCATCATGAACCCCGAGCTCACCGCCACCCTTCCCCCCTACCAGACGGCGGCAGGATGCACCGACATCCTCATGCACACCCTAGAGCGCTACTTCACCCAGGGGGGCAATATGGAGCTCACCGACCAGATCGCCAGCGGGCTCATGCGCACGGTGATGAAAAACGCCCTGATTCTCCGGGATGATCCGGCCAACTACGACGCCCGTGCGGAGGTGATGTGGGCCAGCTCCCTGTCCCACAACGACCTCACCGGCCTGGGCGCCAACGGGATGGATTTCGCGTCCCACGGCCTGGAGCATGAGCTGGGCGGCATGTTCGACGTGACCCACGGCGCGGGGCTGTCCGCCGTCTGGCCCAGCTGGGCACGGTACGTTTACAGGGACTGCCTGCCCCGCTTTGTCAAATTTGCCCGCGATGTGATGGGCGTGGAACCGGGGGCGTCCGATGAGGAGACCGCCCTCCAGGGCATCGCCGCCCTGGAGGACTTCTTCCGCTCCATCCACATGCCCGTCACCCTGCGGGAGCTGGGGGTGGAGCCCACCGAGGAGCAGATTCTTGCCATGGCCGCCTCCTTTGCCGGAAGCGCCGGCGGCAAAAAGGGCACCGCCAAGGAGCTGTATGAGGCGGATATGGCGGCCATCTACCGCATGGCGCTATGATACCTGCCGTCCGCGCGCTGCTGCAAAAGCACCGGGAGGCCGTCAGCTACGTATTCTGGGGCGTCATGACCACCCTGGTCAATTACGCGGCCTACTTCCTGCTGAGAAGCATCCTCCATGTCCCTCTGGTGTCCACCAACACCGCCGCCTGGGCGGTCAGCGTCCTGTTTGCCTATTTCGTCAACAAGCTGTTTGTGTTTGAATCCAAAAGCTGGGCCTGGCGGGTGGCCGTGCGGGAGCTGTGGCAGATGACAGCCTCCAGGCTGTTCTCCCTGGGGCTGGAAACCGGCATTTTGTGGCTTTTTGTGGAGGAGCTCCGCTGCAGCGAGGTCATTGTCAAGCTGTGCGCCAATGTGCTTGTGGTGGTGGTAAACTACGTGCTGAGCAAGTTCATTATTTTCCGAAAAAAGCAAGCGTGATAGAAGAAGGCCTGCGGAAAGGTCTGCACTAACGGCTTAACTCCGTGGCGCAGATTGTGGAGGCAATCCCCAGCTGCCCCAACCCCAAACAACGCGAAAGCCGGCACAGCTTAACGCTGCGCCGGCTTTTGATATAAATGCTCTCTTACCTCACCGCTCCAACATCCGGCGGGGGGCTCTTATCTTTCCTCTTCCAGGTCAAACTCAGGTCCAAATTCCAGCGCGGTGGAGCTCCTGGCCCCCTGGAACTCCAATTCGGGCGCGGGAGCCTTGGTGGTGGTGCACCGGCCGTTCAAAGTGCCGCCGTCCTCCACCACCAGCGAAGCGGTGGTCACATCGCCGTCCAAGCTGCCGGTGGGCTCTAAGCGCAAGTGCTCCCGGGCCTGGACACTGCCCTCTACCCGGCCAGCCACCCGAACCACGTCCGCTTTGATAGGCCCGCGGATCAGTCCGGTCTCCGCCACGATCACCGCACCGGTCAGGTCGAACTCGCCCTCCACAACGCCCTCCACCTGAACCACGCCCTCGCCCCGAAGCGTTCCCTTGAGGGTCACGCCCTGAGCGATGACAGTGCTGCTGGCCCGAGGCAGCGCGGGTTTCTCCTCAAAGTGCTCCTCGGCGGCGGCAGGCGATTCTATCCGCTCCTCCGCTTTCTGCATACCAAAAAAGCCCATATGAATCCTCACCTTTCCTTTGGGACGGCCTACAACCCGGTGGCCCTCCTCTAGTGGCTTCCATCCTACCACAAAAGGGAAAAAATTTCAACCCCGAATACCTTCCTGATTTTGTAAATTACTGTTCTGTCAATTTTCTGCGGAACAGCCACACCGCCAGCGCCATCAGCGCCGCCGCCCAGGCGGACACCCAAAGCAGATGGCCCGGCAGAGCCGCCCACTCCCCGGCCAGGGCGGCCTTGGCGGCGTCCGCCCCGTGGGCAAAGGGGAGCAGGTAGGCAAAGCTCTTGAACTCTCCGCCCATCAGGGACAGGTCAAACCAGATCCCCGCCAGAAAGGCCGTCACGTTGGTGAGCAGCGCCCCGCACATGCCGCCCACCTGCTTGTCGTTGAACAGCGTGCCGCACAGCAGGCCCAAGGCAATGAACAGCAGGGCGGAGGGGATCAGGGCGGCCACCGCCGCCGGCAGGTTCCAGCTCAGGGGCAGCCCCAGGGCCACCGCCGCCCCCAGGCAGATCACACTCTGCCCCACCGCCATGGGCAGCAGGGGCAGCAGGTAGCCCAGCAGAAAGTCGGACGCCGTCATAGGGGAGGCGGTGAGGCGGGCTAGGAAGGCCGATGAACGGTCCTTGGCCAGCAGCAGGCCGGAAAACAACGCCATAAAGGTCAGCCCGAAAAACAGGGTCAGCGGGTCCCGAAACAGCTCCTTCATATTCCGCTTCGCAAACGCCCTCACTCTCATGACGCGGCCTCCCCTCCCGCCAGAGCCACAAAGGCGTCCTCAAAGCTGTCCCGGCCCGCCAGGGCCTTCAGCTCCTCCGCCGTGCCCACGGCCCGCAGCCGCCCGGCGTTCATGATCCCGATGCGGTCCGCCAGCGACTCCGCCTCCTCCAGGTAGTGGGTGGTCAAAATGATGGCGGTGTGCCCCTTCAGCCCCCGGATCACCGACCACAGCTCCCGCCGGGCCAGCACATCCAGCCCCAGAGTGGGCTCGTCCAGGAACAGCACCTCCGGCTGGGACACCAGGGCCATGGCGATGGACAGCCGCCGCTGCCAGCCACCCGACAGGGTTTTGGCCCGCTGTTTTACCCACTGGCCCAGGTCCAGCTGCTCCATAACCTGGGTGATCCGCTCCTTTGGCCGGCCATAGATGCCCGCCATCAGCTCTAGGTTTTCCCGGACGGTGAGATTGGAAGCGATGGCGGTCTCCTGGGGGGACACCGCGAGAATCTCCTTGGCTCTGTGGCTGTCCGTGCGCACGCTGCGCCCCATGAGCCGCCCATCCCCCTCCGTAGGGACGGTGAGGCAGGACAGCATTTTGATGGTGGTGGACTTGCCCGCCCCATTCACCCCCAGCAGGGCGAACAGCTCCCCCGCCGGGACGGTGAGCTCCAGCCGGTCCACCACCCTGCGGCCCCCGTACTCCTTGGTGAGGCCCAAAATTTCGATGGCGTTCATGTCCCTTCCTCCTTCTGCGCCGCCCTGCCCTGGCGAAGCGACTCATCCATAAAATCCATCATGCCGTCAAAGCCCACGATGGCTATGCCCTTCTTCTTGTCCGCCATCAGCAGCAGGCTGTCCCCCGGCTCGATCTCGAACAGCTCCCGCACCTCCTTGGGGATGACGATCTGGCCCTTGTCCCCTACCCGCACGGTGGATAGAAACTGATCCCTGGGCAATTTCAGCTTCACGGCAATTCCTCCCATCAGTTGTAATTTTCCCATTAGTATAACTTAGTATGCCGCCCTTGTCAAGCGTCTATTTCCCGCCTCCGCCGCATAGGATGCAGGGAGGTGAAGCATATGCGAAAGAAGAGGACAACCCGGCCTTGGGCCCGGGGACTGCGGACGGGAGCATCTGTGCTGGTGGGAACGCTGGCGCTGTGGCTGGCGTGGCTGGTGGGCGACCCCGCCGCCGCCCTGGACAATCTCCGGGAGCTGGCGGGCAGCGCCCAGGTGTCGCTGGCCCTGCTCTCATCGGAGCTGGGGCTGGAGGAAAACCCGGACGGCCTTTCTCACTGGGACCGGCTGGTGCTGGCCCAATCCTCCCTGCTGGGGAGCCCCCTGCCCTCCGCCCAGCCCGAGCCCTCCAGCCCACCGCCGGAGGAGAGCCGCGACCTGCTGGAGCTGGACCCTGCCGGGGAGGACGAGGAGCCCAGCGCATCTCCCCCCTCTGCGGAAACTCCCGAGGGCATTATCCCGCGCACCATGGTGGCCGGGTCGTCCGCCAAGTACGTCACATCGGGAAACGTGTCCGTCTACAACCACACGGACTACCCTGTGGACATACCCGCTTTGCTGGAAAACGCCCCCCAGCTGTCCGCCTCCGGGGAGGGCCCCAAGGTGCTGATCTACCACTCCCACGCCACCGAGTCCTACTCCATGGAGGGCACCGACGTATACGAGCCCAGCGGCGACCACCGCACGCTGGACACGGACAAAAACATGGTCCGGGTGGGCGAGGAGATGAAAGCGGTGTTTGAGGCGGCGGGCATCGGCGTGGTCCACGACACCACCCTGTACGACTATCCCAGCTATAACGACGCCTACAACCGTTCAGTGCAGGGTGTGGCGGAGAATTTGAAAAAGTATCCCTCCATTGTGCTGGTGCTGGACGTTCACCGGGACGCCCTGGTGGCCAACGACGGCACCATTTACAAGGTGGTGGCGGGGACGGTGGACGACTGCGCCCAGGTAATGATGGTGCTGGGCAGCGACGCCAGCGGCCAGGTCCACCCCAACTGGAAAGTAAATCTGGCCCTGGCACTGTCCATACAGTCGGCGCTTTCAGACAAATGGGCCACCCTGGCCCGGCCCCTGGTGCTGCGGCCCACCCGGTTTAACCAGCACCTGTCCACCGGCACCATTCTGGTGGAGGTGGGCACCCATGGCAATACCCTCCAGGAGGCCATTACCGCCGCACGGCTGTACACCCGGACGGTGGTGGAGCTGATGGAACAGGACAAGGGGAGCGCCGGCTGAGCCGGCGCTCCCCTTATTCCCATCTTTATCCCGTGCCCGAGGATCAATCAATCCGGGGCTGTCTCCTCTTATACAGGATAATCTGCGGATCCTCCCCGCCGCAGCTATATTCACACACCATCAAATAGCCGTCGACGGCGGACAGGCCGTAGCACCGCTCACTGCCCGGACGCTCCACCTGACAGCCCAGGTAGATGTCGCTGTCCCGCAGCAGCTTGACCCGCTGCCCGCTGGGAAGTGTATACTCTAAATTGATATAGCTTCCGTTCAGCGGGAACAGCTCGGTAATTGGCGGCAGATCCGGAATATTCAAATCGTTGAACTCCTGAATCAGCTGGCTTTTATACTCAAAAAACGACTCCTCCCCGCCGTCCTTATAGCATTTGTACACCACGCACTCGTCTCCGAACGGGTGTCCCTCCGTCTCGGCACACCCCCTGCACCGCTCCCTCATACCACAGCTGCCGCAATCCGCTCCACACATAGACGCCATCGGAATCCCTCCTGCCATTCAAGTTTTAAATCATATCCCGTGCTGATGTACTCTGCCGCCTTTACATCGCTGCCCGCGCCACGCCGCTCTTCCGCGCCGCCTCAGCCACCGCTTTTGCCACCGCCGGGCACACCCGCTCGTCAAAAGCGGCGGGGATGATGTAGTCCGGGGACAATTCATCCGGGCCAACCAGTCCCGCCAGAGCGCGGACGGCGGCGTGCTTCATCTCCTCATTGATCTCGGACGCCCGCACGTCCAGGGCGCCCCGGAATACGCCCGGGAACGCCAGCACGTTATTAATCTGGTTGGGGAAATCGCTGCGGCCGGTGCCCACCACCGCCGCCCCGGCCTCCCGGGCCAGGTCGGGCATAATTTCCGGCGTGGGGTTTGCCATGGGGAAGAGCACCGCTTCCTTCGCCATGGAACGCACCATGTCCTGCGTAACGATTCCCGGCGCGGATACGCCGATGAACACGTCCGCCCCCTTCATCGCCTCCGCCAGCCCGCCCTGGGTAACCTCGGGGCGGGTCAGCTCCGCCAGCTCCATGCGAACCGGGTCCTTCTCCAGGCCGGGCCGGCCGGGGTAGACAATCCCCTTGCTGTCACACACCGCCGCGCGGCGCAGCCCCATGGACCACAGCAGCTTTAAAATGGCCGTTCCGGCGGCCCCAGCCCCCGACATTACCACCTTCACATCCTCCAGCCGCTTGCCCACCAGCTTCAGCGCGTTGTCCAGCGCCGCCGCCACAATGATGGCGGTGCCGTGCTGGTCGTCGTGGAAGATGGGGATATCACACCGCTCCTTCAGCCTGCGCTCGATCTCAAAGCACCGGGGGGCGGAGATATCCTCCAGATTCACACCGCCAAAGGACCCCGCCAGCAAAGCCACGGTGTTCACAATCTCATCCACATCCTTGGACCGCACACACAGCGGCAAGGCGTTCACCCCGCCGAATGCCTTGAAGAGCACGCATTTGCCCTCCATCACCGGCATCCCCGCCTCCGGGCCGATATCCCCCAGGCCCAGCACCGCCGTGCCGTCGGTGACCACCGCCACTGTGTTCCACCGGCCCGTGAGCTCGTAGCTTTTATTGACATCCTTCTGAATCTCCAGGCAGGGCCGGGCCACCCCGGGCGTATAGGCCAGGGAGAGGGACTGCCGGTCCTTGACCTCCATTTTGGGCACAGTGTCCAGCTTGCCCCGCCATTGGTAGTGCAGCTTTAATGATTCCGCCGCGTAATCCACGCTCAGCACTCCTTTTCTATGGTTTACTTCTGAACGAGTATATCATACCCTGGGCAAAAAGGGAACCCCCGGCTTTCGCCGGGGGCCTCTCCTTACGATAAAATCAGTTGAATCGGGTCCTCCGCCCGCTCCCCCGCCAGAGGAAGGGTGACGATGGCCTTGAACAAATCCCCATCGATGCTGATCTCAAACCTGCCGTGCTGGAGCTCGGTGAGCGACTGGGCGATGGACAGCCCCAGGCCGCTGCCCGCCTGGTTGCGGGACTCGTCCCCCCTCACAAACCGCTCCATCAGCCGCTCGGCGGGCATATCCAGCGCGTCCCGGGAGATGTTCTTCACCGACAGCACCGCCCATCCCCCGCTGCTGCGCAGATCCACATACACCCGGGTGCCCGGCAGGGCATACTTGGCGCAGTTGGTCAGCAGATTGTCCAGCACCCGCCACAAGTGCCGGCCGTCCGCCTCCACCCACAGCGGCGCGTCGGGCAGTGAGCGCACCACCGTCAGCCTCTGGGCGTCCAGCCGCTCGCCGGTCTCTGCCAGGGCCTGGTCGGTGAGCTGGGCCCAGTCCAGCCGCTCCCAGTTCACTGTCAGGTTGCCGGTGGACGCCTTGGACGCCTCCACCAGATCCTCCGTCAGCTTTTTCAGCCGCTGGCTCTTGCGGTCCAGCACCTCGATATACTCCTGGGCCTTGGGATCAATGATCTCCACCTTTTTCAGCAGGTCCACATAATTGATGATGGAGGTCAGCGGCGTTTTCAGATCGTGGGACACGTTGGTAATGAGCTCTGCCTTGAAATGCTCACTCTTCATCCGCTCATCCACCGCCGTGGAGATGGCGTGGCCCAGATTGTTCAGCTCGTCGGCATGGCCCTTCAGGTCGGGGAGCATCCGATGGGTGTCGATGTGGTAGTTGGGGTTGCCGCCAATGATCTCCTGGGTGCCGCGGCGGATGCGCTTCCACTGGTAGGCCCAGGCGCACAGGTAGAGCCCGCACAAAAAGCTCACCACCAACCACAGCATACCAAGGCGGCCATTATCTACCGTGGCCAAAGTAAAGAGCACATACGCCATACAGCCCATCACCGCCTTCCAAATCAGGGGGACGGCCTGGACGGCACGCCCCATCGCCCCGGCCAGCTCCCACAGCCAGCCCCAGAACAGCACAAACAGCTTCCAGCACCAAGCGCACAGCTTCCAAGTCCAGGTGTTGCGCAGCAGGGTGTGGGCCTTGCACCGGGCGCACACCGTCACAACCGCCCCCAGGCCCAGGGCCGCCGCCACGGCCACCGACTGCCCGATGCCAACCAGCTGCACAAACATGGGTGCGTCCCCATAGGCATCGGCCACAACCATAACGCCGATCCCCACCACGCCCACGGCCCCCAGGAACAGAAGACACAGCAGCACATCCCCGGGAACCCGGTGGAACCAGTTGAGATAGACCCCCTCCACCCCCCGCTTATGGCCCGCACCGCAGCACAGGTATACCATCAGCAAAATGCCCGCCGTGCCCAGCACAATGGTCAGGGTAAGGTACTGCGTCCGTCCGGCGTGCCACTCCTCCAGTTTCACCGCCGCTTTGCGGTACTGGTCGTCCACCCGGAGATTATCGTCCACCCACAGGATCAGGCTGGCGGTTTTTGTATCCGCCTGCGCCTCGGAGGTCAGCACCCATTCCAGGCTGTCCGGGTCAAAAATATAACCGAACTGGTTGGCCTCCAGGCAGGCCCGGATGGTGGGAAAATAGACGTACCACCCATCGGAATTGCGCACCCACAGGTAATTGGTCAAGCCGTCGTCGTCCGCCAGCACCTGGTCCAGCGCCACCACAATGGTATCGCTGTCCGGGACCTCCAGGACCACGCCCATCTCCTGTGCGGCCTCCTGCGTCCGGGCGGCCTCCACCAGGCCGGGCAGCAGATACCGCCAGCTGTCGCTCATGCGCGCATCGGCGTAGTCCGCCGAGTTGAGGCCGTAGTTTTCCTCTATCTCCCAGTAGTCCCAGCCGGAGTTGAGCTCAATGACACCTGTTCTGTTGGGCGTGTACTCCACCAAGTAGTCCACATGGACCTGGGAGCTGTCCTCCGGGGTATTGCCATAGATAATCCGGCCATCCTGGTCCAGCAGCTGCCAGCGCAGGTTGGTTGCCCCGGCGTCATATTGGGCTTCCAGCTGCTCCAGGCCCCGCTTTTCCAGCAGGGACAGCTCCTCCCCCGCCGCCGCCCGCTCCTTCAGCTCCACCAGACTGCGCACCATCCAGTAGTCCTGCCGCACCAGATAGTTCCGGGTATAGCCATGGCTCTCGTCATAGAGGTAGGCGTCGCCCCACAGCGCGTCAAAATTGGCCAGCTGATACCAACCCATGATTGCGGTGGCGGTGAATGCCGCCACCGCCGCTATGAAGGCCAGGGCCTTCATGCCTATATTTTCCCGCCATTTCATGTCATCTTCTCCATTTTGTACCCCAGCCCCCATACCACCTTCAGATAGCGCGGGTTGGCGGGGTCGATTTCGATCTTCTCCCGCAGGTGCCGGATGTGCACGGCCACAGTGTTCTCGCTGCCCAGAGCGGGGTCGTTCCACACCTGCTCGTAAATCTGGGCGGTGGAATACACCCGGCCCAGGTTTTTCATCAGCAGACGCAGAATGTTATACTCAATGGGGGTGAGGCTCACCGCCTCGCCGTCCACCGTCACCGCCTTTGCCTCATCGTCCATGACGATAGAGCCGTTGCGCAGGGTACCGTCCCCCTCCTGTGCCGCCACCTTGCCCCCCAGGGTGGTGTACCGCCGCAGCTGGCTCTTCACCCGGGCCAGCACCTCAATGGGGTTGAAGGGCTTGGTGATATAGTCGTCCGCGCCGATGTTCAGCCCCAGCACCTTATCGCTGTCCTCGCTCTTGGCGGTGAGCAGGATGATGGGGATGTTGCCGCCGGACTCCCGCAGCCGGGCGGTGGCCCGGATGCCGTCCAGCTGGGGCATCATGATATCCATTAAAATAAGATCGATATTGCCCTCGTTCACCGCCCGGATGGCCTCTTCCCCGTTGTAGGCGGATACCGTGCGGTATCCCTCGCTGGTCAGATAGATCTCCAGCGCCGAAACAATATCTTTGTCGTCATCGCAGATAAGCACCGTGTACATGGCCACTCTACTCCTTCCCACTCCCCTGTTGTCACGCTCCGCCCGTTCGCGCGGCTCCACGCTTTCCATGTTACCAGCAAGCCGATTAAGCCGCAAGGGGTAAAATCTTTAAATTCGGTTTAAGAAAGTCCGATGCTGCAAAATTTCCTGATTCAGGTTTTGTCACCATGTCCGTTTTCGGGGCGCTGCGGGCGGCGTCCATGTTAATCCACCGAAGTCAAAATCGCCGATAAAGGGAACAACTTCTTGGTCATTCCTTCAAGGGACACAGAGCATAGGACCGGGGGCCTGGAACAGCGTGTTCCAGGCCCCCGGCTTTGCTGCCGATTAGATTTTTTCCGTGCAGTTCCCGTCAGCGTAATCCACAAACCGAACTGTCACATTGGGATCGTCGGGGATCTCAAAGGGCGGGATCTTGCCGCTTTCGATGTCGGCAATAATCTGCCGCCACTCCTCCTCGGTGCGCTCGGGGGCGCTCACCACGTCCCAGTCGTCCTGCGGCACGCCAGTCTTGTCCATGATGACGCAGCCCTCCGGCAGCGGGGTGGAGCCGTCTGAGACAACGAAGGCTGTTAGGACCTGGCTCGGGTCGATCGGCGCCATCGTGCCGTCCTCTCCTTTGACAAAGATGCTGCCCGCGCTGGGCTCCATGTTTTTTTCGATATCGGCCGGGTTATAGCTCATCATCACGTTCTCATCCCCGTCAACGGATTTCGAGTACATCATGCCCTCCTTGATGTCCTGGAGGATGCCCTCGTACATGGCGATGGTCTCATCGATGATCTCCTGAGTCCAGACGAACTCGCCCCGACCGCCAGTGGAGCCCGTTTCCCCAAGCATGGACTGGAGGTTTGCCTTCTCCTGCTCCAGCCATGCGGCGTATTCCTCATAGGTCCACCACTCTACATTGGGAGTGGGAAAACGCCGCTCAAACTCCTCGTCTGTCATAGCCTCAAAGGTTTTTCCGCCGTCAAAGCTGTAGTAGGTCTTCCCATCCTTCGGGTCCACGTAGGACATCAGTGTGCCCTCGTCAACAGTGGTTTCCGCGTTCAGCTTCCGATCCAGATCCTCCTGAGAAGACGGGGCTGCGGAAGCCGCGAAAGCGGTTGTCGCCCCGACCACCAGGGCGGCGGCCAGACCCAGCGCCAAAACGGATGCTTTTTTATACTTCATAATCGCTTCGATCCTTTCTTCAATTGCCAGTTTGCTGAAATGGCTGTAGGGGGAGAAATACCCGCTCCGGGTCTCCTCCATGTTAATGAGGGTCAGCGCATAGGCGGCTTTTTTCCTGCCGCCCAAAAGGTCCATCACCCGCTGGTCGCAGGACAGCTCCAAGTCCCGGTTAGCCAGGACATACAGCACCCAGACCAAGGGATTAAACCAGTGGACGCACAGCGTGGCGGCAAACACCAGCTTTGCCACGGCGTCAAAGCGCTGAACGTGTACCAGCTCGTGGGTAAGAATATAGGTCAGGGCGGCCTCGTCCTCCCGTTCCATGGATTCCGGGAGCAGGATGACCGGACGCAGAATGCCGTAGGTCAGCGGCGAGGACACCAGGTCCGACCGCCGCACCTCCAGCGGCCTACACAGCCTTTGGCCTGCCAGCCACCGGCGGACGGCAGGGGAATCGTCCGGGATGGAGGCGCGGAACCGCCGCCGGGCCCGCCCGTAGGATACCGTAAAATACGCCGCTATCAGCGCCGCAGCCGCCAGCCACACCACGGGCAGGGCTGAGCCGGGGGCCGTGCCGGCCACTGCCGATGCGCCGTAGGGAATCCCCTCCGCCGGTGTTCCCGATAGGGAGGCCCCGCCCGCCGCCAGATATTCGCCCACTGCGGTCAGAGGCTCCGAGGGGGCAAACAGGCTAAACGGCATCGGGATGGTAAAGGGCAGAAGCAGCCGCAGCGCCGCCATCTCCCACAGGGCCAGAAACGCCCCCTTGGGCAGGCGGTGGAGGGCCAGCGCCCGAACCACCACGATGAACAGGATGAACGCCCCGCCGGACAGCGTCATTTGCACCAGATTCATTCGTTCTCCTCCTGGGCTTCCAGCTCCGAAACCATGCGCCGCAGGTTGTCAATCTGGGGTTTTGACAGTCTTTGATGGCCCAGCAGGGACGCAAACAGCAGGTCGGGGGAGCTGTCAAACAGCTTGTGAAGCAGCTCTTCCGTTTCCGCCGCCTGCACCACATCCCGGGCGATCAGGGCGTGGCACAGGAAATTTGGCTCCCTGCGCTCGATGGCCCCCTTGGCGATGCACTTTTTGATGACGGTGTAGGTGGTGTTCATATTCCAGCCGGTGGTCTCCTTGAGCACGTCCGAAATTTGTTTTGCCGGCATATCTCCTTCTTTCCACAGCACATCCATGACTTTCAGCTCCGAGTCAAAGAGCTTGACGGTCATTTCACTCACTTCCTTTCAAACTATTGCAATAGTTTACACTGCATACACTATCATAGTCGTGTGGGTTTGTCAACACTATTTCAGTAGTTTATAGAAAGTTCATTTTTTGTTATAAAATTCTTTATTCAACATAGCTTATACATCAAAATTCCAAAAGCCCGGGGGCCAGTCTATAACAATTGAGCACAGGGATTCCAGAAAGAACCCCCCAGCCAGCAGACACATAGACTATTCCGAGGGCCGCACTGGCAAGGAGCTTTTCCTGCTTGTTGTACCGGCGCATTTCTGACGCGCGCCCTCATTCAGAAAGGAGATTGTTTTATGTCTCTGCCTAACTTTCCCAACATTGACCCGCCCATCCAGCGGGAAGACGCAGTCAATCAGATTCTCTCCTCCATCGCCATGGAGGAACTCAGCCTGAGTCACATCCTCAACGCTGAGGGTGAGAAGCTGCAATATATCCTCGGCACCCTGCCCGGCCTCAGCGGCCCTGCCGCTACCGTGGAAGATGTGCTGTCCGCTAACGAGAGCGTCCGGAACCTGCTGAAGACCGCTGTGCAAAACCAGCTCTTCCTGAAGGCCAAAATGCAAGGGGCACTGGAGGCATCTCCCCTGCGAGGTCCCGCCGGCCCCAACGGCCCCACCGGCCCCGCCGGAGCTGCCGGAGCCACCGGCGCCACTGGCGCTGCCGGTCCAGCCGGAGCCGCCGGAGCTGTTGGAGCCACTGGCGCCACCGGTCCTGCCGGCCCAGCCGGAGCTGTTGGAGCCACTGGCGCCACTGCGCCGCTTATTTATGCACAACAATAGCTCTTGCTTGGTGATGGGCATT
>ERZ779626.667-NODE-667-length-19220-cov-39.123402_pt1 | contig 19220 bp, 19 predicted proteins | sample MGYA00514209_ERZ779626 | MGnify/ENA primary metagenome ERZ779626 (study PRJEB29562, sample SAMEA4376713) | mouse gut metagenome | isolation source: Cecum | study: EMG produced TPA metagenomics assembly of the A DSS colitis mouse model was used to assess the...
AGCTGGGTGTGCTCAAGGCTGATTATTGAGTGACTATAATTCGGATTTTGGGTTTCTTAATCATTTCTTGTTTATAATCAGTATACATAAAATCGAAATACTCTGTACACTCTATCCCACAAAAAAAACCTTGCTTTATTATTATCTCTTGGATTTTATCTACCCATTGTGTGACTGGTTTTGGTTCTAATGTGCTATACATTTCAAAACTATTCGTTTCAAAGTCATATGTAGAAAAGTCTTTTTCCAAATATCCCCCTAAAAGAATATACCCTTTTCCTAAATAATCATATTGTTCATCATAAACAGCGATAATAAGCACTACATCACCAAACACATTCCCATACTTTATATCTCCACCAACATTTTTAATAACATATTTCATTTTATCCTCATCAGCTTCTATATCTAAAATAAAAGCGGGTTGTTTTTCTAAATCTTCTATCCGTTGTTCGTTCAAAGATATATCATTTGCAACCATTGCAACTTTAACACTAACGATTGACTCTATAACTCCTGCAATAGAAAGAGCTAACATCATAACTGTTTCAAAGTAAATTTTCTTTCTCTCTAAAAAAGTTTGAAATTTACTTTTGGTATCAGCTTTTACTTCAAGTAGCTTTGTGTTTTCGTTATATATCAAATATTTACTTTTTTTCTTTCTTGTTTTCATGCTTACACCTGCTTTCTAAATCTAAGGACATATTCATTTTATCATAATTTTCTTGTTTTTTCCACGATATAGCACTTTATTACCGTTCTGTTTCTCTTTTTCGTTCTGTCTGCTTCTCTGCCTGTAAAATGCTGTCAATATTCCGCTTGATAACGTCGTATTCCGCAACCTGTTTTTTCAGCTTGCCATAATCGGCGTAAAGGCTTTCTTTCTGCGCTTGGAGCTTTTCATACTCTGCTTGCAGGGCGGGGACGTTGGGGAGCCTGCCGCCGATCTGCGCCGCTTTTAGTGCCTTTGCCGCCGCTTCATGGAGGATAATACCCCGTTCATGCTCTGCCCGGTATTTCTCCTTGTTCCGGGCTTTGCGGTAGGCTTCATAGAGGGGCTTTGTCTTTTGGTAGGTAGTGACGTTCTTAATCAGCAACGCCATATCCGAAAGACGCTTTTCCACTTCCTTTAGACTGTCCCCCGCCTGTTCGCTTGCCGTGGTGATTTCCTCTATCCGGGTGAGCAGATCGGCGTACTGTTCAATCTTGTTTTCGGTAAGGAAGTTCATAGTCTTTGCCGCCTGTTTCAGATTGTGGATTTTCGCCCACTGTTCATATCCCCGGCTCTGCTGCGCCTTGATACTGTTCTCAATGTCAATGAGAAGATTAACGCCCTTGCGCTCTGCCTTTGGAGCTTTGGCGGCGCGGGTACGCTTGCCCGCTATCCGTTCCCTTATGGCTTCCTCTGTATAGTCCGCGCCGAGGGTTTTAAGGCGGGTAAAGCGTTCCTGCCCCGGTGCGCGGCACGACACATATTTTCCGGGCTTGATCTCATAGCCCGCCGCCTGTAACCGCTGCAATAGTTCCTCAAAGCTGGAAACTTGGGGAATGAGCGCGTCCACGGCGATTTTCAGCTTGCCTTTCCAGCTTGTCCCCGTTTTCTCCGCTTGGTACTCCGCATAGCTCTTTCCCTTGCTGCCCTTGCCGGGGACGACCACGGAAAGCCCGTTGTCCCGGCACAGCTTGTCGCTCATGTTCCGTATGCCGTAATACGTCCGCTTGTTGGAAACGTACTTGTGATGATCTACGAAGTTGACCGCGCAGAAAATAATGTGGTTGTGGATATGCCCCTTGTCAATGTGCGTCGTTAATACATACTCATGCTGCCCTTTTGTTACAGCGTCGGCAAGCTGCCGCCCGATCTCATGGGCTTTCTCATAGTCCACTTCCCCCGGCGCAAAGGACTGTATCAAGTGAAAGGCTAAGTTGTTGCCCTTATCCCGCGCTTGCGAGAGGGTATAGCCAAACTCAATATCTGCCGTTTCATAGCTGCACCCGAAAGAGGACACCAGCATTTTTCCGTCCGTCTTGTCCGGGTTTTCGATATAGTCAAGGGCTTTGCTTAGAGTGCTTTTAACAGGCTTAATCTTTGTAACCGCCATATCTCCGCAAGCACCCCCTTAATTTCGTCTATGTCCTCTTTGCATGCGTTCCCCGTCGCGTTTACGCGACGTGCAATCTGATTGACATTCACGCCGATTTTCTGTATCTCCGCTGTCATTGCCTTTATATCCGTGTGGTCTACTTGGATAATGTACCCGTCAATGGCGATCTTGCGCAGATACGCCGCCATGTTGCTTGTGGGGACGAGCTTCATTTTTTCCTCAATCAGTTTCCTTTCTTCCTCTGTCACATAGAATTTGACCTGTACCGTCCTTTTGCGTCCGTTCATGGTTTTTCGCTCCTTTCCGTTCTCATAGAGGGTTTGGGACACTTCCCAACAAGCAATTTCTGACCGACAAGGCGGGCAGAAATACGGAAAAGGGTACTCTTTTCCTATGCTTGCTACGTTACCGTTTCTACGTCTATAAGGCGTTTCCGCCACAAAAAAATGCCCGCCAAATGCGGGCTGGAAGCGATAAAAGCACAAAAAATAGAGAACGCTTTTCACGTCCTCTACTCTTTGATTTTGATAGCTCCGTCAATGGCTCCCTCGATAATCGGCAAATACGGTTCGGGACACAGCTTTAATTTGTGGCCGACCCTCTGGCGCTGTTCGCTGCCCTCTGGCTCTGCTTCCGGGTGGAAGTAGCGTTCTATGGGGAGCTTGCATATCCTCGCCAGCTCATAAAGTACCGGGACGCTGGGAAGATCGCCGCTGTTTTCTATATTTGCAAGATACCGGGGATCAATACTGACTTGTTCAGCCAATGCCCTGCGGGACAATCCCAATGCTTTCCGCGCTTCTTTGATGTCCGCTCCAAGCGTTTCAAAACCGGGATATTCTGTTCCTTTCGCCATATCATTTTTCCCCTTTACATTGTATAGTTCATACTATGCGCGGGGAATGACGTAATATGCACTTTTATTACAGTTTATAATTCCTGTTGTTGTGTCAACTCAAATGATAAATTCCTCCCGCTGGATCACCGTCTGATTTTCCTTTATAAGCGTTTGAATAATCTGCAAACCGTTTTCCAGATCGGCCATTGTCCGGGGGGAGCAGGTAGCCAGCCGGATCGCGGCGAATTGGGCGGTATTCCCCACCGCAAAACGGTCTGAACACAATACCTTTACGCCGTGATTTTTTGCCTGCACTTCAAAGTTGTAGCCGTTGCAGCCTGCGGGGAGCGGAAGCCACCTAAAGAAGCTGTACGGATTCGTTGGCGGCTGTTCTGGAAAGTATCTGGTATACAGGCGGCCCCGTTCCTCTGACAGCATACACTTCTTGTCGATGATCTCCCGCGCGGCCCCGCCTGCAATCAGCTCACTTGCAATCTCCGCGTTGAGCAGCGGGATTTTCAGGTTAATGTTATTGGCCGTATTCAAAAAGGTTTTCTGGAAGCGGTGCGGAAACACCAGATAAGCGATCCGCAGCCCGGCAGACAGGGATTTTGAAATTCCGTGCAGGTAAATGGTGTGCGCGGGGATCATGGTTGCCATCGGCGGGATTTTATCGTCCGCGATAAAGCCGTAGGTATCATCTTCAATCAGAACCATGTCCTGACTGCTGATAATCTGGCTGATTGCTTTCCGGCGCTCTGACGGCATGGTGATCCCCGTGGGATTTGTGCAGGAGGGCATTAAATAAATCCCCTTTATTTCATGCAGCTTCCTCTGCTTTTCCAGCGCGTCCGGCAGCATACCCTGTCCGTCGGCCTCTATCGGTATCAACTGGATATTAAGCTGCTTTGCAAGAGTGATGAAATTGGAATAAGTATAGGTATCAGTGGCAATCTTATCTCCGGCCCGAAACAGGGAAAGAAGCGCAATCGCCAGCGCGTTTTGTGTACCGGACGTTAAAATAATATCCTCCATAGCGGCGTTGATCTGGAACTCGGCAAGCCATTTCTGCGCGACCTGTTTATGGTGGGCTGTCCCCAAGGTAAAGCTGAACTCAAATAGCTTTTCCGACTTCGGGCCTTGCAGGATTGCCCGTGCGGTATCGGCCACAATGGAATTGAACTGATAGTAGGGCTTGATGGGGCCAAGGTCTATGTACTCCGCTTCCTCCTGCGTGTCTGGATTCGGCAGGGCCGCATTGAGGGAAACATACGTTCCGCTTCCCGCCGCCGCATAGATTAAGCCTTTTGTTTCGCACAGCTTAAAGGCGCGGGTGATGGTACTTAAATTCACGTCCAGAAAGTCCGCTAATTCCCGCTGCGGCGGCAGCTTTGTTTTGGGCGGAAGCCTCCCGCTTAAAATGTCCTGTTCCAAAAGCTCTGAAAGGGATATATACATCGGGAATTTTAACAGGGCCTTGCTCGGCTTCCATGTAAGCGGATAATCTTCAAACGAGTTTACAGGCATAGCGCACCTCCTTAAAAACATTGTCTTGCATACAATTCTACTATTGAAACCGTACAAAGTCAATGCTACTGTTATAATTGTTATGATTATATGCAGCGCAAGGAGGTAAGAACATGGAACAAGTAATCAGGGAGCAGCTTCTTCACATGTTGGAGAACAATAGTAAACTGACAGAACATGAAATTGCAATTATGCTGGGGATTTCGGAAGAAGAAGTCCAAAGGGAAATAGCCGGTCTGGAAAAAGCGCATGTGATCTGTGGCTACCATACATTGATTGACTGGAACAAAGTCAATGATGATGATGTGACCGCTTTGGTAGAGCTGCGTGTTACGCCGCAGGGCGGCGAGGGCTATCAAAAGCTGGCAGAGAAAATCAATGCCTATCCGCAGGTAGTGACGCTGTACTTAATGTCCGGGGCTTACGATTTTCTTGTCATGGTAAAGGGGAAAACACTGAAAGAAATATCCCTTTTCGTGTCGGGAAAGCTGGCCTCCATTGAGGAAGTCCAGAGTACCACTACCCATTTCACGCTGACAAAATATAAGGAGCTGGGCGTGAGCTTTGAGGCAAAGCAGGCGGACGAAAGAATGGTGGTGACGCCATGAGGGAAAAGCTGTCACAAAAAGTATTGAACCTAAAATCTTCCGGCATACGGGCCTTTTTTGATATGGCGAACGAAATTCCCGACGTGATTTCCCTCGGCGTCGGGGAACCGGATTTTGATACCCCGTGGCATATCCGGGAGGCAGGCATACAGGCGTTGCAGTCCGGCAAAACCTTTTATACGTCCAATGCGGGGCTGCAAGAACTTCGGGCTGCAATCAGCAGCTACACCAAACGGAAAACCGGGCTTACTTACAATCCTGAAAACCAGATCATTGTCACGGTTGGCGGCAGCGAGGCCATTGACCTTGCGCTGCGGGCGCTGCTTAATGCAGGGGACGAAGTGATCTATCTGGAACCGGGCTTTGTTTCCTATTACCCCTGTATTAAGCTGGCTGACGGCGTTCCCGTCCCAATCCGCTTGACAGAGGAAAACCGGTTCCGTCTGAAGCCGGAGCAGTTGGAGGCGGCGGTTACACCCAAAAGCAAGGTGCTGATCCTGTCATACCCCAACAATCCGACCGGGGCCGTGATGGAAAAGGAGGATTTGGAAGCCCTGTTACCTGTCATTCAGAAACACGATTTGATTGTTATATCCGATGAAATATACGGGGAGCTTACCTATGGCGTGAAGCATTGTAGTATCGCCGGATTGCCCGGCATGGAACAACGAACCATAATTATCAACGGTTTTTCCAAGAGCTTTGCCATGACCGGCTGGCGGCTGGGGTACGCGCTGGGAAACCATGAGATTATCGAACAGATGGTAAAAATCCATCAGTTTGCGGTAATGTGTGCACCTACCATCAGCCAGTATGCGGCCATCGAAGCGATGGAACAGGGGGACGGGGATATAGAAGCCATGCGTGAATCCTACGACCAGAGAAGAAAATTCCTCTACCATGAGCTGCAAAGGCTGGGCCTGCCCTGTTTTGAACCGCAGGGAGCATTTTATATGTTCCCCAATATCCGGGAGTTTGGTTTATCCAGCGGCGAATTTGCGTTGAAGCTGCTGAAAGAGGAAAAGGTGGCGGTTGTCCCCGGCGATTCCTTTGGTGAGTGTGGGGAGGGCTTTGTACGGATTTCCTATGCGGCTTCCCTGCAAAACCTGAAAGAAGCCGTCAACCGGATTTTCCGGTTCCTGTCCCGGTACCGGACTTAGAAAGGGGCTGCTTATGAAAACGTGGGAAAAGAATATCCGCCAAGTGCTTCCCTACATACCGGGCGAACAGCCCAAACAGGCGGACATCATCAAACTGAATACGAATGAGAATCCCTACCCGCCCTCTCCCCGTGTGGCCGAAACACTGGAACAATTCCAGACAGGGGAACTCCGGCTATATCCCGACCCGGATTCTAATATTCTGGTGGAGGCCCTTGCGGATTTCTACCAGATTGACCGTAGCCGGATATTTGTAGGTGTCGGCTCTGACGATGTGCTGGCCGTATCATTTCTGACCTTTTTTAATTCCGGGAAACCTGTGCTGTTCCCGGATATTACCTATTCCTTTTATGACGTGTGGGCGCGGCTGTTTCAGATACCGTTTGAGCAGATTCCCTTAGACGGTGAATTTCAGATCAGGAAAAGTGATTATTTCCGGGAGAACGGAGGCGTAGTCTTTCCTAACCCCAACGCCCCCACAGGGATATTGATGGGCTTACCGGAGATAGAGGATATTATCAGCCACAATCAGGACGTGGTGGTGATCGTGGACGAGGCTTATATTGATTTCGGCGGCATATCCGCGTTCCCGCTGCTGGATAAATACGATAACCTGCTGATTATCCAGACCGTTTCAAAATCCCGCGCCCTTGCCGGCCTGCGTGTCGGCTATGCGTTTGGAAGCCCGCAGCTTATCAGCTACTTAAACGCTGTCAGGAACTCCTTTAACTCTTATACCATGAACCGCCTGACGCAAACACTGGGCGCGGCGGCAGTCCGGGACAGGGAATACTTTGAGCGAACAAACGCCCTGATTATCGCAACCAGAGAGCGTATAAAGCGGGAATTGAAGCAGTTAGGCTTTTCCTTTCAGGATTCCAAAAGCAATTTTCTGTTCGTTACGCACCCGTCTGTAAAGGCCGGTGTGATTTACGAAAGCCTGCGGGCCGCTGGGATTTATGTGCGCCATTTTTCCAAGCCGGAGCGCATTTCCGATTACCTCCGTATGCGGTGGGAACGGATCAGGAAATGGACTGTCTGCTGATAAAGCTAAAAGAGATATTACAACAACATGGTGACTTGCACGGAAACACAGGAGAATGTCAATGAAAGATTTAACACAGGGAAGCGAGCTGAAAACGATCTTTTACTTTTCCCTGCCGATTCTGGTAGGAAACTTATTTCAGCAGCTTTATAACGTGGCCGACAGCGTGATTGTCGGAAACTTTTTGGGGAAAGAAAGCCTTGCGGCGGTGGGATTCAGCTATCAGATCAATTTCCTGCTGATTGCGCTGTCCACGGGGATTTCTCTGGGCGCAAGCGTCCTGACCTCCCGTTACTTTGGAGCCAGAGATATGCGGCAGGTGAAAAAGGTGGTTGATACCGGCTTTCTGTTTTCAGCGGTTCTTTCCCTTGTCATAGCGGCAGCCGGTGCCTGCTTTTCCTATCAGATTTTAGTGCTGTTCCGGGTGCCTGAAAATCTGCTGACGATAGCAGATACTTACTTGAAGATTATATTTATCGGTGTGATCCCCACATTCGCATACAATTCCCTGACGAATATCCTTAGAGGCGTCGGGGATTCCAAGACACCGACTTATATTCTGATTGCGGCAACGCTTATCAATATCGTGCTGGATATTTTCTTCATTACCGCCCTGAAATGGGGTGTGGCCGGGGCTGCGGTTGCGACCGTGACCGCGCAGGCTTTTTCATTCATTACCTGTATGCTTTACATGCGGCGGCGTTACCCCGACCTGTTTATCCGACTTTGGGATTTACAGCTTGACCGCCACGAGTTGAAGAAAAGTCTGGTGATCGGAACGCCCGCCATGCTGCAACAGGTATTTGTAAGCGTTGGTTTTATGTCCATACAGTTTCTAATCAATGGCTTTGGAACCGATTGTATGGCTGCGTATGCTGCGGCCTCCAAGGTGGATTCCTTTGCGGAAATGCCCGCCCTGAATTTGGGGCAGGCCATGACGAACTTTACCGCGCAGAACTACGGGGCCGGGAAAATTGACCGGGTAATCAGGGGCGGCAAATCGGCGCTGGCTATGGGGGTGGGTATCTCAATCCTCATATCCATTGTCATATGCCTGTTCCCGTCCCTCTTTATTTCCCTGTTCAACCGTGATCCCGGCGTTGTCCAGATCGGGAACGGCTACCTGCGGACGGTATCGGTATTCTATCTGATTTTTGCAGCTATGCAGATTTTGAACGGTCTGCTGCTGGGATATGGGAAAGCACTGGTTCCCATGATTGCGTCAATCGGTTCCCTCTGTCTTTTACAGGTTCCCACGGCAATCCTGCTGTCTGGAACCGAATTGGCTTATCGCGGTATCTGGATTGCCGCACCCGTGGGCTGGCTGGGTGGTCTGCTGATCCGCTTCCTGTATTTCCGGCATATTGCAAGGAAACAGGCAGCTCTAAAGGAGGCATAAATTTTACACACAAGGAGGTTCCAAGATGGAAAAGAAAATCACACTGAAACAAATTGCTATGGTTGGCGTTATGGCTGCGGCGGTCTATGTGGCTTCCGCGTTTCTGCAAATACCAATCCCCACGGCCATAGACAACACCCGCCTGCACATGGGAAATGTTATGTGCCTGCTTTCCGGCCTGCTCTTAGGGCCGGTACAGGGTGGGCTTGCGGCGGGGATCGGCTCCATGTTCTTTGACCTGACGAATCCGGCCTACATCACGTCCGCGCCGTTCACCTTTGTTTTTAAGTTTCTTATGGCGTGGATTTGCGGCATGTTCGCATTTCACAAAAATTCCGGGATAAGCTCACACAAGCGGTATATTATCGGTTCGGCATTGGGCGCATTTGCCTATGTGCTTCTTTATCTTTCAAAGAGCTACATCGAACACCGCTTCGTTTTGGGCCTGCCGTTGGAGGTCGTTATGATTACCCTGTCACAGAAAGCCGTTGTGTCCAGCGTCAACGCCGTTGTATCTATTATCGTGGCTGTTCCGCTGGGGATCGCCCTGCGGCCTGCCGTAAGAAGATATTTGCAGTAAGCCTATGGAACTGGATATGACTTCGGGGAAGCCCCTGAACACATTGTTAAAATTCTCCCTGCCGCTGCTGGCGGGGAGCGTGATACAAAACCTTTATAACATCTTCGACACGGCCATTGTGGGGCATGTGCTGGGTAAATATGCGCTGGCGGCTGTGGGTAACTCCTATGTGCCGACGCTTATCATCAACAGCATTGTTTTAGGGATTGCTTCCGGCATATCTATCCTTGTGGCGCAGCTATACGGCTCCAAGGATAAAGGACAGATTTGTAAATGTTATGGTTCCGTGCAGACGTTGATAGTAGCCGTGGGCTTCGGGCTGGCTGTGCTGTTCTTTGCTCTTGCCGGGTGGATTTTTAAGGCTATGCAGATACCGGAGGAAATCACAAGCCCTGCGGCCCTTTATCTTCGGATTGTAGCGGCTGGGATTCCGTTTTTGGCAATCTACAACTTTTATTCTGCGCTGATTAAGGCAAAAGGGGATTCCCGAACACCGATTAGGTGTATCTGCCTGTCCTGTGTCCTCAATATTCTGTTGGACTACTTATTTGTGGCCTGTTTTGGCTGGGGGATTGCCGGGGCTGCGTCCGCCACGGTTCTTTCACAAGCTCTGGCGGCTGTATTGGTTGGCCTGCACTTATACCGGCAGGAACACCCGGTAATAAGGACAGCCCCAAGTGCCGGGCTGATTGTCCCGATCTTGCAGCTTAGTATCACGGGGATTGTCCAGAACGGGGCTTCCGCCATCAGCATGTTTTTCATACAGGGCATTATCAATACCTTTGGTGTAAATGAAATATCGGCCTATACATCGGCCTATAAAATTGAAAGTATCTTAACAATCCCCGCCGTCAATTTAGGCGTGGCGTTAAGTGTCTATATCGGACAGAATGTAGGGGCCGGGGAATATGACCGCACCCGACAGGGCCTAAAAGACAGCTTCAAGATCGCGGCGGTGTTTACCACACTTGCTATGGCAATCCTGTGGTTTGCTTCGCCGCTGCTCATGGTTCTGGTGGTGGGAAAGGAAATGGCAGTCATACCGATAGGGGTTCAATATCTGCGTATTATTTCCGTGACGTTCCCCCTGTGCGTAAGCCTCTATCTGTTGACAAACTTCCTGCGTGGAGCCGGTGAGACTGCCTATCCACTGTTCAATACGCTGCTGGAACTCTGTTTCCGCACGTTCTCGGCTTTTGTGCTGGCGCATTACTTTGGTTTTGTCGGTGTTCTGCTGTGCAGGCCGTTGAGCTTTGTTGTGAGTACCATTAGCCTATCCTGTCGGCTATTGTCCGGCAAGTGGAAAGATAAGATAAATCATTCTGTGTAATAGCTGCCGCATGATGACAGATAAAAATTCTAATCAATGGTTTTGGAACCGACTGTATGGCTGCGTATGCTGCTGCCTCCAAGGTGGATTCCTTTGCGGAAATGCCCGCTCTGAATTTGGGGCAGGCCATGACGAACTTTACCGCAATTTTTTGCTATGGTTGGCGTTATGGCTGCGGCAGTCTATGTGGCTTCCGCGTTTCTGCAAATACCAATCCCTACGGTCATAGATAACATGCGCCTACATATGGGAAATGTGATATGCTTGCTTTCCGGCCTGCTCTTAGGGCCGGTACAGGGCGTGCTTGTAGGAGAGTAGTATCCATAAACAGGAGGTATATAATGGTTATTAGTCCAAGTGAATATATTAAAAAATGCCTAAAAATTGATTTTGATAACAGCGTTGAAAATATTATTGATACAGGTGCCTCAATTATAATATTTGAAAAAGGTACTATGCCGATTGAAATGGGCGAAATGATAAATTGTTTCTATTTTATTATCTACGGACTTGTCAGAGGCTATTATATTGATGATGATGGAAATGAGGTTACAAAATGTTTTGTTTATGAAAATGGTTTTTTTGGTTCGGAATGTTATCGTACCAAAGACACTTCGACTTTTTTTGTGGATTGTTTGGAAGAATGTAAATGTATTAAACTTCCCTATTTTCTAATACAGAAAATCATGTCAATAGATCAACGCGTAAATCAACTCATTCATAGTATGTACTTAAACGAAATCGGAAAGTTGGAGGATAGAACAAGAAAACTTTTACTGCTTACTGCCGAAGAGCGCTATATATTTTTTTGCAGGGAATATCCAAACTTGCAGAGGCGGTTACAGCTAAAATATATAGCGTCCTATATTGGTATTAAGGCTGCTTCTATGAGCAGAATTAGAAAAAAAGTTGAAAAACCAGATATGAATTAACATAGGTGAATTACAGCCGCTTTTTGGAGAAGTATAATCATTCTCAAAAGGAGGTGTTCAGCTTGAAATTTGCATTAATCACCGGCGCAACAAGTGGTATCGGATTTGAACTGGCAAAATTGTTTGCACAGAATGGTTATGGGCTTGTTTTAGTATCTTCTAACCAAAACCATTTAGATAATGTAAAAAATTCTTTAGAAACCAGCTATTCCATTCCAATTTATATCTTTGAACAAGACTTGACCAAAATCGATGCAGCGGAACAATTATATCACCAGATAAGAAAGGAAAAAATTTCTATTGCTGTATTGATTAACAATGCAGGATTTGGTTTAGTGGGAGCAACAGACGAAATTGATCTTCGACAAGATGAACAGATGATAACTGTAAATGTAACGAACCTTGTTTTGTTGTGCAAGTTATTTCTACCGGATATGTATAAACAAAGGACAGGTAAAATCCTTAATGTTGCTTCAACAGGTGCCTTTCAGCCCGGCCCATATACTTCAACATACTTTGCAAGCAAAGCATTTGTTTTGAACTATACAAGGGCTATCCGATATGAAGCAAAATCCAAGGGTGTTGTAATTTCCACTTTATGCCCCGGAGCTACCAAAACGAATTTCTTTAATAGAGAGGGGACTATTACTCCGCACACTGCTATGTCAGCGGAAAAAGTTGCTCAAATTGCTTTTCGCGGCCTACAAAAGAATAAAGAAATTATCATTCCGGGACTAAAAAACCGATTACTTCAACTTTTTCCGGTGAAAGTAAAAATGATTAGTGTTGCAAAAATGAAACAAAATAAATAAACGACTGCCGCACGACGGCAAGAGAAAAAAAGCCGTCGTATAGCAGCCACTTCCCTGTGCTTTTTATCATATACGGCGGCTTTGAGAAATCGGAGCCGTCATTTTTTTCTGTCTGCGCTTTTCGATTCATAGCAGGCAATAGTAGGCGGCTTATGAGAGGACGCCGCCATGCTTATTTATCTTCGCCCTAATTCACTCAATAACCACTTAAAAAAAGCCTTACCCCGCCACGGGATAAGCTCGCATATGAGTATGAACTATATCGTGTAATTTCATATCGTTTCGCTTCTTTCTTCGCCCGGCTGGTCTGCCACCAGCCGGGCGTTTTTTGTCGTTTTCTGCGGTCTGCTTCACCGCTTAATAAATATTTTGAGAAATTTTCAAATAGGAGGCGATTAGCGGGCAGGCGGCGGAAAACCGTTCGCTTTGTTGGCGGAAAGGGAGAGAACCACCTATACCCCCATAGAAAGGGGGTGAGAAGATGGAAGCTATCCCCCGTGACTATGGCGAACGGTGCCAGTTTGACCGCTACTGTAAGCTGGTGCTGTACCATGAGGCCCTTGACTACCTGCGGGAAATGCAGCGCCGCCGCGACCGTGAAACGTCGTTCGACGCTCTACCGCAGGCAGAAATGGACAAGCTCTGCACGGAAGATCATTACCCCAGTGACAGCTATATTTTTAGCTCTCATGGGTACGACTTATTGATCGACAATGAGCTTGTGGCCGACGCATTTTCCAGTCTGTCCAAAGACGCGCAAAGTATCTTGATCCTGCGCTGCGTTCTGGATATGACCGATCAGGAAATAGCCGACCTTATGGGAATGAGCCGCAGCGCCGTCCAACGGCGCAGGGCGAAAACGCTGAAAGAGCTTCGGACAAAACTATTGGCAATCATGCCGGAGGGAGGTTGAACCGTATGAAGCAGCCCAATTACAAAGGCAGGGAGCTTTTGCCTTATTCGGTGATTGAAGCGGCCCGCGCTGGGGAAGCTGACGCCGTGGATCGCGTGCTGCGGTACTACGATGGCTACATAAACAAACTGTGTACCCGCAAGCTCTACGACGAATACGGCCAGCCTCATGTCCGCGTGGACGAGTTTATGAAACACCGTCTGCAAATTAAGCTCATTCATTCCATCGTCATCACTACCTGATGACACGGCCCCCGGCCAGAGGAAACGGCCTTACCCTTTCCACGTTTCCCTGATCCCCGGAGGCCGCAGGGCTGCACTTTGATAAAGAAAGCGACGCAAGACAACGGCGGCGCAGCATAGGGCAAACGGACACATTCCGTCTGTACCGAGCCGGGCGGCGGGTGCGCCATGATACTTTCCCCTACGGAGAAAGCGGAGCGACCAACACCATGCCGTAATGCAAGCGTGGCAGCTTGCGGGCGATAACATGCAGGCGGGACAATGATACTCCCTTGTCGTCGCAGTCCGAGCGTTAAAAGCGTCGCAGGCAACGAGCAGGGCCGCATGAGAACCATGCGGGGGTGAGATTCCCGTGGAGCTGTGCCAGCAGCCGTCCGTTATTATGCCCCTTTTGTAACTGGAAACCATTTTTCTACTTCGTGAAAGGGGGCAACATGATGGAAACAACTGATGTGCCTATCTGGGAAAAATACACGCTTACCATTGAGGAAGCGTCTAAATATTTCCGTATCGGGGAGAACAAATTGCGTAAGCTGGCGGAGGAAAACACCAAGTCCGGCTGGGTGATTTTCAACGGTAATCGGATTCAGATCAAGCGGAAACAGTTTGAAAAAATAATTGATACTTTGGACGTAATATGATGTAATTTGTCCTTGAATATGCTATAATAGGTGTAGGCATATCAAGGCTCTTTCCGACAGGGAAAGGAGCATGACGCACTATGTCAGAGAAAAGACGGGACAGCAAAAATAGATTATTGCAGTCCGGAGAGAGCCGGAGAAAAGACGGAAGATATGCTTACAAATATACAGATACCTTTGGTAAACCGAAGTTCCTTTATTCGTGGAAATTGACGCCTACGGACAAGATTCCGGCAGGAAAACGCGACGATATATCGTTGAGGGAAAAGGAAGCAATTTTACTGAAAGACCTTAACGACGGGATCGACCCCATAGGAAAGAAAATGACCGTCTGCCAGCTTTATGCAAAGCAGATCAGGCAGAGGGGAAACGTCAGGCACAACACCGAAAATGGACGTGCGCGGTTGATGAAGATTCTCGAACAGGATAAGCTCGGTTCTTGCAGCATTGAGAGTGTGAAGCTGTCAGACGCGAAAGAATGGGCGCTTAGAATGAAAGAGAAAGGCTATTCCTTTAAGACCATCAGCAACGACAAGCGCTCCTTGAAAGCGGCGTTTTATACCGCCATACAGGACGATTGTATCAGGAAAAATCCTTTTGACTTCAAGCTGAATACCGTCCTGAAAGACAATACGGAACCAAAGGTGCCTCTCACACCAGCACAGGAAGAAAGTTTCCTGTCCTTTGCCCAAGGTGACAAGGTTTATCAGAAGTATTATGATGAACTCATTATCCTATTGGGGACAGGGCTTCGTATTTCTGAATTATGCGGATTGACTGATACCGACATTGACTTTAATAACCGGATCATCAACGTAGACCACCAGCTTTTGAAAAGCTCAAAGATTGGCTACTATGTTGAAGTCCCCAAGACGGAAAGCGGCGTCAGACAGATTCCCATGAGCGACAAAGTGTATCAGGCGTTCAAGCGAGTGTTGCAGAACCGCAAAGGTGCAAAACCCATTATCATTGATGGGTACGGCAATTTCCTGTTTTTGAATCGGGACGGCCTGCCGAAAGTTGCAGTCAATTATGACAGCATGTTTAAGGGACTTGCCAAGAAATACAACAAGACCCATGAAGAAGCATTACCCAAGGTAATGACGCCCCACACCTTACGGCATACGTTCTGCACGAATATGGCAAATAAGGGAATGAACCCGAAAGCATTACAGTATCTTATGGGCCACTCCAACATCACCATGACGCTGAACTATTACGCTCATGCAACATTCGATTCCGCAAAGGCAGAGATGGATCGGCTGGCGGCTTAGTAGTACGAGGCGGTTTTACTACTACTTATACTACTTTTGAAAGCGAAAACATGAGAGGATATAAAAGTATTTGTGAGTTTCTTCCACATGGGAAATGCCGGGAAAGCCTGAAAATACAGGCTATACCGGCATATAAGAACTTATAAAAGGATAATCAAAAATTAGTTTTAATTTTTGACAAAAAATCCCAAAGTTTCAATTCTGAAAAATTATACTCCTTAACTCATAAATTACATATCAATTAAGATAACAGATTTGCAATCCCACCAGTCTTTTAATCAATCAATGGAGCAATTTCCGGCATTAGAACTTCCCTAAATTCGTCAATCATTAACTTTCTGAATTTGAACTTAGGTAACGCATCCGGCATTGATTCCTTATAAGCTGCATAATCCGCACTATCCTTTAGTTTACTCTCATTGGAGAGTTCCCCATCTCTGTAATTATATGCTTCATATTTGACATCATCCACATTAAGATACCACTTCTTGGCAAACTTTTGTATTTCTTTGTCAATAGCCGCATAACGCATCTGATTTATAATTACCGATATATCCTGCCCGACATATTTTTCCCTGTCCACTTCTATTTCATCAACAACCTTCGTCAGCAACGCACTAAGTTTCGGATTGTCACCCGAAAACTCAACAATAATCTCACGAAGCGTTCTTATTTTTGCTTCAAAAGATGCCTCGTCATAGTCCTCTAAAGACTGGTCTAAGGACTCAACAAATCCCCGTAATAATTCTACAATGTATTCAAAATCAATACGTAATTTGCTGTATGCTATAAGTTCATAGTCATCACGGACAGGCTCGTCCACAGAATCTGTGTCATCTCCAGGCTTTTTTAGTTCTTCCATTACATTTTTATACATTGCAGCAAAATCTTCATATTCCGCCTCACTGAATCCCCACTCATCAAGTACACTATCATTGTATATGGAAAATGACTTCAGATGTGCAAAATCATGATCTAACGCCCGAAAAAGCTGTATAAACGCTTTTTTCTGCTTACGGGAAAGTCCTGCGATTTCTTCAGGTGTCTGCGCCAGATTCCGTATCGCCTTGAGTGAAATTGCAAACGACTTTTTCACATCATCCCAATCCTCTGCAATCGGATTCCCATCGCCCCCACGGGAGTACAGCATAAGGGCATCATTAATTGCACTTTTGAACTTATCATGCGCTTGGAATGTCACAATCTGTCCGTACTGTTTTCCATCATCAAACAGCCTGTTCGTGCGTGAAAATGCCTGAATAATATTCTGTGGAGTCATTGGCTGTCTGTCAATAAAAAGGGTTGAAAGACAAGGGGCATCAAAACCCGTAAGAAGTCTGTCCACCAGAATAACAATATCAAGCTGCTGTTCTCGGTTCAAATATTTTTTGTCTTTCCGTGCAAGGCGGTCATTCAGGTTACTGTTATACGCATTGATTTCTTCTATGCCAAAATGGGTTCCAAACATCTGGTTATAGTTGTATAATGCTTCTTTCATCTTTTCCTGATTCACCTGAGAAGACTCCTCATTCTCGGAAACAGAATAGGTTATGGCAAATTTAGGAAAATCGGGGAGTGCCTTGTGCATATTCTCGCTAATTTTTAACGCGTCCTCACCGTTTGCTATTTTTTTGAGAAGGTCATAGTATTTCTGTGCAATAGCGATGGACTTGACTGTCAATAGTGCCTCATAAGTCCTTCCACGTCCATTCTGCATTCCAAACTTGGCATAGGATTGATTTAAAATAACATTCAGCACACTGCGCATATGTGTTTCAGTATCATACAGCTGTGCTTCTTCCTCTGATGCTATCCCTTTTGGTCCAAGATTCTCAACCATAAAACCAAGTACAGCCTCATCATGAATCGCCTCTTTAATGGTATAGCTATGCAAAGGCTTGCCATTATTCCCATATAACTGATCAGTCGTTTGTGGTAAATCACCTTTCTGCTCGTATTTATTTTCTTCAAAAATAGGTGTTCCAGTAAAGCCATACCATAACGAATTAGAAAAGAAACGTTCTAAATCACGCTTTGTCTGCGGAGTGACTGCCCTATGGCACTCATCTACCACAAATGCTAGTTTCAAACCTTTTATTTTTTCGTATTGCTTAGTCCCCTCTTTTAGACGCTTACTGACCATAATCTGCATTTTCTGTCTTGTTGTAACAATCATCTGACGGCTGTCATCGATCATCCGCTTGATTAATGTATCAACATAATCCGTATCATCAACATCAATCGTATCATTTTCTGCATATGACTGAAAAGCCAGCTTTGTCTGTGTATCCAAGTCCTTTCGGTCAATCAGGAACACCGTCTTATCAATTGATGGAATATCCATCAGCAAGTTACGAGTTGCCTTATATGACGTCATAGTCTTGCCAGAACCTGTTGTATGCCAGATAAAACCTGATTTCCCCTTCTTGGAAGCCTCGCGCATTGCTTCAATCGCATGAATCTGATAAGGACGCAAGATAAGAAGTTTCTTCTTATCGTTATCTAACACAGTATATTTCGCCACTATCTCATGCGCCTCTGGAATTTTAAGTACCGCTTTCGCAAAATCTATATAATCGCAAACAGGCAGATTTTCTTTGTCAAGCCAACCCGATATAAATTTTTTATTCAGTTCTGTATCTCTTGCGGCGGCAAAATATTTTGTATCTACTGCATTGCTCACCACAAACATCTGTACATTTGAGAAGATACCATGAAATTTCCCCTCAGCAATATACTTCTTTATCAGTCGGAAACCATCCATATAGGAATGTTCTTTATTTTTCAATTCGATATGTATCAACGGTATGCCATTAATGAGCAACGAAACGTCAAAACGCCTGTTTCTGTTCCCTTCATCTTCCTTGGAGTGAAATGCCTGATATTGGTTTATTACTTCGTATACGCTCGTTCCACCGGCAATATGCTCGTTATTCATCACAACAAGATGGAGTGTTTCATTTCCTCTCTGCACATGAACATACACCTTGCCATTTTCGCCAATCAGCCATTTGCCAGCATCATAAAAAGAAGCATGGGACAAATCATTCTTAATCTTTGCAAATTCTGATTCGCTCAATGGCGTATCATTAAGTTTTGCCTTGTTATTCTGTTCCAAAATATATTTGAAATTATCCCATAGCTGTTCTTCCGTTCTAATGTCTGGTCGGTATGTCCATTGCGACTCATCGCAGCAAAGCTGGTCGATCAGCCTTTTTTCGATTACAGATTCTAATTCTGCCATAGTTATTATCCTTTCTGTGGAAACATATTTTGTAACATAAAATGCTTTACTTCTTTTAACTGGTCACATTTATGCTGGTGGAGGGTGATAAGATGGTCGAGGCGAATGAAATAGATACCAATTTTTTCCTGTTCTTCAAAAGATTTAGGCTAAACAATATCTGTATTCTGCATCGCAGATTTAGAAATTGATGTTACTTTTATCCCCTGCATAAGTGGTCTAAGTTGCTGATGAAAAACTTCTGAGTTCAAATAGTACCCCAAATATCCCGTGGCAAATTTCAATTGTGGTCTATACGGAATTGTATGCAATCCAGACAGTATTTTTTCATCTGTCAATCCAGCAATTTCACTACATTTCCCTACAGTTTCATCTTCCGCTGTATCTGCAAAAATCACATCACCATTTTGTAAAAAAGAGGATTTGTATTTTTCAGCTACAGTGTTATCTATGACATTAGGTATCTGCTCATTTTTTACATCTATTACTTCTCCATATTTAATAAGAATATCTCCATACTTGTGAGTTAAAAGTTTGTACCACTAAGAAGCCAGAAAATCCCAGTGTTTT
>ERZ779626.668-NODE-668-length-19211-cov-10.715181_pt1 | contig 19211 bp, 17 predicted proteins | sample MGYA00514209_ERZ779626 | MGnify/ENA primary metagenome ERZ779626 (study PRJEB29562, sample SAMEA4376713) | mouse gut metagenome | isolation source: Cecum | study: EMG produced TPA metagenomics assembly of the A DSS colitis mouse model was used to assess the...
CTTCCGCATCTTCTTCCTCTTCCGCCGCCTCACCGGCTTCACCCGTTTTGCCTTCATCATAAACATATCTGCTCAATACGGCCAGGAAACTCCCATCTCTATCCATGGCGATCTGCTGAATACTGCTGTCCTCCCCAAAGTCCAGTGGAATTTTCTGCGACTCATCTTCACCGACCTTCAGCATAACGAGATATTCCTCATAACTCTGCGCCGCTTCATTATAGGAACCGGATCTGTAATATATGGTATCTTCGTTGATAAAAACCTGATCCACGCCGTCCTGCGCATCCAGGCTCCGGTATTCCGGCACATATACAAATTCCTTTTGCGCCGTCGTATTATCCGTTTTGGAGCCGCCGCAGCCCGCCGCCTGTATTCCCATAGCAGCCAACAGAACCGTCAGTATCACTTTTTTCCAATTTGACTTATTTTTCATCATAATAAATTCCCTTTCCATAACCTGTAAACATTGGGACGTATACACAATAACACAACACTTAGTATTCCATCGCGCTATAATAGCACTATATATCGAATCATAACATAGTCTTATCTTTAGTACAATCACACATTTCTTAATAATTTCTGAACACGCAGTATATTTTGCCCAACTGCTCTCCTAATTCTTAAAACTATGGATAGGCGCAGGAATACGTCCTCCTCTGTTCACAAAATCATCGCAGGAAAAACCGTTCACCGGCATGATCGGTGCATGCCCCAGCAAACCGCCAAATTCTACGCTTTCTCCCACCCCTTTCCCGATTACGGGAATAATCCTTACTGCCGTCGTCTTCTGATTCACCATGCCGATCGCCATCTCATCGGCAATAATGCCTGAAATCGTAGTGGCTTTTGTATCTCCCGGAATCGCTATCATATCCAGCCCCACGGAACACACACAGGTCATAGCCTCCAGTTTTTCCAATGTAAGCGCACCGGCGCTGACCGCATCTATCATCCCCTGGTCTTCGCTGACCGGTATAAATGCCCCGCTCAATCCGCCCACATACGAAGACGCCATAACGCCGCCTTTCTTCACCTGGTCGTTCAACAATGCCAAAGCGGCCGTTGTTCCCGGCGCACCCGCATACTCCAGACCGATCTCGCACAAAATATCCGCTACGCTGTCACCGATCGCCGGAGTCGGCGCCAACGACAAATCCACGATGCCAAAGGGTACCCCCAGCCTTTTGGATGCCTCCTGCGCCACCAGCTGTCCTACCCTCGTCACTTTAAAAGCAGTCTTTTTAATTGTCTCACACAATATTTCAAAATTCTTGCCGCGCACCTTGCTAAGAGCGGTTTTTACCACTCCCGGGCCGCTGACTCCCACGTTAATGATCCGGTCGCTTTCCGTCACGCCATGAAACGCACCGGCCATAAACGGATTATCATCCGGCGCATTGCAAAATACAACCAGCTTCGCACATCCAAGAGAATCTTCTTCTTTCGTATATTCCGCCGTCTTCTTTACGATCTCTCCCATCAGCTTTACCGCGTCCATGTTGATCCCCGTCTTTGTGGAACCCAGATTCACAGAACTGCATACCCTCTCCGTTGCAGACAGGGCGATCGGTATGGATTCTATGAAGATCCGATCCGCCTCCGTCATCCCTTTCGACACCAGGGCGGAATATCCGCCGATAAAATTAACGCCTACTTCGTGCGCCGCCTTATCCAGTGTTTTAGCGATCCTTGCAAAATCCTCCGGCGTTTTGCATGCAGCCCCGCCAACAAGCGCGATCGGAGTAACCGAAATCCTTTTATTGACAATCGGTATTCCAAATTCCCTGGAAATCTCTTCCCCCGTTTTCACCAAATCCTTTGCCGCCTCATAAATTCTGACGTATATCTTTTCATTTAATTTATCCAAATTGGAATCGATGCAGTCCAGCAGACTGATACCGAGCGTTATCGTCCTTACATCCAGATTTTCCTTTTCAATCATCTGGTTTGTTTCCGCAACTTCAAATATATTAATCATCGTCTCTCCTCATTTCAAATCCTGTGCATTTTATCAAAGATTTCTTCCTTCTGGCATTTGATGATAACGCCGATCTCCTCCCCTAGCATTCCCAGTTCATCCACGATATCCCCAAAATGCTTTTCCGTCCTGCTCATATCCACGATCATCATCATATTGAAATACCCTTGTACGATCGTCTGTGAAATATCCAGAATATTGATTTTATTGTCCGCCAGATAAGTACATACTTTTGCGATAATGCCAACCGTATCTTTCCCTACTACAGTAATAATCGTCTTTTTCATCGTATTCTCCATTTCTACGGCTTTATCCGCCGCCCCTATGCAATTTCCACTATTTCCGATACCTCGCTTCTGTTCGCAATCCGTATCGGAAAATCGTTTGCTTTATATTTATTATCCGCCATCGCAATTTCTACCCGCACCGTTTCATAGGCAAGCTCCGGCAGGTTATTTTCTTTGCTTAAATGCCCCAGTACGATCGTCTGCATACCGTCGTTCAATAATCTGCAAAGCAGCTGCCCCGAAAGTTCATTGGACAGATGCCCCCGATCCCCGGCAATCCTTCTTTTTAAATAATATGGATAAGGCCCCACTTGAAGCATATTCACATCGTGATTCGCTTCTATCAGCAGTGCATTCATCCCCCTTAGGCATTCCACCGTATAATCGTTATAGCAGCCAAGATCCGTCACGATCCCCAGCTTTTGCCTTCCATGGCTGATACGGTATGCCACCGGTTCCGCCGCATCATGGGAAATCTTCATAGGATTTACCACCAGATCCTTGAGAGTCACTTTATGATCCGCTTCCAGTTCATGAAACAAACATTCTTCAATCTTTCCTGCCATGGAAGAACAACGGATCGCATCCAGCGTTCCTTTTGTTCCATAAACAGGAATGTTGTACTTCCTTGCCATCACTCCCAGCCCATGGATGTGATCCGCATGTTCATGGGTGATAAAGATTCCGTCCAACTCTTCCGGCTTTATCCCCAGTTTTTCCAGTCCTTCTTTTGTTCTTTTGCCGCTGATCCCAACATCCACTAATATATGTGTGGCATCGGAACCCACATAGATGCAGTTTCCACTGCTTCCGCTGGCAATACTGCACATCCGCATTTCCTTATCCAGCCTTTCCCACTTTTATTTTTCCCAGTAAATCTCTATAACGTCCCCATCTTCCACTTGTTCCATATATCTCGATATCTGTCCATTCCGCTTCGTGATCACGCAAGCCCCCTGGGGACTGGAAAGATCGAAATCAATATAATCAAAAATATCCACAAATACGTATGACATTTTCCCTTTCATCGTTACAGGGCTCCCGTTTACCAGAAGGTGGATCGTTCTGGAAGGTTCCTTCCCCCTTCTTGCGCTGTCCGACGGCATTTCTTCTTTTTTCCGGCTTGCCGGCTCCGCACTTTCCGGTTCTTCCTCAATGCCTTCTTCTATGAGGGCATATGCCCCATATTCCGGCATTCTGTCCTTTTCCGCCCTTTCGGCAGCCATCTCTCCTCTTTCCCTGCTTGTCAGCCACGTATCTTCATCCGTCCCCCGCATCGCCCACGACACGGTAAAATTCTCAAATACATGGGTATCCATATCCGCCCTCCGGTTATTGACATACATGTGAAGCCTGTCATCCACCATAACGTCCATAAAATCGGCGATCTGTCTCACCGTATAATAATTCAGCATTTCGATCTCGTCATTATCCCTGATATCATAATATTTCGACTGTAGTTTTCCGTTGACCCGGGCAAATTTCGGCAGGTCGATCCTTTTCTCGTTCACTGTCTCCCTGATTACATCGCGAAATTCATTCAACGCGAACAGCTCCATAGCCGCCGCGTCTCCCGCCGTGGAGGGAACCACTTCTATCTTATCTCCTCTGCGAATAGGTGTATGTATATCAGCCTCTTCCCCGTTTACCCGAATGACCGCCGCTTCCCCCAACTGTCCCCGGACAATTCTCGTCTTTCCGTTGACCCGGAAATTCAACTCCTTCCCTCTCTTCGGGAACAGCCCTTCCTTTTCAAACTCGGCCTGCATCGCCGCATCTACCACCGCCAGCATATTGTTATCGTATAATTTCACCCTCTGTCCGTTAAAATCCACGAATATAAAATTATTGCTCTGTTCATAAAAGCTCAGACAAATGCCGACCGGCGTCACCAGCAGGGAATCTTTTACAATATGATCTTCCAAAAATTCTACAGACTGCAATACTTCTCCGCCGCGTACCGCTACTCTTTCCTTTTGTATGCCCAGTTCTTCCGCCAGCCGTTCCGTATAGCCTTCTATTTTACCTCCCCCGCCTACTACAAAAACGGCGCTGACCGATTTCCCTCCGTTCAGCTCCTTGATTTTATCGGCCACTTGAAGCGCCATGGATTCTATGACCGGATTCACCACTTCCAGCAGTTCGCCTTTGGTGATGCTCTGCTGCAAGCCCATAATATCCTTATAGGTGATCTCTTTCATGATTCCCGCATCTTTTTTTATCTGCTCCGCCGTTCCAAAATCCACAAGACAATGTCTGGCAATCGTTTCTGTCAGGGCGTCGCCGGCCATGGGGATCATTCCAAATGCAATGATGCTTCCGTCCTTCGTAATGGAAATATCCGAAGTCCCCGCTCCCACGTCCACCAAAGCGATGTTCAGCATCCGGTACATTTCAGGGATTGCCACCTGGATCGCCGCGATCGGCTCCAACGTCATATTTGCCACATTAAGCCCCGCCAGTTCCACCGCTTTATTCAATCCGTCCACCACATCATCCGGCAAAAATGTGGCAATCATTTCCGCGCTCAATATTTTTGCCTTATGCCCCTCCGGATTGGAAATCGGATAATGATTAATATAATAATGGATGACAGAATGGCCCACACAGTAAAATTTCATATCCGTATCATTTTCATTCTGAAACCTCTCATAAGCCCGTTCCACGCCGTAAGAGGTGAGGCCGTACATATCCTCCTGTGTAATTTCCTTTTCATGGGCAAACTCGCTGTCCACCGTCACATTCACAGTGCGAAGCACACGTCCTGCGGCCGCGATACAGGCTTCCGCCAATTTTCTTCCCGTTGCTGCTTCCAGTTCTTCCTTGATCTGCCGGACAGTCTCCCCCACTTTCCGGATGTCATGAATCTGCCCATCCAGCATGGCGCGGGTCTCATGCTCTTTCATTCTCTGTGCCACCGCATAAAAACGGTCATTGCTGCGGTATCCCACCGTACCCACTACGCTTCTCGTTCCTATGTCCAATCCAAAAACAAGCTGTCCCGAATAGTTTTTTCCCTCTGTCACAGATATCCCTCCAATTTCTTATCAATCTGCTCATATGTATCCGCAAGGCTGCCCCCATTATCGATCACGACCTTACAATGCTTCCTGAACTCTTCTTCCGAAAGCTGCCGCTCCAGGATCCCGGAGATTTTTTCATCGCTGTAGTTTCTAAAATGCTTCAGCCTCCGCCTCCGCACTTCCTCTCCGGCGTAAATATACCAAAGCTCATCCACTATATTTTCATATCCGCCCTCGATCAAAAGCGCCGCCTCAATAAACAAAAAATCGGTTTTCCCTTCCTTGCCGGCCTTTTCGATTTCTTTCAGAATATATTCCCTGACCATCGGATGGATCAGATCGTTCACCTGTTGCAAAAGAGCCTCGCTGCCGAATATTTTCTCCGCCATTTTTTGCCGGTCAATCCTTCCATCCGGCGCAAGTATCTCCTGGCCGAGCAGCTTCACCAACGCCCCATAGCAGCTTTCTCCAGGCTCCTTCACTTTATGCGCTGCTTCATCGGCCAGCAATACCTGACAATTATATTTTCCTCTTATATATGCCAATACTTCCGTCTTGCCGGCTCCAATGCCGCCCGTAATGCCAATGATCTTCATAAAAAAACTCCTGTTCCGCTATTCCAGCTATTTTGCCTCATACCAGTTCTTTCCGGTGTGCATATCTACTTCCAGCGTGACGGCCAGATCCGCCGCTGCCTTCATTTCCTCATCCAGAACGGCCTTCACCTTCTCCGTTTCTTCTTCCGCTGTCTCGATCAAAAGTTCATCGTGTACTTGAAGGATCAGCCTGGAAGATAAGTTTTCTTCCTTTAATCTCCGCCACACCCTGATCATGGCGATCTTAATAATATCCGCCGCCGTACCTTGTATCGGGGAATTCATCGCAACCCTTTCCCCGAAGGAACGCTGCATAAAATTGCTGGAAGAAAGCTCCGGCACCGGTCTTCGTCGCCCGAACATCGTCGTCACATAGCCTTCCTTTTTCGCATTTTCTACCTGCCTGTCCAAAAACTTCTTTACTTCCGGATAGGTTGCAAAATATTGTTCGATATACTCCGCTGCCTCTTTCCTGGAAATACTCAGATCCTGGCTTAATCCAAAGGAACTGATGCCATACACGATACCGAAGTTTACCGCCTTGGCATTCCTTCGCTGCAAATCCGTCACTTCTTCAAAAGGAGTATGGAATACTTTGGAAGCCGTAATTCTATGGATATCCTCGTCCATTTTATAAGCCTCGATCAGTTGGGAATCCTCCGACATATGGGCGAGTACCCTCAGCTCTATCTGGGAATAATCCGCATCCGTAAATACAAACCCCTCTTTCGGGACAAATACTTTCCTTATCAGCCGGCCCAACTCCATCCTCATCGGAATATTCTGCAAGTTCGGTTCCGTTGAGCTGATCCGTCCCGTAGCCGTAATCGTCTGGTTAAAAGTGCTGTGTATTCTGTTATCTTCCCCTATATATGCCGCCAGCCCTTCCGCATAGGTGGATTTTAGTTTCGTCAATCCCCTGTATTCCAGAACCTCCTCCACAATGGGGTAGTCCGGGGCCAGCTTATCTAATACATCCGCAGCCGTAGAATATCCGGTCTTCGTCTTTTTCCCGCCCGGAATGCCCATTTTCTCGAATAAAACCTCCCCCAGCTGTTTTGGAGAATTAATATTAAAATCGCATCCTGCTATCCGGTGAATACTTTCTTCCAGTTCCCCAATCCTCCCGTTTAGCGCCTCCCCATAAGCGCGCAGCTCGTCCGGTTTTACTTTGACGCCTTCCTTTTCCATGCAATAGAGGACATAGGAAAGGGGCATTTCGATTTCTTCCATCAGCCGTTCCATGCCCGTCTGTCCGAGCCTCTCTTTTAAAACAGGTGCCGCCATCCAATCCACATACGCAAGAAAACATGCATATTCCATGACTTCTTTTTCATTTTCTTCCACTGCTTTTTTCAAAGGTGTCTTTCCAAACCGCTGCGCTTTTCCCGGAATCGTCAGTTCCAGATATTCCGAAGCGATATCTTCCGGCTGGTAATCGTTCTTCAAAGGATTTAATAAATACGCCGCAATCAATATATCAAACAGCCCCGCCGTCTTATCCGTCTTCATATATTTATATTTGTTTTTCATGTCAAAGGCAGCAAACTGCATGCCGGGTTTTCTTTCTCCCGCAGTCGCCTCCCCCAGACCCTCCAGCAGATATTCCCTCGTCAAAAATCCTTCCGGCCTCAGGAAATAAATCTCTTTTTCCCCAAAGGCCAGAGCTATGCCGACAAAATCCTCCTCCCTGCTGCTGTCTTCTATGATCTCAAAGGCCGTCCACTGTTCTTTCTCCAAAGTACGCAGCTTTTGGAAAAGTTCCTCTGCCTCTCCCAGATCCGTCACCGTCCTGAAATATTGCGTTTCTTTATTTTCTATGCCTTGCTTCTCAAAGCGGCTCAACATATTTTTAAATCCCAACCGTTGAAAAATCTTATAAGCGTCTTCCGTATAAAAATCACCGATTCGGGCATCGTCATAAGAAAGATCAATATCTCCATCCACTTTGATCGTCGCCAGTTTCTTGCTCAAATCGGCAAGCTCCCTGTTCGCTTCCAAAGATTCTCTGACCGATTTCCTGGATACCTCTTCCAAATGTTCGTAGATTCCCTCCAGAGAACCAAAACGTACCATCAGATCTGTCGCCGTCTTTTCGCCAACCTTTGGTACGCCGGGAATATTATCCGCGGTATCTCCCATCAGCGCCTTCAGATCGATAAACTGTACCGGATTCACCTGATATTTTTTTTCCACATCCGCCGCATAATAATCCTCTACTTCCGTTTTGCCGCCTTTCGTTTTCGGTATACGGATCTTAATGTGGGAAGAAGCGATCTGCAGCAGATCCCTGTCGCCGGAAATCAGGGCAACCTCCATTCCTTCCTTTTCCGACCGCTTTGCCAGCGTCCCAAGAATATCATCTGCTTCCAGTCCTGGCTTTTCTACAGTCCGTATCCCCATCGATGCGAGAACTTCTTTCATCACGGGAACCTGCTCGCGCAGTTCTTCCGGCATGGGCTTTCTTGTCCCTTTATATTCGCTGTAAATTTTATGGCGGAACGTAGGTTCATGTACGTCAAAAGCCACCACCAAATATTCGGGACGTTCTTCATCCAGAATTTTAAACATAATATTCAGAAACCCATAAATGGCATTCGTATGAAGCCCCTCCGAATTGCTCAGATCCGGCACTCCATAGAACGCCCTGTTTAAAATGCTATGTCCATCGATCAATACTATTTTTTCCATATGCTCCATATCCCCGCTGTTTTCACAGCACTATAATCAAAACGATAATTGTTATAATGGTTATAATCGCCAGAACTTCCACCCCATATACAAGGAAGTGCAATACTTCGCGTATCTTCATCCTTCTCCTGGCATCTTCCATCATCCAGTCAAATTCCTTCTGCAAGTCAAAGGTATTCCCCTCCTCCAGTCTGGCCATTCCCTCCTGCACAAGAAACTGTATGCTGAGTTCTTCTTTGCATTCCTTGCATTCTTCAATGTGATCTAAAAACTCTCTCAATTCTCTGCTATTTAATTTATGATTCAAAAAGTCCGGTATCATCTTTATTACTTCTTTGCAATCCATAGCAGCTCCCCGATCATTCTCTTAAGTATATTTCTTTATTTTATGCCGGAATATTCGCACGCGATATACCCATACTTTATTTACTATACACTAAAATCAGCTTTTTTGAAAGTATTCCCGAAAAATTAATTTGAGAAAACACCGCATAACAAGCGAGAAGGAAAGGAATCTTCGCCAAGCAAAAAAAGACCGGACTATCGTAAAATACTGTAGTTCGGTCTTTTCATAAAATTCTTTCTTATACCATAAATAAATATTTTCAATCACTAACTTTTATTGATTACATTTTTACAAGAGAAAGAGCCGCTTCATCTGCCACTACGGTTACGTTAGGATGAAGCTGTAATACCGATGCCTGTACCTTAGGAGTAATCGGCCCAAAGAATGCATCTCTTACGATCGCTGCCTTGTCTTCTCCGCTGACTACTACAAGCACCGATTTTGCCAGCATAATTGTCTTAATGCCCATCGTATACGCCTGTTTCGGCACATCGTCATAAGATGCAAAAAATCTCTTATTCGCTTCAATCGTAGATGGTGTCAGATCCACGCAATGAGTCTCAGGAATAAACTCATCTGCCGGCTCGTTAAACCCGATATGTCCATTATGCCCAAGTCCTAAAAGCTGTAAATCGATACCTCCTACCGATTCGATCACTTTGTTATAATCAGCACATGCCTTGTCGCTGTCCGGCTCCGTTCCGTCAGGAAGATGGGTGTTATCCTTGTTTATATTCACCTTACTGAAAAGATGATCGTTCATAAAATAATAATAGCTCTGATCGTTATCCTTCGTCAGCCCTTTATACTCATCCAGATTCACCGATGTAACCTTAGAAAAATCCAAATCACCTTTCTGGTACCATTCCACCAGCTGTTCATAAGTTCCAATCGGCGTAGATCCCGTTGCAAGCCCAAGAACGCAATTCGGCTTTACAATGACCTGGGCTGAAATAATATTAGCAGCCTTCCTGCTCATATCTTTATAATCTTTTGCTTTAATTATTCTCATTTCTGCTCCTATCACAAATTGGTTTCAAAGAATTTCTTTAAAGCTGCGATTGCTTCTGCCTCGTCGGGGCCTTCCGCCGTACAAGTAACAGTCGTACCTTTCTTTGCGCCAGCTCCCATAAGCGCCATGATCTTCTTTGCATCCGCTTTTTTCGTACCGGTATCCACCATAATAGTACTCTTAAAAGCTGCTGCCTGCTTTACCAGCAATCCTGCAGGTCTCGCATGAATTCCCAGCTCATCCTTAATCGTATACTTGAACTCCTGCATAATATATTTCTCCTTTCTTTCATTCCCTTTGCAAGGATTTCTACCGTATTCATCTACTCCGGACGTCTTCTGTCATCTCATCCGCTCACAATATTTTCCAGTAAATATCTGGGTATATCATAACAATTTATACAATTTCTGTCAAGCAGATAATGCTTTTTTTGTGTTTTATGTTGAATATATTCTTCTCACATTCCGAATTATTATACATTTCATATATTGCATAAAATACAAAAAACTTGCCGTACTAATTAATTAGTACGGCAAGTTTTTTGTATGCCGATGACGAGACTTGAACTCGTACAATGTTGCCATCGTCAGATTTTGAGTCTGATGCGTCTGCCAATTCCGCCACATCGGCTTATCACTTATTTTGATTCTGTTAAAATCTAACAGCCGAGTAATATAATATCATACTCGGCTGATATTGGCAAGTCATTTTTTAAAATTCTTTTTCTAAATTTTTATAAATGTCTAGCCCGTCAAATGTAGCAAAATAATCCTCCGGTTTCTCCGCCCTGCGGATCAAATCCACGCCGCCGTCTTCCCTCAGCAAAAGTTCTGCCGATTTTAATTTTCCATTGTAATTATACCCCATGGAAAATCCATGAGCTCCCGTATCATGGATAAAAAGATAATCCCCTTTATCAATCTCCGGCAGCATCCTGTCCACAGCAAATTTATCGTTATTCTCACATAAAGAACCAACGATATCATATTTGCAATCACAAGGCTCCTGTTCTTTCCCAAGTACCGTTATGTGATGATATGCCCCGTACATCGCCGGACGCATCAGATTGACTGCACAAGCGTCAACTCCGATATATTCCTTATAGGTATGCTTTTCATGGATCGCCTTCGTTACAAGCGCTCCATAAGGCCCCATCATAAAACGCCCCATTTCCGTATAAATGACCACGTCTCCCATTCCTGCCGGAACAAGCACCTCTTCGTATACCTTTCTTACTCCCTCCCCGATAGCGTAAATATCATTTCCGGCCTGTCCTGGCTGATAAGGAATGCCAACGCCTCCTGAAAGGTTAATAAATTTAATCGCCGCACCAGTTTCCTCTTTTAAACGTACTGCCATTTCGAACAACTGTCCTGCCAGCGTCGGATAATATTCATTCGTCACCGTATTGCTTGCCAGAAACGCATGAATCCCAAAATTTTTCACACCCTTTTCCTTAAGGATGCGAAATCCCTCAAACATCTGTTCCTGAGTAAAACCATACTTGGAATCCCCGGGGTTGTCCATAATTCCATTGCTCATTGTAAATACACCGCCCGGATTGTATCGGCAGCTTATTGTTTCAGGAAGCTTTCCTAAAACCGTTTCCAGATAATCAATATGTGTAATATCATCCAAATTGATAATTGCTCCCAGCTTTGCAGCATATGCATATTCTTCAGCAGGAGTCTCATTCGAGGAAAACATAATATCTTCTCCTGTCGCACCGATTGCCGCACTCAGCATGAGTTCCGTCATGGAGGAACAATCGTACCCACAGCCATATTCTTTCAATATCTGCATCAGACATGGATTGGGCGTCGCTTTCACTGCAAAATACTCCTTAAATCCCGGATTCCATGAAAAAGCTTCTTTTACCGCCTTTGCATTTTCCCTGATCCCCTTTTCATCATAAATATGAAAAGGCGTAGGGTAATCTTTTACAATCTCTTCTATCATTTCTTTCGTTACAAATGGTTCTTTTTTCATCTTTCTCCCCGTTTCTATTCAATATCTTCGATCTGCCAATCAATCGGCTCCACTCCGTTCTCTGCCAGAAATTCATTGGCCCTGCTAAAATGTCTGCATCCAAAAAACCCCCTGTAGGCGGACAGCGGACTGGGGTGAGGCGCTTTTAATATAAGATGTTTGGGATTTGTCAACATAGACATTTTATTCTGTGCCGGCCTTCCCCACAAAAAATAAACGATCGGCCGATCCTGGGCGTTGACCGCTTCAATTACGGCATCGGTAAACATTTCCCAGCCTTTTCCCTGATGGGAATTCGCCTGGTGGGCCCTTACCGTAAGCACCGTATTCAAAAGCAGAACTCCCTGATCCGCCCATTTTTTCAAATATCCGTTGTTCGGAATACGGCATCCCATATCATCATGCAATTCCTGATAAATATTCTGAAGGGATGGCGGGATATTTTTCTGATCAGGAAGTACGGAAAAACTTAATCCATGAGCCTGATGCTCATTATGGTATGGATCCTGCCCCAACAGCAATACTTTTACCCGACTCAAAGGCGTAAAATGAAATGCATTGAAAATATCATCTGCCGGAGGATAGATCACCGACTTACTATATTCTCCCTGCACAAACTGAAAAAGCTGCCTGTAATATGGCTTGGAAAATTCCGGCTTCAACGCTTCCAGCCAGTCATTCTGAATCATTGCCATGCTTTTGTACTCCTTTTATCCTTATAGCCTTACCGATACTTTCCGCTCCCTTAAAAATTTTTTCACCTCACATATCTCCAGTTCCTTATAATGAAACAGCGATGCGGCCAGAGCGGCATCCGCCCGGCCTTCTGTCAGCGCGGCGTTAAAATCTTCTAATCGTCCGGCCCCTCCGGACGCTATTACGGGTATAGAAACATTTTCAGCTATCGTCTTTGTCAGTTCTATATCATAACCGGCCTTCGTGCCATCGCAGTCCATGCTCGTCAAAAGAATCTCTCCTGCCCCCAGCACATCGGCTCTCATCGCCCATTCCACCGCATCCAGGCCGGTATCCACCCTGCCTCCATGCTTATAAACATTCCAGCCGGAACCATCCTCCCGCTTTTTCGCATCGATTGCCACCACAACGCACTGACTGCCAAATATTTCTGCTGCCTGACAGATCAGGCTCGGATAATCAATGGCGGAAGAATTGATGGAAACTTTATCCGCCCCTTCTCTGAGAATCGCCTTAAAATCTTCTACGGTACGGATTCCACCTCCTACGGTAAAAGGAATAAACACTTTCTCCGCCACGCGCCGTACCATATCCGCCACCGTTGCCCTCGCGTCAGAAGATGCCGTAATATCGAGAAATACCAATTCATCCGCGCCTTCTTTATCATAAGCAGCCGCTATTTCCACCGGGTCACCCGCGTCTTTCAGATTTACAAAATTAACCCCTTTTACCACTCTTCCATTATGTACATCCAGGCAAGGGATAATACGTTTCGCATGCATTTATTTCCCCTCCTTTTGTATTTCGATAAAATTACGGAGAATCTTCAACCCTGTCTCAGAACTTTTTTCCGGGTGGAACTGACAGGCAAACACATTGCCCTTTTCCACGGATGCGTGGATCAATGTATTATATTCCGCCGTAGCGGTAACGATATTTTCTTCTCCCGCTTTCAAATAATAGGAATGTACAAAATATACATAGGATTCCTCCGCAACTCCTTCAAACAGCCTTCCCTTCCTCGGATAACGCAGGGAATTCCATCCGATCTGCGGAACCTTTCCGCCTTCTTTCTCCGGTATCCGAATAATTTCTCCTCTCAGAATGCCCAGCCCGGCAACCCCCTCGCATTCTTCACTTCGTTCAAACAACAGCTGCAGCCCAAGACAGATGCCGAGAAACGGAGTTCCCCTGCTAACAATCTCTTTTATTACATCTTCCAGACCGTAGCTGCGAATCCTCTCCATTGCCTTTCCAAAAGATCCTACCCCTGGCAAAATCACTCTGTCCGCACTCAGAATTTTCTCCCTCTCCCGTGTCACACAAACTTGTTCCCCGAGAAAAAGAAGTGCTTTCTCCACGCTTTTTATATTTCCCGCATCATAGTCAATAATCGCTGTCATATGCCGCCGCTCTCTATCTCCGTCAATTTCCGTGTATTTCTATATTAATAGGCTGCTGTAACCCCTGAATCTGCTCTCCCTGACTGCCGAAACCGCTGTTACCTGTCCATGTGGACACATCCTCTCCCTGAGAGGTATTTCCTCCCTGAACGGGCGAATCCGCCACAGAATCATTTACGTAAGGAGCTTCTGCTGCAGAAGGTTCTTCTACGGACGGTTCTGTTCCATCCCCTTCCGGTTCCTGCTGAGACACATCCTCTCCCTGCGGCATCTCCTCTTCCGGCGTTGTCATTTCATCCGCTAACGTATCCTGGGGAAGATCCTGCTCCATTGCATCCGGAAGTTGCTCTTCCTCCATCATTTCCTGTTCTTCTGGAAGAATATCCTCTGTTGGAACCGCTTCCTCTTCTTCTGTCTTTTCCTCCGGCATAATGAACGGAGTATTATAAACGATAGATTCCAACCTTTTCGTATATGTCACATCATCATATGCTATGATCGTCTGCGCAACCGGCTCCGCCAAAGTATATTTATCATTCAAAATACTTAATATTGATTCATAAATCGCATTGACTTCCTGAGTCACCCGATATTCTTCGGCTTTAGCCAATATTTCGGGATAATGTTCCACCCCTGACATGAGAGCATCCAACGCCTGTATTTCTTTTCCCATGCCCAGATAATTATGGTAGGAGTCCAATTTCCTCTTCATTTCGAGAATCGTTTTTGCCTTATTATATATAATGGCATCGCTCTCATCCAATTTTTTTCCATACATCAGCTCATAGGATTTTATATAATCTGCCTGATAAAAGGCTTCTCTTGCCTTTCTCTTATCAAAAAAGTCCGGAATAATACTGCATGTCACAATAATCATTGCCGTTATCGTCAAGCAAAACGCCGCTATTACCAAAATACTCTTAATAGAAACTCTTTTTCCTTTTTTAACGGTCTCCGAACCTTCAGCATCGGCTGCCGCAGGTTTCTCTTTTTTCTTTTTCTCCTTTTTTTCCTTCTTCTTTTTCTCTTTCTTTTCTTTTCCTTCTTCGTCGCCTTTCGCTTTTACCTTTTTCTTCTTTTTATTTTTATCCTCGTCATCCAGTTCTTTCAGGATATTTTTATTTTCATCGGAAGGCTCCAATCCATCCGCCCTTCCTTCTTCCCCGTCCTCGTCGTCTGCTTCGGTCAAAAAGGCCATGATTTTACTAAAAAGCCCCTGGCTCTTCTCTTCCTTTTCTCCCTCCGCGCCATCCTCCGCATTCTGACTATCGCTTCCGGAATCGCCTTCTCCTGCGTCTTCCGCATCTCCTTCCCCGGACTTCTTCTTTTTGCCAAATAACGATTTTTTTTCTTTTTTCGCTTTTTTCTCCTTCTTTTTCTTTTCCTTCTTCTCTTCCTGCTCTTCTTCCGCCGGCGTTTCCTGCACGCCGCCTACAGCCGGATCCCCGAATTCTCCGCTGTCCTCTTCTTCCGTCGGCATATCATCTAAAAAGTCAAAGATTTCATCCGTCTGCATTTCTGCATCGAATAAGGCATCTTCCTCTGTGAGATCCTCTCCCATATCTGCCGCCGCATCTGCTGCTGCAAACATCGCATCAACCTCATCCGGTGAAATCAGGCTTTCTTCTTCATCATCAAAATCCTCGTTTTCCATTTCATCCATTTGAAAATCAGACAAGCTAAAATCTTCCAAATCAGCCTCTTCTGCCGGCATATCTTCTAAAGCCAGTTCCTCCGGTATATCTTCCAAAGCCAGTTCCTCCGGTATATCTTCCAAAGCTAATTCCTCCGGCATATCCTCCAAAGCTAATTCCTCTGGCATATCCTCTAAAGCCAGTTCCTCCGGTATATCCTCCAAAGCCGGTTCCTCCAGTATATCTTCCAGCGCCGCTTCCTCCGGCATATCCTCCAGCAATCCGTCCATCATATCATCTATGGAAGAATCTTCCAGACCGCTTTCTAACTCAGGTCCCTCTCCCTCAAAATCTTCCAACGCAAAATCACCGGCCTCAAATTCTTCCGGTGCTAAATCTTCTATTGCAAAATCTAAATCTTCCGGCTCCATTCCTTCTTCTGAACCGGATTCTTCTTTCTCCTCATCCGAAGGCGCAAGACCCTCTCCTGACTCTTCTTTCATAAGAGAACTAATAAAATCATCTAAGTATTCTTCATCTGAACTCATGAAACACCCTCACATTTTTACTTATATTTTATTATTTATCACTTTAGTTTATCATATATATACTTATTAGACAAACCCATTTATAAGAAAATCCATTGGTTTTTTTTCTATTTTATACCCTCTGTCCTTAATTTCTTCTGTCAGTTGATACAATTTGCTATGTACTCTGAAAATATTCGCCTTCTGATTAAAATAGACTATCTTTTCAAAAGGCCATCGAATAACGGTAGGATACTTCATGCCGACACCCAGTTCCAATACGCACAATTTCTTATTGACCGTTCCTTGCAGCCATTTCATATATTGGTTCCATTGTGGTAAATACCCCTCTTCTATATATCCGTCTTCTCCCACAAGGTTAAAAACCAGATTCTTCCCACAGGCAGGACATACCGGCTGTTCTATTTTTTTATCATATTCCTTCTTAAGCAAAAAGTCATATATTTTCTCCGAAAGCTGTCCGTCTGCCGGATACAGTTGTTTATTACAGCCCTCCGCACACCGGCAAAATCGATATCCTCCACAGGGCGTTACGATTCTTTCTTTTGAAAGCTTCGTCTTATAAATATAGTCATCCGTACGGGTGGATACAATAAAATAATTTTTACCCTCTAACAAATTATCCAATATGCTATATGCTTCTTTTGTCTTATCTCCCTTAGATCTGTCGAGATATGCTTTTTTAAAGTAGGGATACATCCATGCATCCTTTTCCTGCTCCTCCATTCGTCTCAGGGCGTCTGAAAATTCAGGATTTTCCTCCACTTTAGGCACCGATTCTTCAAACTCTTCTCCAATACCAACTAAAACAAGTTCCGCATCTTCTATTTTTTCAAGTAAAATATCTTTTATAGTCTCCATCTCTTTTCCTGTCTCCGCCGCATGATAATCGAGTAGAAAAGATTCATCTTCCCTACTCGCCGCGCGGGGTGCGTGCAGCAAAGCTGCTAATTTCCTTACGCACCCCTGCGCATAAAACAAGCCGGGAATTACTCCCGGCCATATATTCATATTTTATTGAAGTAACTCGTCTACTATGTGTACCAGGTTCCCTATTTCCGGTTTGGAAAGCTGAGCATCCGCTCCGAGTGCTTTTCCTTTTCTCTTCATTTCATCATTTACCAACGATGAGAAAATAACGATAGGAATATGTTTCGTTTCTTCATCTTCTTTTACCAGCCTTGTCAAACGATGTCCATCCATCTCCGGCATCTCAATATCCGTAATAATGCATTGTACATGGTCTCTTAATGTACCATCTGCCTTACATTGCTGTATTACATCATATGCTTGTTTTCCGTTTTCAGTATGGATCAAATTGGTGTAGCCTGCCTGCTTCAGGGAATTAACAATCAATTTATTCAATAACGGAGAATCTTCAGCTATCAAAATCGGTGTATCTCTCAGCGGTCTTTCACCCAAAGCTTCTATTTCTGATATTTTTAATCCTGTTTCCGGATTGATATCTGTCACAATCTTTTCAAAATCCAGAATAATGATCAGTTCTCCATTAATTTTAACAATACCTGTAGAAACGCCGTCTTCGCTAGTTGAAACGGTATTCCCCGGTTTAATAATGCTGTTCCATGAAACTCTATGTATTCCAACAACGGAATCAACGTGAAAAGCGATATCCAATTTATTAAAATTAGTTACTATAAATAATGAGGAAATCTTTTCCTTTTCATCATAATCCCGCATTTGCAAGCAATTTCTTAAATTTATCGCTGTGATCATAGTATCCCTTGGCATAAAAATCCCTTCAATACTGGGATGTGCATTCGGTACCGGCGTAACATCCTGATAGGCGATAATCTCTCTTATCTTCGCAACATTAATTCCATAATGCCGTCCTTCCAGTAAGAACTCTAATACTTCCAATTCATTCGTACCATTTTCCAGCAAAATATTTGTATCCATACTCGATCCACCTCACACCATTTATTCGTATGTTTTTCCTAACCACACTCAACTATAGCCATTATATCATAGATTATCATGAGTGTCAAAAGATAATAAAAAAAGCTATTCTCTGTAGAATAGCCCATAAACACTATATTATAAAAAGGGACATGCCCTCAAAACCGAATACCGTATCCTACAGATACCCCTTCTTCCACCACCCGCTCCTCCACGATGGGTAAGCCCTCGGCCGATTAGTACGCGTCCGCTCCACGCATTGCTGCGCTTCCACTCCGCGCCCACCTACCCCGTCCTCTACGGGGGGCCTTACCGCTTCCGCGTGGGAGGCCTCGTCTTGGGGGGGGCTTCACGCTTAGATGCCTTCAGCGTTTATCCCTCCCGGGCTTGGCTACCCTGCCGTGGGCCAAGCGGCCCAGCAGGTGCACCAGCGGCCCGTCCACCCCGGTCCTCTCGTACTAGGGGCAGCTCCCCGCAGGCCTCCTGCGCCTGCGCCGGATAGGGACCGAACTGTCTCACGACGTTCTGAACCCAGCTCGCGTACCGCTTTAATGGGCGAACAGCCCAACCCTTGGGACCTGCTGCAGCCCCAGGATGCGATGAGCCGACATCGAGGTGCCAAACCACCCCGTCGATGTGAACTCTTGGGGGTGATAAGCCTGTTATCCCCAGGGTAGCTTTTATCCGTTGAGCGACGGCACTTCCACCCGTTGCCGCCGGATCACTAAGTCCCAGTTTCCTGCCTGCCCCACCCGTCGGTGTCGCAGTCAGGCCCCCTTCTGCCTTTGCACTCTGCGGATGGTTCCCGTCCATCCTGAGGGGACCTTTGAGCGCCTCCGATACCCTTTCGGAGGCGACCGCCCCAGTCAAACTCCCCGCCAGGCGGTGTCCCGCGGCCGGTTCCACGGCCGGCGGTTAGAGGCCCAGCGCTGCAGGGGTGGTATCCCAACGGCGGCTCCGGAAGCGCTGGCGCGCCCCCATCTTAGCCTCCCACCTATCCTGTACATGCAGCGCCGGACCCCAGCGCCAAGCTGGAGTAAAGCTCCATGGGGTCTTTCCGTCCTGGCGCAGGTAGCCAGCAT
>ERZ779626.669-NODE-669-length-19208-cov-7.340939_pt1 | contig 19208 bp, 13 predicted proteins | sample MGYA00514209_ERZ779626 | MGnify/ENA primary metagenome ERZ779626 (study PRJEB29562, sample SAMEA4376713) | mouse gut metagenome | isolation source: Cecum | study: EMG produced TPA metagenomics assembly of the A DSS colitis mouse model was used to assess the...
GACGGTGGCGGTCAATAAGATCATTAATATGAATACGGAAAGACAGTATTTTGAAAGGCTGGTGAAAGGAACTTCTTTTTTTGAAAAATACCAGAATGTCTGCGTGATAAATCTGAAGAAGGAAGACTTCGACCATGGATTGACGAGGAGACAGGGAGTGGAACAATCCGATGCGCAGGTATTCGTTATGATGACGATGGACGCTATGCCTGTGGATGGAGATCTGGTAGAAAAGCTGACGGCTCCTTTGGAAAAGGGGGATGTGGCGGTTTCTTACGGCAGACAGATGGCGGGAAAGAACAGCGGGGAAATCGAACGTTATACGAGAAAATTTAATTATCCCGGAAAGGGGTGTGAAAAATCGGCAAAGGATGTGGAAAAACTGGGAATAAAAGCTTTTTTCTGCTCCAATGTATGCGCCGCATACCGACGGGATATTTATGACAGGCTGGGAGGGTTTGTCAGCCGCACGATTTTTAATGAGGATATGATTTATGCTGCCGGAGCCATAAAGGCGGGATATAAGATCGTTTATGCGGCGGATGCCAAAGTGGTGCATTGCCATAATTATACTTATCGGCAGCAGTTTCGCCGTAATTTTGACTTAGGAGTTTCCCAAGCGGATCATCCGGAAGTCTTCGCGGCGGTTTCCTCCGAGGGGGAGGGGGCGGCCCTGATCAGAAAGACGACGGTACACCTGTGGAAAAGCGGGAAAAAAAGGCTGATTCCGGGATTATACATAAGCAGCTGCTTTAAATACGCGGGGTATTTGCTTGGAAAACATTACAAAGGGCTGCCAAAATGTCTGGTGCTGAAATGTACGATGAGTGAAGAATATTGGAAGCAGAAGTAGAAAGGAAAAAAGTGACGCGGGAACTGAAAAAAGGAAATCACAAAAAACGCATATTTCTATCACAAAAAGGACACATTTCGAAAATATACTATATTTAAATTCAGGAAAGGAAAGAGGTAGTTGTTATGTATGGAAACCATTATCCGAATGATGATACTTTTGGGCAGAAGTATGATAATAAAAATATAGTGGACGGCACGGCAAGAGAAGCGGCAGCGGGCAATTTCAGCGGGCAGGGTTCCCCGGAATATTCCTCTTATTCTTCGGGCGGCCAGGACGCTTCCGCAAACCAGGGAAGCGGAGGAAACGAAAACTATGGCAGTTATAAAATCGGGCAGAATACTTATGGAAGCGGCAGCAGTACTTATGAAAACGAAAGGAACATGTATGGAAACTCCGGGAATTCATATAACAATGGTTATTTGATGAAGCGGAAGCCGCCGGAGAACGAGAAAAAAGCAAAGGGAGCGAAAGGGAGCTATTTGCGGAAGGCTTTGGCAGCGGTAAGTTTTGGGGTGTTGTTCGGAGTTTTTGCGGCTTTTGGATTTTATGCCGTAGGAACTGCGATGGGAATGAACGGGGACGGCAGCCGGAAAGAGGATGTTGTGTCGGATGCATCAGGGGAAGCAATACCGGAAGAAAAGGGAACGGAAAACGCGACGGCGGATATCGGTGAGCTTACAGTGAAAACGGCCGATGCGGAAGGCAAAGCGATCGTGATGGATGTCAGCGATGTAGCTGCGGAAGTTATGCCGGCTATCGTTTCGATCAACAATACTTATACCCAGACAATGTCCTACTTCGGACAGACGCTTCAAAGCGAATCCACGGCGGCGGGCTCCGGGATCATTGTCGGGGAAAACGATGAAGAGCTGCTTATCGTTTCCAACTATCATGTGATAGAAAATGCGGATAAATTGATTGTACAGTTTGTGGACGGGACAGAGGCGGAAGCCCAGATGAAGGGTTCGGACCCTGACATGGATCTGGCGGTGGTAGCCGTATCCATGAAGGATGTGGGCGCGGTGACGCGGGAAGCGATCACGGTAGCCGCCCTGGGAGATTCGGACAGCCTGACAGTAGGCGAACCGGCGATCGCTATTGGCAATGCCCTGGGATATGGACAGTCGGTAACGCTGGGGGTGATCAGCGCTTTGGACAGAGTGATTGATTTGTCAACGCCATTGGGATATAGGCAGGAGAGCGAGGACGGCGCGACCTTCATTCAGACAGATGCCGCGATCAATCCGGGGAATTCCGGCGGTGCGCTTTTGAATATCAAAGGGGAAGTAATAGGCATTAATTCCAATAAGATCGGAGGCGATGCCGTGGAAGGCATGGGATATGCCATTCCCATATCGGCGGCAAAACCGATTATCGAAAATCTGATGCTGAAGGAAACAAGGGCTAAAGTATCTGAGGAAAATAAAGGCTATCTCGGAATATCCCCCCGCACCGTGGCGGAAGAGATGGCGGAAATTTATGGAATGCCGAAAGGCGTATATGTGGCCCAGGTATACGAAGGGACAGGGGCCGAGGCTGCTGGCATTAAGAAAGGAAACGTAATTACGGAATTTGATGGTAACAAAATAAGCAGTGCCGAGGATCTGCTACGGGTTATGGAATATTATAAGGTAGGAGAGACCGTAGAAGTGACGCTGATGCAGGGAAGTCCGGACGGATGGGAAAGCAAGGCAGTGACGGTGACGCTTGGGGAGAAATTTGAGTGACGGCATTTGAGACAGCCGGACATTGTATTTCAATAATAGAATAAATAGAAACTAAGGCTTGATAAACAAAGTGGGCGCGGAAGAACGTTGGTATAATGATGTTTTTCCGCGCTAATTATTGATTTTGGTACGAACTGTAAGGGAGGCTGTAAAACAGCATAAGTAAAGTTATGCTCATAATTATTTAGAAAATGTTCACTTGTGTATCAATATATCATGCTTTATAATGGATATCAGGACAGAAAATCGATGGATATTAAGAAAAAAGACATGGGATGAGGAAAGGCAAGGGCTGTTAGAATGAACCATTTTGACAATAAAGACGACGAATTTGAAATCCGGGATGAAGAACTGGATATGAAGGATACGGAAATCAACGAGGACGATTACGAAGACGATGAGGAAGGCGGGGAAAAAGCGGAGTTGGAGAAAAAATCCCCGGAAGATAAGAAGAAAAATGCTGCGGACGGAAAAGAAAGCGAATATGAGGATGTCTGCTTTATCTGCCGCCGGCCGGAGAGCAAGGCGGGAAAGATGTTTAAGCTTCCCAATAATATATCGGTCTGCAACGATTGCATGCATAAGACAATGGATACGGTGAGCCAGTTCGATTATCAGGGAATGCTTGGCAATACTAACTGGAATGATGAAATAGAAAAATGGAGCAAAGGGAAAGGTTTTCCCAATATCAGTTTTGTAAATCTGGCGGATTTGCAGGGAGACGGAGGAATACCTAACAAACAGCGGTTGAAAAAGAAAAAGGCAAAAAAGAAAGAAGAGCCGGTTCTGAATATTAAAGACATTCCTGCGCCTCATAAAATAAAGGCACAGCTGGACGAATACGTGGTGGGCCAGGAGAAGGCGAAAAAGATCATTTCCGTGGCGGTCTACAATCATTATAAGCGGGTAGCAACGGGAACGATGGATGAGATTGAAATCGAAAAGTCCAATATATTGATGATTGGCCCTACGGGAAGCGGTAAGACCTATCTGGTAAGGACGTTGGCAAGGCTTCTGGATGTGCCTCTGGCCATTGCAGATGCTACTTCGCTGACGGAAGCCGGGTATATCGGCGACGATATCGAAAGCGTGTTATCCAAACTTCTTGCGGCGGCGGAAAACGATGTGGATCGGGCGGAAAGGGGCATTGTTTTTATCGATGAAATCGATAAGATTGCCAAAAAAAGGAATACCAATTCCCGGGATGTGAGCGGGGAATCCGTACAGCAGGGCATGTTGAAGCTGCTGGAAGGAGCGGAAATAGAAGTTCCGGTAGGGGCGAACAGTAAAAATGCCATGGTTCCGCTGACGACGATCAATACAAAGAATATTTTGTTTATCTGTGGGGGAGCATTTCCTGATCTGGAGGAGATTATCAAACAGCGTTTGAACAAAGGGACGTCCATCGGATACGGAGCCCAGTTGAAGGATAAATACGATAAAGAAAAGAATATTCTAAACAGGGTGGCGGTAGAGGATATCCGCAAATTCGGTATGATTCCTGAGTTTTTAGGGCGTATGCCGATTATCTGTACGCTGGAAGGTTTGACAAAAGAAATGCTGGTAAAGATTTTGAAAGAACCCAAAAATGCGATTTTAAAGCAATACCAGAAATTATTGGAGCTGGATGAGGTAAAGCTTTTGTTCGATGAGGGAGCCCTGGAAGCGATCGCAGAAAAAGCGATGGAGAAAGATACGGGAGCGAGGGCTCTGCGTGCTATTATCGAAGAGTTTATGCTGGATATTATGTATGAAATACCGAAGGACGATAATATCGGGCAGGTGACGATTACGAGAGAATATATCGAAAAAACAGGAGGCCCGGTGGTCGATATCCGCGGCAACCGCATGGAATTGCCGGATCATCTTCAATAGACCGACGCGCAGCAGCAAGGCAGTTTTGGGTGCGGTAAGCCGATGCGCAGCCTGGCAGTGTCCGGTATTCTTGGAAAGAGGGCGTTGATTCGATAAATAATGGATACTAAAAAGGGGCAGATCACTGAAGATATCATTCAGTGATGCCCCTTTTTCATGCCAATATTAATCATAGATAGATTCCGCGCTCCACTCGAGAAATGTGCCGGTGGTTGCATCGATTTCAAACTCATATTCGGTAGTATTGTAGATGATTTTGCCTTCGTATATCAGTCTGCCGTCATCATAGTCCTGGTTGATCCTGATGTTGGATTCGCCGGCTCCCGGAACTTTGGCCAAAGCAGAAGATTTGGCAGTTTCCAGGCTGACGGAAGCGGCGGAAGACTGTGCATTATCCGCAGAGGGCAGGTAGACGCTTTCGATATCGTGGTCATAGCCGAGGATCTCACCGGTGGAAGCGTCGATTTCGTAGTCATATTCTTTGCTGCCGGAGTAAAATTCGGTATCATATTCCCATCTGCCGTCATCGTTTTCCAGTTTTACCTGGGAATAGGCAACATTTTCTAATGCTACTCCCGCATGTTCCAAAGCGATCTGTAATGCTTTTTCTTCTCCGATAAGGGATGCTTGCGAACTATTACCTGCCGGCTGAACTTGCGGTTCCTGAACTGTAGGAGCTGCGGAAGCTGCAGAAGCTGCGGAAGCTGCGGAGGCACTATTATCTGTCAGCTGAACTTGTGGTTCCTGGGCTGCCTGAGCCGCCGGGGCGTTAGCGTCTGCGGGCTGATCTTGCGCGGCTGCGTCCGTAGATGGCTGTGAGATCTGGATCGTGCCGTCGGGAAGAATGGTGACGGGTACCTGGGTGCCATCGGGAAGCGTTCCCATTGTCTGTATGGGAGGCGTTGCCTGTACCTGTGTGCTATCCTGGGCAGAGGCCGCTTCCTGTGCCGCTTCCGGTTGGGCAGATTTGGCTTCTGCTGCGGAACCGCAGGCCGTAAATGTAAAGGCCAGACCTAATATTGCCGTAAGTATATAAGTTCTTTTCATTTTCTTATTTTTCATTGTAAACTCTCCTCCTGATCATTGAAAAACCCTTTTTGTTTGTTTCGATAAACTTATCATATAGTGCCAAGATTAAGGGAAGATGAAAAAGTAAAAGAAAATTTACTTCCCTGTCCCTGGGTGCTTTCTGCGGATATGGTTCCGCCATGGGCTTTGGCGATCCATTGTACCATAGGGAGGCCAAGGCCGGAGCTGCCGCTTGCATCGGAGGTTCTTGCGGGATCTGCCTGATAAAACCGCTTCCAGATGAGGGGAAGCTGTTCGGCTGAGATGCCGATCCCATCGTCAGCTACCGATCCGGTGATAGTATTCCCTTCGGAAGCCAGCGTAAGATGCACATGGCCGTTTTCCTTGCCATAACGGATACTGTTGGAAATAAGATTGATAAAAAAACGCATCATCATCGTCTCGTCGGCCCGCATGAGGACATGGGGGGAAATATCGGTCTGAATGGTAATGTTTTTTTGATCCGCGATGATCTGCTGTTCCTGGGCAATGATTTCGAGGAGTTCGCTCAGGTTAATCGTTTCCAAATGAAGGTTTTGGTTTCCGCTGTCCGCTCGGGACAAGGTAAGGAGCTGGGAAATCAGGGCGGTCATTTTGCGTGCCTGATTCATAATCGTATGCAGACAGCTTTTTAATTCTTCAGGAGATTCCTGACCGGAAAGCGCATATTCGCACTGGGCGAGGATGACGGATGTGGGAGTGCGCAGTTCATGGGAGACATCGGAAGTAAACTGTTTTTCGCTTTCAAAGGAAGCTTCCAGTTTATCCATCATATGGTCAAAGGTGTGAGCCAGCCGGTGCGCTTCATCCTGGCCGCCTTCCAGATGAATGCGCCTGGAGAGATTTTTGCCAAGGCTGATTTCTTCGGCCGCTTCGGTAACGGACCGGAGAGGAGCCAGAGCCTTTCGTATGAGAAAATAGCCGCTCACGGCGATACATAATACGAAAAATGGAAAGAAAATTAGTGCCAGTCGAATCATGGTTATAAGGGCTCTGTCGGTTCGAAGCTGTGAGGTGATGCCCCTTACCCAGAGTGTTCCATAGCCCTCCACAGGCATTTTGTAGTCATAGATATACCATTGGGTGTAGAAATCATAATCCTGCTGCAATTCGTCCATGACCAGAGTAGGCGTTCCCGAGTAGTAAGCCGGGAGCTGGCCATACAGATAGTTGCCGTAACGGTCGTATACCGACAGGTATATGCCGTTTTCCGTGCCGAGCCTCAGGAAATCGTCGTCGAATTCCAACATTCCGTCCTCAAAATCGATTTCCCGAAAGCTTCGGACTACCGTATTTTTCAATCTTGTATTCGCACCGGACAGGATCCGTGTATTGCTGACAGAAAACAGGATCCAGAGCATGACTATGACGAGAAGGGCCATAAGCACTGTATACCAGAGTGTAATTTTTGCTTTTATGGACAGGTGTTTCATGGGTTTATCTCCTTGAGTACATATCCGGTTCCTCTGACGGTATGAATGAGTTTGGGGGTGTAGGAATCATCAATTTTTTTGCGCAGATAGCGGATATATACATCGATCACGTTGGAACCTCCTTCATAATCATAGTTCCAGATATGTTGTTCGATTTTTTCCCTTGTGAGAACGATGCCCTGATTCCTTACCATGTATTCCAGAATAGAGAATTCTTTGGAAGAAAGGGCGATGGCAGTGCTGTCTCTGAAAACCGTGCGGGCGTTCAAATCCACTGTCAGGTTGGCTGCCCGGAGAACATTCTCCGCGTTGCCGGTATTTCGGCGCAGCAGAACGCGGATGCGGGCCAGAAGTTCGTCAAAAGAGAAGGGTTTTACGAGATAGTCGTCCGCACCTGCATCCAGTCCCTGCACTCTGTCGGAGACAGCGTCTTTTGCAGTCAGGAAAAGGACGGGAGTTGAACGGCCGGAAGCCCGGAATTTTTTTAAAACGCTGATACCGTCCAGCTTTGGCATCATAATATCCAGAATCACAGCATCGTATTCCGCTCCCGCCAGATAGTCCAAAGCTTCTTCTCCGTCAAAGCAGGAGTCCACGCTGTATCCGTTTTTGGTCAATGTTTTGGTAATCACATTGTTTAATGATTTTTCGTCTTCTGCAATTAATATACGCATATCATACAAACCTCCCTTTTATAAGTATACACGGATTAGATGAAAAAAACATTAAAATTGCTGTAAAGATCAGAGAAATCAATTTTCATAAACGCCGTGGCGGAGGGAAGCTAAAGGAAGCAAAAGCAGCCGGGAAAGGGGCGGACGGAGGGCCGGTTTTCAGCTGGAGCTTCCAATCAGATTTCACTAATGAAATGGGTAACATGATAAAACCGAACGAGTCGGAAGCAACGGCATCCATGCCTTATGCTTCCTGAAACCGCCGTCCTGGCGATTTCACTCTGATTATCGACCATTTCATAAGTGAAATTACTGATTGTATGCAACAGCAGAAAACCGGCCCTCCGTCCGCCCCTTTCCAGGCTGCTTTTGCTTCCTTTAGCTTCCCTCCGTCACGGCGTTTATGAAAATTGATCTTTCCATGCAAAGACAAACTGCTTCGTTTTTCTTAACGTTATGGAAGAAGGGGTCATACAATAGAAGAAAAGTGTAAAGAGTGGAAATATGGCGTGCAGAGAGCAGATATTGTCCGAAGATTTTGGAGAAGCATTGATTGACTTTATGCTGGTTGGGGATGAACTGGACGGCATGGATTACTGCGTGGAAATGATCGATGAGGAGTTTGCGGTACTGTATTTCAGGCGTTCCGTCCAGATGCCGGTCAGCGTGAGCAAATATACTTATAATTCGATTCCGAAGTTATATGGTCTGATGCAGGAGGCCGCGGGCCCGGCGGGCGAATACGATCCGGTGAATCTGATAAGATCGGGAATTGCCGAAGTGCAAAGGCCCCCTCTTTCTTTGACTGGAAAAGGCGTGGTTATAGGATTTATATGCACTGGAATTCGTTATAATTTAGATGTTTTTAAGAGGGAAGACGGCACATCGAGAATATTATCTATCTGGGATCAGACGATACAGGAAGGGACTCCGCCGGATGGATTTTCTTTTGGAACGGAGTATACCAATGAACAGATCAACGAGGCGATCAGAAGGGATGATCCGTTGTCGGTGGTTCCGTCTACGGATACGGACGGCCATGGAACGGCCATGGCCAGCGTGGCGGCGGGGAGCAATACGGGGTTTGGTGTGAATTTTTTAGGCGCTGCGCCGGATGCGGATATCGTGGTGGTGAAATGCAAGGAAGCGAAGCAATATTTGAGGGATTACTATTTGATACCGGACGGCGTGCCGGCTTATTGCGATGCGAATATCGGAATGGCATTGAAATACCTGGATCGCTTTACGGAAGTGAGCGAAAGGCCGGTGGTCATATGTATCGGCATGGGGACAAACTGGGGAGACCATGCCGGCAATTCCGTGCTGGCAAGATATTTGGACAGGATCGCCAGAAAGCGGAACCGTGTAGTCGTGGCGGGCGGCGGAAACGAGGGCAATGCGGGACACCATTTCCAAAGGCTTTTTCCAATGGAAGGCGCTGCGGTGATGCAGACGGCGGAAATACGCGTGGGGAATTAAGAGCCGGGTTTTGTCATGGAACTATGGGGGACCGTTCCGAATACGATGAGCGTGTCGATTCGTTCTCCGGGAGGGGAAGTCATACCATACATTGACTTCAGGAGCAGGGAAACGAGGAATTTCAGTTTTATTTATGAAAAAACGAGGATTGCCGTAGATCATATTTTAGTAGAACAGGGCGGCGGCGATGAACTGGTGGTATTTAGGGTCGTACAGCCGACTGCAGGGGTATGGACTTTTCAAATAGAAATGCGGGGAAGTATTGGCTATGGCTATATCAATATGTGGCTGCCGATTACCCAGTTTTTAAAAACCGACGTCTATTTCCTGAGTTCTACGCCGTATGTGACATTGACGGAGCCATCTCTGGCAGATAATGTGATCACGGTATCCGCCTATGATGCGGGCAATAATAGTTTTTATATCGATTCCGGCAGGGGATTTGCCAGAGGCGGGGGGCTGAAACCGGATATTGCCGCACCGGGGGTCAATGTTTCGACGGCGCTGGGAGCGCGTACCGGTTCCTGTATGGCCGCCGCTATTACGGCGGGAGGAGCGGCACAGTTTATGCAGTGGGCGGTGATCGAAGAAAATGATGTGCTGGCTCAGAGCATGGAAGTGAAGGCATACTTTGTGCGGGGAGCGGCGCGCAGCGAGGATATTGTATATCCGAACCGCTCCTGGGGGTTCGGGAGGCTGGATCTTGCGGGTACTTTCCGGGTGCTGGCGGAGGGATGAAAAAAATATCGGTGAGAAGCGGCTCCATGGCTGGCAGCAGACATTTTTGCTTATAGATTATTGAATACGATCGTTTCCTTCTCCAGCCCTTCCACGACTTCCTGGTTGACGCCCATGCGTTGTGCGATATCCTCCATATCGCCCGCAAGGTTTCTGGTATTGTCAGCGACGCCGGTAATGCCGATAGCGCTTTCATCGATAGCTTTTGTGATGGCGCAGATGGAGTCCGCGATTCCGGACATGGAATTTTCCAAGCGTTTGGTTTGCTCGTGGAATTCATCCATAGTCTGGCGTATGTAAGCGGCGTCTTCCTTGTACTGGCTGCCGGACTGTACGAATGACTGGAATTCCGTGAGGACGGATCGGTTCATATAGTCGATCAGGTATTGGGCATTTTCAGAGAGATTGGATACGGCGGCAATGACCACATCGTTAATCTCCTGGATGCGGTTGGCGGTCTCCTGGCTGGAATGCGCAAGATCGCGAACTTCGCTGGCGACTACGGCGAAGCCCCTGCCCGCTTCCCCGGCGTTAGCGGCTTCTACGGAAGCGTTAAGAGCGATCAGCCTGGTTTGCTGGGAGATGGCGAGAATCTCTTCGGTGAGCGTTTTGATCTGGTTGACGCTTTTGCTTTTTTCGATAGCGTCGTTAAGGGAGCGGAGGATTTCCGCAGCCTTGGCGCTGGTGACTTCCGCGTTGGTTTGGGCGGACTGCTGCATGGCGTCTGCGCGGGCGTTCATGTGGACGGTGTACTCCGTGATAGCGCCGCATTCTTCTGTAATATTCTTGACATCCAGACGGACGCTTCCCGTATTATCGTTGATCAGGGCCGCATTGGCCGCCACTTCCTGAATGGATGCCGACAGCTGTTCGGCGAGGGAGGAGAGGCCGGCAGCGCTTCCTTTGGATGCTTGCGTTCTTTTTAATACTTCCTTTGTCATATGGTGGATGCGCCCGGAACTTTCCTGGATGGTGTTCAGGATATTCTTGATGGGAGTCACAACATAATTCGTAATCAGCTTCAAATCCGTAAATACCAGCAAAGTACAGATGATAACCGCCGTAATGCCGGCAGCCAGGGATATGAGATATACGGTGGAGAGCCGGTTTCTGGCTTCGGAAGTCTGGTCGCTGATAGAAGAGGTCAGGGAATCGATATCGTTTTCCATGGCGTCGGCATATAAGGCCACGTCGCCGTTAGCGAGGGCATAGGCGTCCTGCGTCTTGTGGCTGGCGCTGGCGCAGACCAGATGGACAAGCGCGTGCTTGAAAGAGGCATAGTCTGCCAGGAGGGCATCGTATTTTGCCTGATCTTCGGAAACCACATGGGTTTGGTATTCCGCCAGCATATCGTCCAGAAGTGCTTCCTTTTCCTTGATCTGCTGGACGAGGGAGATCATAGTTTCGTAATCTGTGGCGACGATGTGGCTTAAGGCCATTTTATGTATGTCCATGGAGGACTGGCAGATTTCCGCCAGCCGGCTTTTGCCGTCCATATAATTATCGGCGATATTGGAGGCATTTGCGTTCACGTTATGTATATTGATGATGGAAAGAATGTTTGACAAAAGGGCTACAATGCCGAGAAGGGCAATCGGTATAATCAGACGATGTTTTAAACTGATATTTTTCATCATAACGAGTACTCCTTTGATGTCTGGTATTGATATTGGGGGGCATTATGGCGCGATAATCCCATCTACCATAATGTCAAGCTGTTCCTGGAGATTTTTTCCTTTCATATTTCCGGCCAGGATATCGGCGGTAAACGTGGTGACAGGTTCCCAGAAATTGCCGCCGATGCGTTGGAGGCAGGAAAATTCAGACTGTTCCAACAATGCGGCGATGGCGGGGGAACTTTGTACTTCTGCAGAAGCGGCGGCTTGGATATTGGAAGGCCCTTGGCCGCGGAGCTGGAAACGGAGTGCCTGGTTTTCTTCGCTTGCGATCCACTCCGCAAGTTTTGCGGCCCACTGCGGATGGCTGGAATAGGCGTTTACTCCGATCAATTTATAGCCGGAAAAAGAAGCCATCTGGACTTGCTGTCCGGCACATGTGTAAGAGGGAAGTTTTGCCGCTCCGAAACCGCTGCCCCATGCTTCTTCCACGGCGACAGCATTCCATACGCCGTTGACTCCTGCGATGATCGTGCCGTTTTTCACGCCTTCCAGAAAACCGGCGTCGTCCGTGCTGATAAAGCCGGGATGTTCCGCCATAGCCAGCATGGCCCGCGCCACGTCAGTTCCCTTAATATCCCCTTCGGTACTGTTCCAGGTACAGTAGTTGGTGATCCCGTCGTCGTTCAGGCCGACAGTGAGCCCGGTATTGCCGAAGAGGGAGTATACATACCATCCGGAGGACCATTCCATCGAAACTTTTTTCTCTTGTTCCGCTGCGATATCAAGCATCCGGTCCAGGGATGTAATATCTTTTTCGGAAAAATATTGTTTATTATAATAAAGAAAATACCCGTTGTCTGCGGTGAGAGGCAGGGCGTACAGGGTATCGTCCACGGATGCTGCAAGGACAGCTTCCGGCAGATTCGATGCGCGGATCGTTTCCGCGTTATCTATCGGCTCCAGAGCGCCGGCGGCCACAAGCGTATACAGCTGATCATCGGCGAAGGCGAATACATCCGCGCCGTTTTCCAGATCCGCCATCAGGGCGTCGGTGCAATGGCTTTCGCTCTGCGGCATGTAAGTTATGGCAAAGTTCGCCTGGTTTTGGTATTCTTCCTGGAATCCGTCGATAATCTGGCGGAGCAGTTCTTCATCTTCCTCCGCGCCCCAGACAGTCAGATTGACCGTATCAGAATCAGGGTTACGCTCCGCTTCCTGCTCGTTGTCTGTGGTTGAAAATACAGGATCAGAGTCTTTGCTTTGGCATCCGGACAATAATACGGCCAATAAAAGGGCCGGAAACAATATGCTGATTTTTCTTTTCATGACGTTCTCCATTGATCGTAATATTTCTGGAATTATCATAGCATTTTAGGAAAAAATTTGCAATATGGATGAGAGGGGGGAAGGCAGAACGAAGGTAGAAATTCATATGGCTGTTTGAGGGGGAGGAGCCGGGAGGGCGGAATCGGCAGCAGGAGGAGAAGGGTAGCAGGAGGAAGGAGACGGTCAGGGGCGAACGGTTCGGGATAGTTTCGCGTGCCGGCTTCGGGAAATGAATTTTCTAAATATTCCGGCGAAGTGGTGGCGGCCGGACGCAACCGCCCGCGATTCGCCATCCGGGCTCATTGCGGGCTTTTGGTGACATCCGTGTCACCAAATTGCTGTTTTTTGGACGGAATATTAAGAAAATTTCATTTTCCTCCGCAAAGCAGCGCGAAACTATCCCGAACCGTTCGCCCCTGACCGTCTCCTTCCTCCTGCCACCCTTCTCCTCCTGCTGCCGATTCCGCCCTCCCGGTTCCTCCCCCTCCTTCTTCCCCGCCATGATTTCAGAGAAGTTGTAGTCTGCAAATAGAAAGTCAAGCGGAAATTAGAGAACTCTTGAAAATTTTATACAGGTTGAAAAATAAGTATGAAAATATCAAAATGCCAGTGTGTGATTTTGAAAAATTCAAAATCAGGGATTGACAGAACAGAAGAAGTGGGTTTTCACCGTATATCTTGCTGCGGCTTGCTCGTTTCTTTTTTTACTGCCAGAATATCATACAGATATTTCCGGCCATTTTCAGCATGGTTAATCAAAAGACGGGCATGAAAGATATTGTATCTGACAAGCACATTTTCGTCATAGACCGGGAGGGCAAAACGGACATCATGGCGACTGGTTTATAGTATCTCCCGGTGTGTTCCATACAGGCTTTCGTTTCCCTGTCAAGCCCCCGTATCAGATCGATCAGGTCATTGATAGCGGACTGTGTGTGAGTGATGTCGCGGGGAGGCATGATGACAACATCACCGGCTCTGCGGATGGTGACAGTGCTCTTGCCCTTGGAAACATCAATACCAACAGCGTTCATAGCAGATACTCCTTTAAGATGTATTAGCAATGGTCAATACCAGATTTACTCGTTGCCCGTTCAATCCACTGGGTATCACACGAATGCCTTAAGGTTCAACCTGCGTAAAACGTGCTGCGAATGAGGGCTGGTTGGCTGACTTTTCTACGGACGTAAAGTTCCAGGAGGATTTTTATGTCTGCAACGAAGGGGAGATATGACAAGTTTTTTTAAGTCATATCGTATTAGATCCCCTAACAGGAAAATATATTACGGCGAAAGCGGTTGAATGGCTGGCCGGTGATGGATTATAATAAGAAAAAAGCTGTATACATAAATCAAAGAAAATAACAAAGATAAAGGGGACAGGGGATTATGGCAGAACGTTCTCAGGGGTTGGAAAGCACCGCGCTATGGCGGGCATATCGGGAAAAAATGTCTTCGGATGAAGAAAGAATGGCATGGGTGAAAAAAGTGTATGAGGAGGCCGTGGCGTATTTAGGCGATGTGCGGCAGGACTTTAAAAACTATACGCTACATGACGGAATCCATGTAAGAAATGTTCTGGATGCTATGGGCGGTCTGCTCGGGGACTGGATCGGAAAGCTGTCGGCAGGGGAAATAGAACTGCTCATTCTGGCCGCTTGTCTGCATGACCTTGGGATGGTGTATACGGATGAGGAGCGGGAGTCTGCTTTTTCCAGGGAAAGAGCCTGTCAGGAATTTCTGCGGGAATATGCCCCGGAACTATTAGGATGCGCGTCGGAAGAATGGCCGGAGGATAAGAGGCAGTGGTATCTCCGCACGCTGCATCCCTTTCGCATATCGGAGGTTTTGCAAAATGAAGGATGGATGGAATTAATGGACAGCTGGCCGGTACGGGCGGTTCCGAAAAGGTGCGTGCTGGCAGTCTGTCAGGCTCATGGAGAGGGGCCGAAGGAGCTTCGTATAAACAGGGAGCTGGAATATCTGGCGGCCAGCGATGCTGATCCGTTATTCTGCGCGTTGCTGCTACGTCTGGCCGATTTGCTGGATTTCGACGATACCCGTGCGCCGAGAGTGCTTTACAGTTATGCCGCATATAATGAAAAGAGCCGTGAGGAATGGAAAAAACATCAGTCTTCGGCAGGTTTTTCTTATCAGCCGGTTCCTGCCGGAGAAGAGTTGCCTTATAAGGCTCGCTGCAAAAACCCGGAGATAGAACATGCGGTCAGGCATTTTCTGGATTGGGTGGATGAGGAACTCTATCAGTGTGCCGGGTTGCAGAGGTATTGCAGGGCGGGATGGCGGCAGGAATTTCCATTTCCGCGGGCAGTATGCCGCGGGGAGATTGAGTCGGACGGGTATCTGGGCGGCGATTTTAGCCTTACGATGGATCAGGAACAGATATTGCATCTCCTGATGGGAGAAAACCTGTATGATGACCGGGATGTTTTCGTGAGGGAACTGCTGCAGAATGCGATTGATGCCACGCTGCTGCGGGGGGAGATGGATGCTTCCTTTGTGCCGGAGGAGTCGCATATCGATTGCTGGGAGTGGAGCGATAAGGAGGGAAAGCTTTGGTTTCGTATCGATGATTATGGAACCGGGATGACTCTTGGAATGTTGCAGCGTTATTTTTTAAAGGTGGGCAATTCCTACTACACTTCGCAGGAGTTAAAAAGGGATTTGCGGGATCACGGGCGGATGGAGGAGTTTTACGGAATCAGCTGCTTTGGGATCGGTTTTTTATCCTGTTTTTTGTGCGGGGATTTTGTGGAAGTTTCCACGTTGTATTTCGACCCGGAAAAAAACCGCCGCGAGGAAATGCCGGCAGGGCATGCGCGGGGGACGGACTATGGCATACGGCTGCAGGTGACGGGGTTAAAAGGATATTATACGATCAGGAGCCAGGCAGAAAATCATGGGACAGGAGGAAACCTTCCAAGGCCGGATTTTTTTGGAGAAGAAGGACAAGACTGTTCGGAGTGGCGCGGATACAGGGGAAAACCGGGTACATCTATCGCGATCCGGCTGGATCCGGGAAAACTAGGGACTTTGAACCTGCGCGAAACGGTGCGTAAATATCTTTGCGGAGCCAAGATGCCCGTATATTATAATAAGAAAAGGGTGGGCAGGACTTACGGGGAAGCGATGAAAATCGCCCATGACCTTGCGGGAGAGAGGGTTTATGAGCTGGATCAGAGAATGAAGAAGAAATTTGATGATTGTTTTCCTGCTGTCAGGGGGAATTATCCCAAGCTGGTGCAGACGGTAATACCGCTGGATACGGAAGACCCACAAATCCTGCCTGGTTTTTCGGGCGTGCTGGCGAAGCATGAGGTGTGTTTTGAAAGGAAATTATATTGGGAAGAGGGAGGGAAGAATTATACAGTAGGGGGTGAGTTTTACTGTCCGGGGGAAAAATCGAGGTGCATATTCCAATGCTGGCTAAGGAAAGAAGAAATTAGCAAGGCAGAGAATATGGATAGCTTTGTAAAAGTTGGACGAGGCGATATAAAAATAGGAAGCTTTTTCTTTGAATTAGGTGAGTTGGAATATGAGAATTGGGAGGGGATTTGGGATACTATTTTTGGTAATCCTTATATTGTCGGGGGTGTTATCTATCAGGGTATTGTAATGGACAGAACACTATATGATCATCTTGATATCGGGAATTGTAAATTGTTTTTACTCGAAGGAAAGTGGAAACCGACAGTGAAGGCCAGCCGTTCTAAGATAGTAAAGCTGCCGTTGGATCTTCTTGTAGCATTTAAGGGGATTTGGGATAAATATGTGATGCCGGATAACGCAGGATTCTTATTTGAATTGGCAGATTGGAATCTTATAACTTTATCCGGGTGGCGGGAGGTGCAAAATTCCGCGGTAGGGCAATGGATGATGCAGAACCAGAAAGACTGCGCAAAAGAAATTATAAGAGAATACCAGGAATATGCAGGAAGGAAAGAAGACAAATATAAGATGGCATTATTGGTGTATATGAGTGGTATGCATCAAATGATGTACAAATATGCAATGGTATATTTACAAGATCATTATGATATGACAATAAATTATGAAAAGGGACAGATCATTATGTTTCATAAAAAGAAAGAGGAAGAAGACAAGGGAAAGTATGATATTTTTCCTCCTATGATGTTTTGCAGGGCAGCCAGTGACCAAAGCAGGAAATATATGTGCCATGCTTTCCGGTTCTTCCGAAGGGGAATTACAGAGGATCATCCCATGACAGCCTGGCTGCTGGAAAATTCGGCCTTGCTGAATCGGTATTTCCAGCGGCAGTTCCGGCAAATGGTGGAATGTCTTTGTTTGAAAGATGCGGATGATATTATCCAGGAGTACCATATGATTCGCGAACAGTTATGCGCCCTGTCAAACTGTCATGGCCTGGATGTGAAATCTATGCCGGTGATCGGTTGGGAGGATTTCTGGGAGGAAGAAGGGGAAGAATGGGATGTGTAAAGAAAAACAGGGAGGTGGAAGCATGATTTACCTATGTATGGCAGCGGCTGTTTTCGTTGGCGATCTCTTCATAAAAAACCACATGGAACGTTCCCTGGCGGACGGAAAAGAAAGAAAACGGTGCAAAGGTCTGCTCCGCTTCCGCCTTCACCATAACGAGGGGGCAGTTTTAAACGCGGGGCAGAAAAGAAGGCCCATGGTGGCGGCGCTGTCGGTATTTTTGACGGTCATAGTGGCAGCGGCCTTTATCCTGTCTTTGGGACAGGGGAACAGGATGTTGAAAACGGGTCTTTCCCTGTTGCTGGGAGGGGGATTCAGCAATACGTATGACAGGCTCAGAAGAAAATATGTGGTAGATTATTTCAGCTTTGGATTCGGTGGGAAACGGTTCTCGCGGATCGTGTTTAACCTGTCGGATTTCGGGATTATCATAGGGGCGATGATGGCGGCGCTGGCAGGAACCAGGCCATAAATATTATTGCTTTTTCTTCCGAAGATCGGTGAGCGCAAAGCTCATGTCGAGAAGGGTAAAAATACGATCCTTCTCTACGGTTCCGTCCAGAAGGATCGAGATCCAATGCCCTTTGTGCATATGGTAGGCGGGAAGAAAACCGTTTTGTGTGCGTAGCGCGCCGTTCATATCGGGATCGCATTTGACGTTCAGGATATCAACGACATCAACATCAACTGCTGCATCGACAGTATGATTGGCGCTGCTGCTGGTGTCGTTATTTTCCGTAAGGCCGAGTCTGCTTTTCGGCACGTCCATGATAATGCCGTACCATTTGTTATTGCCGGAATGGCGAAGGACGGCGCAGTTCGGCGAATCTTTCCACAGATATTCCGGCTCTGTGCCATATTCGGCAAAAGCATAGTCTAATATTTCCTGGCGCATGGATGCATGGTTGTTCATTGTCTTCTCCATTTTTAATTTTCAATCTTTTCTCATTTTTATATAGTTTTTATATAGCAGAGTCCGACGTCCATATGGCAAAGGAGCTTATGAACGGATAAGTGTTCCTACGCTGCCTTTCAGGGCTTCTTTGACGCAGTCCAGGGAAGTGATCAATACGCTGCCTTGCGGGCAGACATTCAAATAAGCGATGGCGGCATCTATTTTAGGGAGCATGTTGCCTTCGCCGAATTGCTTTTCTTCCCGGTAAGCCATGGCTTCAGAGACCGTCAGAGAACGAAGTTCTTCCTGCCGGTCGGAACCAAAATTTTTGTATACGCAAGGAACGCTGGTGAGGATGATCAGCTGATCCGCTTTCAAGTCTCCGGCCAGCTTTCCGGCAATAGAATCTTTTTCGATGACGGCGGAAGCGCCTTGTAATGCATGTTTTTGTTCGATCACGGGAATACCGCCGCCGCCGCATGCGATGACGACCTGTCCGGCGTCGGCGAGGAGGCGGATCGCTTCGATTTCCACGATATCTATGGGCTTCGGAGCGGCGACCGCGCGACGGAAGCCTTTGCCCGGCTCTTCTATGACGTAATTTCCTTTTTTGATTTCTGTTTCCGCATCATCCCTGGACATATAGCGCCCGATAATCTTGGTAGGCTCGTAAAACGCTTCATCGTAGGGGTCTACCGTTACTTGGGTCAGGACGGTGCTGACCGTCCGTGAAATCCCGCGGCTTAAAAGTTCTGACCGCAGGGAATTCTGAATATCATAGCCCACATATCCCTGGCTCATGGCAGAACAGACGCACATGGGGGCCGGGGTATAGTCGATATAGACACGGCGCAGTTCGGTCATGGCCTTATGGATCATGCTTACCTGAGGGCCGTTGCTATGGGTGATGGTAAGCTGGTAACCGGCCTCCACCAGATCGGCGAGGGCTCTGGCAGTGATTTGTACGGCATCCCTCTGCTCCAATGTAGTATAGCCTAAGGCTTGGTGGCCGAGGGAGACGACGACTCTTTTTTTCATAATTT
>ERZ779626.671-NODE-671-length-19196-cov-7.576929_pt1 | contig 19196 bp, 17 predicted proteins | sample MGYA00514209_ERZ779626 | MGnify/ENA primary metagenome ERZ779626 (study PRJEB29562, sample SAMEA4376713) | mouse gut metagenome | isolation source: Cecum | study: EMG produced TPA metagenomics assembly of the A DSS colitis mouse model was used to assess the...
ACATGAACAAGGCCCACCGGGACCGCATCGCCTTTATGCGGGTGGTGTCCGGCAAGTTCGAGGCGGACAAGGAGGTCTACCATGTCCAGGGAGGCAAAAAAATAAAGCTCTCCCGGCCCCAGCAGCTGATGGCAGCGGAGCGGGAGATCATCGAGGAGGCCTACGCCGGAGACATCATCGGCGTGTTCGACCCCGGCATCTTCTCCATCGGCGACACCCTGTGCACGGCGGCCCGCAAGTTCCAGTTCGACCCCATCCCCACCTTTGCCCCGGAGCACTTCCGCCGGGTGCGGCCCCTGGACACCATGAAGCGCAAGCAGTTCCTCAAGGGGATGGAGCAGATCGCCCAGGAGGGCGCGATTCAGATTTTCAAGACCCCCTATTCCGGCATGGAGGAAGTCATTGTGGGCGTGGTGGGCACATTGCAGTTCGACGTGCTGGAGTACCGCCTCAAAAACGAGTACGGTGTGGACCTGTACGCCGAGGGCCTGCCCTATGAGTACCTGCGCTGGCTCCGCCACGACGGGGACGAGCCCCTGCGGGCGGATGACCTGACCCTCCCCGGCGACGCTATGCTGGTGGAGGACTACCGGCAGAACCAGCTGCTGCTTTTCGCCTCCCTGTGGTCCATCAACTGGACGGCGGAGCGCAACAAATCCGTCTCCCTGTCCGAGTTCGGCGGGGCCAAGTTCTGAGTTTTCCCAACAGGCGCGGGGAGCCCTCCCCGCGCCTGTTTTTCTCCCCAGCCTCTGGATTTTTTCCCCGGTTTGCGGTATGATATGAGACATCTTCCCCAGTGAGAGGGGGCAGCTTGATGAAACTGAATCTGTCCGAAGCCCTGCGCTATCTGGGCGTAAGGGGGGAGCCGGACCCCGCCCTGCTGGCCCAGCTGTCCGCCGCGGCGGACAAGCTCACCCGCCGGACGGCCCCCCGGTGGGTCTGGCGGGCCTTCCCTCTGGCCTTTGGTCCGGAGGGTCCCGCCTTGGAGGGGACGGGCCTCGCCTTTCCCGGAGACATGGCCGGGCGGATGCTGTCGGACTGCGCCCAGGCCGTCCTGCTGGCCTGCACTCTGGGCGCGGAGTTCGAGGCCATGCTTCGGGCGGAGCAGGCCCGGACCATGGCCGGGGCCGCCCTGCTGGACGCCTGCGCCTCCGTCTGGGTGGAGGCGGGGTGCGGCGAGGCGGAGGCGGAGATTTCCTCCCGGTTTCCGGGGATGTACCTCACCGACCGCTTCAGCCCCGGCTACGGGGACCTGCCGCTGTCCCTGCAAAAGGACGTGTGCGCCCTGCTGGACGCCCCCCGGCGGCTGGGGGTCCAGGTGACGGACAGCTTTCTGCTGAACCCATCCAAAACCGTCACCGCCGTCGTCGGCCTGTCGGAAAGGCCCCAGCCCGCCCGCGTCCGCGGGTGCGGGTTCTGCAATCTGAGAGAGAACTGCCAATACCGCAAGGAGGGAAAAACCTGTGGAGCTTGATTTTTTACACCGTGGACTGGTCTTTCTGGACGGGGCCATGGGCACCGTTTTACAGCAGAGGGGCCTGCCCCCCGGCGGCAGGCCGGAGCTGCTGAATTTCACCAACCCCCAGCTGCTGCGCTCCATTTACCGGGAGTACATTGACGCGGGCAGTCAGATCCTCTGCGCCAACACCTTCGGGGCCAACGCCCTGAAGCTGGCGGGGACGGGGTACACCGTGGATCAGACGGTGTCCGCCGCCGTGGCCGCGGCCAGGGAGGCCGCCGCCGGAACCGGGGTGAAGGTGTCCCTGGACCTGGGCCCCCTGGGGGAGCTGCTGGAGCCCCTGGGCACCCTGTCCTTTGAGCGTGCCTACGAGTATTTCAAAGAGGTAGCTATCGCCGGGGAGCGGGCCGGGGCGGACCTGGTGTCCATCGAGACCATGACCGACCTGTACGAGGCCAAAGCCGCCCTGCTGGCTGTGAAGGAGAACACCTCCCTGCCCGTGCTGGTCACCATGTCCTTTGAACAGACCGGCCGGACCTTCACCGGCTGTACCATCCCCTCCATGGCCCGGACCCTGGAGGGCCTGGGGGCGGACGCCGTGGGGCTGAACTGCTCCCTGGGGCCGGACCTGCTTCTCCCCCTGGTGCGGGAGCTGTGCGAAAACACCCGCCTGCCCGTCATTGCCAAGCCCAACGCGGGCCTGCCCGATCCGGCCACCGGGGAGTACGGCATGGGGCCGGAGGAGTTTGCGGCGGCCCTCGTCCTTTGCCTGGAGGCGGGAGCAACCATCCTGGGCGGCTGCTGCGGCACCTCGCCGGACTACATCCGCACCCTGGCCAAGGCCCTGGAGGGCAGAGCCCCCGCCCCCCGAACCTACCGTTCCGCCGGTTTTGTCTGTTCCGCCATGGCCCCCTGCTTCCTGGATGGAGTGCGGGTCATCGGGGAGCGGGTCAACCCCACGGGCAAAAAGCGGCTCCAGCAGGCCCTGCTGGAACAGGACCTGGACTACGTGCTGGACCTGGCGGTCCAGCAGGAGGACGCCGGGGCGGACATTTTGGACGTAAACGTGGGCCATCCCGGGGTGGATGAAGCCGTCATGCTCCCCCAGGCGGTGAAAAAGATTCAAAGCGCCGCGGCCCTGCCCCTCCAGCTGGACTCCAGCAGTCCCGCCGCCCTGGAAGCCGCCCTGCGGGTGTACAACGGCAAGGCGGCGGTGAACTCGGTGAACGGGGAGCGGGCGGTGCTGGACCGCATCCTGCCCATTGTGAAGAAGTACGGCGCGTCGGTGGTGGGCCTGTGCCTGGACGAGGGGGGTATCCCCCCCACGGCGGAGGGCCGGACGGCCATCGCCAAGCGGATTTTGGACGCGGCCCTCAGCTATGGAATTCCGGCGGAGGACGTGTGGATCGACTGCCTCACCCTCACCGTGTCCGCCCAGCAGGAACAGGCCATGGAGACGCTGAAAGCCGTCCGCATGGTCCGGGAGGAGCTGGGCCTCCAGGTGGTGCTGGGGGTATCCAACATCTCCTTCGGCCTGCCCAACCGGGCCGCCGTCACCCAGAGCTTTTTGACCCAGGCCCTGTCCGCCGGGCTCACCCTGCCCATCCTCAACCCCAACCAGCGGGAGATGATGGACGCGGTGGCGGCTTTCCGGGTGCTGTCCGGGGAGGATGGCGGGTGCCGGGCCTATATCGCCCGGTTTGCCGGCGCTCCAACCGCCTCCGCCGCCCCAGCTGGAAGCAGTCCCTCCCTCACCCTGGAGGAGGCGGTGGCCCGGGGGCTGGAAAGGGACGCGGGCCGTCTGGCCCGGGAGGCCCTCCAAAGCCAGGATGAGCTGTCCCTGGTGGAGGAACGGCTCATCCCCGCCCTGGACCGGGTGGGGGCGGACTACGAGGCGGGGCGGGCCTTCCTGCCCCAGCTTTTGAGCGCCGCCCAGGCCGCCCAGGCCGTCTTTGAGACGGTAAAGAGCTCTCTGACCCAAAAGGGCGGGGCCCCGGTGAAAAAGGGCCGGTTCGTCATCGCCACTGTCAAGGGGGACATCCACGACATCGGCAAGAACATCGTGCGCACCGTGATGGAGAACTACGGCTATGACGCCGTGGACCTGGGCCGGGACGTGCCGCCGGAGGTGGTCTTGGACACCGTAAAGGCTCAGGACATCAAGCTGGTGGGGCTGTCCGCCCTGATGACCACCACCCTGCCCGCCATGGAGGACACCATCAGGCTCCTGCGCACCCTGGAGTCCCCCCCGGTGATTTTTGTGGGGGGCGCGGTGGTGACGCCGGACTTCGCCGCCCGGATGGGGGCGGACTACTACGCCCGCGACGCCCGCCAGTCGGCGGAGATCGCCCGAAAGGTGCTGGGCTCATGAATATTCGGGACTATCTGGCCGGGGGAAAGCCCCTGCTCTTCGACGGGGCCATGGGGACCTGGTACGCCGCTCAGCCGGGCCGGGCCGAGGCCCGGTGTGAAACGGCAAACCTCCGGGCCCCCCAAGAGATTGCCGCCATCCACCGGGCCTATCTGGAGGCGGGGTGCAAAGCCATCCGCACCAACACCTTCGACCTGTCCGGGGACTGGGAGACGGCGGAAGAGATCATCCGGGCCGGGTGCGCCATCGCCCGGCCGGCGGCGGAGCCCTTTGGCGCTTTCGTGTTCGCCGACCTGGGCCCCGCCCCTCAGAATGGGCCGCTGTCCCCCGCCGCCCATTACCGCCGTCAGGCGGAGGTCTTTCTGGCCCAGGGGCTGACCTGCTTCATCGCCGAAACCCTGCCCAGCGCCGAGGGCATCCCGGAGCTGGCCCAATACCTGAAGGAGCGCTGTCCCCAGTCCTTCCTGCTGGTCTCCTTCGCCGCGGCCCCCGACGGGGTCACCCGGGAGGGCCTGTCAGGCCGCGCCCTCTTTGAGCGGGCCGCCGCCCTGGACGGGGTGGACGGGGTGGGCTTCAACTGCGTATCCGGCCCCCGGCACCTGCTGGAGTTCATCCGGGGGCTGGACCTGTCCCTTTTGAACGGAAAACCCCTGTCCGTCATGCCCAATGCGGGCTACCCCACCGTGCTGGGCCGCCGGGTGGCGTACCGGGGCGGGGCGGACTACTTCGCGGAGCTGATGGCGGACGCCGCCCAATCCGGCGCGTCCATTGTGGGCGGGTGCTGCGGCACCACCCCGGCCCACATCGCCCGCGCCGCCCAGGCCCTGGAGGGGCTGCCGGACAGGTCCCCCGCCCTCCCCGCCCAGCCCAGGGCCAAGGCGGAGGTCCGCCCCGGGCAAAACCGGCTGCGGGACAAGCTTGCGGCGGGAAAACGGGTCATCGCCGTGGAGCTGGACCCACCGGCGGACGACCAGGCGGACAGCTTCATGGAGGGGGTCCGTGCCCTGCGGGCGGCGGGGGCGGACGCGGTGACGGTGGCGGACTGCCCCGTGGGCCGTCCCCGGGGGGACTCCTCCCTGCTGGCCTGTAAGATCAGGCGGGAGACCGGGGCGGAGCCCCTGCCCCACCTCACCTGCCGGGACCGGAACCTGAACGCCACCAAGGCCCTGCTGCTGGGGCTGAGCATGGAGGGCGTGCACAACGTTCTGCTGGTCACCGGCGATCCCATCCCCACGCAGGACCGGGACGAGGTAAAGAGCGTGTTCAACTTCAACTCCCGAAAGCTGACGGCCTATGTCAGCGGCCTCACGGACCACGGCCTGTCCACCCCCTTCCAGATCTTCGGGGCGCTGAACCTCAACGCCCCCAACTTTGCCAAGCAGCTGGAGCTGGCCCGGGAAAAAGAGGCGGCGGGCGCGGCGGGCTTTCTCACCCAGCCGGTCCACTCCCCCCGGGCGCTGGACAACCTGGCCCGGGCCCGGGAGGCGCTGAGCGGATACATTCTCGGCGGCGTGTTCCCCATCGTCAGCCACCGAAACGCACTGTTCCTCAACAACGAGGTGGCGGGCGTGTCGGTGCCGGAAGATATCGTCAAGCGCTATGAAAATCTGGACCGGGAGGCGGCGGAGGCGCTGGCTTTGGAACTGTCGGTCCAGACCGCCCGGGCCATGGTCCCCTATACCGACGGCTGGTATCTGATGACCCCTTTCCGCCGGACGGGCCTCATCACCCGGATCATGGCGTCCCTGCAGGCAGGAGGTGACCCCGGCCTTGACCCGCACAGTTGATCTCCAGCGGCGGCGGGATATGGCCTTTGCCCTGCTCTTCGCCGCCGCCGTCCTGTTCGCCCTGTGGAAATGCCCCTTCGGCTTCGGCTCCTACGACGACGCCTTCTACCTCACCGTCCCCCACCGGCTGAGCATGGGGGACCGGCTGTTTGTGGACGAGTGGCATGTGTCCCAGATGGCGGGACTGTTCACCACCCCCCTGGTATGGCTGTACCAGACGGCCTCCGGCTCCACCGACGGCATACTGCTGGCGGCCCGGTACGCCTATGTGTTCTTCCACGGGCTGGCGTCCCTGTATTTCTACCAGCGCGTCCGGGAATACGGCCCGGCCGCCGGGGCCGCCGCCCTGTCCTGGTTCCTCTTCACCCCTTACGACATTATGGCCCTGAGCTACAACACCATGGGCATGGATTTCCTGCTCTTGTCCGGCCTCCTGCTGGCCGCTTCTGACCGGCGGCGATGGGCGCTGTCCGGGCTGTTCCTGGCGGGGGCGGTGCTGTGCTGTCCATATCTGGCCGGGGCCTATTTTCTCTATGCCGCCGGAGTGGGGGTCCGGGCCCTTGGGCGGAGGCTCCGCCCCGCCGGAAACAGTACGGGCGGCGTCCTCTCTCCCGCCCGTCTGCTGTGGCTGACGGCGGGGTGCGCCGCCGCGGCCGCCCTGTTCCTGGCCTATGTGCTGGCTGCCTGCGGCCTCCGGGGGCTGCTGGACAACCTGCCCTATATCCTGGCAGACCCGGAGCATCAGGCCATTTCCCCGGTGGTGAAGCTGCAAAACACCTGGTATGCCCTGGTCCACTGCCACCCCCTGTTCCAATATGTGCTGTGGGGCTTTGCCGCCCTCCTATCCGCCCTGCTGGCCGACAGGGGGCGTCAGCGCCGCCGGTGGGTTTACCTGACCGCCTCCTGCGCCCTGGCCCTGGCCGCTTACGCCCTGTTCAGCGCCGGGGCGGCGGAGGCCTACTACAACGCCATCATGGTCCCTATGCTCTTTCCCGGGCTCACCGCCTTCCTCCTGTGCCGGGAGCGGCCCTGGGACCTGTTCGTCACCCTGTTTTTGGGCGGACTTGCCTACGCCGCCGCCGTCACTCTGGGCTCCAACAATTACTTTTACGCCTTCTCTATGGCTTGCGCCCTCCCCAGCGCCGCCAGCCTGCTCTTCATGGGCAGGCTGTTCCAGGAGGCGGCGGACCGGACCGGGATCTTCCCCGGTCCCTGGCCCCGCAGGGCCGCCGCCGGAGCGGCGGCCGCTGCCGCCGCAGTTCTCCTCCTGCTCCCGGTCTCCCTGAAGGCCACCCATTGCTTCATGGACGACCCGCCCCCCGCCCTCACCGCCACCCTGGAGGACGGCCCGGGCCGGGGCATCCGCACCACCCCCTACCGGGCCGGGGTATATGAACGGCTCAACGGGGAGCTCCAGGTTTACAAAGCCCTGCCCCGGGGCAGGCTGCTCATCCTCAACGAGCGCTCCTGGTGCCCCCTGGCCGCCCACCCCATGGAGTACGCGTCCTTTTCCGGCTGGATTTCCGGGGAAAACCAGACCGCCCTGGACCGGCTGAAGGACTACTACCGGCTCAACCCGGACAAGGTCCCCGACTATATCTTTCTGTCCAAAAACTGCCTTTTCGATGACCCGGCCTCTATCCTGGAGGCCGCCCGAAGCAGGGGCTACGCCCTCACTGAGAGCGAATTCAGCTGGTATCTCACCCGAAAATGACAAAAAAGCGGGAGCTTCCTGTGGAAGCTCCCACTTTTTATCCCATTCTCCGTTTCAGCTGGTCCGGGTTGTCCGCGTAGGCCAGCGCCGTTTCCGCCGTGACCTCTCCGCCCTTGTACAGGGCCAGCAGAGACTGATCCATGGTAATCATTCCCTCACCGCCCCCGGCGGCGATGGCGTTGTCGATCTGATGGGTCTTGCTGTCCCGGATGAGGCTGCGGATGGCGTTGTTCACGTGCATGATCTCAAAGGCGGGCACCAGCCCTCCCCTGGTGTTGGGCACCAGCTGCTGGGACACCACGGTGTGCAGCACCATGCTCAGCTGTACCCTCACCTGGTCCTGCTGACCGCTGGGGAAGGTGTCCACAATGCGGTCGATGGTGTTCACCGCCCCCTTGGTGTGAAGGGTGGCGATGAGCAGATGGCCCGTCTCCGCCGCCGTCATGGCGGTGTGGATGGTCTCCTGGTCCCGCATCTCCCCCAGCAGGATCACGTCCGGGGCCTGACGCAGGCAGGCCCGCAGGGCGGAGGGGTAGTCCGCGGTGTCAATGGCCATCTCCCGCTGGCTGACGATGCTCTTCTGGTCCCGGTGGAGGTACTCAATGGGGTCCTCCAGGGTGATGATGTGGCACTCCCTGGTTTGGTTGATGCGGTCAATGATGCAGGCCTGGGTGGTGGACTTGCCGCTGCCCGCCGTGCCGGTGACCAGCACCATGCCGTGCTGGACCTGGGACAGGGCCATCACACCCTCGGGGATCAGCAGGTCCTTCCAGCTGGGGATGTCGAAGGCCACCACCCGGATCACCGCCGCCATGGAGCCCCGCTGGCGGTAGACATTCACCCGGAACCGGGCCATGCCCGGCACAGAGAAGGAGAAATCGTCGTCCCCCTGCTCCAGGAAGCGGTCCATGGGGCGCGCCGCCATGGCGTACACCGCCCGGACCAGCTCCTCCGTCTCCTCGGGGAACACCCGGTCCTTGCTGATGGGCACCAGCCGGTTTTCCTCCTTGGCGCACACCGGCCCGCCCGCCACAATGAACAGGTCGGAGGCCTGATCGGTCACAGCCCGCTGCAGATAGTCCGTCAGTTGCGTCATATGGTTTCTCCTTTGGTTGTCAAGTTCCGTCCCACACGTCCAGGGACTCGTCGCCCTCCCACTCGACCGTGGGCACAGCCTGCCAGCGGACCACCTGATAGCGCCAGCCGTAGTCCGCCCAGTCCTCCGTCAGCTCCACTTCCACCTGAAGCTCCTGCCTGTCCGAGATGGGGACGGCATAGCGGGCGGTGTATCTTCCGTCGCCCAGCTCCTCCGCCAGCTCCACCCCCTCGGGGGTTTCCCCGTTCCGCAGACGGGCCAGAATCTCCTGGGCCGCGCAGTCGGCGGCGTAGTAGTCCGACACCGCCTGGGCGGAGGCGTCCGCCAGCCGCTTGTCCGCCTGGACGGTGGTGAGAGCCAGCAGGGCAAACACCGTCAAACACAGCACGGCGAACACTACCAGCAGGGAGATGCCCCCCACCGCCGGAGGGGAGAACCGCTCCTCCCTTTTAACCGGCATGGGCGCTCACCTCCTCCTGCCAAGCCACCTCCAACTCAAACAGCGCCTCACCGTGCGCCTCGGACACGCAGACGGACGCCTTGCCCAGACCGGGCGGGGCGTCCAGCACAGCTTGGATGGTCAGGCAATAGGCTCCCTCCTGGGCAGGGTCATAGCCCTCGCCGCCGCCGGGGATAGGCCCCTCGCTGATGGGAAGCGGCTCCCAGTTTTCGTCGTAATAGCGGAACATGGTGCTGCCCTGGCCGAACTCCAGGCCCAGCTTTTCCGCCGCCTCATTGAAATTACCGCCGCTGTGGCGGACGGTCTCCGCCGCCGTCTGGCACAGGGTCACCGCCCGGTCCCGGGCCTCGCTGTTCCCGGACAGCCCGTCCGACTTCACGAAGGCCTGGAGGCACAGCGCCGCCGCCAGGGCGAACACCAGCAGCATCACCATCTGCTCCATGAGCAGCAGGGGCGCTTTGCTTTTCATGGCCGTCCCCCCTCCTCCGAACGCAGGGACAGCCGCAGCGTATCCGTCACGCCCTCCCCGTTCTGGAACTCCACCGTCAAAAGGCCGTCCTCCAAATCCAGGGACAGCCCTGCCAGGGGCATGACCTTTTCCCCGTCCTGGGGCTCCAGCTCCCCGTCCGCGAAGGTGTACAGCTCCATGAGCCAGCCCTCGTGGCAGTACAGCCGGGTGACGAACCCGTCCGGGTCCTTCAGGCACAGTGCTTCAGCATCCCCGAAGGTCTCCACGGCGACGCAGCCGGTCAAGTCCCCCTGGCGGACTTTCGTCGCGATGTACTGCACGCAGGTCCGGCGGTCGTAGGCCGCCCGGTCCCGTTCGGTGAGCCCCCGGTAGGCCCTGGCCCCGGTGAGGAGCACAATCAGCACGCATACCGCAAAGACGCCGAACAGCAGCAACATGAGAAGCCCGTCGATTTGGTGCTTTGTTCCCTGTCTCTTCATGGCACATTCTCCAGCACGGTGATGTCCGGCATCAGGTTTTCCGCAAAGGCGGAGTACTTGACCGTGTACCGCTTCTCATCCACCTGCAAGCCGTAGTGCTCCTCTATGTAGCTCAAATCGGGAGGATAGACCCCCTCGGCGGCGTAGCAGGCCACGCAGCTGCGCCGCAGGGTCTCCTCCAGCTGGCGCAGGTCCTCCTGGGACCGTCCGCTGTCCAGGCTGTCCACCGCCGTGGCAAACCACAGCAGGGCCGCCGCCGCGACCACCGGCAGGAGCACCCCCCGCAGGAGAGTGAACAGGCCGCTCTTCTTTCTCCTCATAGGCTCACCCGATGGCGCTCATGATGTGCATCAGGGGCAGCATCACCGACAGCAGGATCAGCCCCACCAGCACCGAGCACACCAGCACCAGGGCGGGTTCCACCCGGCTGACCAGGGCGTCCAGGGCGGCCTCGCCCTCCTCGCTCAGGTCCCGGGCGATCTTCTCCATGGAGGCGTCGCCCGCGCCGCTGCGCTGGCCCAGCTCCAGCAGACGGCTCTGCCTCGGGGGGAGCAGTCCGCTGTCCTTCAGGGCCTGGCCCAGGCTTCCGCCCTCTTCCAGCTTCTGCTGGCAGCTCTGGCACCGCGCCTTCGCGCCCCCCTCCATCAGGCTGGCGGACAGGGCCACCGCCTCGTCCACGGGCAATCCGCTGGCCATGCCCATGGCCAGCGCCTGGGCCAGCCGGGCGTTGTTCAGCTTCCGGGACACGCCGCTGTCCCCCCGGGACCTCTGCCACAGGGAGAGCACCCTTTGGCGCAGGGGCTGCGCCAGGGTGAAGAGCAGCACCGCCGCCGCCACAACTACCAGCACGGCGAACAGCACGGGCATTGCGCCCTCCAGCCACCGGCCCAGGGTGAGCAGACCCGCCGCCACTCCGGTGAGCCGGCCGCCCAGGGAGGCGTACACGTCGTCGAAAATGGGCAGCACCTTCACCAGCAGCACCCCGATGACCACCAGCATCAGCGCCAGCATCACCGCCGGGTACAGCAGGGCGGAGCGCACCCGCCGGGCCAGCCGGACCCGGTCCTCGTAATAACGGGACAAAGCGGACAGGGCCTCTTCGGTCCTGCCCGTCCGCTCGCCCACCTCCACCAGTCCGCAGACATAGGTGGGGAAGGCCCCGCTTTCACGCAAAGCGGCAGACAGCGTCTCGCCGCTGTCCACCTGCTCCGCCATGGCCTTGAGCACGCCCCCCCGGTCTCCCTCCTCAGCGAGGAGGGAGAGGGCGTCGCCGGTGCTGACCCCGGCGTGGAGGAGCAGGGAGAGCTCCAGGCACAAGCTTGCGATATCGTCGTTGGAAATCAAATGTTTCATGGAAGGCCCCCCGCTTTAGTAGAGGTATTTCACCTTGTAATTGCTGCCGTTTCCAATGTACTTCATGATGGCGTCACTGCCGTTTCCAGAAGAGGCAAAGGTGGGGTCCATCCGGTGCCAGGTGGTGCCGTCGAAATAGATGGCGCCGTCCACCCAGCCCGTCTCCTGGGTCCACACGCTCACCCAGGCGTGGTAAGCGGTGCCCGCGTAGCCCACCACCAGCTTGCAGGGCACGCCCTGGCTGCGGAGCATCCCGGTCATCAGCGCGGCGTAGTCAAAGCAGATACCCTTCTTCTCGGCCAGCACGCTGTCCAGATTGGGCAGGTAGCTGGTCAGCGTGCCGTTGGCCACCGCGCTGGCCCGCGTCTTGTCGTAGGTCAGGTTCTTCACCACATAATTGTACACCGCGCCCACCTTGTCCAGCGGGTCGGACAGGCCGTTGGTCAGCTGGGCCGCCATGGCGATGGTGTTGGCGGCTCCCTCGTAGTTCACGTACTGGTTGGGCCGCAGGAAGGGGGCAAACTCGTCCGCCAGCGCCACAGAGAAGGAAGCGGAGGCCAGGACGGCGTACTTCTTGCCCGTGGTGTTTTGCAGAACGGTGGTCTTATAACTGCCGTTGCCGTCGGACAGGGGGAAGGTCACCCACCCGCCGGTGGACAGGTCGTAGGTGTAAGTGGTGGTGGGGCCCGCCACCTGCACCTTCAGGCGCTTGCTGTTGGCGGCGGCGAACCGGCACATGACGTAGCCGTCCTTGGTGTTGGAGTAGTCGATCTCAGCGCCGCCGCCGGATTTGACCGCCGTGCCGGAGGCCACCGGGGACAGTATGCTGGCCACGGCGGGAGCGGAGGACATGGGCACCAGTTCCTCTTCCAGGCTCACCTCCGCCTCCATGGACACAGAGTCGATATACGCCGCGTCCGTTTCGGTCCCCTGGCTGGGCTCAGCGCTCTGGACCAGGCTGCTCTGCAGGGCCTCGGGGCTCTCCCCCGCCGGGTCCCCCTCCTGAGACGCGCCGGAGCATCCCGTGAGCAGGCAGCACCCCGCCAGCAGAAGCGCGAACACTCGTTTCTTTTTCATGGGAATTTTCTTCCTCCTTACAGGCTCAGATATGGTTTAGTTCCTTTCGATGTCTATTGTACCTCATTGGGGCACAGATTTCAAGTTATTTTTTTCTGGTCTGCATCCGGAATGAATCCATAAATATCACCACAAAAATCCTGCTTTTTGAAATTTCTATGGCTGAATACCTGTTATTCCATTCCGCCCTGGCTTTTGGGTCAAACACGCAGAGGAAAGCTTTACAGTTTGTTCGATACTTGTTCGATTCTTTCCGGGGTTTCTCCAGGAAAGACGTTCGAGTTTTGTTCGTTTTTTTCCGCCCGCGCCCCTCCGCCCGGACAAAGGTTTGACAGCGCTCCCCTTTTGTAGTATTTTGAACAGGACTGAGTCTGCTCAAATCAACCGCAAAGGAAGATGCCATCATGGATTACGCGAAGGAAAGCCTCCGGCTCCACCAGGAGTGGGCGGGCAAAATCGAGGTGACCGCCCGGGCCCCGGCGGCAGACGCCGCCGGCCTCTCCCTGGCCTACACCCCCGGCGTGGCCCAGCCCTGCCTGGAGATTCAAAAGGACCCGGACAAGAGCTGGACCCTCACCCGCCGCCACAATCTATGCGCCGTCATCACCGACGGCTCCGCCGTGCTGGGCCTGGGGGACATCGGCCCCGAGGCGGGTATGCCCGTCATGGAGGGCAAATGCGTGCTGTTCAAAACCTTCGCCGGGGTGGACGCGTTCCCCCTGTGCGTCAAAACCAAGGACGTGGACCAGTTCGTGGAGACGGTGTACCTGCTGTCCGGCTCCTTCGGCGGGGTGAACCTGGAGGACATCGCGGCCCCCCGGTGCTTTGAGATCGAGAAAAAGCTGAAGGAGAAATGCGACATCCCTATTTTCCACGACGATCAGCACGGCACCGCCATCGTGGTGGCCGCCGCCCTGCTCAACGCCCTGAAGGTCACCGGCAAAAAAATCGGGGAAATACGCGCCGTTTTCTCCGGGGCCGGGGCGGCGGGCACGGCTATCTTTAAGCTGCTGCGGGCCCTGGGCCTGCGCCGGGCGGTGCTGTGCGACATCAACGGGGTGGTCTATCCGGGGCGGCCCGACCTGACGGGCGACCCCTACCTGGACGAGCTGGCCCAGATGACCCAGCCCGCCGTCCGGGGGGGCCTGGGGGAGGCGCTGGCCGGAGCCGACCTGTTCATAGGGGTGTCCGCCCCCAGCCTGGTGACGGCGGACATGGTGCGATCCATGGCCCCCGGCCCCATCCTGTTCCCCATGGCCAACCCCGTCCCGGAGATCATGCCCGACGACGCCCTGGCGGCGGGTGCTGCCGTGGTGGGCACCGGCCGCAGCGATTTCCCCAATCAGATCAACAACGTGCTGGCCTTCCCCGGGGTGTTCCGGGGAACCTTCGACGTGCGGGCCCGGGAGATCAACGAGGCCATGAAGCTGGCCGCCGCCCACGCCCTGGCCGGGCTGGTGGGCCCAGAGGAGCTGTCCCCCCAGTGCATCCTGCCCAAGGCTTTCGACCCGAGAGTGGGTCCCGCGGTGGCCGCAGCGGTGGCCCAGGCCGCCCGGGACACCGGCGCCGCCCGCATTTGACCCGGGGATAAACGGAGAACGGACCTCGCCGCAGGCGGGGCCCGTTTTCGTGCGCGCTGTCCTCTCAGAGCTGCCGGTACATGGCCTCGGCTCCCTCTTTGCCCACAATGTCGGCGGTGGACAGCACCTCCACCCGGATGAGTTTTTCGCCAAACTTCAGCTCCAGCACGTCCCCCGGCTTCACGTCGTAGGACGCCTTTACCGGCCTGCCGTTGGCGCTCACCCGCCCGGCGTCGCAGGCCTCGTTGGCCACGGTGCGCCGCTTGATGAGCCGGGACACCTTCAACCATTTATCCAATCTCATGATTGCCCTCCACAACAGATATTCCCACCCCGGAAAGAGGTGGGAATATTGCGTTCATCAGCCGGCCACAGTGTCCTTCAGGGCCTTGCCCGCCTTGAATACGGGGACCTTGGAGGCGGGAATCTCGATCTGCTCCTTGGTGTGGGGATTGCGGCCCATGCGGGCGGAACGGCTCTTCACCTCAAAGGAGCCGAAGCCCACCAGCTGCACCTTCTCCCCCTGAACCAGGGACTCGGTGATGGCGTCCACCACGGCGGCCACAGCGGCGTCGCTGTCCTTCTTGGACAGGCCGGTCTTTTCCGCCACAGCGGCGATCAGTTCGGTTTTGTTCATTATTTCTCTTCCTCCTAAAATTTATATGGTCAGGCGGGGCCCAGAGGCCAGGTCTTCCCTTGCGGCATCGCCGCGTATATACTTAAAGCGCGGCGTGGCGCTGTAAGTGTCATTGCAACCGCTTTTTGGCCTCTCCCCACAGGGCGGTCTGCTCCTCTTCGGACAACCCGCTGAGCTTGAGCCCCCGCTCCGCCGCCAGCTCCTCCGTCTTTCGGAACCGGGCGGAAAACTTCTCGCAGGCGGCGTGGAGGGCCGCCTCCGGGTCGGCGTCCAGGAACCGGGCCGCACAGACGGTGGAAAACAGCACGTCGCCCAGCTCCTCCGCCGGGTCCCCTTCCCCGTTTAAAGCCGCCGCCTTCAGCTCATCCAGCTCCTCGGACAGCTTGTCCAGCGCGCCGCCCACGTCCCGCCACTCGAATCCGGCCTTCGCCGCCTTCTTCTTCATCTTCTCCGCCCGCCACAGGGCGGGCAGGGTGCGGGCCACGGCGTCCACCGCGTCGGCCTGAGTGTCCTGGTGCTTCTCCTTCCGCTTCAGCTCCTCCCAGTTGGAGAGGACCTCCTCCGTTGAGCGAACGTTTACTTCTCCAAATACATGAGGATGCCGGTAGATCAGTTTTCTGCACACCCCGTCCGCCACGTCGTCCAAATTGAACCGGCCCGCGTCCTCCTCAATGGAGGTGTGGAAAAACACCTGGAGGAGCACATCCCCCAGTTCCTCCTTCAAGCCGTCCGTGTCGCCGTTGTCGATGGCCTCCGCCGCCTCGTATACTTCCTCGAGAAAGTTGCGCCGGATGGACTGATGGGTCTGCTCCTGATCCCAGGGACAGCCGCCCGGATGGCGCAGGACCCGGACGATTTCCATCAGGTCCTGGCAGGTATAAGTTTTTTTCATGGACCAATTTACCATAGTATCACCTGAATTGCAAGGGTTTTTTTCCTCTGAACAGAGGTTTTCGTAAATATTTTTCGTTTTTTTGCCTGAATTTACAGCCGAAACCAACGGATGGGCGGGGAATTTTTCCGCCGGGCCAGACAGATTTCCGCGGACATGCCTGTGCCCATGGCAAAAATCCAGCAAAGCGCGGCGGAAAAAGCCCGCCCAGGCGGTGATTCAAGGCTGCGAATACAGGTTCCCGGCTCACTCCACCCGCAGAATCCGGGCGATTTTATCCCCTTTGGGCAGCAGGGCCAGGTCCTCCTTGGAGATGGCGCGGGTCACCAGGATGAGGGCGAAGTAGACGACGACCGCCACGCCGATGGCGGCGGCCACGGACAGCGCCGTCCCCGTCCGGCTGAGAAGGGCGTTGCCCGCGGCGTCCAGCAGGGGCTTTTCGTCCTCTCCCAGCTCCAGGAAGAGGTTCAGCTTCACCAGCAGCTGATAGCACAGCCCGTTGACCGCCCAGGCGGCCGCCCCCATGGCGGCGGCCGCCCCCACCGGCTTGACAAACACCCGGGCCATGCTCAGGGAGCGGGGCAGAGTGCGCTTGATGATGAACAGGTCCAGCAGGGCGATGAGCCAGAAGCACACCACGGTGCTGATGGGGCCGCCCCGGATGCCGATGTCCTCACTGCCGATGAGCACGTAGCCCACCGCCAGCTTCATGGCGCAGCCGATGACGGTGGTGGTCATGGGCAGGGCCACCATGCGGTGGGCCTGGAGGATGGAATTGCTCACCAGCATAAAGCACACCGCGATGGAGGCCGCCCCCAGCACGGACAGCATCCATCCGCCCAGCTCCACGTCGGTGGAGGCGTACAGCAGGCGGATGATGGGCTCCCCCAGCACAAACAGGCCCACCCCGGCGGGTATGGCCAGCAGGGCGGTGGTGCGCAGGGTGGTTTCGCTGATCTGGGCGGCCTGACGGCGGCGCTTCACCTTCAGCGCGGCGGACACGTGGGGGATGACGCTGGCGGTGAGGGGCACCATGAAGGAGGCGGGCAGGTTGTAAAGGGTGAGCGCTTTATTGTACACGCCCTTCAGGGTCCTGGCCTCGTCCAGGGAGAGCCCCAGGGCGTCCTGGAGCCGCCCCATGAGGATGGCGTTGTCCAGGATATTGGTCAGGGCGATAACGGAGGAGCTCAGGGTGATGGGGATGGCCAGCGCCGCCAGAGTGGTAAGGATGGCCTTGGAGTCCTCCGGCTCGTCATTGCTCCTGGGCTGGGACCGGGAGTGCCTCCGGTAGCAGACATACATATACACCGCTCCCAGCAGGCAGCCCACCGACACCCCCAGGATGGCCCCGGCGGCGGCCATGGCCTCGTCCTCAAAGGAGGTCTTGAAGGCGGAGGCCAGCGCCAGGCCGATGACCAGCTTGCACAGCGCCTCGATGACCTGGGACACGGCGGTGGGAGTCATCTGGGCATGGCCCTGGAAATAGCCCCGCATGGCGGACATGGGGCAGATGAAGAACACCGCCGGGGCCAGGGCCAGGATGCTGTAGGCGGCATGGCTGTCCTGCATCAGGTCGGCCAGCTGCTGGGGGAGGAAGGCCATGATGCAGAAGCTGATGGTGCCCAGCACGCAGAAGGCGGCCAGGGCCAGGGTGAACACCTTTTTCACCTGGTTCACCCGGCCCAGGGCGTTGGCCTCGGACACCATCTTGGACAGGGCCACCGGCAGGCCGCCGGTGGAGATGATGATGAGCAGGGAGTAGATATCGTAGGCGGTGTTAAAGTCGGCGAAGGCCGCGTCGGTGAGGATATTGCCCAGGGGCACCTTGTACAGCGCGCCGATGAGCTTGACCACAATGACGCTGGCCGTCAGAATGGCCGCGCCGCCGAAAAAGGAATTCTTTTTGGGGGTGGATGCAGACATGACCTCAGACCTTTCCCATCACTTAAAAATCAGGGGCAGGGCATACTGCCTGACCTCGGCCTTGATCTTCTCCAGGTCCAGCGTCAGGAAGTCCCCGTTCTGGTATATGACGCGGCCCCTGGCCATATTCATGCACACATTGGAGCCGTGGGCGGAGAACACCAGGTTTTCCGCCTCGTCGTGGCAGGGGATCAGGTTGGGGGCGTCGAAATCCACCAGGATCAGGTCGGCCACCCGGCCCGCCTGGATGCGCCCGGTGTTCCGGCCCAGGGCCTTCGCGCCGTTGACGGTGGCCATCTCCAAGGCCTGCCGGGCCGTCATGGCCATTGGGTCCTGGTTTACGCCGTTGTGGAGGACGGCGGCCAGCTTCATGTCGGCGAACAGGTCGGTGCTGTTGTGGGAGCTGACCCCGTCGGTGCCCAGGGCCGCGTTCACCCCGGCCTTCCGCATGGCGGGGATGGGGGCCACGCCGGAGCCCAGCTTCAGGTTGGAGTAGGGGTTGTGGACGCAGGACACGCCCTTCCTCTTCATAATCTCCCAATCCTCAGGGATGGTGTGGACGCAGTGGGCGGCGATGGCCCGGGCGTCCCACACGCCGTACCGCTCCAACAGCTGGATGGGGGTGAGGCCGTATTTCTTCACGCAGGCCTCATGCTCCTTCCGGGTCTCGGAGATGTGGACATGCATCCCCAGGCCATGCTTTTGGGCGAAACCGGCCACCCACTCCCACACCGGGGGGCAGGAGGTGTACTCCGCGTGGATGGAGGCGTCCACCAGAAGCTGGCCGTCCCCGGCGTTGTGCCAGTCCTCGTACAGCCGGATGTGGTTTTCGCAGTCCCCGCACTTGTCCGGAGAGAAGTCCTCCGGCGCGCCGAAATACACCGCGCCGTTGCACAGATTGGCGGAGATTCCGGCGTCCAGCACCTGCCGGGCCACCACCCCCATGCGCATGTACATGTCGGCGATGCAGGTGATGCCGGAGGCGATCATCTCCGCCAGCCCCAGCCCCGTGGCGGCGGCCATGGCCCGGTCGTCCCACCTGCCCTCGGCGGGGAAGATGTAATCGTTGAGCCAGGTCTGGAGGTCGCAGCCCCCGCCGTAGCCCCGCATGAGGGTCATGGGAATATGGGTGTGGCAGTTGACGAAGCCGGGCATCATCACCTTGCCGGTGCAGTCGATGGTCTGGTCAAAGTCCCCCTGGGGGCGGTTGGGGCCCACGTAGGAGATATTGGTCCCATCCACCGCCACATAGCCGTAGCGCAGGGTGGTGAACGCCTCGTCCATGAGAAGCGCGGTGACGTTGGTAAACAGGGTGGTCATACGAACCCCTCCTAATGAATAATTACAGTTTTCTCAGGCAGCCCAGCACCAGCCGTTTTTGTCCGGCTTTTCCTATACCAGGGCGCCGGCCTGGACCCTTTTACATTTTCCGCAAGCACCCCAGAACAAGCCGTGAAAATTTGTCCTTGGCGGCCTCGGCGGCGTCCAGCACCTCTTTCTCGCTGAGGGGCTGGTCCAGGATGCCCGCCGCCATGTTGCTCAGCAGGGTGAAGCCCAAGACCTCCATGCCGCAGTGGCCCGCCACAACGACCTCGGGAGCGGTGGACATGCCCACCGCGTCGCCCCCCAGAATCCGGGCCGCCCGGACCTCGGCGGGGGTCTCGTACTGGGGGCCGTAGCAGTAGAAATAGACCCCCTCCCGCAGGGTAATGAACATATCGGCGGCGGTGTCCCGGGCGATCTTCTGAAGCCGGGGGGTGTACAGGTGGGAAGCGTCGGGGAACCGGACGCCGAACTCAGGGATGTTCTCCCCCCGCAGGGGGGACTGGGAGAACAGCTTGATATGGTCGGTGATGAGCATCAGGTCCCCCGCCTGCCAGTCGGTGCGCACACACCCGG
>ERZ779626.676-NODE-676-length-19072-cov-29.393595_pt1 | contig 19072 bp, 18 predicted proteins | sample MGYA00514209_ERZ779626 | MGnify/ENA primary metagenome ERZ779626 (study PRJEB29562, sample SAMEA4376713) | mouse gut metagenome | isolation source: Cecum | study: EMG produced TPA metagenomics assembly of the A DSS colitis mouse model was used to assess the...
TCGGCTTTATTTGGATACGCCAGATTCAACTATGGCTGGGCGCTGAATTGTAACCGAAAATATCACTAAAAAGTGAACTGCAGCATGTCTTTTAATGCGACCTTCTCCCCGTCGCAGTACACCGTGACGGGTCCGTTGTCGGGCAGATCCAGAAAGACATCACCGGCGTCCTTCTTCTGGAAGCGCTGGATATCGACCTGCCAGCCGTTTTCATCGTATTGAAGCCGATAGCCGTAGCTCCACGCAAAGCCCCGATAACACAGATACTGCCGCCCGTCTGCATGATACACATACCATTCCCGGACCGCTCCGTCGTCCATCATCTGATCCACCACTTCTTCCGGGAGCTCTTCCGCGGTCAGTCTGTACACATCATCCGGATCAAAATCCCCTTTGCCCATTTCCTTTTTTCCGGCTCCCAACTTGTCATTCTTCTTTTCTTCTGTTTCCTCAGAATCCAGCCCCGGCAGCTCCTCCGTCCCAAACAATGCCGCCGCTTCCTCCTCCGTATCGAACAGCTCTGTCACTTCCTCCTCCGTCATATATGCCACGCTGATGATCTTGTTCCTGATGCTGCGGGTCACTTTCACATCCACCGTACCAGCCGGATTCCAGTTGAGCGTCCTGATCACCTGCTCGCCCTCATACTGGTCAAAAAATACGCGGACAGGCTGATCCTGATAGTAGAAATGTCCGCCATCCCGGACAATGCCCCACTCCTGATACTGTTTTTTATCTTCCTGCTCCGCCTTCTGTCTCCATGCGGTCAGATCATCGGATCCCGTCAAAACAGACTGGAAACTGATGTCCATATCGCCTTTTGCTGCCTTATCCTGCCAGCTTTTGAGCAAGTCTGCACTCATCTCATCTGTCAGGACCGCGAAATAGCTGATCCTGTCATCCGCGTACGCCCGCTCAGCATAGTTTTCGATCAGGGGGCTGTCGCTGTCCAGATTGCTCATCAATCCGGAAAAGAAATTGATCTCATCATCCGCGTAGCTTCTCTCGATATATTCGCCGATCAGCGGGCTGTTGTCTTCCAGACTGTCGACTGCCGTGAAAAAGAAACTGACCGCTTCGTCCGCATATAGTTTATCAAGCCACCGTTTCTGTGCGGACGTGTCCATCGCGGAAAACACCGCGCCGAACTGCGGCACCCTGTCCTCCTCATAATACTGCCCCGCGAGTTCCTCCAGGGAATTCGCATTTTCTTCGGAATATCGATCCCCGAACAGCCCGTTTTTAAGATCACTCTTTCCACCATTCTGATCTGTGACCTGCTGATCAGCCACATCTGCACTGCCGGCATATTTACCTGCCGGACCTGCATCCTGATCCGTACCACTGTATCGCTGCCCGCCAGCATGTTTCACTGTCGGCGCGCTCCACGCACTACCAGGTGTACCCACAGGCTCCACATAAGCACCCATGACCGTCGCCCCCATCATCATCGCAGCGGCAAGTACGACCGACACCGTCGTGACCAGCCTTGAACTTTTCCGAAACTTCATGATCGCACACAACCTCTCTTTCATCAGTTCCACACTCTCATTGAGCGCGACAGAGACCGGAACACCCTTGTCGCTCCCGCCTGCTGCCATCGCCCGAAACAGCGTATCCCCATAGGCGCGCCGCCCCTCCTCGCCAAGCGGACGGATCACCGCCTCATCACAGGAGAACTCACAGGCACGGTTGATCTCCCGGCTCATCAGCCAGACCAGCGGATTGAACCAGTGCAGGCAGACGGTGAGCTGCACCAGCCATTTGTAAAACATGTCTTTCCTTTTGTAATGCATCAGTTCATGCCGAACGGTATATGAAAAATCGTCCTCCGAAAGATCCGCCGTCGGCAGTACGATACAGGGACGGAAAAATCCGATCAGCAGGGGTGATGGCACCTGGCTGTTCACATACAGTTCCACCGGACGGCTCACGCCGGCATGCTCCCCGACCAGCGCCAGTCTGTCCAACAGCGCCGGATCGGAGACCTCCCCCTGTCGGATGCGGACATACTTGGCAAAACTCTGGTAGACCGCGATCTTTCGCAGCAGCAAAAACATCGCGGCAGCAAACCACAGGATCCACAGGTTCTGCAGCAGCTTCTCTTTCATGCCGCTGACCGAAACCCTCCCGACAGCTTCCATGCTGCCATTCTCCCCAGATTGCTGAGCCTGTATGACAACCGCCTCCTGCGCAGGGACCTGTACGGGGCCATGCATTGTCCCGGGATCAGCCGCCTGTTCTACCTGCTCCATGCGGTCTTCGTCAGAAAATACCGTCCCGATGACACTCGTTGGGGGCGCAACCGGCAGGATCAGCCGGGCGATCACAACCAGCCAGATATAGTACTGCCACTGCCTGCTGAGTCTCTCCCGGAACAGGGGTCTGCACAACAGCAAGATCAGGATCAGCAGGGAACCTGACAGCGACAGCGAAAAGACAACTTTCATCACGACACTCACCTGCCATCACGCTCCTTCTCCCAGAATTGACGCAATTCCTCATAGTCCTTTGCGGAGAGCATCTCCCGCTGGATCAGCGTCGCCACCAGCCCCTTCGCGTTTCCCTCGTAGAGTTTGTTGAGCAGCGTCTGCGTCTGCGCCGCCTGATAGTCGGACTCGGACACAATGGCAGTATATTCATTGCGCCGCCCGATCTTGCTGGTCTTCAATAGCCCTTTCTCCACCAGCCGGGAGAGCAGCGTGATGATGGTATTTTTCTGCCATGTGCGCCCGGACTTCACCAACTCCTCCGTGATCTGCGCATAGAGCACACTGCCGCCGTTTGCCCACACAATCTTCATCAACTCCAGCTCGGAATCAGAAACCTGTTGTACCATGTTGATCTCCTCCTTCATTTTCCTACAGCACTTTATCATCCGACTCCACTCGCTCATGGACGTCCCGCGCGTACGCCCTATATGATAACAAATTGTAGTCTTAGCAAAAGGATAACATCTTGTAGTCCATTTGTCAACTCCGATCGAAAAATTTCAACAGAGCGCCTGGTCTGTGCGGTCACTCTACAAACAGATCGTTAGCAGCACACACGCACTGCCCTCCTCATCTATAAACGTGCCCTGACTTTCAAATCCTGCATTCTGATAACATCTCACAGCGCGCTTATTCTCCACTTCGGGATCGATAAAAAGCTCTTTGATCTCAGGATGCCTCTCCTGTATCAGCCGTACCATCTGTCTCAATGCGTCCGCACCGTAACCGTTATTTCGTTCTTTTGGACACCCGATCCACATGTCAATTCCGACGGTTGTCTCACTTTGGATATAATACTGTATAAAGCCGATCGGTCCGCCGTCTTTCAGTATAAAATATGGAAATACGTCTGTCGGATGCTTCACTCTGGCACCGTACTTTTCAATGATCCGCTCCAGGGAAACCGGAGGCTCTCCCTTCTCGTCACACCATACCCATTCCTGAAGTTCAGGTTCCAAAAACCAGTTGCGCATCGCCGTGTAATCCTCCAGTGTATCTTCCATTAATCTCAATGATATCATCTGCCGCCTCCACATCGCTTGTTCTATTTATAGTTCCTTTTGATTTGTAGTTCCTTTTGATAAGAAACTGTCAATCATTCTCTCATCAAAATTTCTCATGAGACACCGCACAAATGTCGGCTTCTCTCTATTATACATTTTTAACATACGAAGACCGTCGGTTCGTACTTTCCAGTCATGTAGTCTGCCCCAGTGAACTACAAGCAGCTGACTGACAGAAGCCTCATAGGCGCTTCCATCAGTCAGCTGCAATTAAGCAAGGACTACTTATTCCACATAATTAATTAAGAAATCGTTATCTTTCCATGTTCTTTCTCAAATTCAGCGATATGCCTTTTCACAAGAACCTCCAACTCCCTGTTCGCAGAACGCGCATCATACTCCGCAACATAACGGAGCTTCTTTAATAATTCTTCATCTGTCCGAAATGTAAACTTTATAATCTTGTCTGCCATATCCCAAAACTCCTTTGATGACTTTTTGACTTCATTATACCTTTAAATTGACGGCAAAGTTTAAGTTGACGTCGTTCTGACGGCATATTATAATAAGTACCAGGATAGAATGATCATGATTTGGAAAAATAATATAAAAAGGAAAAATGATGAAGCAGAAAGTGTATATTTCAGATGAAGAGCGCCAAAAATGCCGCACAGTAGCAGACGCCTTCGCGGAACTTAAAAACGAGGAAATTGATATTGTGGTGGCTGACGCCGGAAGATATGGCTTTGTAAGGCTCCTGTATTATGATGAATCCCTTGGTTTTGACAAAATTGTCTGTTATACGAACAGTGTAGCGCTGTTCAACGATTTATGGAAAGACTGGCTGAACGAGCAGCTTTTTCAAATAGCATTGAAAAATCCGCCGCTGATGGATTTGGAATATGAAGATATCTTCAAGGCACTGCCAGAGGAAAAGCAGAAAGATCTGATGCGCAAAGATCAGGCATTACAGATGCCTGATCTTCCGCTCTGCAACCCATACCAGCACACAGCCAACAGCATAGCATACTATATCTTTCACATCAAATGACGTCCCCAGCAATATGCGCATAAACTTGCTGTCCGACACGCCAAGCAGCTCTACCAGATTAAAATACTGCGAAATCTCCACTACTGTGGCAAAGAGAAAAACATATAATGGCAATAGCGGCACCGAATCCGGGATCCAGATCCGAACAAATGTGTATATAACGACCACTACCAGCATATCGCCAATATACGGTCTTACTATCCTGTCACGGACAAACAGTGCAATGAGTACCTCCACTGCCAATAAAAAAACAGTTAAACTAATGTAAACTACTCTCTTTTGCATCTTTTCTAGCCGCCTCATATCAGTCGATTGCTCTTATTCCCTTTTCTGACAGCTGCCTGAGATTCTCAAGCATATTGTTGCGTATCTCAGGGGCGTGTCCCTGCCAGCTGACCACCTCCGCCACGATCTTTAGCGGCTGCTTTGATCTGTACGATCTCGTCGGATTGCCGGGAAACTTCTTGTCTGTCAGATTGGGGTCATCCTCGAAATCCCCGGTCGGCTCGACAACGTAGATCCGCTCCCTGCCGTCCCCCTCCGCCAGTTCCGCTCCCCAGACTGCCGCATCCAAAGTCCCCGCAAAATAGACATATTCGGATTTTCTATCATCGTTATAATTCTTTTTCTTTCCCGTGACGATCAGATCTCCTATTGCCAGATCCGCCTTGGTTCCATGGAAAAAGGAACCCTTGCTAAACACTATTTTCTCATCCATATGATGTCCTCCTGTTATGATTACCACTCTTTTTAAAGATTGAACATGGATCGATGGACGCCGCCAGATATCTTTTTTATTGCCTACAGACACTTTCTGTCCATCGCTATATATCCTCCGCCAATACTTTCCTGCGCTGCCAGACCCCCGACAGAAAGTAGATCATCCCCGGCACGGCACAGCCGTACGGAGCGAGCCCATATCCCAGGACAAACCCAAAGAATCCCCAGTCCAGCACGATCCCAAAGAGCCAGCTCAAGCCGATCCGCAGCACCACGCCGTCGAGGAGTGCAAGCACCATGCTGAGCTTCGCGTTGCCGATCCCCTGAATAAAGGCGTTGCTGCCGCGCATGATCGACATCGCCGGAAACATCCACAGGATCGCCCTGATAAACGTAGCGGACATATCATGCACTTTGGTATCGTCTGAGAACAGCATGAACAGCTGCCTGCCAAAGACATAGTAAACGGCAATGAAAAAAGCCATCAGCACAAAGGCGAACAGCCAGACAAACCACACGACCTGCCTGGATCGTTTCCGCTCCCCTGCCGCGATGTTCTGACTGATCATGGGCATGGCGGCAAACTGCAGTCCCTGCGAGATCTTGTTGATGATATCGTCGATGCGCACCCCCACGCCGAAGGTCGCAGACGCCACCACCCCCACATTGTTGACCATGGCGTTGACAAACAGCATGGAAAGATTGATGCACCCGGACTGGATCGCCATGGGCGTGCCCAGTTCCGCGATCATCTTCACATACTTTTTCCGGGGTATAAAGCTCTTGCGCCGGAAGTCGAACCCAAAGGCTTCCCTGCTGCGGTAAAGATAATAGATCGAGAACAGGAAAGACACCGCCTGCCCGATGATCGTCGCCCATGCCGCCCCCGCTACACCAAACCCCAGCATTCCCGTAAACAGGATATCCAGGATCAGGTTCACAAACGAGGCGATGCCGATGAACAGAAAAGGCCGCCTGGAGTCCCCCATCCCCCGCAGCGCCGCCGACACCATGTTGTAGCCCGCCGTAAAGACCAGCCCGCCGCCGCATATGATCATATAATCCGCCGCCATCTCCCAGGATTCCGCTGGGATATTCATGACGCTCATGATCCACTGCCGTGCCAGCAAGATAGCGCAGGACAGGAAAAGCCCCATGCCGAGGATCATGCCAAACAGCGTGCCTATGATCTCGTTGATCTCCTTTCGCTTTCCCGCCCCCAGCGCCTGCGATATCAGCACCTGCCCCGCATTGGAAAATCCAAGGCATACCATGGTGGCAAAGCTCAATATCTGGCTGCTCTGAGAGACGGCGGACAGCCCCGGCGTGCCCACATATTTACCCACGATCACCATATCTATCGTACTGTAGAGCACCTGCAGCGCGTTGGACGCCATAAACGGCAGCGTGAACATCAAAAGCTGCCACACAATATTCCCTTTTGTAAAATCCTTAGAAATGCTCGTCGTGCGCATCATCTATTGCCAAACCTCCTGCCTTCCGCGCGCATTACAGATTTCGGGTGATCCTAATGGATTCTATATCTTTTAACTGCTCAGCGGGATCAAGTTCCTCGTACGCTACCAAGTCCTTATGGATCCTCCTCTTATCATCCCGACTCTTTCCATTATCAGGCGTTCCCAATGTGTAGTAATTCAAATAATGGAATCTGCACCATCTAATATGCTCCAAGCGTGCCAATTCATCTTCCTCACTGCTCTCACTCAGTGCTGCCAAGACCTCTCCGAAATCAGAGGCAGAAATATTAGAAGCTTTCAGGAACCCCGTAAGCGAATCCCATTCTTTTTCTGTCCCGTATTTATCAGCATAGTACTCATTGAGTGCAATGGCTTTCCTTATCAGCTTTTTGCGCCTTATATTGTCATCTGTAAACACAAGATCATTTCTTCCAAATGGTATCAGTGACCCATATGAGATAAACGAAGCCAGATCCCCCTCATCCTGAGAGTAATAATATATTGGACTTTCCCCAGCTTTGACGACAATAGTCTGCATCAATCCAGCCTCCAAAATGTCCGCGACGATGACCAGATCTGCACTGGAAATGACGCTCCATATGTCTGAATGGTCTGTATCATAAAAATGCATCTCATCATCATTCATCAGTTTGATATCACTATGTCTGGTTTGAAATGGCTTATTATCTGTAATGATATGATATCTGACCTTCTGCCTGAGCGAAAACAGATTTAATTGCAAGCCGGCGCAAACAATATCTCCTGCCAGATTACTATTTCCATAGATCACGATATCACAGTCGTCCATACCTCTATTCCATAAGGCGATGTCTTTCCAGAGCAATCTGGCGATTGCCCCATTCACGTCAAATAACGTAACTTTATTCAAATGGTCCAACAGGATGCATTCTACATCCCTTATCCCGACATAAACATCTTTCCCCGCCAGCTCTTCCCTGTGGTCCTCATAAAACTGCAGGCTTTTTTTATCCGAGGAAAACATAATGATATGGCTGTCTGCATATCTCCTGAACTTTTCACCGGGATAGATCGCGCCTACATCTCTTCCAAAGGATATATCACACTGCTCATCAGAATATACAGCGACCCTGTCCTTTTTCCCCAGCAAATGAAATCTATCTCGCAATGATTCCCACACACTTTGTAACGCACAGAGTATCGTCGTCGCTGTCACTAAAGGAGCTGTCCATCTTGCAATCTCTACATATAGATTATATTCGTCAGAAACAGGATTGACAAAATACAGGGCAAAACTTGCATATAATGAATCCGCCAGCATTTCACCTGCAATAAGATAACCTATTGTTCCTATTGCCAACGGCAATAATATAAGCACCGGCAATATTTTCTTTAATACTTTTTTCAATGTACTCATTCCCTCCTCAAAGAGAGTCGATCAACGTCTTTATGGTAACACCTTCTTTGGTCTTCCAATGAGCCGGGCCATTTAATGTCTCGAGTTTCGCTGCGATCTGGTTCTTCTTGCGATACATATTCACTGTATCTATTCCTGCCTGCGAAGATGCCTTATAATAGCCTATCTTTTCTCCCTTTGCATTATAATACGGCTGCTTATTTTCATCCAGAAGGAGCATGTAGCACTCGCGATCCCTCGCGTCATATTCAGCCACAGCATAGTGGCATACTCCATCGTATTCCATAACGAACGCTGTTCCATTCCGGATCTTTCCCGCATTATATAAATCTGTAAAGCTTACAATCTTTCTTTGAACTTTTGATGTAGGTGTCCTGCCGTAGCGCTTTTCGTCAAGCGAGAGATAGATTTCATCCAGTACGCTTTGATAATGTGCATACACAACACAAGATAATCTGTCATCCTCTAAATAGTCACTACTTTTCTCTATCTCGTCAAATATCTCATCAAGCACCCCTGAATGCAGATCATAGATCTCATTACACAAGGCAGTATTGACCAATGCCATCGGCGAACCGTGAACCGGCTCCCTAAGATTATTTGCATACTGTTCCAACAGGTACCTGCCGTCCTTATTGAGCTGCGGGTGCTCGATGCATTTTGCGATCACGTAATCATACAGCTCCTGATATGTGATCTGTGTGTAGCCCTTATCATATGGTTTTTGTCTGGGATCAGGTGTTATGAACAGACAGATAATCTTCTGACCGCTCTTTCGATGCGCTTCCACATAGTCACGATACTCCTTAGTCTGTCCCACTTCTGTTCCATTCATATTTTCTCTTGCTTTCACTTTGTTCTCTATAACCAGAACCATTTCATCACTTTCACCATACACATCAATGGAACGCTTCTTTCGATCGACCGTAAAAAATGTTTTCTCTGTCTCAAAATGTATGGCATCCAGATCCATATCAAAAACGGTCTTAAGCGATAATTCTGTTGTCTCACTCTTGATCATGTAAAGTGATAATAACCTCACAAGAGGATAATGTCCGAGACAGAGACTTGAATGTGGATCCAGCAGCCATCTCATAAACGAGCTATGCCAATGTTCCGTATGTGTCTGACCAACGATCGTAAACACATTGGTCTTCTCCTGAAAGTACTTCAACTGCTGGAATTGCCTGCTGGCGATCAATTCCTCTATTTGTTCTATATCCAACAAAAACGCTCATCTCTCTTTTCTATAACAATTCTGCTAAACCCTTTTTGCCATTTGCACCGCGGGTTGACTTTTCGGGAGCTGAAGTAATATTGAACTCTCCGTAGTCTTCACCACATATCTTGAACATCCCTTTGATCTCGGAGATCTTAGCATCAAATCCATAGCTGGTTCCCACCAGATATTCCCGTCCCCCCACATCAAATGATCTGCACCCTCTAAAATATGTCGGATCTGAATCTTTTGTGTTTGGATTTTTTACATTATCCGCTCTGGCTATCGATGTTCTCTGTGTCAGGTTCTCAACCAGATCCGGATGGCGCTCAACCAAGGCAGCAAAAGCATCATACATCAATTTACCCTGATCCCTGCTGCCGGCAGTATACGCTTTCCCAAAGATCGTATAGCTGTAGCCAATTCCCTCTGAACTCTGTTCTGCCTCTTTGCCCTTCGTATCAACGAGAGCTTCTCCGTTCAAGATAAACTCACCAGCATCTGCTCCGCAGATCCTGAACATTCTCTTGATCTCTGCAAGTTTATCCTTAAACCCATAACTGGTCCCCACTAAATACTCCTGATCCCCCACCTTAAAGGACTTACATCTCCTAAAATAAGTCGGATCTGCCTTATTGGTATTTGCAAACTTTACCTCCTCTGCTCTGGCTACCGATGTCCTCTGTGTCAGTTTCTCGGCTGAGTCCGGATATTTCTCGATCAGGGCAGCAAAGGCATCGTACATCAGTTTCCCCTGCTCTCTTCCACCGGCAGAATACTTTTTCCCAAATATTGTGTAGTCATACCCGTCAGCAGTGGATTCATCCGTTTGATCGACTGAATCATTATCATGATCGCAATCATTATCGTGATCATTATCGCGATCATTGTTTGTCACTTTGTGATCATCGTTGTCATCCGCCTTATCAAATACCTCCCTGCCGCAGGCATTCTCTATAGATGCGCGGATCGCTGTTATTGAATCCCCCATTTTCAAGTATGGATTATCATTATAATCAATGCTCGCCAGGACTTCTTCGACCATTACACTGCACAACTTTTTTGAGAGTTCGCCCTTGTATGGATTTTTGGTCTTCTTTAATATTTTAAGTTCACATCCACGTTCGAATGCCTCATCAAATAACTTCTTTTCGTCTGCTGCCTTAACATTTTTTACATCTCTCTCGCCATCAAAATACTGTGTCTTCCCGAGCCCTGTGTCTGCGGTATCTTTGATGACTGCCAAAGCCTTGACCAGATTTACAGGAACCACATTCTTCCTGACATATTCATAATTATTGTCTTCGTCCTGACAGCTGCACTGACTATACATCAGTTCCAAAAGAGTTGCATAACTCGTTGAGTACAAGTCATCTATGAACGCCAGAACACCTCTGCAGTTTGGATGTGCCATATTTTCCGGGAACTGAGTAGTCCAATGAGGGTTATGTCCGCTAAAATCGCCGTCAAAATATACATTCAGCCCGTACTCCTTAACGAGCCGATAAACTACATCGTGAAGAACGATCTTCCAATCATCGCTTTTATAGCTTATAAAAACATAAGGCTTATCCCCATCCTTGTTGCACACATGTTCCGCCAAGTATTTTACATGCTCATCTTCTCTTCTTTCTATCTCCTGTTCATAAGAAAGTCCCATGTTCATCTCTCCCTAATTCAATCTATATATCCTAAGTCCGTCAAACATCTTAAGCATTGCAAGCATACACTCCATAGGATCCGTATCCTTGTCCTGAGTCTCCTTATCCAATCTTTCATAGTTTGCCTTCGCTGACTCATCAGAAACGTCAAAGCCTGTAAACTGTGGGATCATATCCTTGTGTTTCCGTTCAAAATCCCTTTTATCCCGGTCCGGTGTTCCATAAGTCCATCCCATATCATAATGCTCCTGAAGCCATCTTTGATGTTCCAGCAATCCAATCTTTACCAACTCAGCAGCTGAGAATTTGTCAACCAGTTCAAAATCTACCGATTTGTCCGTGTAGAAACAGTCTATTTGATTCATATATTTTGCAAAGGCTTTTGCCTGATTTATATTTGAGAGCTTATACTCTAAGGAAAGCGCCTTGAAGTTCTCCGAAAATCCATTCATTATATTCTCATTATTAAAAAACTGTTCCTCCTGCCCTGCCGCCTTAGCCTTTTTCCAGTCAGAATTCTCCCAGCGGCCATTTAGGACAACTGCAAAATTGTATAGATTGATAAAATTGCTGTCGGACAAATAGCTGCGATTTCCTGCATGAACATGTTCTGCCAAACCTGTTTCAACAGACAGCCCCATATCGGACAAATCTACAATACGCTCTATATCTCCCTGAAAATCCGACATACTATTTTTCTTGACATACATTCCGGAATAAGCTTTCAGGCTGGGTGTCTTCCTGCCTTCAGGTCCCTGCATCCATTCAATGTATTCATCCTTGAAGCGATTTACCTTTGCCATCTCCTTCTCATCAAATACGTATACCGCCCTGATCTGATCATTTGACAGATCATATGTACACCCCATCGGATGCAGCTCTTTCTTTGAGTTTCGTCCATATGCAGTCCTGTCCCAGCACTGAAGCTCGTCACAAAGCATAAGCATATATGCAAGCGGATGCAGTTTTGCCTTAAAAGGCTTGTTTTTGTCGCTCTTGTAATGTGCAATACAGAACTTGTATAAGCTGTTATGCATCAGAATAGCCGTGAGCGCATCCAAATGTGCCGAATTGATGTCTAACTGCATCTCTGAGAACAGTTTCTTGAATAAGACTGTCGCGCTAAAATAGGCATGATCCATAAAATGATTAAATTTATCGGGCTGTGTAGGTTTTCCAACCAGGAAAGCAAGCATCTGTTCTTCTGTGAATCCGTATGGATCACCCAGCTTTTCAGCCAGCCAAAACGCAAACAGCTCATCCGTAGTAGAAAAACTTTTAGCACCGATAATCTTTGATATCCGCTCCTTTGTATCCTCGTCGATCGATACAAAACCATCCAGGGCATGATACGCCACAAAAGGTCTGTCTTCTCTCTTGTTTCCATCCACCTCAAAGTATGAGCACACCTGTTCAAACGGAAGTTCAAACGGATATCCAATGTCATGAAACAGTGATGACAATCCCCAGTATTGCAGGTAGTGCGCGGCTGCCTCATGTTCATCCTGGATGCCATAATATTTTTTGTAATCCTCCCGGAATACTTTGTTGGATCCAAAGATCGCCATTCCCAATATAAACACATAGACTGAATGCGAATAATGGTCTCTGTGCTTCATCAACAGACCGCTTCCGTTTGCCTCAAACTCTGATAAAAGCTCGATCATCCGCCTCGTTTTTTCATAATCTCCAACATACATCTCCAGGTAGCAGAAGTACACATCGAATGCATCTTCCTTTCTTCCGGATCTCAAAAATCTGTCAACCGCATTTTCAAAGCAAAGTCTATCTATATCCTTTTCCATATTAAACGGGATCTGATTCCTCTTGAGGCTTGCCCCATCAAGATCAAGATTATCATCTGATATAGAAACCGCCTTATTTTTATCAAATCTAAGCCCCTCACAGCACTCTCTGATAAAGGATAATGCTGCCCCTTCAAGAGTATAAGGTGCATAGTTCCTCTGTCTGATCGCTGTATTATCTAACATTGTATAAGCCATTATCTCATCCTCCAAATTGTAATTATAATCCCACTATTCCGCACAGGCTTTCATACGCCTTTTTAAATCATGACACCTGCAGCCGCTTTCAATATCTCTTCCGTGTCCTCCCGCAGAATCTCCGGTCTGCAGATATATTCATATATCTGATCGGAGGACATATGTTCCAGCATATACTTTCCAAGCTGATAGGATACCGCATACGCAGCTGGCAGCTCCTGATACTCAAACATAAGTTCCTCTTTGCTGCAGCTTATCGCCACTGGTTCTGCGACCTGACCCGACAGATTGGTAGCCAGCGCCTCCCAGAACCAGACACAGCCATCACAGTCGGGCTCCACCTGCTGCTGACAGATGTGTACAAACTCGTGAACGATCAGGCGGGTATACTCCTCCCTCTCCATATGAACATGAGACTGACTGCGGCGGCACTCCTCCATTGAAAGTATGTGGATCCGACCGTCAAAGGTATCGGCTATCATCCACTCACGATAGGTCTGTCCACACTCCTCAATATGAGATATATAGGCTGCCCTATCCGAATATATGACCACGGGTATCTTATGATCCAGTTGATCCAGACGGAAAAATCCCATGATCCGCTCCATATTGTCCCGGAGCGTGCCGGCAATCTGCTTCACCAGGCTCACACATTCCTGGCTGTAACAGATCGAAAAGTGTTGTGTTTCGTATGTCATTTCAACATCCATGCTTACCTCCAATCACAAATTGCTGTAGATTTGATTATATCACGGTCATTCTCCGTTTACCACTATAAAAACAAATAATAATACAACTGCCACACGCCGACCGATGCTGCACCGATTTTCCGGACAGGACAGTTTATTTGTTTGACGTTGTCCACCAACCGCAGCAACTTAACTTTGCACTGTTTTAAATATCTTTAAGCGCACTATGACCTGTTAACTCCTTTACTATTTTCCAGCCTTCATAACTGTGTTCCAAATTTTCTTTTATCGGCATAAATCCGAAATCCATATAAACCTTACATGCCAACCATGTATTTGTTTGTGTCGGTATCTTCGCATGTAAATATCCAAGATTCTTCATAACATTTAAAACATATGCAATCAACGGTTTTGAAAGCCCTTTTCCCTGATACTCCCGCTTAACTGCTACCCAATGAAGCCATCCGGCACCCGAAGTGTCCCTGCCGTGAATGTCATAAAAAGCTGTAGCTGTAGCAATCTTTTCCCCCTCCCCATTTTCAATGAAAAACATCCTGTCAGAAAGTATATCAAGGCTATTTGCATAATAACGATTCCAGGCTTCCAATCCCTGTTCATAATTTGCAAACTCTTTTGCTGACATCTCAATATCAATCCATCGTTCCCTATCCCCATCAGAATAAGGCACAAATCTATATTCGGCAGGAAGACTGTAATTTGTCATGTCAGACAACTCTCGCTCAAGTAATAATTCATAAAAACAGATTCTTTCATCGTGATTGTCATACTGTGTTACATCTATTTTTCGCAGACGAACATTCAATGCTTCCTTGATCTGAGGTATTGTTTTATGGATATACTTGATTCTATCCATCGTATTGCGCACCTCGGAAATACCTAATTGTCTTTCCGCTTCGTCCACACAGTTTCCCAAAGCTCTCTGTATATTATATTCGAGCCACTCTATCCAAGTATATGCTACACCGACAACATCACTGTATCCCCGAAAACAATTATCATATGCTTCCAAATAGCCGTCAAAGAAAGCGATCATCTTATCAACATCCATCTTGCCGCTTACGATCCCTGACCATTGCAATGCCAACTGCATGACATGGGATATGGGATTGCCATAGTCCAGACATTCCAGATCGATCATCCACGGGATCCCATGATCCCACATAATATTCTTAGGATCCATATCCTCATTGGACAAACACAACACAGCAGGCAATGATGCTCTGGCTTTGTTCAATTCACTTTCGGCAAAAACAATAAGTTCTTTATTATCTTCCAACAATGAAGCGATCTCAGCGTTTTCTGCTTTTGCTTTCAGCACATACCCCCGCCAATCTATATGACTTGTTTCCGGCTTCCGGTATGCAATATTTTGGGGTTCGATCTTATGGATTCTGCCAAGAATATTTCCTGCTTTATAACACATCTCATTTGAAATATGATCCCAATCGGTAATGCTTCCCTTCTGCCATCTAAATACATAGAAAAACTGATCCTCTATCTTCTGCATCTTATTGCCGCCAATCACCATAGCCGGCACAATGGGAATATCATTGTTCTCCAGTATTCCTTCTATCTTTTCTGCTCTTGCATAATTCTCATGTACACCTGGTCTCCTCATTATTTCCGCATTTAAATGCTTCACTGCATATACGCCGCTGTCCGTTATCACTTTGTACATCCTGTGCATTAAGCCACCAGATACAGATTCAACATCTGCAATTATTTCACCCAAACCACACATATGTACTAACTTCACTAATAAATTTTCTATCGCCTTTTCTCCCATTCTATTTCTCCCTCTATCAGCCAATATGTTTTTCACGTGATCTCACTAATGCTCCATCCAGACAGAATTTTAACGACGCAATGGTGCGAAACAGGCGGTTCACAACTCTAACAACAATTTTCAAACACGCTCCATAGATTAAGCGATATATCCCGCTTACACACCAAAACCCATATTAACCAATCCGTTCGATAAGACATTGGAATTCAAGGCATATTTTTGTTATTGATACTCATTTCTTTAAATTAATTCCTCTCTGTCTTGTGATTTCATACATCAGTATCGAAGCGGCACAACTTACATTAAATGATGTGGCATACGATTTTTCAGACATCGGAATTGTACAGAGCAAATCGCAATATTCCTTAAATGCTTTGTTTAATCCCATAGTTTCATTTCCCATCATTAGCATTAGTGGAGACGTCAGATTTGCATAGTAAATCGGATTTTCATTGTGCGCCGTAGTTCCTATTGTAGTAAAATTAGCGTACCTGTTTTTCAGTTTATCAATGTATTCAAACAACACTTTGTTATCGAAAACTCTGATAACAGGCAGTTTGAAAAACGACCCCATTGCCGAAACAACTACATCTGCATCATACAAATCTACAGAATGACCAGTAATAATAAGCATATCCGCTCCAAGCGCATCACATGAGCGTATCATAGTACCAAGATTCCCCTTATTTGATGGACGATCAAACAAAACAATGAAAGGATTTTCGGAAAGCATGACATTATCAAGTTTATCCGCTCGCATTTCAATTATCGCCATCAGTTCTGAGGTATCCTCTTTTTCGCTCAACTCTTTCATAAGCTCAGGGGGTAAACAAAAATTTAAATCTGTATTTACCTTATTTATCATATCTTCCGCCCAACCTGAAAGCTTATTTTTATCATAAATAAAGGATTTGATTTTCCAGTCATTCCTTACTGCCTCATTAAGACTACGGACACCTTCAACCAAAAATTCATTGTATTTGTAGCGTTTATTTCGGTTTGTTTTTAGTACCTCAAATTTTTGAAAGGTGTTGTTTTTACTAAATATTTTTGTTTCTTTCATTTTTCTCCCTTTTTGTTCCAGACAACACTTATATATTTTGCACATTTTGACACAACATCAAATGCATCATACTCCTTTTCCCCAAACCAAATATCAGTTTGATAGTTATTCGTTTCATAAAAATATCTGATACCATTGTTTATTTAATGATAACACTTTCACACTCTTTTTTCTACAAAAAAACACATTTGAGTTTCCCATCTTTAAATTTCTCCCCCTAAACCCCGCATATAATCAGTGCTTTTCATAAAAAGCACAATCACAACTGCGCCTGCACTCCCTCCCGACAATCTGGTTCTGTCTTTTTGTATTCTTGGGTCAGATATATCAAAATCAATCCTCTCTTTCCTATCGGCTCACTTCATAGGCACATTTCGGACGTATATTTACGACAATAGAAAGTGCCCAAACGCCCCAAATCAGACACTTTTCCTCCGGTCGTTCTATGATGTCGCTCTGCTTTATAACTTTAACTGTAAATCAGCCAATCTGTATTTGTTGCTCGTTTACTTTGGCTGTAAACTTCTCTCCCTGTTCCATAGTCTGTACGCATTTTTCAGGTAAGGACCGAAGATGGCTGGGCGGATGAAATTATGGTTCACATGATACGATGCAAACACTGTGGACAGGTCTTTACCTGTGTGGTCAACACTTATCGCGTTAGTGGTTCTTTCAAGAAAGGTAAAGGTTGCAAATAAAAAATAAACACCGCAATCCTTTGAAAAATCAAGGGGTTGCGGTTTTTAAATATCTAAGATAATAGCGAACAAAACGAAAAACCACTCGCCACAATTTCATTGAAAGTGGATTGTGGCGATAAATGGCTCTTTTTATTTGCTTACGCTCTAAATTTTCTTTTTTCAACGGGCAGGTGGATTCTTCCTCAAGCAGTTCAAAGCCGCCATTTGTCACATGCTGGCGGATGTATTCGATACACGCCAGATAATCTCTGAGTGCGTTAAATCTTTTTCTCGTCCTGTCTCGTTCCACAAATATCATTTTTTCGGTCAGACCAATCAAGTGTATTTTCTTTTGTCACACTTATCTTTTCGTAAGGAAAATGCCTTTATTTTTCATATCAACTTCAAACGCCGTTTCCGATATACGAATAAATTCAGTTCCTATTGGGGCAGTCAAATATTTATAAACATCCCTATCCAGTTCATGACACACTTTGCCGAGCGACATCAACACAATGTTTTTCGCATCTGAATTATAGTGTTCGTTTTCATTTCCTGCAAGAAATATCCATCCGCTGTCTGCCGGATTGTTTGGCTCACATCTGTACATAAAGCCGACTTTCCAGCCGTCCTCTACAATTCTCCTGGAAACAAGTGCTCCTTGATTCATGAGTGTGCGCATTTTTTTGATTTCATCATACCGACTTTCATGATTCAAAAAACGATTCCTCATTTCGTCGCTGACAGGTGTATCGGTGCAAAGACTTTCAATATTTGCGTTCCATTTGCTGCTGTCCTCTGCCTGATGCCTCAAAAGCACAGCCAAATCCAATAATTCTTCCTCTCCGCACTCAATACGAGTGTGCACTTCTTTGCACATATGCTTTCCGGCATAGTCATAAACAAACACCTGCACTGCTCCATCTCGATAAAGCAGGAGTTTTACAGCTCCCATTTTGGCTTCATCATCATAAAACATCATAAACGGTGGCAGCTTATCATTGACGTACCATTCAAATTCGGTTCCATCCTTGCTGTTCATAAAATAGACCGCCCCGTTTTCTTCCAAATCACTGAATTTTACTTGCGGCAAATATTGTTCCTTGTTCTGTTCCATAATGCTTTTAATTTCATCTAAAATCACATTCATAATATATACCTCTGTTTCTATTTTCTCCCACGTTATGGGTTTGGATTTTTCAGCAAGTCCGACTTCTGTGCAATCTTTTTCAGCCACTTCTTTTCTTCATCGGACAGCTTCTTCAAGTTCAGTCTGCAAGATCGGCGTTTGGTAATTTTTTGTTTCGGACAATCCCAGCAGATAATCAGCGGTCACGCTGTAAAACTTTGCCAGCTTGATAAGGGCATAGTGGCTGATGTCCTTAAAATCGTCCGCTTCATAACTGTCTAAAGCAAATTTGGAGAGATGGGTCTGCTCCAGCGTCAACCCACGCTCCACATACAGGTTTTTTAGTCATTCTTGTATAGAAAGTTCCTTGCACTCCCTCCTTGTCTGCCCGATAAATGGGAATTTCCTGCTCCGTTCAGCGTTCTGGTAAACGGGAAGAAAGTTCACGAACAAATTTGAAAAAATATGAGTTTTCTGCGTTATTTCCTAAATCACCATCAAGCCACCACAAGATATTAAAAAGAATATCATCAATTTGTGCTATACACTTGGTAATAGCAAAGAATTTATCTCTGGTGCTAACAAAGTAATTCATAAAATTATGATAAACTTCCAAAATGGAGTAGCTATATATAAAGTGATTGTTTATTGCCTATAGTTGCTAATATTGGAAATATATG
>ERZ779626.677-NODE-677-length-19072-cov-8.222327_pt1 | contig 19072 bp, 19 predicted proteins | sample MGYA00514209_ERZ779626 | MGnify/ENA primary metagenome ERZ779626 (study PRJEB29562, sample SAMEA4376713) | mouse gut metagenome | isolation source: Cecum | study: EMG produced TPA metagenomics assembly of the A DSS colitis mouse model was used to assess the...
CTTTTCAAAAAGAAACGAGTAGACAGAGAGCCAGTAGTGCCCGGTAGCTTCCATACCGATTTCAAAGTCGTCGGTGCTGGAAGAATAAGAAGTAAGTTTGGAAAAGAGGGCATGTCCGCCGTCCGAGGTATTGGGAAAGGAAAAAGCCTTAAATACCACCTTTCCAGATTCATCCATCATGGAAGCGACATGGTTATTTTTACCAATATCAATGCCAACAAAAAACATACAGCCACCTCAGAAGAAAAATTTTAGATCGGGAGACCACTCAGCTAATAAGCGCCACTACCTTGTGCTAAATACGGAGAGAAGCCATAAGGCAACCAACATCCAACTCATACGCGGAAAGCTTATTAGAGAGAGGGATCAGTCTTTGAAGTACGAGCAGAGCCGCTCAAGGAGGTGACGATCATCCTCTCAATCTAATAAAACTATTATCTCCTATCAGATAGGAGATGTAAAGAAGCAGGTCTGAGGGTTTATAGGTATCCCTTGAACAACCTAAATACATTATACAAGGAGGTCGCAAATTTGGATATTCGGGTACTGCAATATTTTTTGGCCGTAGCGAGGGAGGAGAGTATCACAAAAGCGGCGGAGACTCTGAAAATGACGCAGCCGCCACTTTCCAGACAGCTTAAAGATTTAGAAGAAGAGGTGGGAAAACAGCTGCTGATCCGCGGGAGCAAAAAGGTCACGCTGACCGAGGAGGGAATGCTGCTGCGCAAACGAGCAGAAGAAATGATTGACCTTATGGAAAAAACGAAGGCGGAGCTTAACAGCTCCACCGAAAATATCAACGGGGAAATTTATATCGGAAGCGGCGAAACCGATGCTATTTCTTTTTTTGCACAAGCTGCCGGAGCATTGCAGAAAAAACATCCTATGATTCATTATCACATTTACAGCGGCGACGCCGGTATCGTGACAGAAAAAATTGATAAGGGGCTGATCGATTTCGGCTTATTGATCGGCCCCTTTGATGCCACAAAATACGATTACATGAGACTTCCTATGACCGACACATGGGGCGTATTGATGCGAAGAGACAGTCCGCTGGCCGAAAAGGAATCTGTCTGTGCGGAAGATTTGTGGGATCAGCCGCTGATTTTATCCCGTCAGGCATCCTTCAGCAGCGAAATGGTTTCGTGGCTGAAAAAAGACATCAGCAAGCTCAATGTTGTCATGACTTACAACTTGATATATAATGCCTCCCACTTTGTAAGGAAAGGTCTGGGCTATGGTATTACATTGGATAAGCTCATCAACACCGCCGATGACAGAGAGCTTTGTTTTCGGCCATTATATCCGCCCATGGAAGCCCAGTTGTGTATTGTCTGGAAAAAGCATCAGGTCTTTTCAAGAGCGTCCAATGAATTTTTGAGTCAGCTCAAAAGCGAGTGGGCCACAGAGCATTGAATAACACTATTATAATTTCGCGCGCTCTGACACGCATGGAATCAGAAATCGAAACTGTGTCCTTCTGTTTCGATTTTATGCCATCTCACGGTCATTTTCCTTCTGCAGCAGTCCGTGAATTTGATAAAGAGACAGCATATTCTGATACATCATCTTCCTGCCCAGCAGCTGCTGATAGGTCACGGTTTTCACCTTGCCCTCTCCCTTCATCTTGTCCATTTTGGACAAAATATCCGCATATTCTCTCTGGACTGCGCCCAGCATGGCCTCGAAGGCCTCCAGACGAGTTTTTGCCAAATCCTGATCCGACATTCCGACATCCTCCTATGCGCCCTATTCTCTCTGACTTACCTTTGTTCTTGTTACGAGAGCTTTTGTTTCGGTTTTTCCTGCCTTGGCATCTTTTTGTTTTGGCTTCTTTTTTTCGGCTTCTTTTGCTTTGACTTCGTTTTCCCTATTTTCTCTTGCCACGCTTTTAGCGCCTTCCCTTTTCAGCCGAAAATCTGCCAGCCTCTTTCACCCAGCCCATCAGCTCATCATCGATCTCCTCTTCCCCGGAAATCAGCACATGATGGGTCCATCGATTGGGATAGGGTTCCGTGGCAGCATCTATCCGGGGCGACTCTATGGGGTGCCCCAGCCCAAAGGTCACAACAATGTAATTCTCCGGCCGTTCCTTGGCCCTCCGCACCGGCAGAAACGATACAAAGGCAAAGTTATGCCTATTGGAAAAAGCGATCTGTGTTTTCTGCACCTTGACCTCCACTTGTTCGATCTCCGCCAGAACCCTGCGCTCAAAAGCCTGATACAAGGAGAGCGCCCCTGAATGACCATCGAAAAAACACAAAACATCCTGATTCATTTTTTACCATGCTCCCCTTTCTGCAGCGCCCTCCGGTATTCCGTTTCCATTTCTTCCGCCAGATACTCGTCGCTCATACAATGCATGTCCGAAATTCCTTCACACATCAGATTATGAACTTCTGAGTGATAAAAAAACGCCAGCGCATCATCCAGAGAGATGTCCACTCTTTTGGCAAAACATTCGATCACACGGCAATACTTCTTTTGCAGCAAAATCGGATTGGCATTCGTACTTGCTCACTCCTTCTGAAATGGAGATATTTCTCAATGGCAATTTCGGTACGAAAGCAAACCTGCAGATTAGGCTTTTCATAACGCAGGCGTTTGATCGCTTCGCCCTTATCTATAAGATGCGAAAAATAAAGCTCCACTGTATTGAACACTTTATCATTAGCCACACCACTTTACAGCCTGCTCATAAATAAGCGTTGTATAGAATCCTCGTCCAAAATCTACATTGGCTCTGGAATACTTCAGATCAGGTTTTGTAATTTCCAAGTATGAACCATGATACAAAATCAAATCTTCACACCTCTTTCCCTCATAAGGCCGATTATATCGTCCACGATATATTGTTTGCCTTGGGTATGGAGTATCTCGTATTCCGGAATAATATAACTATTCAAGATAACTGTCTCATTGGCTAACTTCTCATAAACCTGAGCGGCGTTCATTTTTAATCTTTCCGCAATACTTTCTATACAAAACACCGCAAACTCTAATTCATCTGCAGTTCTGATCTTTTCCTCACTGGAATCCATTATTCTCCCCTTCCTGCAGCGCCCTCCTATATTCCGTTTTTTGTCTCTTCCGCCGTCAGTCCTTAAACAGACGCTCCACAATCTGAGCCGCACATTCCTCCGGGCTATATTTGTCCGTTTCTACCCTGCAGCTATAGGAAATTCCCTCCGCCATAATGTCATACTGTTCCTGAGACTGGTTCTCATATCTGTCTCCACGCCGGAGATTGCGCTGCCTGCATATTTCCAACGGGCAGGAGACCTCAACAATGTCAAGCGGGTTGTCACAAAGTATCTCCTTCAGCCTTTGATAATGGGGCTTAAGACTGGGCTGCTCCACCAGTATCCCGTCGATGATCACATTATGGCCCATATCGGAAAACAGTTTAGCTGTGTGGTACATCAAGACGATGGCCTCACTTAAATATTTCCAATAGTCCTCCTGAAGATATTTTTCCCCTATTGTCTGTTCAAATAAATCATTTGCCACAACATAGAAAAATATGTCGTCACGATTCTGCAGTGCATCCACAATGGATGTCTTTCCGGCGCTGGTCACGCCGTTCAAAAACAAAATTCTCCCTTTTTTCACTGATATTGCCTCCTTAACTTCCTCATCTTCTACTCACCGTCTCCCAATTCTTTCCGCACCTTCAGACTTCTCAGATATGTCTTCTGCTCCGGCGAAATGCGGCTGCTCTCTATGGACTTCTGAATCGCCTTATTATGTAAATTGAGGTGTACGCACACCGATTATCGTATGGGCAGCAACCGTGGGAATCAGCTTCCCCTGAAATTCACGGTATGCCGCATCCTGAAGGCCGAACAGCTCACTCCTAATCTCCTCTATAATCATTATCACACCTCTTTGGCAATTCCTGCCGCTTATGACAGCGGCGTATCCTATGGCTCTTCACAATTCAACAGTTTCAAGATCATATATGGTCGGTTCCCCGAACAAAAGGCTAACCGCATCGGGCATCATCTTGAACAGCATACCGTGGTCGCGCGGCTTTCCGTTTTCCTTGAAATGGGCGGCAAGATCAACGGTTATCTTCCCGGTCTCCAACAGCGCAGTCAGCAGCGATGTATTTGGACCTTTCGTATGAAGGATTTTTTCATATCTGAAAAACTCCCTTCCCCCGCGATTCTCCGACACGGCCTTCACCCAAAACGTTTCATGATGCTTTTCCAGCAGGGCCTCCTTCAGATCCGCCATTTGCCAGGAAGCCACATGTTCATACTTTCCATGGGCGCTCACATGATCTATAAACAGCCTATCCTCCTCGGCATCCACAACTAAGGTCAGCCCATATGCATTTACTCGATTAGCGCTGAGTGTATCATACAACTGCCATCTTTTTTTCTTGGTTTTTTTGGGTGCCTGCCACTTTCCATATGTCTCCAGAATCTTTTTATAGGACAATCCCTCGGAGGGCACCTTTGTAAAAAGTGTAAATCTGGTCTTTGTCCGCCTAGCTCCGTTCCTCATGGTTCTGGTGGCTTTCAGTTCTACCCCTTTATAGTCGGGTGACTTGGAGTTGTTCCGCTTGATTCCCAAGGCATGCTCCAACGTGTCGCCTACTCCGGGATCTCCCGGCGTCACCGACTCCAAAAATCCTTCTTCATGAATTCTCTTCATCTTCCCCAGAAGCTCCATGGCCGCCGACTGGTTATCCCGTTTGATCCGCCGGAGGAAGCCATAGAGATCGTTTTCATCGCTCTTATGGCCGAGCGCGCTTTTAAGACCGCCTTTCATTCTGCCCTTGCGCAGAGCGGCCTGAACGTCGGGATTCGATAAATTCATGACACAGATCTTGGATTTATAAACGAATATGGCCAAAAGGTTGCAGGGATCGCAATAATGCCTGAGCTTCTTGAACCAAATCCGGGGATCCCCTTTTTTGGTTCTGGGCCTATACAGTGAGGCTTCCGTCTTTACGATTCCCCTCGCCGTGATAATAACGGCGGGCCACATCTGCTTCGCCTCAGGCCCCTGCCTCTGGGCCTTATAATCATGAATCCCCTTTCCCTTGAGCAGCGCTCTGATAGGTCCGGTAGCATCCATGATGGATTTCTCGTACCCGGTAGGCGTGGGAACCAAAAAAGCCACCTCCACACCCATGTCCGCAAATAACGGCAGAAAATTTCCTATGTTCACATCCGACTTCGACAGCAAAGCAATCCCCCCTCTCCTTTTTCATTTCCTCCATGTTTCGTCTTTATTCATTTTCGTCTTTATTCATTTCCGTCTTCATCAGTGTCCAAATACGCTGCTTTTATCTTAGCATGACCCTGCCGAAAAAACAACGTTTTTATCACATTTTATTCTGCATTTATTAAGCGTCATCTTGTCACTCTCCCTGCAGCTCAAAACCATTCTCTGCCACCGTTTTTTGAAGCTATTTCCTTTTGCTTCCATACCAAAGATCCTCTGGGCGCAACATCGCCACCCCACAGCAATGCGGGAGTGGCTGGCCACTCCCGCAAAACGATTTATTCCATGAAGCTTATTTCAAATCCATTATACGGCTTCATTCCCCCAGATTCACCACCGACAGTCCAAAGCTCACTGTGTCCGAAGGATCCTTCAGTTCCTTTCCGGGCTTCCCGCCTGCGAACCTTCCCTCCTGAACCACCGTGACCGCCGGCGCATAGGCTTCCTTATCCTGAAGCGTCTTTCCCTCCAGCAAAATCAGGGAAAAGGTGGCGCTTCGGCCGTCTTCCGCAATCTGCAGATCCGTTATGGCGAATACCGTGCCGGCTGCCGCAAGAGTTACGTCCGTAATCTTCTCATTCTCTCCCGCCTGCACCGTAAAGACCTGAGAAACAGTGTTTCCGCCAGCCGCATCCAGCTGCCCGGCCATAGGTTCCACTGTAGGCGGTTCATGCTCCGGCAGCGCTTCATAGACTGTCACTCTCACCGAATCCTTCGCGCTCTGGTCCTGCAGGCTGAACGCGCTGACCATAGCCGTTCCCGGCGTCTTTGCCGCAATCGTCCCGTCCTCTCCCACGGTCACATACTCTGCGCCCTCCGTGACCTCCCAGCGCACCTTGTTTCCCAGATTCAGTCCCTTCACCTGCGCCTTCCAGCTCTCCCCTTCCGTCAGCGCCTTCTCATGGGTGAACAGTTCGATTCCATACTGGCTCCCGTCCGTGACATAGGGATCCTCCAAGGTTCCCTGCCCGCCGGTGAGTCTGGTGGAATGCTTCAGGTACAATGCCGGAACCACCCCCACCGTTCCGTCATAGGCGTCCGCCGCCAGCACCAGCTCCGGGCTGTATACCATGCGCACGCTGGCTCCGTCCGGCTTTGCGGAGGCTCCGTTATACTTCGGGTCATCCTCCGGGCTGCCGCTGCTGACTCTGGGGCTGCGCAGCCAATAGCTCTCGAAGCCTCCGCCCCTCTCATGCTCCGCCGTCCTCTCCGCATAGGAGGTAGGCCGCTTTTCCACGGGGAATCCTCCCTTGTACACCAGCTGATAGAATTCATAGATATCCAGCAGAAAAACCTTCTCCGTGGAATATAGATACTTTGCCTCCTGATAATTGGTCACACAGCCTTCTATATCCCCCGCATACTGGTGCAGCGGCGCTTCAGGATTCTCCACGGCATCCCCCGTCTGGTTTACTTCGTCCATAAGCTGACGGTTTCTGGAGGAAAAGATCGCGGTCCTTTCTTCCTCCGTAAAGCCGTATAAGAAACCGGGTTCTCTGTCGTAGCTGTTCCAGCCGTCCTTCACGGTTCCCGATGTGGGGCCTCCGTCCTTGTCGTACTTTACATATTCGGTCTGGCTGTTCAGCCAAGTTCTCAGATCGCTGGCCGCCCAATAGTTGTTGCCGTAGTTCTTGTCTGTATTCGCCATCCAAAAGGCATTGTCAAATGCCATATAGTCAATAATATGTTCCGAATACAGCATGGGATCCCCAAATGCATTGCTGCCGATGACCCGCCATAAAATAGGTTCCCCCTGATAGGATCCAAATGAAATATAGCTGCCTTGTTCCATATCCCCTGCCAGACCAGCCGGCTGTCCGTCCTCCGTCCTCGCAGAATCCTGCGTTCCGGAATTCGGCTCTTCTCCGGATCCGCAGCCTGCAATGCTGCAGACCGTGAGGCATAATGCCGCCGCTGCCGCCAGCTTTTTGCGTAAGCTCTCATGCAATACCATTCTCCCGCCCTCCTAAAGCTCCAGATTATTTGCCGTCACTGCTCTGCCCGGCAGATGAAGACTGCTGTTTTTCAGGATGCAGCCTTCCGCCATATAATAACTGCCCTCTCCTCTGGCGGATTCCGGAATGGCCAGAGCGGCGTTCACCAGAATGGTTCCTCTGGCCCGCAAGGACAGCGTCCCATTGCCCTCCGCCCCCTCCTCCGGCGTCTGCCGAATCAATTCCATATTTTCACCCGGCTCCAGATGCGCATCCCCAAATTCAAAGGTGACATGGCCGTTGTTTTTTACGTCGAACAGAGCGCCGCTGGAGTTGCTGCCGTCAAACCTTGCCCCTTCCGCGGCCACGAATCTCTGGTCGCCCACTGCCTCCTCGGTGGTTCCGCCCTTGTCAAAAGCAAAGCAGACTCCGTGCATGCCGCCGCCCCGGAACACAACCTCCTTGGCTTCCACGTTCAGCCGGCTGGCTGCAGCCTCCGGATCCGCAAAGAAATGACAGCTCTCAAAATTGACCCTATTGCACCTGACCAAAAACACATTTCCCACATTTCGGAAGGTACAGTTCCTAAAGGTCAGCTCTCTGTCCACCTCGTACTTGCTGCCCCGGTGACGGGTCAGGTAGAAGCCGTCCAGCAGATTGACGGTACAGCCCTCGATGACCGTAGCCCGTTTGGATATGGAGGAATCCTCCCCCAGGCTTAAGGGTCCGTCCATGACGCAGTTTTTCATGACAAGTCCGTCCACATTGGCCCACACAGAGCCGCCGTTGGCGCCGTATCTATCCGTATTCCTATAGACATAGCAGTCCTCGAGAGTCATGTCCACCACTCGGTTCATCTTGTTCTGAAACACGATTCTGGGCGCAATGTGCTTCTTTACCAAAATTCTTTTATGCCAGCCGCCCCATGTATGCGGCGCCGATGTGCTGAGGGCGCTGTTGGCAAAGCTTAAGAATCCGGAATTCCCGATATAGGTCAAATCATGGTCGTACTGTCCATGGGTAACAAAGGCGCCGTTTTCGTCTCCCGTGCAGTGGCAGTTCTCTACCATGGAAAACGCGCATCCGGTGAAATCGTTCAGATGGCGGACATTGTGGGCCCTGCAGTCCACCACATGGCCGTACAAGCATCCGATCTGCTGAACCATATACCCCGTGCCCCCCATCTTTACCTCCTCCGGGTTGATGAGTTCACAGTTCTTGATCTCATAAGTGGTGCAGTAGCGCCGGATGTCCAGCGGCCAGAAGACCTTACGGGCCTCAAGGTTCTCCACATTGCAGTCCACACAGAATTCATGGGCCACCGGGCTGGTTCCCGTCACGTCGGAGTGCCCTTGCCCCTCGAACTTCAGATTTCTCACATTCACATGGAAGACCGGCCGAATTCGCTGGTATGTAATCTGCCTTCCGGTGGCAAGGGGCCATGCGTTGAGGTAATTGACGCCGATGTATTCCTTGTCCCCAAGCCCATTGCCCACCTTGGTCACCATGACCAGCTTCATCAGCTCAATATCGCTGCTGCCTCCTCCTATGGGCATCCTTCCCTCTGTCCCTTCCTCCTGAGGGCGCGGATCGGACTGCACAAAATACCATTGGTTTTCCGCAAAACCGCTGTTGTCCCCCACATACAGATAATCGGAATCCTCACCGAAGAGAGCAGGGCGGAAAAAGCCGCTGGCGTCCTTTTTCTTCGGCAGCGTCACCGTCATGGGCTCCCCGACCTTCTCTCCCTGAAAGAACATCATGGCCGCAAAGGGATTGTCCCTCGCCGCGTTTTCCGCGCCATAGGTATAACAAGTATAATTATGAAAGTCCAGCTCCAGATTGCTTCTGTGAAATATATGGCGCCTGCGCATCAGCAAATCGCTGTCCGCCTCAATGCGGTGAAAGCTTTCATCCCCCACCAGAGCGTCCAGAGCATCATCCGCCTGCCTGCTGGCATCGAAGATTCCGAACCATCCGAATCTTCCCACGCCGTCATGAACCACGTGCCAGGCTCCGCCTCCTGAAGCAGGCCGGTGAACCGTACCGCCGTTGTCCTCCGCGGCGCTGGCCTCGAAGTAAACCATCCTTTTGGCCCCCATGTCCCCCGGCCTATCATATCCCAGCACCTGTACCATGGCACCGCTCTTCATATCCGTCAGAGCCTTCAGCTCCTTGACATCGGCCACCACGGAGGTCTCTCTGGCGCCGGAGAAGCTCTCCCCCGGATACTGCCCCTTCCCCTTGGGCCCAGCGGCCTGAGCCGTCAGCGCGCCCTTGGGCAGAAAGGATGCGCAGGCTACCGCCAGCCCTCCAAAGCCCAGCGCCTTCAGAACCTGTCGGCGCTCTGTGTCCTTTGTATGCTCTTGTTTCATTTCGTCTTGTACCTCCTTGTTTCTGGTCTGTCTCGCCGCCTCATTGCCGAACTCCGATTTCGGATTCTCCGTCGTCTAATTGTCTGTTATTCTGCTGTTTTCGGGCTTTCCGCTGTCTAAGCGCTTGTCATTCTGCTGTTTTCGGACCCTCCGCTGTCTAATCGCCGTCTAATCGTCTGTCATTCTACTGTTTTCGGGCTTTCCGCTGTCTAACCGTCTATTATTTTACTGTTTTACATATATATTATTCTACACGCCCTATTTCCCTGCGCGCCTCTCCACGCATCCTCCTTCGGTATACCAGCCCGGAGCATCCGATGCTCACCTCATATAGGGTCAACAAAGGCAAAATCAGCAGAAAATCCGAGATAAAATCCGGGGGCGTAACCGTCACGCCCAGCACCACCAGCAGAAAGTAAGCTCCTCTGCGCACCTTTTTCATATGCGCCGGCTTCAAAATGCCAAGCTTGGTAAGAAACATGGCCGCCACCGGCATCTCGAACAGCAGTCCCATTATCACTACAATATTGCACATAAAGGAAAAATAACTTGCGATTCCGTAAGTCACTTTCAGCCCCATATTTCCTGCCACTCCTGCAGTAAAGAAAAAAGCGATCCGAAATACCACCAGATATCCGAACAGAATCCCTGCTGCCAGCAGCAGCGCTCCGAAGGGTATATAGAACAGCGTGGTTCTCCTCTCTGCCTTTGTCAGCCCCGGTCTGGCAAACAGCCATAGCTGAAGCCCCAAAAAGGGCAGGGTGACCAAAAGGGCCACAACGCCGGCCACCTGCATATACACTTGAATGGAATCCCATGGCGAAAAAGCATGGAGCTCCAGAGCCGCCGCGGGCCCCGTCCGCTTCAGAAAGGCAAACACCGGCTCCGCCCCGACCATTCCCAGAACCAGAGATATCACAAACACCCCAAGACTTACCGCCAGCCTGCGCCGCAGCTCTTTCAGGTGTGAGCCCGGAATGCGCATCCACTGCTGCAGCTGCTCCAGCGCCTCCCACTGAACAGACGAATCATCCATACGCCCTTCCTCCCAATACAGTCCTTACCGTCTTAATTTCGGCTTCCCGCCTTCGTCCTTTGTGGTGCCTTGCCTTCACCCCGGTTTGCCTGCTCCCAGTTCCCTGCTTTCTGCTCCTATTATCCGACGCCCTCTTCTATTTTTCCCGGACAGTTTCCCCCTCCTGCAGCTCCTCCGTAATCTCCCGGCTGGCCTTCTTAAATTCCCGCAGGGTTTTTCCGATGCTGGCTCCCAGCTCGGGAAGCTTCTTGGGGCCGAACAGCAAAATCGCTACCAATAAAATAACAATCAATCCAGGTGTACCAATTCCGCTCATCTTTGCTACCTCTCTTTCTTATCCTTTCGTTTTTGTCCGCCTCCGCCGTCTCCGGCCTTTGCCTATCTGCGGATTCCGCATTCCGGTTCTGCCCATCCTCTGGAGTTAAGCCCACAGCTTCTCCGTCCTGCGTTTTCCGATTCAAGGCTTATTTTGCTTCAGGTTTTCCCTTCCGCCTTGTGTTTTCGAGTCTATCATCTCTGCCTTTTCCCTTCTATTGCCAAAAATAAAAATCCCGAATCAAACTTTAAATTCGGGATTGTCAAATATTAATGTCAATTGCCATATTTAAATTTTAAGAAAAAACGCTCCGCCTTTCCTTATTCAAAGACCACAGAAATCTTAGCTGCAAACTGGTAATTATAGTCCCCCCGCTCCCAAGTGGTCTTGTACAGCAGATCATAATCCGGCGTCACGGTGACGGTATTGCTGCCATCAGGGGTATTTACTGTAATAGGAGCAAACAGATCCAGCATATCATTGTTGAGCAAAAAAGCCACCTCCCCTTTCACGGTACACTCCTCCACATTGACGGAATTTGTTTCCCTATCATAGGATGCAATGATCCTTCCCTCCCTCAGCTGCCCGTGGGCCTGCAGCCAATAAAAGCTCTCGTCTTCCCGCTGATCTGCCCGCTGGGAAAGATCCCACACTACCCTCTCCGGAAGCGGATTGCGCACGAACTGCTCCAGAAACCTGATGGCATTGGCATCCACTTCGATTCCAGAAGCGTCTCCCGTCTCCAGCCACGCCGTGCTGTCCGCCATTACCTTCTGGGCCGCAGAAGAATTATCTCGGAAATTATGTCCCTGAAACTGATGAACATAGCAGTTATGCACATATCCGCCCCCAAGCTCCTCCCGATATCCGTCAAGCAATCGGCCATACTCTGCGGTACAAGTATTTCTGTCATAAGCGGTGTCATTCTCGCCCACTTGAAGCTGCAGAGGCATATTATAGATATTCCAAAGCGGCAGACCATTGGGGTGTCCCGCCGACATATTTGCCGCCGCAAATCGATCTGACATTTTGGCTATGATGGCATAGACCCCGTCCCCGCCTGCGGAAAATCCCGTGAGATAAACCCTATTGGGATCCACATCATAAAAAGCAATCATGTTTTCTATAAGTCTGTCGTAGAGAGGGTAAGATTCCGGATTGAAATGGCAGTCCCAAGTATCCCGCACCCCTCTTGGAAATACATAAATACCGTTCTCGACGCTTCCTTTATAATAGGTTGCCATATCCGCCCATTGGCTATTGTTCAAATCAGGCGTATCGCTTCCGCCGCCGCCGTGAAGAGCGATAAAAAGCGAATAACCCGACTCTCCCGGCTCTCCCTTGACAGCGATCCCATACTTCATGGTGGCGTCTCCGAAGGTCATAGCCCGTTTCTCGACTTCCTCCGCCCTAACCACGTCTGCCTTCACCTGCTCCAGATATTCCTGCCAGAGATGATTTCTGGCATTTTCAATATCCTCATTGCTTTCCAGAAGAACCAACGCATCCCCGGTGCTCTGCTGCCCGTTTTCATTTTCCGACTTTTGCAACATCTCCTCTTTCCCGCAGGCTGCCGACAGTATCAGGCACGCCACAAGCGCCGTGGTCAGCGCCGCGTATTTTTTTGCCATAAACTTCATTTTTCTCCTCCATACACAATCAGGACCGTGTTATTTACCCACAGCCTTTTTTACGTCTTTCCATAAAATCCTGCCTGAGTCCCATTATGTACAAGCCCTCTTTTTCTACATTGTGTACCATATTCCCGAAATTGTCAAGAACCATCCAGAACGCCGCAAACGCTTCTCCGGCTACCCCTGCCACTGACGGTCCGTTCCGGTGACCATGAGCCAAACAGCCCAATGCCCTCTGATTTCCGGCTCCATTCTATGGCCTATGGTGCCGTTTCCTACAGCGTGCCGTAAAGTCTTTCTTGTACATTGAATATGCACATTTTTTTGTTTGCTTTTTCAAATTTGTATTTCATATAGGCTGCTATTTTGTCTTCGTGTGTAGACAGAATCAACTGTGTATCACTGAACTCATTTTTCATGATTTCAACAAAAGAAGCTATGTTTAACTCATCTAATGATTGACACGGATCGTCGATCATAAAAATGTCCAAATTTGCCACCGCAATCTTTTTTAAAGCAAGAATCAGGGCGATATTGGCGACGGCTCTCTGGCCGGCGCTGAATTTTTCTGTTATGTCCAGCTTCCCTTTCCCTTGATTCTGCCCGGCCGTCATTTTAAACTGCGTCAATTCGTCATTTTTAATTCCCGTGAAGCAAGTAATTCCCAAGTCATTCTGGCTTGTCTGCATCAGTTTGCCGCTATAGATATAGAGCGGAATCTCAAGGTACTTCGCCACATTTTCCATATATCTTTTCTTTGCTCTTTCCCGGCAAGCGATTATCTTATCAAGCTTAAGCTTCTTTTCAAACCCTCTTTGGTATTCACTTAAAAGCCGCTTATATTCCTCTTTGTTTTGAGCATATTCCTTTGCTTCCTTCTCTCTGGCAAGCCATTTAAGCTGACCTATCTTTCCCTTTATTTTATCGCTTAACCCCTCTTCCGCTTTCTGTATCATCCTCGTCCACTGCTTATTTTCATGGTATGTCTGCAGCTCAAACTCACCGCTCTGCTCCTTTATCTCAATACCGTCAATAATTGCCTTCAATTTATCAGCAATTTTCTTTACATCTTCTACATTATGATATTTTGTCCGGAAAGCATGCTCGCTTGTAAAGCAGATTGCTTCTGTGTTTTCCAACTGTCCGCTTAATTCGATCAATTCCCCTATTTCATTCTTTAATTGATTTACCTGATTCGTATACTTTTCCAAGCTTTCGATGGCTTCAAACACCTCTCTATCGTTTCTTTCCTTTCTGGCCTCCATTTCTACTCTGATTTCTGCAGTCCTATATGCCTCCGATATGCTCCTTTGCTGTTCTTCATGAGAGCTGTCAAGCATATCCCTCATATTCTGCACCATCTTGGCTGCCTCTGCAATGGCTAAGGACAAACTTTTCCCTTCTTCTTTAAAATCGCTGCCGCAAAGAGGACATTTTTCGGAAAAAACCTCTGCAACGGTATTTTCACTTCCTTTAATCCTTTTATGCATCTCCTCAAAGCTCCTATAAACCCTCTGCTTTTCATTCAGAGTTTCCTGAAAAGCAATTTTCCTTTCCCTTACCGACTGAATATCTTCAGCCAGCTTTTCCGGTAAATATGTTTTGTTTATAGGCTTTTTGTAAAGGCTGTCCTCATCATGTATCAGCTCCCGCAGGTATACGTTCCTTCGATAGGAACTCCTATATTCTGCTAATTTTTCCGGCTCAAACAAGGCCAAAATAAACTCCTGATAATATACTTCCTTATCCTTGATGGCAGAAAGCAGTTCCGAGCAGTGATAATTCCTATAGAGATCAATACTTTCTATATATTTCAATGTTCTTTCTGCCTTAGATGCATAATCCATAAAGGGATCGCTTTCCTGATACTCTGCTTTGTCCCAATCAAATACTTCACCCTCCATTATTTTTTCACAAACCGGCCTCTCTCCCTGACCAGCTTCTATTTCCTCATCAATCTTTTTTAGTAATCCCTTGATCCTTCCTTCCAGTTCCCTGCATTCATCTTCCACGACTTTCTTCTCGTCCTGAAACGGCTTGAAATATCCATCCAGCTCCATATCCGTAAAGCCTTTTAGCATATTGACCCGTTCCATATCATTTTGCATGATAAAAGCATTTTCCTGCTCTTGTTTGATATAATTTCTTTTTAACCATTCCTGAATGTTTTTTTCTCCAAGCCGTCGGGAAAGGTCTTCTTTCGTTGCCTCTTTTGGCAAGCCCGGCTGCTGCCTCATCTGTTCAAATCTTTCGTATGCAAACGCTTCCTCCAATATGTATACGTGAAACTCCACAGCCTCCCTCTGTTGCTCTACCCTGTTGATAACGGTGCCTTTCTGAGCATATCTGACAATTGTCACAGCCTGATTTGTTTCTGACTTCAGCTGCAGCGCCACAAAACAAGGCTTCTCCAAATTATTGATAAAAATATGCTCCTGAATTGTCCTTATCTTATCCACATATGCTTTTGTTTTTTGCTCTCCCATAAGCCCAAACTCTATGGCCTGAAATATGGAAGACTTTCCGTACCCGTTTGGCCCCGAAAAGAGCATGGACGCTCTGGCATTCCCTTGATTAAAATCAATTTCATAATATGGTTTGTCGCCGGCATCTATATAAGCAAAGGGTTTAAAATTACACACATACAGCTTATCCAAATAATATTTTTCGCCCATTTCTATTACCCCGTAATCGTCTCCGTTGTCTTCTCAGCTTTCTCCAGATTCTTGAGCTTCTTCTCAACTTCCTTAAGGTCTTTGCCCTCCAGCTCAATCTCATTTAAAATTCCCTCTATTTCTCCGTCCTTAAACAGCTCTGCCGCTATCTCGCTGATAGATCTAAGCTCCTCATAAACGCAGGTGAAAATTGTATCCTCTGTAGCCGGCATTTGCTCAAGGCCCAGAAACGGCAGCTTGATATATAGTCTTGATAAACATTCATACCCTCTATGGCCTTCTTTCTTAAACTCATTAAAAGCCTTATCATCACTTACCTTTTCATGCAGAACCTCTTTTGAAAATACATTACCACAAAACTCCTTCAGCGCCTCCTTCTCTTGATCGGAATACCAGAATACATATTTCCTACAAAAAAACTTATTCTCTTCTATCTGCATGACAATTCTTTTTTGTTCTTTGGTCAGTTCCTCTGGAATCTCCGTTATGTATACAAGAACCCAGTTGGACTTCCATCGCTTTTTGTAAAACTCGTTCTTCTCCTCCTCGGCACAGACACTGATGATCCGGCTCAGGGTGTCATTACGCAGTTCTCCGGTCATTAAAAAATACATTTCATCTTGCGCATTGACAAAAATCTCATCCGGGCCGCCGGACGGCTCAGGGCAAGACATTCTTTCCTCTGTTTTTTCACAAAACCCTTGATCCCGAAAAACTTTTCTCAATATATCTCTCATATCTTTGCTCCTTTATAATCCAGAAATTTCGTTCTGCGTGTATCAAGAAAACTGATTCTCTCCTCTATTTCCGCCGGGTTCTGGATCCCCATTTCATCCTGATCACTCTCGTAACGCTCTTTTAAAAAAGAAATATTTTCTTCATTAAGCTCATAATCCACATCTTCCGTCAAGATATATTCAAAATCCCGATATATTTTTGTATGTTCCCAATAATTTGACAATATTTTTTCGTGAACAGTTCTTCCGTTCAGGATATTCGACACAAAATACAATGCATCCTTCAGCGCTATGGCTTCATTATCCTGAATCACGCAGTCTGACTCAAAGAATTCTATCATATCCATCATCAGGTCTACTTTCCTATCGGAAATTTTATTTTGAATTGACTCCATAGCCGAATCTGCTCTAAAATTAGGGTATTCTAAGTTCATCGCATCTATCAAGACATCCATTTTCCAGTCCTTAATCTCCGAATAGACACAGCCACTGCCACTGCAGTTTTCCCCGTCAGGGCCATTGATGCAATTCTTACAATGCGGCTTTGCAAAACCATTCAAAAGTCTCTCCTTAATCATTGACAAGCTATTATGCCACTTGTAAATTGTATTGTCTGCATCCTTACATGCTTTTTCCACATCGTCAAAGACGAATTCATAGTTCTCTTTTTCTTTTCTGCTTTTAACTTTTTCCAGCTTCTCATACACATTGCACCACATTTTCTGAAAAATGTCTTCTTCGGAAAGCGTTCGATTGCACCGGACGCTTAGGGGAATCTTTTGTATGTAGTCCTTGCAGTCTTGCTCCAAACGGCTGGCCGGCAGCTGAATTATTTTCAGCTTTGATTTAAAATCCAAATAATCATCCTTATCCTTTTTGCATTTATCCAATATAACGGTCAAATATTTGCAGCAGATTTCATCGATTTCTTCCCTAGTTTCATATCCTATTTTCCGATCCCCTTCTGATTCAAGGTCAAATAATCTTCTTAAATACATTCTGGTTTTCTTACATTGTGATGATGCATTGTTCAGATTTAAATTATCCTTCCAAAATTCAACGGTTCTATGGGTCATCAGTTTCTCTAATTCCTGCTTAACTCCCCGCTCTATAGCAGTTCCATACGCATTGTCAAACTCGCTCTCCGACAATGAGGCCTGCGCCTGTTTCTGCTCGTCATAGACAAGAAACCATTGAACATCCCTTCTCCCCATCAGTTTGTACTGCAAAATAAAATTGGCCAGAACTTCCTCTTTGCCCTGGTTTGTTAACGTCTTTTTTACCTGATAGATCTCACTGATGCTCTCCGACCTACAGATGACAAAATCCTCCAGCCATTCTATTTTCAACTTTATTCTTCTGCATTCCTCCAAGGCCGGCTCTTCCTCTGTTTCCGATTCAAAAACAGCATTAAGCTTCTCCAAATACTTTGTCAACGCTGCCTTACCTTGATACTCATATCCCTGCCAGCTGGGTATTGCATTCCTATTTTCATTGTATAGCGCTTCCACATAATGATTGTTATCCAATTTTCCTTCTCCCTGATGCCCCTGCTTAATTGTATTTCCTGATTTTCCGTCAGCACATCCGCGGCCCCTGCGCACAGCAACACGGCCTTTTGCTTAGATCCCCTTTAAAGCTTCTGCCATTGCTCCGCAACTTGATGCATAGAACTTAAACTTGTCCAATCTCCTCCGGACAGTTGCGCTGCTTTCACTGCGCCAATAAGACGGATTTACTCCACCTCAAATTCTAAGTTCTCAAACTCTTTAGAATTAAAAAACTCTGATATGGTAATGCCGAATCCATTGCAGATCTTTATCATGGTAAAGATTCCCGGATTTTTTGTCGAGCCGTCAATAATATGCATTAGTGTAGTTAGCGGAACCGTGGATTGATATGACAGTTTGTAATATGACATTTTGTGTAAATTACAGTAATATTCGATTCTTTTGGATATCAGCTCTTGTTCCGTCATGCGGTACCATCCTCCCCCCTTTGTCATTGTTTGTATTGTAGTACATTTAGGAAACTGTTTACTACCATATATGGAATATTTTGTAAAAAAAGTGTGAAAAATAGTCCAGACTGTAGATTTTTACACAACAATTCACAAAACTAAAAAAAATCTCACAACAGTATGCACAAAAAAGCTGCCTGATTTCCTTATGAAAAAAGGCAGCTCCCAATCCCTATTCTATATCTGTTCCCTGCTGCCTGCCTATCCATTTGAGGTCGGCAGCTTGATGCTAGTGGGGATTTATATCAAGTTCTTTTTCTCAAAATGTGCCACACATCGTTTCCGATGAATCCACATTTGCGGTATAAGCCTTCCGGGTTAGTCGGATTATTGCATTGACCGGAGACGGTGACAAACCGAGCCATATCTTTCATCCGCCAAAGCAATTCCGCAACTATGTAACTGCCCAATCCATGTCCACGGCAATTCTCTGATACTTGAATCCACTCCAGAATGCCCTCGCCACACTCACGGTCCAGTTCGGCTATGCCGGTTGCAGCAATATCACTGGTCTCATTATCCCTGACCGCCAGCCACAGAGAAGCATTGTAAACCGATCGCGCAGTGTATCCTTGCAGTTCTGCTTCACTGATACATATGTCATCGTAGCATTGGTTGATATGCCTCACAAAATCGCCCACAGTAGCCTCACAGAGCGAATATCTCTGGGGCAGCCGCGGCGTCAATAAGCCTTTCAGATCATGACGCAGACGAAAATATAGTGCATCGGTGAATTGTGTGCATTCAGCGGCATTGAAATCATCTTGGTGCAGTATCTTCATGCCCTCCGGAACCGAGATATGCTTTGCTTTCCAGTAAGGTATAGACGATTCTCTGCAGGGATTTTTTAGATAGTTATTTCTGTTTACCATAACACGTCGCCCTCCTATGCTGGCATCAAATGTTTGTGCCCCGCATTCCTCTCTCCCACCCAAGGACTCTTCTACGGATTTTTTACGCTTCCCAAAACTACAGTAAACCACCCTTTGAATCTCCTGCGGAACATGCCTTTACCGCACCCTCCAGCGCCTCTATAATCGTTTCCAGAGACCGCACCTCCGAACAAGACGGGCACCTCCATTTTCACCAGCCGAAATTCGCTGA
>ERZ779626.681-NODE-681-length-19003-cov-6.255858_pt1 | contig 19003 bp, 15 predicted proteins | sample MGYA00514209_ERZ779626 | MGnify/ENA primary metagenome ERZ779626 (study PRJEB29562, sample SAMEA4376713) | mouse gut metagenome | isolation source: Cecum | study: EMG produced TPA metagenomics assembly of the A DSS colitis mouse model was used to assess the...
AGGAGGGATAGCTGGCCACAGCGAGCAACAGGGAAATTCCACAAGCCGCTCCGTACAAAATACAATCCTTCCACCGCCTGTTTTTCCACAAACTCCACAGGCAGAACCCTCCCCCCATAAAAGCCAGAAATATAATATAATAATACTGGGTCAGAAACCCGAGATAATTCACCGCCATCAGCGGGAGCAAAAACGACTTTTTATTTCCGCCGTTTTCCAACACCGCCCTCACATGAAGACAGGCGCACAGCAATACAAATACTGACAGCCATTCGTACATTCTGATAAACATCACGCCGGAAACCGCGGCCGCATTACATCCATATACCGCCGTAACGGCAAAAGCCAGCTTTTTATCCTTTCCGCCCACCATATAAGCCAGCCAGGAGAGCAATGCAAAATGAATGGCAAAGGCGGCAATATTCACGCCAATGCCCAGCCATTTACTGAACACCCCAGGAAAAACAGAACAGACTGTATGCAGCAGAAAATAGAAAAAAGGCGGATGCACGTCCCAGGACTGTACGGTTGCCACCAGGCCGTAACGGAAGCCTTCGCCCTCCAACACGACGAATTCATTCCTGAAAGAATCTCTCTCCACCCATTCCCTGTCCGGTTCAAATAGCCCGGCGGTACGGTTGGTGGAATAATAGGAATAATATTCATCCTCATGAAACCCGGCCTTCCGGTTTCCAAAATAAACCAGCAGCAATATTTGCAAACACAATAAGGCAAGAAAGGCAGCCACCCAAAGCCGCCCTTTCTGAAACCTATTGCTTTTCATCGTCATTTTTTCCGTCATTTGTCATTGATCCCTCATTTTTCAATGGCTTTCGCCTGATTACCCGGTTTTTTCCTCTGATCCGCCAAATAATCTCATTTTCCACCCATGTATCCGGCGCACCGTCTTCGGTGCTGCCGTCAGCAATAATAAATATCCTTTATTTTTAAGGCTCAAAAACGGATTCCGTATGGTATCCCCTATATGCCTTCTTAAATATTTTTTCACCGATCGGTAAAAATCATCCTCTTTTTTCATTTTTTCCACCGGAATATGGAGCATGTAATCCAGCCTTTGGTAGAGTCCGAAGCGAACTGCCTCTTCCCGCAGCGCCGGATATCTTTTTTCCACGATTCTCTCCACCATATCCGCATTGTCCACGATATCCATAAAAACGCGGGAAAATTCCTTTTTCGATTTTTTTCTCGTGTTGCTCCCCGTCCGGTAAAACACATGATAATCCTGCTCCGGCAGAATCGCGATCCTGTCGGTTTCCCCAAGCATTTCCACCAAAAGATGGAAGTCCTCGTTCAGCACTCCCTCCGGGAACCGGTTCTTTTCGAACAATCTCCTGTCCGTCAGTTTCGTGCAATAGGAACAATCCCCTCTGTGAAGCAGCAATTCCCGCATAAAATTTTCCCCGCTGCATAAATATGCCTCCTTCGGCGGTTCGCAGACATTGGGAAGGCGGTTCCCTGACTCGTCGATCTCGTCCCTGGATACCTGGGCAATGGAAACCCCTGTCTCCCCGATACATCCCATTAACCGTTCATACATCCCCGGCTCAATATAATCGTCGCTGTCCACAAAACCCAAATACTTCCCGGCAGCCTGGCAGATCCCCATATTCCTTGCGGAAGAAGATCCTCCGTTTGGTTTATGGAATGCCCGTATCCTCCGGTCTTCCCGAGCCAGTTCGTCCACCAGCTTTTCCGTTCCATCATCGGAACCGTCGTCCACCAGCAGAATTTCCAGATTGGAATACGTCTGCTTGCAAATGGACTCCACGCATCTTCTGAGGCAATCCTTAATATTATAAACCGGCACGATTACACTAATTAAGTCCTGCATGCTTCCACCCTTCGCCCGCCTTCCATTTATACATGGAAAAACTCTATCATCTCATTCAGCGTAGCCGCCTGGGCAGAAAGCTCTTCACTGGAAGCCGCGCTTTCTTCCGACATCGCCGAATTGTCATTCACTACATTGGATATCTGATCCAATCCTTTTTCCACTTCTATCAGACTGTCCTTCTGGCGATCCGCAATGGATGACAGTTCATTGATAGAATTCGTCAGATGCACCACTCCTTCCACCGATTCCGAAAGCCGGTCTGCCGCACTGCCGACCAAATCCATCCCCCGTTTCACGGCGTTCATGGAGTTCTGTATCAATTCTGTGGATTTTTGTACCGCCAAAACACTTTCCCTGGAAAGATTCCCGACCTCGTTGGCAACCACGGAAAAACCTTTTCCCATTTCTCCGGCTCTCGCCGCCTCGATCGATGCATTCAGGGAAAGAAGATTCGTCTGGTCTGCAATTTCCTCTATATTGGAAATAATCGCACTGATTGCGTTAGAACATTCATTAATTTCCTCCATAGCATTTACCAACTGCTTCATTTCCTGGTTGCTATATTCGATATTGTTTTTAACGCCATCCGCATCCACCGCAGCATTTCGCGCATATTCCGCATTTTCGCGAACCTGCCCGGATATATCCGTAACGGTAGCCAGCAGTTCCTCCACAGCCGCCGCCTGGTTCACTGCGCCTTCTGCAAGAGCCTGGGCCGCCTGGGCGATCTGTCCGGCGCCTCCTGTCACCTGGGTCGCTGTGGCGTCAATTCCCTCTATCGTTTCAGCCAGCTTGCCCGACAGGCTTTCCAGCCCTTCTTTTATCTTTCCGAATTCTCCCGCATAATCCTGTTTTAAAACATAATGAAGATTCCCGTTTCCTATTTCACCCAATATTTCAGCAATCTCGTCAATATATTTTATGTAATTCTTTAAACGCAATACGGTCTTATCAATCGCTGCCGCCACTTCGCCGATCTCGTCATTGGAAGAAACCTTCACTTCCACATCCAATTCTCCCCTGGCAATCTTGTCCGCTACACCGTGCAGTTCTTGTATGGGCCTCACGATTCCCGTCGCGATCTGCATAATCAATACGCACAACACGGCAATGATAATGGCAAACAGCAAAACGCTGCTCCCCGCCAGTTTATAAAAAGGCAGATTATATTCCAGGCTCGGCATGCCGCTCAAAACTACCCATCGGCTTTCCCCCGCCTGTGTCATATATCCGTAATTCTTCGTCCCCTTATACCGGTATTGGTAAGCCCCGTACTGGTCGTCCGCAAAGCCTTTCTTTACTTCTTCCCCGATTTCAAGATCCTGGAAAGGTGTATGCAGCACCGCCTGGTCGTCCGCATACATAATCGTGCCATCCTCCGTCAGCAGCAGAAGAAAACCGGTATTTCCCAGTTTCTGTTCCTCCATCATATCCGTCACTGCGCTCAGGGAAAGATCAAGAGCCGCAACCCCCGTCATTTCTCCCGATGCATTAAATACCGGGGAAACGATACTTGACACCATCTCGCCGGTAGAACTGTTCTGGTAAGGTTCTGTCACAATCGTCGTTTTCGCCTCCAGCACCTGATCATACCAACTCCTGGATGTAATATCCCACTCGCCGATCTCGCTGATATACCCGCTGTCCTCGATACACTGGCTGGAATCCACATCTGCCGCCCACATGACCAGGATATTCTTTGGATCCGTTTCGTGCATATTTGCCATTGTCGCAATCACCGAATCATATTGGGGTGCTTCCCCGATCTTCTCCCCCGGTTCCAGCCCGTCAAACAACTCTATCAACTCCTGATTCGCCCCAAACTGTCTGCCAACTTCCATATATTTTGTGAAATATTCGCTGATCTGGCAAGAAGCATTCAGAGAGCTGTCCTTAATATTCTGATTGTTCAAATGCTGGATCTGGCTGCCGGCCATAAGAGAAATCAAAATACCTGCGATAACAAGGCCAGCTACGGTCGGGGTAATCGTCCTCGTCAACATTTTCTTTTTGATCGATTCCCGGTTTCCGGCCTTTCCTTTTTTTATTTCTTTCCCCATACTTTTCTCCTTCCTCTCCCCGCCTCATTTCACTATTCCGCAGTCCTTCCTGCACCTTTCCATATAGTATAGCCTATCCCCAGCCCGGAGTCAAACGCCTTGCCGCGGCAAAAAGCACACCGCCGCTCTTTTAGGAGACAGAATAACGGCTTCGCTCAAAGGCCCCTCTGCCGCGGGGACAATTCGCCCGCTTTCCATCCATTCGCCGCAAAACCGGAGCATTTCCTCCGCCGCATGCTCCGCGTTCCACATGCCTGTAATAGTATCATAAGCAGCCTTGCCCAAGGCTTCCATCCGCTCCCTGTCGGATACAAGCCCTTTCACCAACCCGGCAAACTCCTCATAAGAGCTCTTATGATATATGAGCCCATTCTTCCCGTTCTCGATCAAAAAAGGAACTGCCCCGGCCTCGCCGCTGGCAACTACGGCGCACCCGCTGTTCATGGCCTCGTTCACGACAGCCCCCCATCCTTCCAGATGATTGCTGGTGAACAGATGGATCTGGCACTTCTCCATGATCCGCCGCACCTTCCCTGGTTCCGTATATCCATAAAAGGTAAAATGATCCTCCAACCCCTTTTCCCTGACCTTCCTCTTGATATCCTGCTCCAGTTCTCCGCTGCCCGCCATATGGATATGAAAAGATTCCCCTGCTTTTTCCAGTTCTTCCCCTATCCTGACCGCGAACTCCGGGTGCTTCAACGGCATAAACCGCCCCGCCCAGACGATATGCACCTTTCCGTCCCTTTCCTTTAATGACCGGAATTCCTCTTCCGTATAATGTACCGTCTCCGGGAAATAACCGAATTTCAGCATTTTTCCCGGATATGCTTTTACAATATGAAAGTCCGATGCCACATAAGCCCCGGCGCATAGAAGGCAAACCTGTTTATTGCGGAACCGCGTATGGTCTTTATACTTTTTCAAAAGCCCTCTTGGCGAAACTGCCTTCCACTGCCCCTCCCGATACAGCCTCTCGCTCAGGCGCAAAGACAATTTCCCGCTTTTTTCCCTTTTTTCTATCATATCCGTCACATCCAGCAAATCCTCCCTGCTGATCCATCCGAATATTGTAATATCGCTTTCCAGCACCCGCTTCCTGCAGACCTCTTCTTCCTCATAAAGACAGCGGACATAAGAAGGCCGCCCGTTTCTCCCCCATCCCATAGCCAGCCGTTCTTCTTCCATCGGCTCCGTCTGGACAAAACAATATCCTTCCCCAAGCTTCCGGTAACAGGCATCTGAAAAGGGAATCTGATGATGGTTGATATAATTGGATACAAAAGTAATCGTCATTGCACAATCTCCTCATAGATCGCCAGCAGCCTTTTAAAATTCCGTTCCCCGTCATGGGCCGCAAGCGCCCTTGTTCTCGCCGCCGCCGCCCTTTGGGCCGTTTCTTCCTTTTCCTCCCATGTGCGAAGCACGCAGCCCGCCAGCATTTTCACATTTCCGGGTTCATACAGCAGACCTTCCTTTCCGTTTTCCAGCATGCTCGGAATCCCTCCCGTATCCGCCGCCACCGCCGGCACTCCCAACAGCATCGCTTCTCCAAGGGAATTAGGGGAGTTTTCCAGGGAAGAAGGACAAATGAACACGCTGCTTTTTAAAAGCCTCTCCTTCATCTCATCGGCTGAAAGCTTTCCCAGCGCCTTTACATGTCCCTCCAGCCCCAGCGTTCCGATCAGTTCCAGGAGATATTTCCCATAGGAAGAAATTTTTATCTTATCCATAACGGATTCGTTCCTCATCACATCGGCTCCCGCTACATACACGCATGCCCGGGGATAACTGCGCAATATTTCCGGCAGGGCCCGCAGCACATAATGAAAACCTTTCAGCGGATAATCTCCCTGGCTTAAAAAAATGCTGTAAGGCACACACTCTTCCGCCTTCCATCTTCCGCTGTAAAACGCGGGCCGCATCGTCTCGTTCATAAAATGATACTTCGCTTGTCCGTTTATCTTTTCCGTCTCCCTGCGGTCAAATTCCGTCCTGCCTGTAATATGCGACGTTTTTCCCAACGCTTCTTTTTCCCGTTCCCCCCGTATGCGGAACTTTTCCTGTTGCTGGAGAATGCCGTCTTTCCTCAGCCAGTCACGGAATGTCTTTCTGCGGACGACCCGCTCCGGCAAATCCGCCATATAAGCTTCCGCACAGGCAGAACAAAGCCCCTGTATCCCGACCAGCGTCCGTTCCGGCCTCCCGAACGCCCTGACCATAGCCAGTGTATGAGGGAATTCTGTTCCAAAGATATGCACCATATCCGGCTTGAAATCTTCCAGAATTTCTTTCAAACGCTCTTCCAGTCCCGCATCATACCTTTCCGGCACCGCTAGGTTTTCTCTGAATCCGTAGCAAAAAACCCCGCTTTCTCCCAACCGGAATTCTCTCTGTTTTTCCTGCCGCCCCATGGCTTCTTCCGTCCCTTCATCCATAGGAAAACAGATCCCCAACTCTATCCCCATGCCGTTCCCGTTCCGTTTCTTTTCCCGGCAGATCCTTTCATAGATTCCCGTCAGCCACCCCTCCCGGTTGCTGTAAGGCAGTTCCAGTTCCTGGGCAATCGCCGGAAGCATAATATTGCATAACCATAATACTTTCATTCCTCTGTCCAGTCCTTCCCGTTAGCCTGTGCATAGGCGATCACAAAGGGATTATGGAATTTCTTATAATCCCAGATCTCCATCCCTTTATAGTTACCTTCCCCTTCATATTCCAGATATCTGTCTCCACCGTATTCCTCGTAGGTAGCCGCCGTATACAATGCCAGATTTTCCATATTGGCATCGCCTTCCCCTTTTTTTATCCCGATAAACTCCAGCATATACCTTTCCCCGAAGCGGTAAGCCGCGCTCACCACCCACAAATAACCTCTTTCATCATGAAAAGCACATCTGAAATGGTAGACGCCCCCTCCGTCTTCCAGAAAATATTGATCCGCCGTAAACTCCGCCAAATTTTCCCCAAAAACCGTTTCCGCCGTATTCTCCACGGAATCGCATACGCCTTCCCAATCTTCGGAAAAAGCGTTCTCTCCCATATCATTGTCCTCAATCGCCCAAATCAGGCAGGGGATGTCTTCCTCCTCCCAAAAGCTGTCCAACCTCTCATCCAGCTCGCAATAGCCCCATATCCAACCAACCGGAATCTCAAAGCGGAACGCGCCTTCGCTTTCCAGGTAACTTGTATCTGTACGGTTTTCCGGCCTCCGCATATAACGGGTTTCACCCTCCGATGAAAGGGCAATATATTCCCCCTCCCCCGGCTCATCAAAAAGCCGATAGGCGTCTTCCCCCTTGTCTGGAATCTCCTCCCGCCCGATATCCGTAAATTCCTCCGTCAGCCAGCTTTCCAGCGCCTCCGCATACCAGTCAGCCTCCGCCAGCGCTTCCTCTTCCTTCTCTTCCAGCATTTCCGCCATTTCCTTCATCGCGGCTTCCACCGGGATTTCCCTGTTGCTTTCATTTACAACCATCCGCATACTGGAACATGCGCAAAGAAGCAGGGATAAGACAAGCAGACTTACAAGCGTTGCCATCCTTTTTTTCTTCATCTTCTCTCCCTCCCGTCTCAAACCTGTAGGGCTGCCGTTTGTCTACCGCCCGTACAATCTCCTCTTCAGCTTTTGGTAAAGATGGGCCGTCGTTTTATTTTCCGCCAGCCAGGTACGAAACCGCGATAAGGTCAGCAGCATCACCGCCCTGTATTTGAAAATCTGTCCCGCAGACATATATTTTCCCGTAATTTCCCTGTGTTCCGCCGCCGATATCCTGCGGTTCTCCCTTGTTTCCGAAAAACCGCCCCCTTCATAGTCCGCGATCAGGAAAGGCATATAAACTGTCCGGGCCTCTCCGCGGAAAAAGCACCAAAGAAAATGTTCGTAGTCCGCCCGCACCTTATAGCCCGTATCGAATCCTTTTTCCTCCATAAGAAGCTTTCCATAAAAACAAGCCTGATGGCATGGTACGTTCCGGTAACAGCCGAATGCATCCATGGACGGATTTGATGCCACCCGCTCCCCGGTCAGGCGTTCATAAATATCCCCGTAAAAAATATATCGCCCGGCTTTGCCTTCCTCCCCATTTTGATCCTGTGGAATCCTCCTCATCTCCGCTTCCACCCGCCGCAGCACATTCTTGTCATAAAAAAAGTCTCCGCAGTTCAGGAAATAAATATATTCCCCTCCGGCCCGCTCCACCGCCTGATTCATCCCGTCATAAATGCCTCTGTCTTTTTCCTGAAAAACCCGTATCCGTTTATCTTCCGGCAGACCATTCAGACAGCCATCGGAAGACATCCCGTCTTTTACGATAATCTCATAGTCTCCGTAAGTCTGGGCCAGGATGCTTTCCACCGTCATTTTTAATTTGTTCCCCGCATTCAGGCAGACTACCACGATACTGAATTTTGCCATATTTTCCACTCCTGCCACACTGTCTCTTCCTTATTCTTTCTTGCCTTCATACCTCTTGAAATCCTTTTCCCCTTACTCTCCATCATTCTTCCAAATGGTTTGCCTTATATACTCCATTATCCTCAGCCACATATATTTCCATACAATCCACGGTTGAAACCAACTCATATTTCTCTTTTACCTCTGCCGGAACACATTCTGCGCCGATTTCGCAAATTAACATCGTAGGCCCTGTATAATCCATGCCATCATCATAATACGTATAATCCCCCCAATGATGAAATCTTCCATCATCATTCATCAACTTATAAACCCGTTCCAAATCATATACCCTTAGATTTCTTGCTTCCACCGCCAGGTTATTGCCCCACACATATACAATCCCGCTATCCGTTTCCTCTGCCTTATCCGCAATCTCGTACAAGATCTGACTATTTATTTTATTTTGAATATATCGTTTATCCGAATTATAATCGACGTAAACCAATCCTATCAGCAATACCGACAACATAGCATAAGTAAAGATCTGATCCTTTTTCAAGTTTTGAATCGCATACCCTGCCAGAACAATGACCGCCATAAACGACGGTATTAAATATCTGCTCTCAAATATACTTCCTTCATATGTAGTATATAGGACAGAAAACAACAAAATATTCTCTGCCAACACTGTTAAAAACAAATTAATATTCCAACTGTATCCCCGCTTTTTCATTCCGGCAATACAGAGAACCAGAGAGCCAGCCATTATAATGAACAACATGAGACAAAACATATAAGTAAGGCTGATCGACTCCAGCTTAATATTCATAATGTCCACATCCGCATGCTTTGGAAGCGCTGACAAGAGCTGCATATATCCTAAAACCATGCCTCCAATATTTTTCCAAAAGCTAGTCAGGCTCATCCAGCGCATGCTGCTGTCTTTTGCTGCAAAATCCAATACCTTAAACGCCACCAATTTTCCCAGAACAGTCATTGTCATATTAACCAATAAATAAGCTGTCTGTTTTGTTTTTAAGATTCTGATATCGTTATTTACAAACATTTTAATTATTATCCAGCAAAAACAGGGAAGAATGCCCACGGCCAAAACAAAATATCCAGAGGAAAGCCCGGTAATAAAACACAGTACAGACGTTACCGCTAAATAAAAATAATTCTTCTTTTGTTCTCCCAAATCCAGCATTGCTTTTAACTGCATTAAAATGATCAATACCTTTACTCCGTACGCCTGGAAGGAAGTCATCATACATGCAAAATAGCCCAAATCGTTCAAGTTATCGACAAAAGTTATATAAGGACACAACAAAAAGTTCAAGCAAATCCAACGAACCATACAGTCATAGTTCAAACCTTTTAATATGCTGTAAAATACTCCCGCCAACGCAAAAATCACGCAGCAGTTCGCCAGCCCGTATGCAAAAAATATATGATTGCTCATTCCGTAAAATAAAGATGCCAAAGGCAAAGAAGTATCTAACTCCAAAGTCGTCTGTTCCGCCCAATGGCTGATAAACAATGTTTTCTGTTTCCAAATTTCCGCTGCTTTCAAATAATACGCCGATGCATCGTACCCCATGTGATAAGGCATCTGTGTCAAGTTGATATAAACGATTGCTATCATTTGAACTGACGCTAAAAGGAAAAAACACACACCAATCCCTCTGTAGAAGCAATTACCCCCCCCGCTCCATTTACGTAACAGCTTTAACCTTCCCCCCATTATTCTTTCTTTGATTATTTTCATTCTGTACCTCCTGGTATCTTTTTTATATTTGCTTGTTCCCCTTCTCCTAATTCACATCCGACAAGATCGGCACCATATCATGAAACATAAAAGTCTGATACGGCAGCACCCGGATTCCGTCGTTCCCGGCCCGCAAAAGATAAAGGGCAAAATACCCGGCAGCCGCCAGCCCGACCGCAATACTCCAGAACCTTCTCTGCCTCTTGTCTTCGATTTTTACCAGCACCGCCGGAATAAACAGAATCTGCGTCACATTCAGATAATAACCGATCCGTGTAATAATCGGCAGAAACGAGCAGCATGTATACAGGACAAACGCCCCCAGATTGCAGAAAAAGTAAAACCGGTTCCTTCTGCTCCCTTCCACCGCCCGCTTATAATAAATAAGGGAAAACACAAGTACTCCCAGACACCGGAGGATATTAAACCAGCTGATCCCGCCCTCCAGATATTCCGTATCTTCATAAGAAGGATATAAAAATACGACCACTTTCAAATAAAAATCCTGCAAAAAGAAAAACGTGGTGCAAAATAAAGCCATCAGCCCAAGCTGCCATTTTTTCCATGCCAGCGAAGCGAGAAAATAAAGGGGGATTACCACCAGCATCGACTTGTGGAATAAAGAACCAAGCAGGACGAGCAGGATAAATTTTCCCCATTCCCCCTTCAACACATATTTTATCGAATACAACGCCAGCGCCAGCACCAAGTAATACCTCACCGTATTAAACGTGGAAAAATAAAACCCGAATGCCATGAACAAAAAAAAGCTCCATCCGAAGCTGTCGCTCTGTTCATACATTGCCTTCAAAAACAGCCATAGAGTGAAAAAAGCAAATACCGCGAAAACAAGCAGAAAGTTCTCCCCTCCCGCCAGCCGGTACAGCACTGCCACCAGCAAGTTAAACCCTGTTTCGGTAGGAACATACTCATACGCTCCACAAGCGATCAAATGCATAAACTCCACATATTTTGCATAATCGTTTCCCACATTCATGCGGCATGCGGACAAAGCGAACAAGACCATAAAAACCGTAAACAGGCACAGCCCGTTAAGAACCTGCCGCCGGCTCATTCCGGTCCCCCGATATCCTCTTCCCGCCGGCGCCGCTTCCACCAATGACGCCAGCGCCACCGTTCCCGCCGCTATTATTACATATAAAGCCATACATTTCCTTCCTGCCGCGCCCTCACCGCGCCTTTCCCGCCGCTTCCCTGATCCCTTCCATCATAAGGGCATACGCCTTCTTCCATCCGATCTCCCCGCACATTTCTTCCTTATGCGCCCACAAAAACCGGAGAGAAAAAGGAATTGCCATCCGCCCATACAAAAAGTGGTACAGCACGCCCCTGTCTTTGAAAAATTTGTCGTTATATCCATGGAACCATGTGGATTCCCGTTCTTTCTCTTCCCCGATCACCTCCGGCGAGGCCATAATCTTAAGCCCCTGCCGCAGACAATCCCTTAAAAAAAGGCTGTCCTCTCCATTGCTGTATCTGGCTCCTCCGCCGAACAGCAAGGAGAAACCCACATTCGCCCGGCGCAGGGATTCCGTTCTTGCCGCAATGCTGTATGCCGGATATCTGCCGTAATTGTACCAGCGGACACGCTTCTCCTTTTCATTCCAATAAGTCCTTCTGGAGGGAGCTACTTTTACGTTAAAAAGGATCATATCCATTTCCCTGTTTCCGGCAAAAGTTTCCTCTATCTTCTTTTCATATCCTTCGTCATATACGATATCCTCGTCCGCAAAAACGGATATCTCCGCATCGGCCCGCATCAATGCGTTGTTACGTGAAAGGCCGACTCCCCGTTCCCGGAAACTGTAACACCGAATCGTATGACTCCCGCGCTCATATTCCTCATAGCCGAACGCACCGCATTGGTTGATAATAACCGCATCCGTCCTTATATTCATTCGTTCCGCCAACGTCCGCACATCCTGGTTCACGGCAGACACCAACATCTGTATCTTCATTCCGGCTTCCCTCCACGCGCCATTTTCAGCGTTTATAATACATCCGCAAAAAATCCGCTTTCGCATCCACAATCACCGCGCCAAGGATCTTACAATCCTGTTTCCGCAAATTTCCCAGCAGCCGTTCCATAGCCTTGCCGTTTTTCCCTCCGAAGCGTACCGCCACCAATACGCCGTCCGCTTCGCGAAGCCTGGCATAAACTTCCGTATCTTCCTCCGGCATCCCCTCATTCCGAATCTCCATCTTTTCCGGCCCTTTTCTTTGCTCCAGCAACAGGCTCATCCTCTTTCCGGCCTTTTCGGCATCCTCTTTCACATCCACGCCCACAAGAGCTAATTTTTCCATATTTCTGCCGAGATAACGGCAATTCGCCACAAGTTCCGCATCAAATCTTTCTGTCCATTTCCCGTTTCCTTCCGCCAGAATCCCTATCGCCGGTATTCCATAGCGCCCTTCCACATCCGCCGCCACATATACGGAATCATCCATCACATAATAAAAAGCGGCCGCAATCAGCGCGGCAGACAAAGCGATAACGGCTCCTGCGACCGCCGCCCGCAATGTGCGGTTATCCCACAGGATCTGCTTTGGTTCCGTCGTACTATAAACTTCTATGCTTTCAAACAGCGGATCCGTTTCTCCCAGACGGACGAGGGCCGCCTGAGTCGCTTCCATAATCTGCCCCGCCAGTTCCGCTCTGTCCGCCGTAATCGTTATTGTAAGAAGACGGATATCGGATAATATTTCCGCCTTCGTCGCTTTGATTACCGTCTCCCGATCCACCTCCGGCGGAAGCTTCTCCATCGTATAGTCTAAAATCGGATCCGTCGCCATCAAATCGTTCCATGTATATCCATTATAGGCAAGCTCATTAAAATCTTCGGGATCACAGTTAAAATGTAAATATATCTTAGATACTGCCTCGTACTCTCTCTGGGAAGCCAATACCAAATGAACCAGCAGGTAAATGCCGCCTCCCAGTACCGCTCCGGCGAAAACAGCTCCGATAAAAAACCATATCTTTTTCCCGATCAGCCAGAGAACCCTTTTCCCGTCAATCCCCTCCTGCATAAATCTTTCATTTTCCATTCCTTATTTATCCTCTTCCTGCCTCATTGCCGTTATCTGGCTGCCCTCTATTCCTTCCGTACTCTCGGGCTTAAACAAAATTTTCAGCGTCAGCAGCATCAGCTTAATATCCAGCCACACCGTATAATTTTCTATATATGCCAGATCCAGCTTCAGCTTATCATACGGCGTTGTATTATATTTCCCATATACTTGCGCATAACCGGCCAGTCCTGCTTTTACCTTCATCCGAAATACGAACTCCGGCATATCCTCTACATATTGGGCGATGATCTCCGGCCGTTCCGGCCGCGGCCCGATAAAGGACATCTCTCCTTTTAAAATATTAAAAAGCTGGGGCAGCTCGTCGATCCTCACCGCTCTTATAAACTTGCCCACGGGCGTTATTCTGGAATCGTTCTTCGCCGCCAGCCGGGCCACTCCGTCTTTTTCCGCATCCACCCGCATACTGCGGAATTTCATAATGGAAAATTCTTTCTGATCCTTGGTACAGCGTATCTGTTTATACAGCACCGGCCCTCCGTCATACAGCTTAATGGCCGCCGCCGTTACCAGCATGACAGGAGAGGCTATGATAGTAAGCAAAAGCGCACATACAATATCGATCAGACGTTTTACCGCCCTCTGCTCCACCTTGAGGGAATATTCCCTTGTCAGAAAGATCGGAGTATCGAACAAATGCATCTTTTCCGAACCTTGCACAAGCACATCTGGAATCTTCGGCATCATATATACGCGAATCGATTTCCCATAACAGAATTTCAGCAGCTTGTTCCTGTCCAAAGTAGGGATATCCCATAGCACGATCGCATCGTACTCCCCCTGCACCTCTTCTTCGATGGCGGCCACCCCTTCTTTGATGTTCATACACCTTGTTACTTTATATTTATCCTTCCTCGTAGCGAATTTGCCCAAAATATCGTCGATCGAACGCTCTCCATAAATAAGAAGCATCTTTCTGGGCGGAAAAAACTTCCGATAAAACATATCGCACATATAAGTCCAAATGCCGGAAAGCACAAGCTGAGCCGCCAGCACCCCAAGAATCGGCCCCACCGGCGCGATCCAGTTCCTAAGCAGCGATATCTGTATATAGGAGATCACATTCACCGCCAGCAAAGAAAAGATCTGGGAAAAATAAACCTCAAACGGTTTTAAATATCCTATTTTCAATCCCCCGTAAGTATTTTCAAAAAAGAAAAGAAGTACGAAATAAATACCGAGCGTAAGGCGGTGCCCCCACGAATAAAAATTCACCTTTCCAAATTGCGCCAGATAAGGATAATAAATTTCCATCCAGGCATATACATATACCGCCATCTGCATACAAAGCCCCAGCAGGGACAGCAGCAGCACGATCGCTCTTTTCTTTGATTCCATCTGTTTCACTTTTGCTCCTCTTTCTTATATCCGCCGTAATACCGCCCGTATTGCCCACCATATAAAATTCCATAGGCTCGTGTGCAGCGGAAGTTTTTCCACATTTCTGTATAAATTCCATATCCGTTTGATCGCTTTCAGCTTGTTGGACGACAGCGATCTCTCCGGTCTGCGGTATACCACATATTCTTTGTCCAGCCCGTACGCCGTATACCCGCTGCGCAGTATTTTCCACCAGGTAGCCGTATCTTCACTCGGCACTTCGGGCATCCTGATCATTTCCTTGCTGATCTTCGTCATATCGAACATAACCGTGCTTGAAAAAATAATGGTGCTCGACAATGCGTCCTTGTAGGTAAGGGTTTCCGGCACCGCAACCCACTGATTCGTTTCATAGCCTTCCTCATCTGCAAACTCATAGGCCGTAAAAACAAAAGCCGCCCCTTTTTCCTCCATAAACTCCAATTCCTTTTCCAGCTTATCGGGTCTCCATATATCATCCGCGTCGAGAAACGCAATATACCTTCCCTTTGCATGGTCGACACCGGTATTCCTCGCCCGGGCCACGCCTTCGTTTTTTTCTTTTACGATCAGGCGGATTCTCTCATCCTCCCTGCACCACTTTTCGATCTTCTCTATTCCGTCATCTGACGACCCATCGTCCACGAGAATGAGTTCCCAGCAATCGTAAGTCTGGCTCCGCACCGTCCCTATCGTTTCATCGATAAACTTTCCCGCGTTAAACACCGGTATGACTACGCTTACCAGCTTCTCCGTATTTGCCAGCCTGTCCAGATCGGCCGCTCCGCTTTCCTTTCGTCCCATCTTTCGCTCCATTTCCCAGGAGTATTCCCCTGCTTTTACATTGATTTATATTTCTTCTTTGACAAGATAAATCGGACGTCTTTTTACTTCCATATAAGTTTTTGACAAATATTGCCCTACTATACCTACGCAGAAAAGCTGGACACCGCTGCAAAACAAAATAATACATACCAGAGACGGCCAGCCGGAAGTCGGATCCCCGAACAGCAATTTTCTTACAATGATAAAAACAATCATAAGAAACGCAAACAAACAAAACAGAACCCCCATAAAGGAAGCAATCGCCAAAGGCACCGTAGAAAATGCCGTAATTCCATCAAGGGAATACAAAAACAATTTCCAGAACGACCACTTCGTCTCTCCCTTTTTTCTCTCAATATTTTCATATTCCAGCCATTTTGTTTCGTAGCCAACCCAGCCGAATATCCCTTTCGTAAACCGATTATACTCCGCCATTGCCAGAATGGAATCCACCACCTGTCTTTTCATCAGCCGATAGTCCCTGGCTCCATCCACGATTTCTGTCCTTGATATCTTATTCATGATCCGGTAAAACATTCTGGCAAAAAACGAGCGGATAGGAGGCTCTCCTTTTCTCGATACCCTTCTCGTAGCTACCGAATCATATCCCTCGTCCATATTGCGGAACATCTCCGGCAGCAGGGAAGGTGGATCCTGCAGATCACAATCCATCAACACCGCATAGTCCCCTTTCGCCTTTTGCAGACCGGCGTAAATAGCGGCTTCTTTCCCAAAGTTTCTGGAAAAGGAAACGAGATGCACCCGTTTATCCTTTCCTGCCAGCTCCTTCACTTTCTCCACCGTCTTATCTTTCGATCCGTCGTCAACATATATTATTTCTACATCCAGTTCCCTCTGTTTAAAAAATGCTTCGTTTTTCATCAGCTCCGCATAAAAATCAAAAACATTTTCTTCCTCGTTATAGCTGGGAACTATTACACTCAGCAGTTTCATGATAAACCCTTTCCGCATATTTTTCTTTTCAGTTTATATTCAGAGTTTATTTTATCACACTTTTTGGAAGAATGGAAGAATTTCAAAAAAGAGCGTGTACCCACCGGGTACACCAAAAAGAACGCCAGCAGATATAAATGCCGGCGTAAAGTCCGAAGATCGGAGGGCTGGTGATGTGTTTATGGAAGACAGAATCATATTCCGAACAGCAAGAGAAAAGCTTATGGCAAACCAACGCCGCGATAAAATACGGAACCCCAGGCTCTATGCCATCTCCAGCCGTATCCTGTCCGCAATCTGTGCAATATATTCGCTGTTTGTCGGTCTGGTGTTGCCTGTAAGAAAGGAATATCCGAACAAATCTTCAAATGTATCCGCATTTCCTCTTACCCAGGAAACCTCTATCGCATTCCTTATGGCACGTTCTACTTTTTGTTCCGTAGTCTTAAACAATTTGGCTATCTCAGGATATAAAAGCTTAGTCACGCTTCCGACCACTTCCATATCTTTCCCCGCCATCAAAATCGCCGTCCGCAAATAATGATATCCCTTTAAATGCGCCGGAACACCCATATCCAGCATAAATTCCGTTACATATTCCATCAATCCGGGGTCGTCCGTCCGGTTTAATTCCATAGTCTGCACCAAAATTCCCCCTTTACATGCAAAATCATCCTTGTTTCTCCTATATCATACCATATATCTTCTTCTGCTGTAAATTGTAAGGCATCGCGGTTTTAAAACAAACAGGAACAGTTTGCGAACAGCTTTAGCTGACAAAAAGCAAAATAAAGCAAGAAATTTTTTTGGTAATTTTTTCTTTTAATGCTGTCAAACAACAAAAAATATGGTATAATTTTCACAAAGAATTATAGAAATTCGATTCTATAAACAAGGAGGAGAAAGAAAAGGATGTTCAGTACAGAAAAAATTGAAAAAAGACTTACCAAATCTTTTGTAATGGTCTCGGCCATTTCGGCAATCGCAGCAATCGCAGGCCTGATCGCGGTGATCGTCATCTCCAACAGGTATTCTTACGCATTAAAGAATTTCGGCTTTGCACAGGGGGATATTGGGAAAACATTATTTACATTCGCGGACTCCAGGTCATCGCTCAGAGCGGCTATCGGCTATGATGATGCGGATGCGATAGCGACAGTGGTGGAACAGCACGCACAAAACAAAACGCAGTTTCAGGAATATTTCGCTCAGGTAGAACATACCATCGTATCCGAGGACGGGCGGAAAACTTATGATGAGATCGAAGCATTGTTAGACGAATACTGGGCATTGGACCAGGAAATCATGGATCTCGGCGCAACCACGGACAGGGAATTATGCAAACAGGCGCAGGATCTGGCTTTAAATGAACTGGCGGGAAAATACAATGATATTTATTTAAGGCTGGAAGAACTTTTAACGGTAAAAGTGGAGGAAGGAAATGCTCTTTCTTCTACGCTCCGGATATTGTCCATTATATTACTGGTTGCAATTATTGCGGCAATTATCATCGCCATAACTCTTTCCACAAAGATAGGAAAAAGCATTGCAAAAGGAATCTCGCTGCCTTTGATCGAATTAGGAAACCGGCTGAATACATTGGCAGCAGGAGATTTTTCATCCCCGTTCCCTCTGGTTGAGACGGATGACGAAGTCGCTGCAATGATAAAAGAAGCAAAGGAAATGTCGGTCAAGCTGAACGAAATCATCGATGATATCAGCTATATTTTAGGCGAAATGGCAGACGGGAATTATGCAGTATCTTCTTCCATGCTGGACAGATATACCGGCGATTTTGAAAAGCTGGTAGATGCAATGAGAGGTTTAAGAAATCAAATGACGGCTACGCTGCGTTCTATTGCAGAGGCATCAAACCAGGTATCCGCCGGTGCATCGAATCTGGCAGAATCCGCCCAGAACCTTGCGGAAGGCGCAACGGACCAGGCCGGCGCAGTGCAAGAACTGCAGGCAACGATCATCAACATTACGGAAACGATGGAGCGAAGCGCAGAGGATGCGGAAGAATCTTATTTACAAACACAGAAATATGCGGATGAGGCGGATAATAGCCACAAAGACATGAACACTGTTGTTGCTGCCATGAAAAAAATCGATGACACTTCGCAGAAAATCGGAAATATTATTTCAGAGATAGAATCCATTGCCTCCCAGACAAACCTGTTGTCTTTGAACGCATCTATAGAAGCGGCAAGGGCAGGAGAAGCAGGGCGCGGTTTTGCAGTCGTTGCGGATCAGATCAGACAACTTGCCGAGCAAAGTGCAAAAGCGGCGGTGGATACCAGGGAACTCATCGAAGGATCCTTGCGGGAAATCGAAGGCGGAAACCGCGCGGTAGAAAGTGCATCGGGATCTATTGAGATCGTAGTGGATGGAATCAAGCAGATTGCTGAAGTTTCCAAGAAATTGAGCATCATGATCGGGGATCAAAACGAAACAATGCGCCAGGCGGAGCAAGGGGTCAGCCAGATTTCCGAAGTAGTGCAGAACAATTCGGCAACTGCGGAAGAAACCTCTGCTACGAGCCAGGAGCTGTCCGCACAGGCTGTGACATTGGATGAACTGGTAGGACAGTTTAAACTGATGGAAGAATAGTGTGGAATGGCTTGTACCGTCAGGATCTGCATGTAAAAGAGCGTAAGTTGCCGAAACAA
>ERZ779626.684-NODE-684-length-18937-cov-5.498623_pt1 | contig 18937 bp, 13 predicted proteins | sample MGYA00514209_ERZ779626 | MGnify/ENA primary metagenome ERZ779626 (study PRJEB29562, sample SAMEA4376713) | mouse gut metagenome | isolation source: Cecum | study: EMG produced TPA metagenomics assembly of the A DSS colitis mouse model was used to assess the...
GGGAAAGGCAGGCTGCCGCAAAAGCGGAGATAAGCAGGTGTATGGCTCTCTTCTTCATAATTAACCACGAAATATAATATAAAGTAATTTTATCATATCCGCTGACAAATTTCAATAAATTTTTTAAGGTTAATTGCGCGTACGGACGGCTTTTCACATATAATCCGTTGACCTTTTCGCCAAAGCGGGATATAATACCACTATGAACTTTAAAAAATTTCTCGGTGATTTCTCGGACTGGTTAAAGTATATATGCTTTAACTTTTTCCATAACGGTTACGCGCGCAGCGGCGCAAAGCGCAGCTTGCTGAACGTGGTTTTCGGCGTGGCGGTCGGCGTGGTGCTTATCTGCGGCGGTTTGACGGTAGGCTATAACGCCTCGTTCGGTACGCATTACGAAAACGCGGACAAGTTCAGGCAGTTTGCCTATTCCGCGCTCGGCGGCGAGCAGCTTTCGTTCGAGGACGGCAAGCTCTGCTACGACGGCGACAGGATAGAGACGCTATCCGACAAGGACAGCCCTTACCGTATAAACGGGTACGAGCTGGTCGTCGACACCCGCCCCGCAGCGGAAACCTTCGACGACTTTACCATAATTTGCGCCGACGGCGACGGCAAGGAAATTACGTACGATGAGTACGCGGCGCTTCCCGCAAAGGACAGGGCGGGCTATAAGCTCAGCCTGAGGTACAGCGGGGTCACTCTCGATACCTCGGCTAAGCAGGACGTATACCGCGCCCACCTCGACAAGGCCTCCGACAGGGACGGCGGCGAATACAAGAGCGGCATTGCCGAGGAATATAACTTTTTAAAAGAAAAAGAGGCAAGCGGCGAGCTTTCGGGAAAAAAGCTTCACGACGCCGTTTACAAGCTGTACGCAAAATCATACTATCCCTCGTTCGATAAGGTGGAATCGTATGCAAGCGTGCCTACGGTGCGCTCGTATTATATAAGTAAGCTGTCCGAAAACAAGTACGGCAAATACCTCGTTCTGTTCGACGAGTACTGCCTTTTCTCGTTCTATACCGAAAATGGTATAGCGGTAAGCTTTTCGGGCGGATACGCGGCGGCGGAAGGCGCGGTCGCAGGCGAGCAAGGGATTGACGGAATTATTCTCGGCGCGTTCGATTCGAACGCTTCGGCTAATTTCCTCGTCTTTGCTTCGGATATGGTTTTTTCGGTGCTCGTTTTCGTGCTTATTGCGCTGGTTGCGTCGGTCGCGTTTGCGGGACTGAGCAAAAAGCAGGGGCTGGAATATACTACCTCGACGGGGATATTCAACCTGATGGGAGGGTTCCTGCCCGTAAGCGGCATAGTCGCGTTCGTATTCGGCGCGTGGCTGCCGTTCTCTCTTTCGGTGAGGGCTGCGTATCTTACGGTAAGACTGATATTCCTCGCGGTCGTGTTCGCCCGTTTCGGCGTGCTGCTCGTAATGGATATAATAAATAAAAAGAAAGAAAAAAGGGCCGTTCCCGCGGCTGCTGCGGAAGCAGTTGCAGACCCCTTTGCGGAGGAAATCGATGAAAAATAAAAGAATTTTAACCATGCAGGATTTATCCTGCGTCGGACAGTGCTCGCTTACGGTAGCGTTGCCCATACTTTCGGCGTACGGCGTGGAAACGTGCGTACTGCCCACCGCCGTGCTGTCTAACCATACGATGTTCAAGGGGTGGAGCTATCTCGACCTTACGCCCGAAATTCCCGCTATCTTCGAAAACTGGAAAAACAACGGCGTTAAGTTCGACGCGTTTTTGCTCGGCTATCTCGGCAAGGCGGAGCTTATGGACGTTGCTGAGCGCTGCTTCGACGAGTTTTCGGAGGCGGGCGCGCCGATAATTATCGACCCCGTTTTCGCCGATAACGGCAAGCTGTACACGGGCTTCGATATCAACTACGTTGCCGCCATGCGCAAGCTTATAAGGCGCGCGGATATAATTCTGCCCAACGTGACGGAGGCGTGCTTTTTAACGGGTACCGATTACGTTGCCGACTACGGCGAGGAATTCGTACGCGGGCTTGCGGAAAAGCTGAGCGCGCTTACCGACGGCAAGGTGATTATAACTGGCGCGGAGTACGGCGGGGCGATAGGCGAGTACGTGAACGGCAAAATGCTTCGGCACGAGCTTTTGCCCGTCAAAAAGCACGGCACGGGCGATATATTCGCGTCGGTGTTTACGGCAAGCTACCTCGGCGGGGCTTCGCCCGAGGACAGCTGCAACGCCGCGGCGCAGTTCGTGCGCGACAGCATTAAGGCGACGGACGGGGAACACTTCTACGGCGTGTATTTCGAAAAGGTTCTGAAAAACAGATAATAAAAAAGGCGTTCAAAAGAACGCCTTTTTTTATTTGAGCCTGAACGTGATTTTTACGGGGTTGTGGTCGCTGTACGCGTATTCGGTGTCGACTACGGTCTCGGAAACTATTTCCACGTTGTCCGAATAGAGGAAGCCGTCTATTACGGTGCTGTAATTGACTCCCTTTTCGTAGGGGATATCCGCTCCGCGGCAGGTTGCCGCGTTCTTGGGCGCGGCTATCTTGAACCCCGCGGCTATTTCGTTTTCGTGCAGTATGGAATTTTTCACCCAGTCGGGAACCTTTTGCCCGCTCGGGAAATAGCTTAACGCTTCCTCGTCGGAGGCAAAGTTGTCCGCTATAAGGCAGTGGTTGAAGTCGCCGCCCGCGACGACGTAGTTGCCTTTGGTGTATTCGAGCGACAGCACGGTGTTAAGCATTTCCAGCTGCTTCGCCCTGATTTTGCCGCCCTCGTCATAAGCCGACATGTGCAAATTTATAAGCGTAAGGTAGCGGCCGCCCTCTACGGGAACGTAGTTTACCGAAAAGCAACGGTCAAGGTCGAAAAACTTGTCGGGGAAAGCGGTCGTTATCGGGAACGCGCGGCGCACCGAGCTATCTATTTTGAAACGCGACGCGGTGAGTATCCCGCTTTCGGATTTTCCTATCGGGTCGGAAAAGGGGTAGAACAGGTTTGCGGTGTGAAAATTTTTCGCGTACGTCGTCGATAAGAGGGGCAGCGCGCTGCGCATGGCGTCCTTCATATTTACGCCGTAGCTTCTGTCCGCCTTTTCGTCGACCTCCTGAAAGAAATAGAAGTCGCACCCGCTTGCGGCGGCAAGCGCGGTCTGACCGTCCACGTTTTTGCGCACGTCGGACTCGCTCATTCCCTTGGCGTATTTGCCCGCGACGGCGGTGCCGTCGTTCATTACGCCCGTATCCATAAAGAAGGAATATTCGGGGGAGTACGCGCCGAAGCCTAAGTTATAGGTCATAACGGTGTATTCGCCGCCGACGCTTACCGCGCCGCTTGCGCTTCCGTCCACGCTAAGCTTCACGCCGTCGTCTATTCTGTAATACTGAGCCGCAACGTAGATAACGTAGCCGACTACGGTAAGTATCGCAAGTCCGATAACCGAGGCAAGAGTTATTGCCGTAATTTTTATAATTTTTTTCATATAACGTATTATATAATAAATTTTTTCGGTCGTCAACGGTAAGCGCCCCGAAAAAACTTTTCGGGGCGCGTTTTATACTGATAGCCGTTTTTTTATTGCGGATATGAATTCGTCGGTGTAAACGGCGGTGGCGGGTATCGACGTAAGCGGAAGTAAATCTTTGGTGACGACGCCGTCGTTTACGGTGTCGAGGGTGGCTTTTTCAAGCGCGTCGGCAAACGCCGAAAGCTGGGCTATGCCGTCCAACTCGCCGCGCTTGCGCAGCGCGCCGCTCCAGGCGAATATCGTTGCGACGGGGTTGGTAGAAGTTCTTTCGCCCTTCATATATCTGTAATAGTGGCGGGTGACAGTACCGTGCGCCGCCTCGTACTCGTATTTGCCGTCGGGCGAGACGAGCACGCTGGTCATCATTGCAAGCGAGCCGAACGCAGTGGAAACCATGTCGCTCATAACGTCGCCGTCGTAATTTTTCAGCGCCCAGATAAATCCGCCGTTAGAGCGTATTACGCGCGCTACCGCGTCGTCAATCAGCGTGTAAAAGTAGGATATTCCCGCTTTTTCAAACGCGCTTTTAAATTCCTTTTCGTAAATGCTTTCAAACGTGAGCTTGAACGTCTGGTCGTAAATTTTGGATATTGTGTCCTTGGTTGAAAACCAAAGGTCCTGTTTGGTGGTAAGCGCGTAATTAAAGCACGAGCGCGCGAACGAGCTTATCGAAGACAGCTTGTTGTGCTGCCCTTGCAGCACGCCTTCGCCATCGAAGTCGTAGACGGTTTCGCGCGTGACGTTGCCGTCGGCGTCGGTGAACGTCAGCTCTGCCCTGCCCGCTTTCTTTACGGGTATTTCCGTTGCCCTGTAAACGTCGCCGTAGGCGTGACGCGCAATGGTAATGGGGCTCGTCCAGCCGTTTACGGCGGGCTTGATGCAGGGTACCGTTATCGGCGCGCGGAATACCGTTCCGTCAAGCTCGGCGCGGATTGTGCCGTTGGGGCTTTTCCACATACGCTTTAACCCGTATTCCTCAACGCGTTGAAGGTTGGGCGTTATCGTGGCGCATTTTACGGCCACGCCCAGTCTTTTGGTTGCAAGCGCCGCCTGATGCGTGACGCCGTCGTCGGTCGCGTCGCGGTTTTTAAGACCCAAATCGTAATACTCCGTTTTGAGGTCTACGAACGGAAGTATCAGCTCGTCCTTAATCATTTTCCAGATAACTCTCGTCATTTCGTCCCCGTCCATTTCGACGAGGGGCGTCGTCATTGCTATTTTTTGCATAATTGCCTCGTATAGTTAAGTAGTCCGCCCGCCGCCAAAATGCTTTGCTGGCGTTCGGTAAAGCTGCATTTTACGGCAAACGACGTGCCCGCCGTTTTGTTTATAAGCGTTACTTCGCCGCTATTCAAAGCGTGCAGACCGCGTATTTCCAATTCGTCGCTCTGCGATATTTCTCCGTCGAAGGTAAGCGGAAGTATGCCCGCGTTAATCAAGTTCGCCGCGTGTATGCGCGCGAAGCTTTTTGCGATTACCGCCCTTACGCCGAGGTAAAGGGGAACGAGTGCGGCATGCTCGCGCGAGGAGCCCTGTCCGTAGTTGATTCCGCCGACTATCACGCTGCTGCCGAGAGTTTTTGCGCGTTCGGCGAAGCCTTCGTCAACCGCTGAAAAACAGAATTTTGAAAGATAGGGGATATTCGAGCGGTAGGGAAGAATTTTCGCGCCCGCTGGCATTATGTGGTCTGTCGTGATATTGTCGCCTACTTTCAGCGCGACAGTGGCGCACAGAACGTCGGGCAGAGGTTTGCCGCTTGGTACGGGCTTTACGTTGGGTCCGCGCAATATTTGGCTTTTGCCGGTCGGCATGATTATCGCGCTGTCGTCTATCGAAAACGCTTCGGGCAGAGGCATGGGCTTAACGGCGCCGAGCGCGCGGGGGTCGCAGATACAGCCCGCAACCGCGCTTGCCGCCGCCGTTTCTGGCGAAACGAGATAAACCTGCGCGTCCGCGGTTCCGCTTCTGCCGTAAAAGTTTCTGTTAAAGGTGCGTAAGGATACGCCGCCGCTGGGCGGGGAAAAGCCCATTCCTATGCAGGGGCCGCACGCACATTCGAGCAGCCGCGCCCCCGACTGTAAAATATCGTTCAGCGCGCCGCAGCGCGAAAGCTCGGCAAGCACCTGCTTAGACCCAGCCGAAACCGAAAGGCTGACGGAGGGGGATATTTTTTTGCCCTTTAAAATCGCCGCGACCTTCAAAAGGTCTGCAAGCGACGAATTCGTGCATGAGCCTATGCACACTTGTTCAACCGGCGTTCCCGAAACAGAAGCAACCTCGGTTACGTTGTCTGGGCTGTGCGGGCACGCGATAAGCGGCGTTATTTTCGAAAGGTCAATATTTATTATTCTGTCGTATACCGCGTCGGCGTCGCTTTCGAGGGGAACGAAGTCGTCCTCGCGTCCCTGCATTTTAAGAAACCCTCGCGTAATTTCGTCGGAGGGGAATATAGACGTGGTTGCGCCGAGCTCGGTGCCCATATTGGTAATGGTGGCGCGTTCGGGCACGGAAAGCGTTTTTATGCCGTCGCCGCCCCATTCTATAACGGCGCCTACGCCGCCCTTGACGGAAAGTATGCGCAGAATTTCCAGCGAAACGTCCTTTGCGGATACGTTTTCGCCCAGTCTGCCCGAAAGGTTGACCTTATACATTTTCGGCATGGTTATGCAGTATGCGCCGCCGCCCATTGCAACCGCTACGTCCAGCCCGCCCGCGCCGAAAGCAAGCATGCCCAAACCGCCGCCCGTGGGGGTGTGACTGTCGGAGCCTATTAGTGTTTTGCCGGGTTTTCCGAAGCGTTCGAGGTGGACCTGATGGCAAATTCCGTTGCCCGCCCGCGAAAACCGCAGACCGTACCTGTCGGCAACGGACTGTATGTACCTGTGGTCGTCTGCGTTTTCGAAGCCGCATTGCAGAGTGTTGTGGTCAATATACGCCACGGAAAGCTCGGTTTTGACGCGCTCGACGCCCATTGCCTCGAATTCGAGGTACGCCATAGTGCCCGTCGCGTCCTGCGTGAGAGTCTGGTCTATTGACAAGCCTATTTCGCTGCCGGCGGTCATTTCGCCGCTGACAAGGTGGCTTTTGATTATCTTTTGCGCTAAGGTAAGTCCCATATCAGTCCTCTTTGAGTTGCGAATATTTTTGGGCGAGCTCGCCGTCGGAAATGGCGGTCTGGCGACCGTTTTCGTACTGTTCGTCAACCCATTTTTTTATTTTTGCCACTATATCGCTGTGCTTGCTTATCTCGCCGTCGGTGCCAAGAAGTCCGCAGTGCGAATTAATCCAGTAGGCTATTCCCGCAAGTCCCGAGGTTTTGGAAACGGTCACGTCGACCTTGCGGTTCAATATCTTTTCGGTGTCGAAAATATTGTAAATTTCCTCGTCCTTCATAAGCCCGTCGGCGTGAATGCCCGCGCGGGTTTTATTGAAGTTAGCCCCTACGAAGGGCGTCATGGGCGGCACGTCGTAGCCGATTTCCTTACGGAAATAGTCGTAAATTTCCGTAATGGCGGAGGGGTCCATTCCGTCGAGCGTGCCTTTAAGCGAGGCGTACTCGATTACCATTGCTTCGAGCGGAATATTGCCGGTGCGCTCGCCTATGCCGAGAAGAGAGCAGTTGACCGCGCACGCGCCGTACAGCCACGCCGCCGTCGCGTTGGTAACCGCCTTGTAAAAGTCGTTATGACCGTGCCATTCGAGGTTTTCGCTTTCCACGTCGGCGTATTCCTGTATGCCGTAAATTATACCGGGGACGCTGCGCGGTAGCGCAACCTCGGAATAGGGCACGCCGTAGCCCATAGTGTCGCAGGCGCGTATTTTAACGGGGATTTTGTATTCCTCGGAAAGCTTGTGCAGCTCGTTTATAAACGGCACCACGAAGCCGTAGAAATCGGCGCGGGTGATGTCCTCGAAGTGGCAGCGGGGAATAATTCCGTTATCGAAAGCCGCCTTGACTATTGCAAGATAATCCTGCATGACCTTGCCGCGCGTAGAGTGCAGCTTTTTGAAAATGTGGTAGTCGGAGCAGCTTACGAGTATGCCCGTTTCCCTGATTTTCATTTCCTTAACCAGCGCGAAATCCTCTTTCGTAGCCCTAATCCACGCGGTTATTTCGGGGAATTTCAAGCCCAGCTCGCGGCACTTGTCAAGGGCCTCTCTGTCCTTTTTTCCGTAGATAAAAAACTCGGTCTGGCGGATAATTCCCTTGGGTCCGCCCAGCCTTGAAATAAGCTTGTAAAGGTCTACAATCTGCTTGACGGTGTACGGCTCGACGGACTGCTGACCGTCGCGCATGGTGGTGTCCGTTATCCAGATTTCCTTGGGCATGTTCATAGGCGAACGCCTGTGATTGAAGGGAATTTTGGGTATTTCGCTGTAATTGTAAATGTCCCTGTAAAGGTTGGGTTCGGCAACGTCCTGCAAGGAAAATTTGTAAGATTTCTGCTCTAAAAGGTTGCTTTTATCGGATATTTCTATCATTTTTTTTCACCGTAAAATTTGTTAAATTACAGGTAAATTATATCATAAAAATTGCGTTTTATCAATAAAAAAACGACGCATTTGCGACGTAATTTTTTGCATAAATGTATAAAAAATTTATATAATTTTGAGGTAAAAATTGCCTTTTTTCTCGAAAAAATGCAAAAAAACGGCAGTTTTTGTGAGGTTATAACAAGTATGAAAACCGTTAAAGTAATTTTTATGTATTTTTATACGAAATTTATAAAAATGCGCGCAAATCGTTTACAAGAAACGGATTGCAATGCTATAATGTATGATAACTATTATTATAATGTGGTGTATGAATGTTTAAAAAACTTGCAATCGGCACGGCGTGCATATTAACGGTTTCGGCAGCGGCGGCGCTTTCCGCCTGCGGCGATGAAATCGATTACGACGACAAGTACGCCGACAGGGTGAAGGTGGTTTACGAGTTAGAGGGCGGCAAATACCTCAACAGCACTACCAGCGTAAGTCACTATTACGAGTTTAAAGGCGGCGCGCCGAGACGGATACTTCCGCTCGAGGACAAGAGCTTTTCAGAGGGCGGCGTAACGCGCGACGGGGGCTTCGTCTTAGACGGCTGGTACAGAACGAAAACGGTCGAGGGCGAAGCGGTGGAATATTCCGACAGATGGAATTTCGAAACCGACGTCGTGACGGACGACGGGGTGACGCTGTACGCGAAGTGGAATTCCCCGATAGTTTACAGCTTCGATTTCGTCTATACGGATGCAAACGGGGTCGAGCGGGTGGCGAACAGCTACAAGGTCAACGCGGGCAACACGTTCGGCGACGTATGGCAGAACGACGTGCTGACCTACGCGAACGGATACGAGGGGCACACCGCGATAGCGGTCTATTACGACCCCGAGCATAAAATTCCGTTCGACGACAGCGTGAGACACCCCGGCGGCGAAGAGAGTACGGCGGTTAAGCTTTACGTCGAGTATATCGAGGGCTCGTATACGATAGTCAGAACGGCGGCGCAGCTTAAAGCGGCGCGTTCGAGAAATATCTATTTGCTTGCCGATATCGATATGGAGGGCAAACCGCTAAGCTTTACCAACTTCAACGGCAAGACGTTTATCGGCAACGGACATACCGTTTCCAACTTCACCTTAGAGTACGGCAATTCGAGATACGACCTCGTACCCGATTTCGAGGACGAGAAGAAGAAGGCGCTTTGCGTGGCGCTATTCGGAAACGCCGAGAACGTGACGGTAAAGGACGTTTCGTTCGAGAATATGACGGTGACGGTGGATACCTTCCTTTCCGACATAGATAAAATTTACGTTGCGCCGCTTGCGGTCAGCGCGAAGAACAGCACGTTTGAAAACGTGAGCGTTGCGGGGACGTTCGGGGCAACGGACAGAACCACCGCTCAGATAATCTACGTTACCGACAGAGGAACTTTCGTCAGCGAGGGCACGAGCGAGACGGGGTGCGACTTCGGCAAAGTAACTGTAAAAAAATAAAAAAATTCCTTTTGCTATACCAAAAGGGGCGTACAGCCGCTACACGGCTGTACGAACAAACATTAACAAGCATAGAAAAACATTTTAAGGAGCATCAAGCTATGAATAAGAAATTTGTTAAAAAGGCGTTGACGCTGTCGGTTACCGCGGTTGCGGCAACGGCGACCGCGTTCGGCGCGGCGGGCTGCGGCGCCGATAAACGCAAGGCGTACGACAACGACAAGGACGTTCTCGTATTTTCCTCGCAGGAATTCGACAAGGTTTTCAATCCTTTCTATTCGACTTCGGCAATGGACGCCAACGCGGTAGGTATGACGCAGATAGGCATGATAGGCAACGACAAGGACGGACAGCCCGTCTGGGGCGACGACGAGGCGGTTATCGCAAAGGATTTCGAAACAAAGACCATCGGCATTGCTGAGGTGGACCAGAAGACGGAATACTATTTCGTGCTTAAAAACAACGTGCGCTTCTCCGACGGAAGCTATCTTACCATTAAGGACGTTCTTTTCAATATGTACGTTTACCTCGACCCCGCGTACACCGGTTCGAGCACGATGTACTCTACCGACATCGTCGGCTTGAAGGAATACAGAACGCAGGCTGAAACCGAAAAAGAACAGGACGCGTTCGAGCAGCAGTTCACCGACGAGGCGGGCAACCGCATAGACGTGCTTACCGAAGCGCTTCAGAACATCAAAAAGGAACACAAAGACGAAGCTACCATGACTTCGGAAAAAATGAGGGGCTATCTCGACGAGTACAAGTCCACGGGCGACGCCTATAAAAATATAGTCGCCGACTACGACAGGGCGGTAAGGCTTTTCGGCGAAGAGCTTGAATCGGACTACAATAACGCGAAGGATACCTACAAGGACGTTATGTTCACCAACGACAAGGGTCAGGTTGTAAAAGATTTGTTTACCACCGACGTAGAGGTGTTCTTATACAACGCGGGCTACATAACCTGGGATAAGAAAGAGAACGGCGGCAACGGCAAGCTTATATCCGCGTTTACCAACGACGTTTCCGAGTTAAAGTCCTGGTCGCGCGAGCAGGCGATTGCCACCGTTACCGACGACCAGATACCCATGAAGGCGGACGAGGTAATAAATTACTGGGCTACGGCAACCAACCTCGCCTTAGAGATTGCGGTCGACGCAAAGAAAGAGTATTTCCAGACCCACCCCCAGAAGTACAAGAACATCAAGGGCATCGAGTTCGTTAACAGAACGAAGCCCGTGACGGTAAACAACGTGCAGTACGGCGTACCCAAGTACAGCGACGACAAAAACTCGCAGGTTACCGAGGGCAACGAGGTTTTGAAGGTCACGATTAACGACGTCGACCCGAAGGCTATCTGGAACTTCTCGTTCGGCGTTGCGCCCATGTACTACTATTCGAGTGCTGAGGAAATTGCAAAATTCGACTACGAAGAGCATTTCGGCGTAGATTACAGCAACGGCGACTTTATGACCGACGTAATAAAGGACCCCAATAAAATCGGCGTTCCCGTCGGCGCGGGACCCTATATGGCAAGCTCGTCAACGGGCAAGACCAAGGACGTGCAGAGCGGTGAATTCCTCGAAAACAACGTAATGTACTTCCATAGCAACCCCTATTTCGTAATGGGTGAGCCGCTTATAAAGCACATCAACTACAAGGTAGTAAGCTCTAACCAGATTATGAACTCGTTGCAGACGGGCGATATCGACTTTGCAGAGCCCAACGCAAAGACGGAAATAATCAACCAGCTCAAGGGGCTTGAAAACAAGGGAATGGGATATTCCAACGTACAGACGGCGGGCTACGGCTACGTAGGCGTAAACGCCTCCAAGGTGCCCTCGATTTACGTTCGCCGCGCGATTATGCACAGCATAGACCCCTCGCTTTCGGTAAGGTACTACGACGGTACGGCTAAACCCATTTACCGCTCGATGTCGCTTTCAAGCTGGGCATATCCCAAGAGCGCGCTTGCTTATTATCCGTACGTCGGCGCGCCCGTGCCTCAGGACCTTTCAAAGGTTGGCGCGGATTACAGAGATTTCGTTACAATGAAGGGCTTCAAGGCGGGCTACGTAATGAAGGAAGAGGAGCAGATTGAATTTATCAAATACCTCGTCGAGGATTTGGGCGGATACAAGCTCAATTCAAGCGGTATCTACTTCAAGGGAACGAGCACGCTGAAATACACGTTCACGATTGCGGGTCAGGAAAACGACCACCCCGCGTTCACGGCAATGTATCAGGCGGGACAGTTCCTCACCAATAAGGTCGGCGGCTTCCAGATTATAACCAAGACCGACAACGCGGCGCTTTCCAAGCTTTCGACGGGTTCGCTCGCGGTATGGGCGGCTGCGTGGGGCTCGAAGATAGACCCCGATATGTATCAGGTTTACCACATGGATTCCAAGGCGACCTCCGTTCTCAACTGGGGTTACCCCGCGATAATCAATAACGCGGGCGGACGCTACGACGAGGAATACAGACTGGTTTCAGAGCTGCGCGACTACATCGACGCCGCGAGAAAATCCAACGACAACAAGCCCGGCGGCACGCGTGCTCTTCTTTACGAAAGGGCGTTAGACCTCGTAATGGAGCTTGCGATAGAGCTTCCCATGTATCAGCGCGACGACCTGTTCGCGTACAACGCCAACAAGATAGATACGAGTACGTTCACCCCCGAAGACGGCAGAAGCGCGTTCAAGGGACTGACGTCGGATATACACAAGCTTTCACTCGTAATTAAATAAATAGGTTGCGCGCCCGCACGGGGTGCGGGCGCGCAAAAAATAACGCAATGCTTAAATATATAGTTAAAAGATTATTGATTTCGGTGCTAATTCTTTTCGGCGTATCGCTGATAATTTATTCGCTGGTAAGATGTATGCCCACCGACTACATAGACATTAAATACGGCGAGCAGGCAAGCACCAACGGCGCCGTTGCCGAGCGTATCGAGGAATTCAAGAGAATTTACGGTATAGCGGATAACTCGTTCGGCGGAATTATAAAGGGCTACTTCGGCTGGTTGGGCAACATGTTACAGGGCAACCTCGGCGAGTCGTTCAAGTACGAAAGACCCGTTGGCGTTGTAATTGCGGAAAATATGTGGATTTCGTTCGGCATAGCGCTGTTCGCAACCGTATTGCAGTTTTTAATCGCAATTCCCCTCGGCATAACCAGTGCGACGCACCAGTACTCGGCAAGAGACTATACGGTAACCGTGCTGACTATGATAGGGCTTTCGCTGCCCACGTACTTTTTCGCGGCTATATGTATAAAGCTGTTCGCGGTCGACCTCGGCTGGCTGCCCGCCAACGGACTCGTTTACGGCGGTAAAATTTACGAGGATACGTTTGCGGGCGCAATGGAAAAATTCGGCGATATGTCGGTGCACCTCATAATGCCCATACTCGTAAGCGTCATACTCTCGCTCGGCGGGCTTATGCGCTATACGCGTACGAATATGTTGGAGGTGCTCAATTCCGACTATATCCGCACCGCGCGCGCAAAGGGCCTCGGCGAGAGAAACGTCATATACAAGCACGCGTTCAGAAATACGCTTATACCCCTTGCAACGCTGCTTGCGGGCATACTCCCCGGACTTTTCGGCGGTATGCTTATAACCGAGCAGGTGTTCGGTATCCCAGGCATAGGCAACCTCGCCTATACCGCGCTGAGAGAAGGCGACATACCGTTTATAATGGGCTACAATATGTTCCTTGCGGTGCTTACCGTAATAGGCACGCTGCTGTCGGATATTATGTATTCGATAGTCGACCCCCGCGTCAAGCTGGCGAAATAAGGAGAAGGATATGTCTGAAGAACTTAATAACGAATTGTCAGAAACCTGCAACGCGGAGATTGTATCCAAGATAGAAGAGCAGCTTGTTCCGATAATGAAAAAGCCTGCAAAAAAAGCCAAATCGGTTCAGGCGGTTAAGCCTGCCGAGCCCGAAATGACGCAGGAAGAGATAGCCGCCGCGCAGGCGGAAATGCACGACACCTACAAGGAAATGAGCCCGCTGCGGCTTGTGACGCGCAGGTTCTTCCGCTCGCGGCTTTCGATTGTAGGACTGGTAATGATAGTGGCGCTGTTCCTGTTCTCGTATATGGGCCCCGTAGTCTACAACAGATGGGGCGAGGGCGAGATAGACACCAACGGTATGGTTACTTCTACGCAGACGATAGTGCTCGAAGACGGCACTGTAATAGAAGAGGTCTACGAATACGACAGGGGCATAAATATGTACGCGCCCCCCGGCGGCGAAGACCTTTTCGGCACCGACGACAAGGGCATGGACGTATTTACGCGACTTATGTACGGCGGCAGAATATCGCTTATGATTGGCTTTATAGTCGTCATACTAGAAACGCTGATAGGCGTGCTGCTCGGCGGGCTTGCGGGCTACTTCGGCGGCTGGGTAGACAGCATTATAATGCGAATAGTCGATATATTCAACTGTATACCGACGCTGCCCATACTTCTTATTGCCTCGGCAATAATAGACGGCTGGATTGAAAAGGGCTCTATCCGCCCCGAGGACCAGATTTACGTGCTTATGGTTATTATCACCGTGTTCAGTTGGAGCGGAGTCGCCCGACTGGTGCGCGGACAGATACTGTCGCTGAGAGAGCAGGAATTTATCACCGCGACCGAGGTTATGGGCCTGCCCACCTGGCGAAGAATAGCAAAGCACCTGATACCCAACGTAATGCCCCAGCTAATCGTTTCGATGACCTTAGGGCTCGGCAGCGTAATTCTTTACGAATCGACCCTCAGCTATCTGGGACTGGGCGTTCAGCTTCCGCACGCGGCGTGGGGAACTATGATTTCCCTCGTCAACAAGGAAGGCGTGTTGCAAAACTATCCCTTCGTGTGGCTGCCCGCGGGTATTCTAATCGTAATAGCCGTACTCGGGTTCAACTTCGTCGGCGACGGACTGCGCGACGCGATGGACCCCAAAGCAAGAAAGTAGGAAGCTTTTTATGGCAAAGAAAGACACCAACTATATATCGATTAAAGAGAGTCGCGCCATATTGAAACACAATATGAAGCAGATGAAGTATTACGAAAAGCTTAAACGCAGAAAGGTTGCGGAAAGCGAATACACTGCCGTAATGCGCGACGAAAACAACATAATAGAAATCGACGGACTGGAAACCTGCTTCTTTACGGATAACGGCACGGTAATGTCGGTAAACGGCGTTTCGTTCGATATTCCCAAAAATAAGATTGTGGGCGTAGTCGGCGAAAGCGGCTGCGGCAAGAGCGTTACCTCGTTTTCTATAATGCAGCTCGTTCAGGCGCCGCAGGGTCAGGTAACGGGCGGGCACATCAGGTTCAACGCCGATACTCTCGGCTACGACGAAGAAGGCAAAAAGCTTGCCTACGACATAGCGAAAATGCCTACCGAGCAGATGCATAAAATCCGCGGCAAGGACATCACTATGATATTTCAGGAGCCGATGACCTCGCTGAACCCCGTGTTTACGATAGGCTATCAGCTTGACGAGGTTTCGCTGCTGCACACCGAGGGCGTGACAAAGGCGGAGGCAAAGGCAAAAAGCCTCGAAATGCTCGACAAGGTCGGAATTTCCATTCCAGAGCGCGTGTATAAATCGTACCCGCACGAGCTTTCGGGCGGTATGCGTCAGAGGGTTATGATAGCCATGGCGCTTGCGGGCAATCCCAAGCTGATTATAGCGGACGAACCCACTACCGCGCTGGACGTTACCATTCAGGCGCAGATATTGGAGCTTTTGAAGACGCTGCAAAAAGAGCAGGGCTGTTCGATTATGCTAATCACGCACGACCTCGGCGTAATTGCCGAAATGGCGGACGAGGTAGTCGTAATGTACGCGGGCAGAGTGATTGAAAAGGGCACGGCGCAGGATATTTTCCACCGCCCCATGCATCCCTACACGATAGGGCTGCAAAAGAGCAAGCCGCTTATCACCTCGTCGTCGACGGAGCCGCTGTATTCTATACCCGGTCAGGTACCCAACCCCATTAACCTGCCCGACAGATGCTACTTCTGGAACAGATGCCCGCAGTGCGGACCCAAATGTATGAACAAGTATCCCAAGGAAACGAAGGTAAGCGATACGCATTACGTTTCGTGCTATCTACACGAGGAGGGCGAAAAAGCATGCAGGAAGAAGAAATAGTCGCCCCGCAGAGCGAGTATATACTCGAAGTCGAGGGCTTGAACAAATATTTCCCCATAAAGAAAAATCTGCTCGGCAAGCCGACCTCGGTTTTGAAGGCGGTCAACAACGTCGGCTTCAAGGTCAGACGCGGTACGACGATAGGCGTCGTAGGCGAGTCTGGCTGCGGCAAGACGACGCTTGGCAGAACGATATTGAAGCTTTACGACCCCGACGGCGGAAGTATAATCTTCAACGGCGACGACATAACCAAGCTGAACAGAAAAAAGATGCGCAAATACCGCACGCAAATTCAGCTTATATTTCAGGACCCCTATTCCAGTCTGCCGCCCAGAATGACGGTCGTCGGAATAATAGGCGAGGCGGTAAAGGTACATAAGATAGTGCCCAAGGCAGAGCATTCCGATTACGTGCGCTCGATAATGGCGCAGTGCGGTCTGCGCCCGCAGTTTTACGACAGATACCCGCACGAGTTTTCGGGCGGTCAGCGTCAGAGAATTTGCATAGCGCGCGCGCTTGCGGTCAAGCCGGAGCTGATTATCTGCGACGAGCCCGTATCCGCGCTCGACGTGTCGATACAGGCGCAGATAATCAATCTTTTAAAAGAGCTGCAGGAGACGATGGGTCTGACGTACGTTTTCATTTCGCACGACCTATCGGTAGTCAAGTACATAACCGACCAGATTCTTGTAATGTACCTCGGCAACGTGATGGAGCTTGCCGAAACGGACGAGGTGTTCGCCAATCCCCTGCACCCGTATACGCAGGCGCTGTTTTCCGCGGTGCCCGTACCCGACCCCGACGTCAAGATGGAGAGGGTGATGCTCGAAGGCGACATCCCCTCGCCCGTAAATCCCCCCAAGGGCTGTAAATTCCACACCCGCTGCTCGAAGTGCATGGCGGCGTGCAGGTATATAGAACCCAAGTATACCGAAGCCAAGCCCGACCATTTCGTGGCGTGCCACCTGTACGACGAGCAAATTACGTCCAACGCGGCGCAGCACGAGGAGGAATGGGAGCGCATTTGCAGAGAAGAGGAAGAGAGAAAGGCGGCGGAAAGTGAAAAAAGAAAATTCCCGTTCTTCAAAAAGAAAAACTGAATTTACCGACGACGGCAGGACTGTTTACGATATGAGCGGTTTAGAGGATATGCACCGCACCGGTCCCCGCAGTGAAAAGAAAGAGAAGATAAGCGTAACGCGCAGCGAAAGGCGCGCGCTGATACGCGCGGCGTTCGCAAGATATGCGCCGATATTCTTCGGCGTGCTGGCGTGCTTCACGCTTGCGGCGTTGCTTATATATTTCTGGCTTAGATAAATGGAGTAGATAAAATGTTTAAAAAAATAGTTGCGGTCGTTATGACCGCTATGATGGCGGTAAGCTTTACCGCCTGCGGCGACGGCGAAAAGCCGACCGATAATGAGGAAGCCTCGGGCGGGCTTGCATCCGATAAAATAGAGCTTTTAAAGCAGGATACCCGCTTGACGCAGGACCAGCTGCTTTCGCGTATCAAGGCGAAAAAGCTTATTGAAAACAACGGCTATTCCGACGGCGACGAGGTTACGGTTATGGTAACTCTTCCGTCCAACTCGCTTGTGGACAGCTTCAACGGCGGCGCTTACGCGTCCTACGGCACTGTCGCGGAATACGCGGTCAGTCCTTCGGGCGAGGTGGAGGCACAGTCTATTGCGTCGAAGCAGCGCAGACTTATAGCCGAGCTTTCGTCAAAGGGGCTTATCAAATCCGTAGAGCATACGTATAAGACGGTGACTAACGCGATAGCCGTTACCGCGTCTTACGGCAATATAGATAAGATAGCTTCTCTTGCTTCGGTTGAAAACGTCGTTCTCTGCGACACCTACAACCGTCCCCAGTCGATACCCGTCGATAAGGTCAACACCATAGTGAACAACGTCGACGTATACGAGACGGGAATTTTCAATTCGGGCGTTCTCGATTACACGGGCGACGGCACCGCGGTTGCAATTCTCGACTCGGGCTTCGACTGCTCGCACTCGGTTTTCCAGAACAGCGAAATTACCAAGCCGGTATTCGACGAGGGAAAAATCTCCTCTCTGCTTAACAATACCAACGCTGCCGGTACTACCGCGGGACTTAGCGTTTCCGACGTTTATTACAGCGAAAAAATTCCTTTCAAGTACGATTACGCGGATAAGGACGGCGACGTCTTCCCCTACGACAGCGAGCACGGCACGCACGTTGCGGGCATTATCGGCGGCTACGATAAAGAGGACAAAACCGAGCGCATTACGGGCGTTGCAATAAACACCCAGCTCGTGCTTATGAAGGTTTTCCCCGACCTCGACGAGGGCGCGGAAACCGACGATATTCTCGCCGCGTTGGAGGACGCCGCGCTTCTCGGCGTGGACGCGATAAACATGTCGCTCGGCTCGTCCTGCGGATTTGCAAGAGAGGTTGACAAGGTCTGGACCAACGAGGTCTACGACAACCTTAAAGCAAGCGGCATAAGCGTAATAACGGCGGCAAGCAACAGCTATAGCTCGGGCTTCGGCGGCGAGCAGGGCAATACCAACATGGTAACCAACCCCGACTCTTCGACGGTCGGTTCGCCCTCGACTTACGAGGCAAGCCTTTCGGTCGCGTCAATCAGCGGCGTAAAGAGCAGGTATTTAATAGGCAACGGCGAGCAGGTGCTGTTCTTCAACGAGTCGAACAATATCGCCGGCGACCCCAACGACTTCGTGAAAGAGCTCGGCGTGACTGGCAACGGCAGCGTAAGCTTCGAATACGTCACCGTTCCCGGCTCGGGTCTTGCTACAAGCTACGCGGGCATTCGCAACGAGATTAAGGGCAAAATAGCCCTTGTCCGCCGCGGCGACAACACCTTCGAGGAAAAGGCGCAGATTGCAAAGGAATTCGGCGCAATCGGCTGCATTATATACAATAACATAGACGGCGAAATTCTTATGTCTATGGGCAAGAGCGACCATATCCCGACGATTTCCATATCCAATGACGACGGCGTCAGGCTTGCCGAAAAGGCGAAGGGTACTCTGCAAATCGGCTTAGAGCAGGAAGCGGGACCGTTTATGAGCGACTTTTCAAGCTGGGGTCCGACCCCGTCGCTCGGCATAAAGCCCGAAATTACCGCGCACGGCGGCAGCATTAAATCTGCCGTTCCCGGAGGCGGCTACGACGAGCTTTCTGGTACCTCGATGGCATCGCCCAACCTCTGCGGAATAGTAGTGCTTATCAGACAGTACTTAAAGGATACCTACCCCGATT
>ERZ779626.685-NODE-685-length-18923-cov-9.355364_pt1 | contig 18923 bp, 21 predicted proteins | sample MGYA00514209_ERZ779626 | MGnify/ENA primary metagenome ERZ779626 (study PRJEB29562, sample SAMEA4376713) | mouse gut metagenome | isolation source: Cecum | study: EMG produced TPA metagenomics assembly of the A DSS colitis mouse model was used to assess the...
GAAATTTCTGGCGCAAATCTGCACACGTTGATTTAATCAGTGCTTCCTTAAAAATGATCTCTCCGCTGTAACGGCGGCAAAGGGGTGACAGCATGGCCATTACCTATAACGACCTGTATCTGGAGGTCCGCCGCCAGCTCCGGGAGAGCGGCGTGGAGGCCTCCACCCTGGAGGCCCGGGAGCTGGTGTGCTTCGGCACCGGCAAGAACCGGGAGGAGCTGACCCGGGACAGCCGCCTGTATGCCTCCCCGGAGCGGGAGGCGCAGGTCCGGCGGCTGGTGGAGCGGCGCATGGCCGGGGAGCCGGTGGCCTACCTCATCGGCGAGTGGGAGTTCTACGGCCTCCCCCTGGACATCTCCCAGGACGTCCTCATCCCCCGGGCGGACACCGAGGTGCTGGCCGAACAGGCCATCGCCTACATACAGCAGCTGGGGGAGTGCCGGGTGCTGGACCTCTGCGCGGGCAGCGGCTGCGTGGGCCTGGCCATCGCCGCCCAGGCCCCCCAGGCCCGGGTGGTGCTGGGGGAAATCGACGACAGCGCCCTGAAAATCTGCCGCCAGAACATCCGGCGGAACAGCCTCTCCGCCCGGGTGACCCCCATCCAGATGGACGCCCGGGAAAAGCCCGCCCGGTCCCTGGGGGAATTCCAGTGCATCATCAGCAATCCGCCTTACATCCCCACCGGGGACATCGCCGGGCTGGAACCCTCCGTCCGGGACTACGAGCCCCATATGGCCCTGGACGGCGGGGCGGACGGCATGGATTTCTATCGCGCCATCACCGAGCAGTGGAAAGAAGCCCTGGCCCCCGGCGGGCGGCTCTATTTTGAGGTGGGCATCGGCCAGGCGGACCCGGTGCTCCGGCTGATGCGGAGCCAGGGCTTTGGCGATTTGCAGATCATCAAGGACCATCATAAAATCCCCAGAGTGGTGCTGGGCGCCCTCTGCCAGGAAATCTGAACAGGAGGAATTGTTATGGAAAAGAGGCTCTATAAAATCAATCGGGGCAAAATGGTAGACGGCGTGTGCGGCGGCATCGCCGAATACTTTGGGCTGGACCCCACGCTGGTACGGCTGGCCTGGATTATCTTCTCCGCCATGGGCGGCAGCGGCATCCCGGCCTATATTCTGGCTGCGGTCGTCATTCCCCGGGAGCCGGAACAGCTGTAAACTGTATTCTTAAAATGATGTTATAAACTATTTATAGAATGATCGGGAGGAAATCAGCATGGCAAAAGAGAAAGCGCCCCTGCCCACTGCGGCCCCGGCGTCGGACAAGAAAAAGGCCATTGACAGCGCCATGAGCCAAATTGAAAAAATGTACGGCAAGGGCTCCATCATGCGCCTGGGAGACCGGACGGCACTGAACGTGGAGTTCATCCCCACGGGCTCCCTGGCCCTGGACGTGGCCCTGGGCATCGGCGGCCTTCCCAAGGGGCGGATTATTGAGATCTACGGGCCGGAGTCCTCCGGCAAGACCACCCTGGCCCTCCACGTGGTGGCGGAGGCCCAGAAGCGGGGCGGCGAGGTGGCCTTCGTGGACGCGGAGCACGCCCTGGACCCCACCTACGCCCACGCCTTGGGGGTAAAAGTGGAAGACATGCTGATTTCCCAGCCGGACACCGGCGAGCAGGCCCTGGAAATCACCGAGGCCCTGGTCCGCTCCGGGGCTATCGACGTGATCGTCGTGGACTCCGTAGCGGCCCTGGTGCCCCGGGCGGAGATCGAGGGCGAGATGGGCGACAGCTACGTGGGCCTTCACGCCCGGCTCATGAGCCAGGCCCTGCGGAAGCTCACCGGCGCCATCGGCAAAACCAACACCATTGTCATTTTTATCAACCAGCTCCGGGAAAAGGTGGGCGTCATGTACGGCAACCCGGAGGTCACCACCGGCGGCCGGGCGCTGAAATTCTATGCCTCCGTCCGCATCGACGTGCGGCGCGTCGAGGCGCTGAAAAATGGCAGCGAAATCATCGGCAACCGAACCCGGGCCAAGGTGGTGAAAAACAAAATGGCGCCCCCCTTCCGGGAGGCGGAGTTCGACATCATGTACGGCGAGGGCATCGTCCGGGAGGGCGAGCTGGTGGACCTGGGCGTGAAGCTGGACCTGGTCCAGAAGGCGGGCTCCTGGTTCTCCATGGGGGAGACCCGCATCGGCCAGGGCCGGGACGCGGCGAAGCGCTATCTCCAGGAAAACCCGGAAATCCGGGACCAGCTGGAGGCGGACATCCGCAAGAACTTTGACAAGCTCATGAGCAACCAGGCCCGGGTGGCCGCCAAGGCCGCCGGACGGGCCGTGGACGTCAGCGCCGATGACTTCGACGACTCCGGCGAATCCGACTGACCATGCGGGTAGAGCGGATTGAAGCCTCCAAGCACAAGAAGGGCCGCATCCTGCTCTTTCTGGAGGACGGGGCCTGCCTGAAAATCACGGAGCAGGAGCTGCTGGACTTCGGCCTCCGCTCCGGGGACGAGCTGGACGAGGCGGTCCTGGGGCGGCTGAAGGAGGCCGCCGGGGTTTCCAACGCCCGGGCGGCGGCGGCGGACCTCATTGGCAAGCGGGCCATGAGCCGGCGGGATCTGGAGCGGAAGCTCCGGGAGAAGGGGGCCAGCGAGGCGGAGGCCCGCTACGCCGCCGAATGGCTGGAGGCCATCGGGGCCCTGAATGACGCGGAATACGCCGCCGCCCTGGTCCGGCACTGCGCCCAGCTGGGGTACGGTCCCGCCCGGGTCCGGGAGAAGCTCTATGAAAAGGGCGTCCCCCGGGAGCTGTGGGAGGAGGCTCTGGAGGAGCTGCCCGCAGACGGCGGGCAGGTGGAGGATTTTTTGCGGAGCAAGCTCCGGGGGAGAATTCCTGACGAAAAAGAAAAAAGGCGTTTGACAAACGCCTTGCTCCGCAGGGGGTTCCCCTGGGGGGAGGTCAAGGCCGCCTGGCGGCGGATGGGGGAGGAAGTGCAAGAGGACTGAATCCTCTTGGATGCCTGTGCTGGCCCTGACGGGCGGGGAGGATTGGTGACCAGCGGTGGCTGGTGCATTGCACCCCCCATTTTCTCTTTTTCTTCCAGAAGAAAAAGAGAAAACGGGCCGTGCACGGTCCAAAAGAGAAAAAGAAGTAACGTCCCTGCGGGGGGACGGGAGACGGGGGCCGCGCAGGGTGTGCTTCCGCCTTTTACGAAAGTCTTCCGTCCGCGGCGTGGTGCGGGCGGGGGTTTTGGTGGTTGATGAAAGGACTGTTCGTCTCTCCTCGCTGCCGCTAACCCGGTGGACGGGGGAGACATTGCGGGAGGAGAATTAAAATCCTTCTAATAGCTGTACCATAAGCTGTGCGCCAAAACAGACACCGGTATGAAAAGCGGCGTCCCGCTGTTCCAGAGCTAGGGCCTGTATTTCTTGCTGGAAAGCGTCAGCCGCCTTTGGCTCCAGCGCGTGCAGCTGCCGCAAAACGCGCTCCTCCGCAATCGTATAGGGCGCTTCCATGGGTGCTTTGCCCCGTAAATCGGTAAGTTCACCATACTGAAGCGCAGTCAAGATATCAAACATAGTTATATCCTCCTATTCTATATACCTTTAAGTAGTATTATAATCCTACTTAAAGGTATAGTCAAGAGGTTTTTATGAAAACTGTAATTTTATTAAAAGATAGAGTTTATCAGTTGCGGAAGGCGGAGGGCTTGACCCAACAGCAGCTGGGAGAAATTTTGGGGCTTACAAGTAAATCCATCAGCATGCTGGAAAGCGGCGGGCGCAGTACTACGATTGATAAACTGGTAATACTTGCGGAGCATTTCCAAGTTTCCACCGACTATTTAGTCGGCATCACCGACGACCCCACCTGGCGGGGAGGGCCCGGAGGAATGGCCTGACCAAGGGGTCAGGCCCCACGTCGTCGGAAGAAATTCCGCCCGCTGCGTCCCCGCCTGACGGCGAGGCCTCCGCTCTGCTCCATTCCTTCCTCCTCTCCCCACAAAATCTTCGATTTTGCGGGAGCCCCCAGGGATTTGTCCTACCGGAGTGTCAGCATTGCAAAGGTGTTCTACCGATAGAAGGGCAAAAAAACAGGCCCGAAGGGCCATTACTTCTTTTTCTCTTTTGGACCGTGCACGGCCCGTTTTCTCTTTTTCTTCTGGAAGAAAAAGAGAAAATGGGGGGTGCAATGAACCAGCCGTCGCTGGCTGCCAATTTCCCCCGCCCGTCAGGGCGAGCAAAATCCCCCCTGACAGGGGGTAACCAAGGAGGCCCTCCATGCCTTATAAAGTCTATTTCCTCTCCCTTGGCTGCGCCAAAAACCAGGTAAACTGCGAGCAGATGATGTCCCTAACCCAGTCGGCGGGCCACGAAATCGTCCCGGACCCCGCCGGGGCCGACGTGGCGGTGGTAAACACCTGCGGCTTCCTGGCCTCCGCCTGTGAGGAGGCCATAGACAACATCCTGAACCTGGCGGAGCTGAAACAGACCGGGGCCTTGAAAAAGATCCTCGTCACCGGTTGCATGGCCCAGCGTTATAAAGCCGACGTGCTGGAGGAGCTCCCGGAGATCGACGGCATCCTGGGCACGGGCAGCTACGGCGATATCGCCGCCGCCGTCTCCGAGGTCATGGAGACGGGCCTCCGGCCCTGCCATTTGGGCAATATCCACACCGCCCCCCAGGGCGGGCCCCGCATCCTCTCCACGCCCCCCTGGTACGCCTACCTCCGCATCGCCGAGGGCTGTGACAACCACTGCGCCTACTGCGTCATTCCCTCCCTCCGGGGCAAGTACCGCAGCCGCCCCATGGGGGAGCTGCTGGACGAGGCGGCGGAGCTCAGCTCCGCCGGGGTGAAGGAGCTGCTGGTCATTGCCCAGGATATCACCCGCTATGGCACGGATTTGAACGGGAAACACCAGCTGGCGGCCCTGCTCCGGGAATTGTGCCAGTTCGACTTCCATTGGATTCGCCTCCACTACCTTTATCCCGACGAAATCACGGAAGAGCTCATTGACACGATTGCGGGCCAGCCGAAGATCCTGCCCTACCTGGACATTCCCATCCAGCACTGCAGCGACGGCATTTTGAAGGCCATGAACCGCCGGGACACCAAGGAATCCATTCGCCGCCTCTTCCAGACGCTCCGGCGGCGCATCCCGGGCCTGGTCCTGCGAACCAGCCTGATTGCCGGGCTTCCCGGCGAGGGGGAGGCGGAGTTCGAGGAGCTGTGCGAATTCCTCCGGGAGCAGAAGATCGAGCGGGCCGGGGTGTTCCCCTTCTCTCCGGAGGACGGAACCCGGGCGGCGCAGATGGACCACGTGGACGCGGAAGAGGCCGCCCGCCGGGCGGAGGTCGCCGTGGACGTGCAGTCCGATATCATCGACGAATACAATGAATCCGTCCTGGGAACGGAGCGGGAGGTCCTCTGTGAGGGCTTCGACGGCCAGGCCCAGATGTTCTTCGGGCGGAGCTATGCCGAGTCCCCGGAGATCGACGGCCGGATTTACTTCACGGCGGCGGAGGAGCCGGAGCCGGGAGACTTCGTGACCGTCCGCCTCACCGGCGTGATGGACGGTGAGCTCACCGGAGAGCGGGTATGAGAAGCCCGCTGACGGAAATCCCCGGCGTGGGGGACCGCATTGCCGCCGTCATGGAGGCCCTGGGCATCCGGGAGGTCTCGGACCTCCGGGGCCGGGATCCGGAGGAGCTGTACCTCCGGGAGTGCGCGATGAAGGGCTATCAGGAGGACCGCTGCGCCCTCTATGTCTGGCGGACGGCGGTGTACTACGCGGACCATGAGGCCCGGGACCCGGGGAAGCTCAAGTGGTGGTACTGGAAGGACAAGACCTATCCGGAGAAGGAGGACCTATGAATCTGCCTAATAAATTGACCATGCTCCGCATCATCCTGACGCCGGTGTTTCTGGCGGTGCTGTACTGGGGCTTCCCCGGCGCGGACTATATGGCCCTGGCCATTTTCATCATCGCCAGCCTGACGGACCTGATGGACGGGAAGATCGCCCGGAAGTACAACCTGGTAACGGACTTCGGCAAGTTCGCCGACCCCCTGGCGGACAAGATCCTGGTGGTGGCGGCCATGCTGTGGTTCGTGGAGTGCGGGCGCATGCCCGCCTGGATGGTGATGATCGTGATTACCCGGGAGTTCGCCGTCAGCGGCCTGCGGATGATCGCCTCGGACAACGGGCGGGTCATCGCTGCCGGGTGGTCCGGGAAGGTGAAAACCGCCTCCACCATGGTGTGCATTGTGGTGATGCTGCTGCTGGGGCCCTCCTTGGCGGCTTACCAGTCCGGGGGAGGCCTGACCGCCGTGCCCTGGGACCGGTATATTTCGTGGGCCGACACGGTTTGCGTGTGGGTCATCACCTTGACGACGCTGTACTCCGGCGTGGAGTATTTCGTGAAGAACAAGGACGTTATTCAATCGGCGTAGTTCCCTTTCTTGAAAGTTAAAGGTGTCGACTGTCCGAACTCATTGAACCGCAACGGTTCCATGGGTTCGGACGGTGCTTGATACGCAATAAAGTACACAAGTACCTTGGCTGAATTGTTTGCGCTGTAATGTCATGCTTCTTTGCGTACAGCTCGACAAATCGGAATTACATGGAGGCTGTTTAAGATGAAGCAAGCAATTATCTCAACTATTATCGTGTTAATTTGTGGATATTTTGGGTGCTTTTTAGATATTGCAGGATGTATTATGGCTACTGTTGGTTCGGCTACAGGCTGTATAGTTTATGCTGTTACAGCTAATAAAAAAGGCGATTAAATTCCGATTTATCGGGGAGTTTGCAAAATCAACATCGCTCCCCAAGCAGGGAACAGGGTACACAGCTTAGTACACAAGCGGCCCTATTTCAACCTGTGTAAATCTGTATCATCCAATACAGCAGAAGGCTGAAAATGCTTGAAACTACACAATACTGCTTAGGACTGAACCAGCGTTCCTATAATTGAAAGAAAAGGAACCAAAAGAACTTTATTGCGCTCTATAGTCTGAATAGAAACCAAGACGAAGCGGCGGCAACGAAGAATTTCCTCGTTGCCGCCGCTCTATTTGAAGTATCAGATTTTCACAGCCTTGCCGGTCCGCCACGCCTCGGTGGTGGCGTAGCCGATGGCGGTGGATTTGGTTCCGTCGTAGACGCTGACGCCCGGGGCCTTGCCCTGGAGCACGCAGTCCACGAACTCCTGCACCTCGATGAGGTACGCCTCCTCGAACCGCTCCGGGAAGGAGCCTACGCACTCGGTACACACGCCGTTGGTGTTGTACAGCCGGGCCTGGTTCTTCTCGGGAACGGCGGAGATGCGGATGGTGCCCTCGGTGCCCACGATCTCCGTCTCCACGTGGTAGCCGTAAGGGGCCGTCCGGCCCACATGAATCATGCCCATGGCGCCGTTTTCAAACTTGTAGACGGCCACGCCGGTCTCGTCGTCCCCGGCTTCCTTGAACTCCGGATGCTTGAAGGTGGCGCCCATGGCGTACACCTCCGTGGCCTCGCAGCCCAGGAACCAGCGCATCAGGTCGATGTCGTGAATGGCCATGTCCAGGAAGATGCCGCCGGAGGTCTTGGCAAAGCGGATGGCCCCGTCCACGAAGGCCTCCGGGTCAATGCCGGTGGCCTTCACCAGGTAGGGCGTGCCGACGGCCCCCTCCTCGATCTTCTGCTTGGCGTAGGAATAGGACTTGTCGTAGCGCCGCATGAAGCCAAGCATGAAGGTCAGTTCCGGGTGCCGCTCCACGGCGGCCTCCGCCTGCTTGCACTGGGCCACGTCCACGCCCAGGGGCTTTTCGGAGAAGACGTGCTTCCCCGCGTCCAGGGCGGCCTCGATCTGCCAGCAGTGCTCGCTGGAGGTGGTGACGATGACCACCGCGTCGATGTCGGCCTTGGCCAGCATCTCCTTATAGTCCGTGTAGACGTCCGTGACGCCCAGCTCGTTTTTGGCGTATTCCAGCTCGGCGGGGACGATGGAGCATGCCGCCGCCAAGTCCGCGCCGGGAATTTTATAGCGGATGTTCTGGGCGTGGACCCTGCCAAGGCGGCCCAGGCCCACGATGCCGATTTTCAGCTTTTCCATTACTTCGCGACCCTCTCCTTCTCCTCGGCCTCCTGCTTGGCGGCGGCGGCCATGCGGCGGTTCTTCGCCTCCATGCCGGCACGGACCACGTCCATGAAGACCGCCAGGATGATGACCAGGCCCAGGACGATGTTCTGACCAGCGGAGTCGATGGACAGCATGGTGAAGCCGTTGCGGAGGACTGCGATGATCAGGCAGCCCAGCATGGTGCCGATCATAGTACCCTTGCCTCCGGTGAAGGAGGCTCCGCCGATGATGCAGGCCGCGATGGCGTCCGTATCATAGGGCTGGTTTGCGTTTGCTCCGTTGCAGATGCCGGACCGGCCGATGGAGACGATGCCGCCCAGGGCCGCCATGATGCCGCTCATAGTGTAGCAGAAGGTCAGGACGTTGGCGGTATTGATGCCGGAGAGGCGGGTGGCCTCCATGTTGCCGCCGGCGCAGTAGATGGACCGTCCCAGGGCCGTGCGGCTGAGGAACAGGTGCATGATGATATACAGAATGATAACCACGATAAAGCTGACGGGGAAGCCGCCGATGGTATCCCTGCCCAGCTTCTGGACGGAATCGGGGAAGTTATTGACCATCTGGCTGCCGGTGACAAGCAAAGCCAGGCCCCAGAGAACGTTCTTCATACCCAGGGTGGACACGAAGGGATGGGGCAGGTGCAGGCGGGTCAGCAGGGTGCCGTTGATGAAGCCCACCAGGCCGCCGGCCACAATGGCTACCACCATCATCAGCACGCCGCTGGAGATTTCGGCCTTGTTCATCGCGCCCATGACGCAGGCGCAGAACACGGCGTTGGCGCCCACGGAGAGGTCAATGCCCGCGGTGATGAGGCAGAGCAGCATGCCCGTCGCCAGGAAGGCGTTGAAGGCCGTCTGCTTCAGGATGCCCATGAGGTTGCTGTAGCTGTAGAAATTGGAGTTTGCGACGGACAGGACCACGCACATGATTACCAGGGCCAGCAGGGTTCCCATTTGGAACCCGGACCCGCTCTTTTTCTTAGTCATCTAAACTACCTCCCCAAGCCGCTTTCATAATGTCCTCCTGGTTGAAATGCTTGCTGTCCCGTTCCACGGTGGCCATGACCCGGCCGCCCCGCATGACGACCACCCGGTCGCTCATGCCCAGGATCTCCGGCATTTCGGAGGAGATCATGATGACGCATTTTCCCGCCTTTACCAGGCTGTTCATAACATTGTAAACCTCGACCTTCGCACCCACGTCGATGCCGCGGGTGGGTTCGTCGAAGATGTAGATGTCCGCTTCACTGTTGAGCCATTTGCCGATGACCACCTTCTGTTGGTTGCCGCCGGAGAGCTGGCCCACGATCTCGTCGATGGAGGGGGTCTTGATCCGCAGGGTCTGGATGTGCCCCTCGCCGGAGTCCTGGATGCGCTTCTCGTCCAGGAACAAGCCGGTGGTATGCCGTTTCAGGCTGGCCAGCACCAGGTTGGTGCGGATGGTCTCCTGCAAAACCAGGCCCTGGCCCTTCCGGTCCTCCGTCAGCAGGGCGATGCCCTCCGCGATGGCCTGTTTGGGGCTCTTGATATGGACTTCCTTGCCCTTGATGTAGATTTTGCCGCCGTCGATGGGGTCCGCGCCGAAGACGGCCCGGACAGTCTCCGTCCGTCCCGCGCCCACCAGGCCGCTCATGCCCAGAATCTGGCCGCCGTAAGCCTCCAGGCTGACGTTTTTCAGCACGCCGCCAATGGAGAGGTTCTCAATTTTCAGCATGCACTCGCCCTTGGCGCCGAACTCCTTGGGGAACTGGTTCTCCAGGGTGCGGCCCACCATGGCGGTGATGAGGGAGTCGTTGTTCCAGTCCTGGATGTCCCGGGTCTCGATAAACTCGCCGTCCCGGATGACCGTCACCCGGTCGCAGAGCTCGAACAGCTCCTCCAGCTTGTGGGAAACGAAGAGGATGCCCACGCCCCGGGCCTTCAGCTCCCGGCAGGTCTGCATCAGCTGCTTGACCTCTTTTTCGCCCAGGGAAGAGGTCGGCTCGTCCATGATAATCATTTTCGCGTCGATCAGCACCGCCTTGGCAATCTCGATCATCTGCTGAACGCCCATGCCGAAGGTGCCCGCGGCTTTCCGGGGATCGATGTCCTGGCCCAGGGACTGCATGACCTCGGCGGCCTTTTTGTGCATACCCTCGTAATCCAGGAGGAAGCCCTTCTTGGTCCACTTGTTGATAAAAATGTTGTCCGTGACGCTGAGGAGCTTTTCGATGTTCAGCTCCTGATACACGCAGGCGATGCCCGCGGCGGCGGATTCGTTGGGGTTCTTAAAAACCTTTCGCTCCCCGTGGACATAGATCTCGCCCTCATCCGCCATGTGGACGCCGGTGAGGACCTTGATCAGCGTGGATTTGCCCGCGCCGTTCTCACCGATCAATCCGTGGATCTCGCCCGGCTTCACGGCCAGCTGCATGTTGTGCAGGGCTACGACGCCGGGAAACCGTTTGGTTACGTTTTTCAGCTCAACTACGTATTCGCCCACCTAATAATCACCTCATTCTCTTGGAAATCCGGGTTTCAAACCGCGCTTGGATTTGGAAATATGTTACAGGGGAACGAGAAAAGGGGCCCTGCTCCGGCGGAGCCGGAACGGGGCCCCTTCCACTCACTTCAAAAGGGATGTACGGCTGTTATACGTATTAGGCCAGGTAGCCCTGGAGCTGCTCCAGGCGGGCCTGGGCGGTGTCGGGATCGACGATGCTGGCGCCGGCGTCGATGAACTCGTCCAGGGTCTCGCCCTGGAGGGCGCGGACCACAGCGTCTACGGAGTTGTAGCCCATGCTGTAGCCCTCCTGGCAGACGGACATGGTCTCCTCACCGGCGAGGATGGAGTTGCAGGCGGACTGGATGCCGTCGAAGCCCAGGAACACGGTGTTCTTGTAGTTTTCGTTGCCGGAGGCGGCGGCGGCCCGGGCGGCGGCCATGGCCATATCGTCGTTGTTGGCGCAGATAACCGCGATTCCCTCGGGGTGGTTCTGGATGATGGCTTCCATGCAGGTGACGGCCTGGTCGGCTACGGCGTTGGCATACTGGGTCTCGTCAGAGAGGAAGGTGCCGCCGGCGGCCTCGATGCCGGCCTTGTAGCCCGCCATACGGGCCTCGTTGGTGGAGTCGCCCTGGACGCCCGCGATCTCAATGCACTTGATCTCTTCCCAGCCGCGCTCTTTGGCCAGCTTCGCGGCGGCCTCGCCGCCCAGCTTGCCGGCGGCCTCGTTGCCGGTGCCGACGAAGGAGAGGACCTCGGGGGCGTCAATGTCGGTATCCACGGCCACGATGGGCTTGGTCTGCCCGGAGATCATGTTGGAGACCATGTCGGCCTGGAGGGGGGCGATGACATAACCGTCGATGTCGGCGTTGTTCATGTCGGTTTCGATCATGTTCAGCTGTTCGTCATAGGCGGTTTCGGAGGTAGCGCCCTTGACCGTGACCGTCACATTGGGATGGTCCTTCGCATAGGCGTTGGCGCCGGCTACCACATAGCCCCAGTACTCGGAGGCGGTGGTCTTCAGGATGACGGAGATGTTGTAGCTCTCGTCGCCGGAGCCGGAATCGGCGGGCTGGGCGTCGCTGCCGGAATCGGCGGGCTGGGACTGTCCGCTGTCGGCGGGAGCGGAGGAGCCGCCGTCATTGCCGCCGCAGGCGGCCAGGGACAGGGCCATGGCAAGGGTGAGGATCAGTGCGAGAAACTTCTTCATAACTTCTTTTCTCCTTTTCGAATGATGTTCCCGAAAAACAGAAAGCCCTCCCGGAACTTCTTTCCCCGCGCTTGTAAAGCGCGGGGAAAGGGAGTACTCCCTTTCCAAAATTCCCTTGGAAAAAGGCCATGATGCCTTTCGAAAAATACGTCCGTATTTTAGCACAAAGGACCGCTGTCAGTCAATAAGAGTATACTATATTTGTACAGTTCCGAAGAAATAAACGGGCATTTTTGTGGATAGTATCTAAGGCAAAAAAATCATAATTTCCAGAGATACTCAACTCTTCGGCAAAGGCTCCTGTTCCGGCGGGAGGGCTATTCCCCCACCCCCGCCCGCCAGTCCCGGATGACCTTCAAGAAAACCTCGCCGTAGCGCTCCGCCTTCACCCGGCCCACGCCGGAGACCTGCAGGAATTCCTCCATGTTCAGGGGCCGCAGGGCCGCCATGTCCGTAAGCGCTGCGTTGGAAAAAACGACATAGGCGGGGACCCCCGCCTCCTGAGCCAGGCGGAAGCGAAGGGCTTTCAGCGCCGCCAGCAGGCTGCCGTCCGCCTCTTGGGAAGCGGCCTGAGGGGCCGTTTTTCCGGCGGGGCCGGTCTTTGCCGCCTCCGCCGCCCGCTCCCGGAAGAGGACCTGCTTCCCCCGGAAGAGCACGTCCCCCGCCCGGGCCGTCAGCCGGAGGACAGGGTACTCCTCCCCGTCGCTGCGGAGATAGCCCTCCTCCATCAAAAAGTCGATGTACCGCTGGACGCGGTCCTGGTCCATGCCCTTTAAGGCCCCGTGGGTGGGGAGCTGGTCCAGGCCCAGCTGGAGGACCCGCTTGTCCCGGCTGCCCCGGAGGAGCTTGATGATAACGGCGGCCCCCAGGCCGTAGGCATAGCGCTTTTCCACCCGGGCCACGGCGGAGAGAATCTTCTGAGCCTCCACGGTGATGTCCCGCTCCACGAAGCTCCCGGCGCAGTTTCCGCAGTTCCCGCAGCTTCCGCCGTGGATCTCGCCGAAGTAGTCCAGGAGGTCCGCCCGGAGGCAGCCGCCGGTCTTGCAGTAGCGGACCATCCGGTCCAGGCGGATAAGGTCCCGGCGGAGGCGGTCCGGGTCCCCCTCCTGGTCCTCCTGGGAGTTGGCGATGAGGAATTTTGCCGTCCGCACGTCCCCGGCGGCGTAGAGCAGGACGCAGCGGGCGGGACTGCCGTCCCGTCCGGCCCGGCCCGCCTCCTGGTAGTAGCTCTCCAGATCCTTGGGCATGTTGTAATGGACCACAAAGCTGACGTTGGATTTGTCAATGCCCATGCCAAAGGCGTTGGTGGCCACCATCACCCGGGCCTGGTCGTAGACGAAGCCCTCCTGGCTCTGGCGGCGCTCCTGGTCCTCCATCCCGGCGTGATACCGGGCGGCGGGGACGCCCTGGGCCAGCAGGGAGGCGGTGACGGAATCCACCGTTTTCCGCGTGGCGCAGTAGACGATGCCGCTCTGCCCCGGCCGCTCCGCCAGGAAGCGGGAGAGCCACTGGTCCTTGTCCCTGGCCCGGACCACCTCGAAAAAGAGATTGGGCCGGTCAAAGCCCGTGGTGATCCGCAGGGGGTCCCGGAGCTCCAGCAGGGTTTCGATGTCCCGGCGCACCGCCGCTGTGGCGGTGGCGGTGAAGGCCCCCACCGGGGGCCGGACCGGGAGGGAACGGACCAGCTCCGCGATTTCCAGATAGCTGGGCCGGAAATCCTGGCCCCACTGGGAGACGCAGTGGGCCTCGTCCACGGCAACCAGGGAGACGGGCAGCTCCTCCAGCAGGCGGCGGAAGCCCTCCGCTTGGAGGCGTTCCGGGGCAATATAGAGGAGCTTGCACTCCCCCCGGCGGATTTGGCGGTAGACCGCCCGGTATTCCTCCGCGTCCAGGGAGGAGTTGATGTACGCGGCGGGGATGCCCGCCTGGGCCAGGGCGGCTACCTGGTCCTTCATCAGGGAGATGAGGGGGGAGAGGACCAGGGTCAGCCCCGGCAGCAGCAGGGCCGGAAGCTGATAGCAGACGGATTTCCCCGCCCCGGTGGGCATGACGCCCATCGCGTCCCGGCCAGAGAGCAGGGCGTCTACCAAGGGCTCCTGCCCGGGGCGGAAGCCGCTGTGGCCGAAATACTGTTTCAAAAGGGTAAGTTTTTCCATAGGACGGGCCTCCTGTGTTTTTAGAACCAGTCTTCACAATCGTTGAACGCCGTCTGGCCGGTCTTTTTCCCGGCATACCGCGTCGATTTCCCTTGCCATACGTCAGTATGGCTGCGGAAAATCTCCTTGTCTGCCGGGAAACATCCTCGTCCACCCGGCATCCCACGGTTATGAAGACTGGTTCTTACTTTTGCGCGAGGATCAGGTAACGGTGGATGGTCCCTTGAATCCGCCCGGTTTTTTCCAGTTCCTCCTGCATGGCGAGGAGGCGGTCAAAGCAGCGGTCCACGGAAAAACCGGGGAATTCCCATTCAATGACCCGGGCGAACCAGACGAAGGCCCCCGCGTCGTAAAACAGGATGGGCCGGAAGGCCTCCCCTCCCCGCAGAATGCGGAAGCCCGCCGCCTCCGGTATCATAGTCCAAAAGCGCCAGATCATCCCGCAGGTGTTCCCGGACGAGAGCCCGGTAATTCCAGGGCAGGTCATGCTCCTCCGCAAACCGGCCCTGAATGTGGGAGAAATCCCAGCCGTGTATGTGGGCCTGGGCTTCCTCCGCCTGCCAAAGGGACTTCCATTCCGCTGCGGTCATAAACAAGCCTCCCTTTCATCAGACAGTCAAATGGGTTCGCCTTTGATTCTATCATGGCTTTCCCGGCAATTCAAGCCAGGAAAACCGCCCCTTGACTTTCGCCCCGGTTCCGCTGTAAAATGGCGGCAATTAACATCTTTTTCATCAGGAGGCGCATTTATGGAGCGTGCCGAGCTTATTGTCTGCCGGGACCTGTCCCTGGGCTACGAGGGACAGAGCGTCCTGAGCCATTTCGATCTTCGTATCCGGAGCGGGGACTACCTCTGCATCGTGGGGGACAACGGCTCCGGGAAGTCCACCCTGCTCCGGGGGCTTCTGGGGCTCCTTCCGCCCCTGGCGGGGACCATCGAGCGGGCGGCGGAGCTGGAGGAGGGGGCCGTGGGCTATCTCCCCCAGCAGACCCGGGCCCAGCGGGATTTCCCCGCCACAGTGGAGGAGGTGGTCCTCTCCGGCTTTTTGAACCGGAAGGGGCTGCGGTTTTTCTACTCCGCCGCCCAGCGCTCCCAGGCGCTGATGAATCTCGGAAAGCTGGGAGCGCTGGAGCTGCGGAACCAGAGCTACCGGGACCTATCCGGAGGCCAGCAGCAGCGGGTCCTGCTGGCCCGGGCCCTCTGCGCCGCCAGCCGCCTGCTGATTCTGGACGAGCCGGTCACCGGCCTGGACCCCGCCGCCGCCCAGGACCTCTACAAGACGCTGGCCTATTTAAATAAGAAGGAGGGCATGGCCGTGGTCATGGTGACCCACGATCTCCGCCCCGCCCTGCGGGAGGCGGGGACGGTACTCCACATTGGACACAGCGGGACCTTTCTGGGCACTCCGGCGGAGTACCTGGCCTCGCCTTACGGCAGACGCTTTCAGGAGGCTGCGGAATGAGTTTGTTCGAAATGTTTTCCTTTCCCTTTATCCAGCGGGCCCTCATCGCCGGGGTGCTGGTGAGCCTGTGCGCCGCCCTGCTGGGGGTGCCCCTGGTGCTGAAACGGTACTCCATGATCGGCGACGGCCTCAGCCATGTCTCCTTCGGGGCCCTGGCCGTGGCGGTGGCCCTGGGGTTCACGCCGCTGTACTTCTCCATTCCCGTGGTGGTGGCGGCGGCCTTCCTCCTCCTCCGGGTGGCGGACAGCCCCCGGTGGAACAGCGACGCCGCCATCGCCGTGGTCAGCGCCTCCGCCCTGGCCCTGGGGGTGCTGGTGGTCTCCAAGACCTCCGGCATGACCACGGATGTGGACAACTATATGTTCGGCAGCGTCCTGGCCATGAGCCCTGCGGATGTGGCGCTGTCGGTGCTCCTCTGCGCCGCGGTGCTGGCGCTGTTTCTCCTGTTCTACCATCGGATTTTCGCCGTGACCTTTGACGAGAGCTTCTCCCGGGCCACGGGCTTGAAGGTGGAGCGGTACAACGCCCTCTTAGCCATTTTGACGGCCCTGACCATCGTCCTTGGGATGCGGATGATGGGGGCTATGCTGATTTCCTCCCTGGTGATCTTCCCGGCGCTGACGGCCATGCGGCTGTTCCGGAGCTTCCGGGGAGTGACCCTCTGCGCCGCCGTCACGTCGGTGGCGTGCTTCTGCGCGGGGCTCACCGTGTCGTTTGCCTGGTCCACGCCGGTGGGAGCCACGGTGGTGGCGGCGAATCTGGCGCTGTTTCTGGCGGCGTGCGCCGTTTCGGCGGTCCGGCGGCGGTAAAGGAACAAGCGGCCCGCTTTTGCGGGCCGCTCATCGTTTGCGGGGGTAGGGCCTGGGATCGTCGGTCAGCTCCAGGAGGTAATCTACGCTGGTGTTATGGAATTTTGCCAGAGCGCAGAGAACCTGAGGCGTCAGCATTCTCTGGCCGCTTTCATAGTAAGCATAGGTTCGCTGGGAGACGCCTACCGCCTCTCCCAGCTGTTTTTGCGTGAAATCGCGGTCCTCGCGAAGGTCACGGATTCTTCGATACATCGGCATCACCTGAACCAAGCATACCTGAGAACAATATATTCTATTTACATTTTGAATAAATTGTTCTATAATTGGGACGAGGTGATAATTTTGTCTTATAAAGAACTATACTTACGGCTTTTCGCTGCCATAACAGATGCCCTGAGAGATTTACAATGCGGGCGGATCGTGTCCGCCATCCATATTCTGCTCCGCGCGTCGGAGGAGGCGGAGGCCGTCCATATGGAGACGGACATCCTGCCGGACGCGCCGCCGGAGTGAGGACGAGAAATTCGAGCGTTGCGGGATTTGCCGAATCCTGCTGTAATGGCCATGCTCCCCTTTCCAAACCGGCAACAGGGAGGAGGTGCGGACATGTCCATGCTGTTCTTGCCGGCATGATGATGATACCGCGCCTCCATGGAAGACGCAAGGGACACTTGAAAAATAAACTTCCTCAAATCGAAGAAAAGGCTTGCATTTTAAACATCGCCGTGCTATACTGACAGTTGCTGTTGTGGTGAAAGCTGCGCGGCGGAGTTTGTTTTAGAAAGGGGTGAACAGAGCAATGAAGGAAGGAATCCATCCCAATTATCAGCAGACTACGATTACATGCGCCTGCGGTAATGTGATTGAGACAGGTTCTACCAAGAAGGATATCAAGGTGGAAGTCTGCTCTAAGTGTCACCCCTTCTTCACCGGCAAGCAGAAGCTGGTGGACACCGGCGGCCGGGTCGCGAAGTTCAACAAGAGGTTCGGCCTGGACAAGTGAGTCCGACACAATCACATGCAAAAGAGCGCGCCGTAGCTGCGGCGCGCTCTTTTTCGCGTTTTTGCCGGAGAGCCCGGCGCGCATAAGGAGGAATCATGGAAGAACTGGACCCGAAGAAGACCAGCCGCGCCGCCGCCTTCGGGCTGTGGATGAAGGCCCCCATGCCCATGGTGACGCTGGTCAAGACCCTGGACGTCACCCGCCTGGTGAGGCTGAGCCGCCGGGGCCTGAAATTCAACATGCTTTTGTGCTGGTGCATCGGCAAAGTGGCCTCCCGGACAGAGGAGTTCTACACCCTCCCGGCGGGGGACAAGCTGATCCGGTACGGAAACCTTGCCGTCAACACGGTGGTGGCCCTGGCGGACAGCGGCATCGCCACCTGCGACGTGCCTTTTTCCCAGGACCTGGCCCGGTTTCAGCGGGACTACCGGACCCTGACCGCCCGGGTGCGGGATACCGGAGCGCCCTATGATTTGAACGGGGATTACATGGTAATCGGCGCCTCCGCCCTGCCCCAGACCGAGATTGACGGGGCGGTGAACATCTACGCCGGGTTCTGCAACAACCCCTTCCTCGTCTGGGGGAAATACCGGAAGAAGCTGTGGCGGGCGGTCCTGCCCATATCCTTCCAGTTTCACCACACCCAGATGGACGGCGGCCACGCCGCCCGCTTCCTGGAGGACCTCCAGGAGGAAATCCAGACCCTAAAGCCCTGACCAATCCGAAATTTCCCGTTGCGTTTTTCCAGAAAACGCATATACTGGAAACAGTGAATTTTAGAAAGGAGTCCTCCGCCATGCGTTTACATCCTCTGGACCCCAAAGCCGCCGCCCTGGAGCTCCTCCCGGCCCTGGGGGCGGAAAACGCCCTTCTCACCGCCGGGACGGCGGACCGCTGCAACACCATGACCATCGGCTGGTGCCAGGCGGGACGGCTGTGGAACCTGCAAGCCTGCACGGTCTACGTGCGGCCCGAGCGGTATACCTATCAGTTTATGGAGGAACAGGAGTACTTCACCGTCTCCGTTCTTCCCGCGGACATGAAAACCGCCATGTCCCTCTGCGGCACGAAAAGCGGCCGGGACATGGACAAAATCAAGGAGTGCGGCCTGACGGTCCGCACCGGCACGGGCGGCGCCCCCTTCTTCGAGGAGGCGGAGCTGGTGCTGGTGTGCCGGACCCTCTATGTTCAGGACCTGGACCCCGCCTGTGCGCTCCCCGCCGGAGAGGAGAAGGTCCTCCCCAATTACGGGGCCAAGGGCGGCTGGCACCGGGCCTATACCGGCGAGATCGTGGAGGCGTACTCCGCTAAATAATTAAGAACCGGTATTCACAACCGTTGAACGCCGTCTGAGCGGTCTTTTTCCCGCCATACTGCGTCGCTTTCCCTTGCAATCCGTCAGAATTGCGGCGAAAAAGCTCCTTGTTTGGCGAGAAAAATCCTCGCCCATCCGGCATCCCCGGTTATGAATACAGGTTCTGAATGAGGAAGTACTATGCGAGAAACAGACAAGATTCGAGACAAAGTGGTATTAGTGGGCCTGAACTCCCCGGTGCTGAAGCGGGACCAGAACGCGGACGAGGACACGCTGGATGAACTCTCCGCCCTGGTGGAAACCGCCGGCGGGGAGACTGTAGGCATCGTCCTGCAAAACCGGAACATAGAGGGTCCGGCACACCAGCACCAGCTCCGCCTCCTCGAAGAAGGGGGC
>ERZ779626.686-NODE-686-length-18897-cov-5.667445_pt1 | contig 18897 bp, 9 predicted proteins | sample MGYA00514209_ERZ779626 | MGnify/ENA primary metagenome ERZ779626 (study PRJEB29562, sample SAMEA4376713) | mouse gut metagenome | isolation source: Cecum | study: EMG produced TPA metagenomics assembly of the A DSS colitis mouse model was used to assess the...
TCTTTTCCCATTTACCCCAAAATCTGCGCGAGCAACGCTTGCTGTCCGTCGCGGTCGTTGGGGTGCAATCGATTATATCGATAGCATTTGTCCTTGCATGCGGCGATTTCTTTTTCAAAATCGGGATTGTAACAACCTTGAAACAGGCAATTGATCGGTACGGTCGGTCTGCGATCCATGGGGCGGGTTCTCCTTGACGTTGTTGCAAATCGATCCGATCGGGTCGGCTTGCGATAGGGGATATATTGATTGTAACATGGATCGGGATTTGCCGCAAGAGGCGACGCGCGGACATATGCGGCAAGAGCGTCGCAAAGGCACGATGGATCGATGCGATGCGGTCGGGGCGATTGGCGATAGAGGTATGGAGCGCGTAGATTTGCATTGATTCACAGCGCATGCTTGCGCGCGTGTCCATGCGCGTTTATAGACGGAGCGCGACAGGTCGATGCGTCGTCAAATATGCAAGACGATGCGACGCGGTATCCCATGCCGTGCGAGCGTTTCGGATTCCGATAATTTGCGCGTGCAAGCAGTAGGAACGGAAACTTTGTGAGAGCTTTGACAAAATTTGGCAGTTTTATTAACGGTAAGCTATTGACAAGCGCGGATGAGAACGATAAAATGAAAATGAGATATTAGGATTTGGGGGAAATTTCTATGAATTCAATCCGTAAACGCAGAATAACGGCGATTGTCACGCTGTCCGTTATGCTGATCGCCACTGTAGCGGCGGTGGGCATACTGTGCGCGCCGGACGCTAGTTCGGGAGGAGGCGCGGTCGTTGCGCCTTCGGCATATAATATGGGCAAAGTCCAATATTCCAAGGACAATACGTCGATCGCGTTTGTCAATTTGGCTAGTGACGGAAACGCGGGGCATGCTCGCATTTTGTTCCCGAATGCGATTTACTTGGACGTGTCGGAATCGTTGTCGGACGCGGGTTATTATATCGCTTATGATCTATATGCGGATGCAAAAAACGGAAGTAACGACGCTGTCGGCGTTTATGACACCGTGCTGGGGTATTTCGGCGGCAAATATACAGACGGATCCGGAAACGAGCAAACGCTTGGCGACATCTCGGCGCCGAATTCAAGTAGCGCCGGTTACATGATGCATAATATTTTTTCCAATTATAGACCGGGCGTGCGAGAGGATGTCAGCAAAGTGGACGCTAACGCATACGGTAGTTACGCGGAGGATGGGAATACTCAGAATACGATATTTATTGTGGAAAAACAAGCGACCCGTATGACGTATAAGACGTATTTGACGGGAACGGTTTCTTCTGCATACAGGACAGAGGAGAAGAGGCTGCAGACACATACGTTTGCAGTGGAAAGCGGTCGTACGCTGGCATATACGCGATGGTACGGATATGAGTTTCCCAGTGGTACGAAATGGCGCAATTTGTATTTTAACAATTCTTTTTCGATGCCGGATAAGCAGGATAACTTTAACGCTATTCCGGAAGTTGCAGGCGCGCCGTATAAAAACAATATGTCATTTAATATCTATATCTACGACAAATCGGAGCTGGACTTCAAAGTACGCGAATTCGAAAACAGGATCAGAGTAACGGACTATTCCATGCTGACGAGTTTGGACGGCGGCGGAGCGTATAGCAGAGCGGAGGCTTTTATCAAAGATATTCGCGACAACTATCTGGAAACACGCGAAGTGACCCAAAAGCAAATTGACGAAAAGGTCGATGCAATTAACGAATACGTATATCGCTTGACCAAACCGAATGATAAATTTGCGGGCGGTAAAACCTACGACGGTGCCGCGCTGTCGCTCGCAGGGCATGAAACCTGGGGCAGATACACCAATGCGACCTATTACAATCTGATGGTCAACGGCAGCGCCGCCAACAGCGTTGCGATCCAAAATGCGGGCGAATACGAGCTGACGGTCAGTCCGGTCGCCGAGGTCTCGGGACGCAAATTCTGTTGGTTTAATCCCGATAATCTCGCCGACGTGAGCAACACGGGCGCTGTTCCGTGCGGCAAGTATACGATTCAGGAAAAGGTATTTTCCGTCACGGGGCTTGCCAGTAATATAGACCTACCGTTCAAAAACTCGGATTATCGGATCGATTTCGACTTCTGCGGCGCAGCGTACGACGGGTTCGTCGCGCCGAGCGAGAATGCGAAGACGATCCAACTGAGCTTGACCAACGACGACTGGGACGTCGCCGGCAGCAGCGTCTCGATCGGCGGCGATCGTCTGGACGTATCGCAGCCGAACGCGCCCAAGCATCATACGGTATACTATCGCGTGTCCGCGCCCAACCACGCGCAGGCAAGCGGCAGCTTTACGGTCACGATCAATCGCGTCAAGATCCAGATCGCGGTATCGACGACCGATAGTTTGAATTTGCTGTATGCGGATCCGCTATTGGATTCCGATCAGATCGTCGATCAGATGATCAGTCCCAATACGCCGTTTATTTTCGACGCGACAAGCGTGGAAGAGACCAAGGCGTATCTCAAACAGATCGTACAAAAGTTCGTCGTCGGCAGCGCCAACAATCCGCTCGTCATCGAAGGCACGAACTATCCGGCTGTCGGCACATATCCGATCGACTTTGTCGTCAATCACGATTGGGACGATTGCGTATCCGAAATTTCGTTTATCGGAGATCAGCATCGGACCGCGTACGTGATCAAGCCCAGACCCGTCAAGGTCGTCTGGACGCAATACGCGCCCAAGATCTGGTATGACGGCACGGGCGGCAAGAGACCGACCGCGGCGCTGGATCTGGGCGAAGGCGACCTGGCGGAAGGCACGACGACCGGACTGAGCGAAGTGTCGCTCAAAGATACCGGCAATCTGTCCCCCGGCAAGGAAGCGATCGACGCGGGCGATTATATGGCGTTCGTCACGTGCGACAACTCCAACTATATCGTCGATCCCGACAGCTTGGAGGGCGGCAAATTTACGATTTATCCGCGTCCGATCCGCGTCGTGTTGCACGACCGTTCGATCACGTATGCGGCAGGTCTGGATGCGGATTCGCGCTGGAACAAATATCTGACGGATATGTTCCAGTCCAACGACGACGTCTATACATTGACGCTCGGCTCCGAAGTCACGGACGGCAAAGGCGCGCTTGCGTACGGCGAAAACGCGCATACGACCTTTACGATCGATCTGATCGGCGCGCAGTATACCGATTATGTCAACGGTCTGCGGTATTTTGCGGCGACGCAACCCGGTCGGGAATACGAACTGGCGCTGCGCATGGAAAGCAAAAACTATGTCTTTACGGATGACAGCGCGAACGGCAAATTTACCGTCAATCCCGCGAAGATCGAACTTTCCAAACAGCAATTTGCCGATTGGACGTACAACGGCGAATCGCGCGCGTTTGTATTGCCCAACGACAACAACGATTTGATCCAACTCAGCGGATACGAAGCGAGCATCAGATCCGCCGTTACGATCGAGTACGGCGAACAATCGGGCGTATATGCTTCCGCGCCGCTGATGCTCAAAGACGCGGGCGTAAAGGAAGTCTATTATCGCATCACCGCGCCCAACCATATCGTACATACGGGACACGTCTACGTCACGATCGACCGCTCGACCGTCTATGTCGACGTTACCGGTCAGGGAGATCGCAAGCTTGTCTACGGCGAAGATATCCCCGATTCCGCGGGATTGATCGACTTGCTGGGCATTCGTTATTATTGGTCTACGGACGAGAATCTGAACGATGCGTTGAAATTCGATTTGAGCGATAAGCTGGAATTCCAATTGCTCGACGGCAGCGGCGGCGAGGGCGTCGTGACCGATAACCGCGCAGGCGCCGGAAAGTATTCGGTCGGACACGCGTTTATCAACGGCGAAAAGAGCGACAACTACGTCATCGAGTATGTCCGCGACGAGCAAGGGCAGAACAAGAACGTGCTTGCGTGCGAGATCTCCAAGAGACCGCTGTACGTGGAATGGGAGCAGTCCGGATCGGGATGGACAGACGGGATCCGATATACGTACGACATGAGCGCGCCTTCCGTTCAACCCGTTGCGCCCGACGTCTACAACGGCGCGATGAACGTCGTCGTCGGCAAGGACGGCGGTCGCGATACGATTACGCTCGAAACGTTGCAGCTGGACGGCGACAAGGTCGGCGAATACACGTTGACGACGTCGCTCAGACAGGAGATCAACCGCAACAATTACGAACTCGTCAACCCGACGCAGACCTTTGAGATCGTCAAGTTGGAAGTTCGCATTATGATCAAGCATCAAACCGCCGCGTACGGCAGCGCCAAGACGGTGCGCTTGGATACGGCGTTGATCGCGCCCGATCTGCCGGGCGCCCTGTGGGCGTACGCGGACGGATCGCCGCACTTCTTCAGCGACCATTTCTCCAACTACCGCTTGACCTCTACCGCGCACTCCGCGCCCGAGGGCAGCTATATGGATGTCGGCGATTATCCGATTACGATCGAGCCGCTCGCAACCGCTACCGGCGAGATCGTCGGCAACTATGCCGTCACGGTCGTACAGGTCGGCGACATGGACGCGTTGTTTACGATTACGCCCGCAAAAGTCCATTACATGGGCAGAGAATTCAATATCGACGTCAGCAACGAGAACGGCTGGGTCGAGAAGTCGCAGCTCTTGCAACGGATTTCGACGGAACCGATGAATACGCCGATCGATGAATTTACCGTGCAGATGAGCGATTTGCTCTCGACCGATATGGCGTTCGGCGACGTGCCCGCGGAATCCTGGGATGTCGCGCAGACGACTCCGATCGGCGAAGATAAACTCGGCAACTATTATATTTGGGTGCAAATCACCCATCGCAATGCCGCCGGCAAGACCAATTATACGATGGATCCCGTCAAGATTTCCGTCAATATCTGGACGGACTGGGTATCCGTCATCGTCAAAAAGGGCGTGCAGGCGCAGTACGGCGATCCCACGCACGACTCCGCGCGACTGTTTGCGGATCTGCAATTCGAGGCGATTTACGGCATCGTAGGCGATGACGGCGCCAACTTGCCGTTGGAACAGGCGCTTGCGGAATTGCAAAATTACGTCGAACTCTTTGTCGGTTCGGGCGACGCGTCCACGCCGATGGGCGATACGAACGATTACGGCAAATATTCGATTTACTTTAAGGTGACGGACAGCTCCAAGTACGCGCACTATCGCTTCCTGCCTTACGACGGCGCGACGCATACGTCCAATATCGACGCGTATACCGTCGTACAGAGAACGATCGGCATCAACTGGGGCGTCATGGACGAAGTATACGGCGATCACAGCTCGGGCGGCGACGGCTCGTCGGTCAGCAACAGCCACGCGTATACGTTGGACAACGTGCTTGACGCAGACAAGGGCAATGTATCGGTTACCGTCGTATTTACCGCGGCGGACGGCACCAATCAAGGCATGGTCGGCGGACACGTCCACGACGCAGGCGAGTATATCGCGAAGGTCACGGCGGTATCGCATCCCAACTACAAATTGCCGGACGAAGTGCTGGAATGCCGTTTCAAGGTTACGCCGAGACCGATTACGGTCGAAGTAAGCAACCGTACGATCGTTTACGGCGCGCAGGAAGCGACGCGCGACGGCATCAATACGTTCCTGAATGCGAATGTGAGCGGCGTGGATCTGTATCGGATCACGTCCGGCGACATTGTTTCGGGCGACGCAGTCGCCAATATCTTCCGTTTGAAGATCGGCGCGTACGACCTTGCGGACGGACTGCAATATCTGTCCGCCAACGACGGCGATTCGTATGCGATCGAATTGGAAAAGATCGTGTCCGCGGACGCCCAACGCGGCTCCGCGCTCGGGCACAACTATGACATTACCGTCGTCCAAGGCGCGTTGACCGTCCAGAAGTCGAACGGCATCTCCTTTACCGACGCGCAACTTCGCTCCGCGCGCTACAACGGCGCAGAGCAGAGCGTTTTGGCGGAAGAGTTGCACTACCTGTTGCAGGGCGATGGCGATCTGTTGAAAGCGGGCGCGGTCGTAAGCTATAAACTTTTCGACGATCCGAGCGCGGATTACAGCACGTCGCTGACGTTTAAGAACGCCGGCACGTACCGCATTCGCATCCGCATCGAAGCGCCCAACCACGTTGCCAAAGAGACGGATTCCGCATTCGAATTCCGTATCGAACAGGCGCAGGTCGAAATCTCGATGACGCCCACCAATAAGACGTACGGCGATACGATCGAAGATCTGTTGAAAGATTCGGGCGTAGATTCGTTCAGCGATTGGCTCAAACAGGCTTGTAACATTCAGATCAAGACCTATACCCTCGTCGACGGCAAGCCCGACTACTACACCGTGGCAGGCGTGGACGACGATTTCCGATTCAAGGTCATCCAGAAGGGACAAGGCAACGGCGACGCGCTCGAAGTCGGCAAGAACGATACCGGCGAGTACCGCGTTTACCACGAGAACAACACGGCGCTCAGCCAGAACTATTCGATCGCCTATTACCGCGAGCCGGGCGAGTCGGATACCTGCAATGCTTCGGCATACGTGATCGTGCCCAGAACGGTGCGTGTCAGATGGGAGACGAACGGCGCGATTGCACCGTCGAACAACCGTTTCGAATACACCGGCGCGGCGCCCGACATTCACGCGTACGTCCAACTCGTCGGAGAGGCGAACGAAACCGATTTGCCCGTGCTCAGCGAGTTGATCCAAGGCATCGCGGATAAGGAAAAAGCAACGATCGATTTCAACGTCGGACGCTATACCGCCAAGGTCGTAGGCGATGCGTCGTTCGATATCAATAAGTATATGAAGAACTACGTGTTCGCCAACAACACGTTCGACTATGAGATCGTCGCCAAAGAAATTACCGTCGTCATTCTCAATCAGTCCTTCGTCTACGGACAAGATATGACCAAGGCGGATGCCGAACTCGATCATACCCGCTACACCTGCGAGACGACGCTGGTCGGTCAGCCGATCCGTTTGACCCGCAGCGCGACGAGCGCCAAATACTATGGCGTCGGTTCGTATGAGATTCACGGCAGCTGCGTGAGCGACAATTATCAAGCGACGTTTGTCGGTCAGAACGGCGACGCGGAATACGGCGTGTTCCAAGTCACCGCCGCGCAGATCGGCATGAATATCCACACGCATCGCACCGACTATAACGGCAACGATCTCGTGCTCGACATCAAGGAAAATCTCAAAAACGAGACGACCGGCGACGGCAAACCCGTCTATACGATTGCCGGCGACATGCAATGGGACGATGCGAAGATTACGTATTTGCAGGATAACGGTACGTTTGCGGACGTCAAACCGGTGATTCGGGGCGTCACGTCCGGCGACGGCGTCGTCGTCACGTTCCGCGTCGAACTCGCCAACCACAAGACTTCGGAGTTTACCGTGATCGTTCGCGTCAATCCCGCTACGCTGGTTGTCCTTGTGGCACGGGGGGGGGCGAGCGTGTACGGTGACGATTTGCTGGATTCCGATCAGCTTTACGATCAGGCGAAGATTACGCTGGATGCGGAAGCGTCGTCGATCAAGGATCTCGATCTCAAGACGTTGCTGCAATTCCGTGCGGACGTACAGGACGGCGGACATGCGCGGCGCTACAACATCGTATATGCGTTTATCCGTCCGCAAGACGAGCAGTTGTACAACGTACAGCTGGTCGGCGCAACCGACGCGTACGAGATCACGAAGAGAGAGTTGACCGTGCAGTGGCAGTATACCGATGCGTTCGTCTATAACGGCAACGAACACGCCGTGTCCGCGACGCTCGTCGGCGCGATCGGCACGGACACCGTCGTCGCCAACTACGAAGGCAATCATGCGATCAACGCGGGTACGTATACCGCGACCGCCGTATCCGTCGATCACGAGGATTACAAACTCGGCGTCAGCGCAAAACTCGAATGGCGCATCGCGCCCAAGGGCATCACGGTCGCGTGGAGCGCGGGCGACTTTACCTACGACGGCAACGAACACCTTGTGGACGCGCCCGTCGTGACGGACGGCGTGTTGCCGCAGGATAGCTGCGACGTGCAAGTCCACGGCGCGCAGATCAACGCCGGCAAGCATATCGCGACCGCCGTCGCCGACAACGGCAACTACACCGTCGTCAATGCCGAGTTCGAATTCGAGATCAAGCAGGCTGCGCTCCGCATCGTATGGGACGAGCAGGCTTTGACCTACGACGGTACGCCGCAAGCGCCGACCGCTCGGGTCGTTGTCGACGATCTGATCGGACAGGACGTCTGCGCGGTCGTCGTCAACGGCGCGCAAGTCAATGCGGGCGAGTATGTCGCGGTCGCGACGCTCGACAACGCCAACTACCGGATCGTCGCCGACGATGCCAAGGCGTTTGCGATCGCGCCCAAAGCAATCACGTTTACTTGGACCAATCAAGACGATCTGCGCTACACCGGCGAAAAGCAAGCGCCCAAAGCGGTTGTCGTCGGCGCAGTGGCGGGCGACGTCGTCGAATTTGAAATCGACGGCGCGCAGGAAAACGCAGGCAGCGGCTATATCGCAACCGTGATCGGCGTCAAGAATCCCAACTACGTCATCGATGCGGCGCAGGAATCGATGTCGACCGCGTATTCGATCGGCAAAGGCATCAATGCGTTCAACGGTGCGCTCGAGTTGCCCGAGACGGTGACCCAACTGCCGTGGATCGGCGACGATAAACCGCAATCCAAGTGGGGCGACGTCATTGTCAAGTACTATTCGGACGAAGCCTGCACGCAGGAAGTTGCCGATATCGCCAAAGCGGGCGAAGGCATATACTGGATCAAGGCGATGGTCGTCGGTACGTCTAACTATGACGAAATCGTCAGTCAGGTATTCCGCGTCGAACTGCAAGGCGGACTCAACGTCGCGCTGATCGTCGTCGGAGTCGTCGTGTGCGTTGCGTTGCTCGCAGGCGCGCTGGCAGTGGTTCTCGTGACCAATAAGAAGAAAAAGCAGCAAGGAGAGACAGTATGACCTTTACTTTGATGAGCGCGCTGACTTTGATGAGCAAACTCGGGATCAGCATCGCGGTGTTTGCGTTGTTGATCGTTGCGGAGATTGCGGCGTTGGCGATGCTTGTGAAATGGAAGAAAGGATATCGGACCGCCGGCGGACAACAATCCGCCGTTGCGGACGCGCAGACCGACGGCGTCGTCGGCGATGACGGCGCGCAAGCGCCCGCAGACGCCGTAATCGTCGATCATTCCGACCAATCCGCTACGGGTGAGTCGAGTATTGACGAGGGGCAGGAAATCTCTTCCGAGGGCGTATATGCGCCCGAAACGGGGAGTGAGAAATCCACATACGCTTTTGCGCCGTTGGGATTGCTTGCCGCGGCAGCGCAAGTGACGAGCGTGCGCTATGTCTTGTATGCGTTGATCGGCATTTCCGTCGTACTCGGCGCGGCAGTATTGATTACCGCGCTCGCATTCGCAAAATCCGTGACCAAACCGAAGAAGGAATCTTCCGACGCGGATCAACCGACGCAGGGCGACGCGGTCGAAGCGGAAGCGATGACCGAGCAGGAATCGGAAGTAGCGGATGTCGAAGCGATCGAACCCGAAGACGCGGAGATCGTCGACGAAGTCGAAGAAACCGTACAGGAAGAACTCGACGAGCCGCAAGACGATGCAGTCGAAGCGCAAGCAATGATCGAGCAGGAATCGGAAACATCGGACGTCGAAGCATCCGAGACCGAAGAGTCCGCGGCTCTGTACGACGGCGTGTTGACGGATTCGGTATCCGCGGACGAAGAAACGGTTGCGCTGGACGAAACGGTTGCGGAAGACGTGCAGACGTCGCCCATGATCGAAGAGCAGCCCGCTCCCGTTCCTGTTAAGAGACAGCCGCCCGCAAGAGAGCGGACGATCGTCGTGGACGATAAGCCGGTGCAGATCAAGGACGATCGATTCTTGTTCAATCCCGAAGAAGACGGGTACTATTATGTACTCGAAAAGACGTTCACCGCCAAACTCATTCAGTCCGAAGAGATCGTCAAGGCGTATTATACCGAATTGAAAAACGAGTTGCTCTCGTATACCAAGGTACACGCCCGTATGAGCAAAAAGCGCGAGAGCTTTAATTTCGGTCGCGTTTGTTTGGCGCGTTTGACGATTCGCGGCAAGACGTTGCGTTTGCATCTGGCGCTCGATCCGCGCGAGTACGAAGAGACCAAGTATAAGGTCGAAGATACGTCCGAGATCAAGTCGCTTGCCGATACGCCGCTCATGTACAAGATCCGCAACGATCGTCGCTTGAAGTACGCAAAAGATCTGATCGCGACGATGATGGCGCAGTTCGGCGCCGAGCGTCAGGAGATCGATCCGATCGACTATCAGCGCCAGTATCCGTACGAGACGACCGAAGCGTTGCTTGCCAAAGGGTTGATTACCAAGCGCCGCGTTCAGGGCAAAGTGCCGGAAGACAAAGGATTTGATTTTGCGCAGAAGACGTTCAAGGCAAAGCTCATCCAATCCGATCCGACGGTCAAGGAATATTATTCGCAATTGAAGAATCGCTTGCTCTCGTATCGCAAAGTGCACGACCGCATGAGCAAGCAGCGCGAGACGTTCCGCTTCGGCAGAGTCTGCGTCGCGCGCATGGCGATTCGAGGCAAGACGCTCAAATTGTATCTCGCGCTCCGCGCGGCGGATTACGAAGAGACCAAATATAAGGTCGAAGACGTCTCCGACATCAAGTCCTATGTCGATACGCCGCTGTTGACCAAGATCAAGAACAATCGCCGCATGAAGTACGCGCTCGATCTGATCGACGCCGCGATGGCGCAGGTCGGCGCCGCGCCCAAACGCGAAGCCGCCTCGACCGACTACGTCGCCGAGTTGCCGTTCGAGAACACCGAAGACCTGTACGAAAAAGGTCTGATCGTCAACCGCCACGTCTCCGGCAATTCGTTCCTTGCCCAGCGTTTCGCCGCGCATGCGCAGACGGATGCGGCAGAAGCCGCCGCCGACGAAGACGAAGCGTAACGATTTCTGTATGTTGTATATTGCAAAAAGACGGATCATGGATCCGTCTTTTTGTATTTGGGTGTGTTATTTAAGTATTGGACTTTCAGTTATTCATTATTAAAGATCATTTTGTGCTTTTACTTATTATCGACAAGACGTTGGTGCAACTGTTAAATTTTTTTGGCGGTATACGATAACTATACGCTTTAGTGTTTTGCCATAAATTTTTAGTTTAAACCTCACAAAAGTATGGCTTTTAAGACAATGCTCAATATGATTTGAATTGACGAACAGGAGGGAAAAACTTGAAAAATTTTTCATTTTATATTATAGTAATTGTTAGAAATATAGGCATCTTAAGCTGGGAATTTGGAGTGGGAAATATACTATGGATAAATATTCGGAAAATATTTTAAAAGTCAATACAGTTATATGTTCTAACATAGACAAAAGGGCCGTACTTGCCGACGACGGGTTATTGGCGCAAAATGTATTAGCTCAATTACGCAACTTTACAGAGGCAATCGCTATTAAAATATATAGTATTGATCATAGTGTAGATATCAATCAGAGCGGGACAAAAAATGCAATACAATTTATAAAATCTCAAGATGATTTGGTATTTTTACAAAGATTTCATAAATTGCTTGAATTTACCGATTCCCATATTACGGTAGAACCGGATGCTGCATTGCGTTTGATGTGGAGGTATTATGATTATTTGATCGAGTGTAAAAATTATCTTAAAAAGCATTTTGATTTGGATGTTTTATTGAATATTGATGCGTTTCCGTTAGAAGAAGATCAAACGCTGAAGGAATATTATGAAAAGATCGCGGAAAAAATTGATCAGGAATCCACTGTTCCAATTACCGAAAGTCCCACAAATAGGTTTTATATCGTAAAAAAGAAATTGTTTCGTGTAAACGGACAAAAGTATTATGAAATAACGATGATAGAGGCAGACAATAAAACCAACAAATTCGATCGCTTAATAGCTTTTACGAAATTAAATATTCCGACCTATTATGCAGTACATTTGAAGTTGTCTGATTCGAAAATTAGTATTATAAACAGAAACATGCCAATTCGAATTATCAACGGATTTAAGGTTTCAATCAGACCATGTGAGATTAAAAATTTTTTCAAGTTATTTGGTTATACGATAAAAGATATCAAGAGTTTAGATAAAGAATACCTAAGTCTTATGTCGTATTTAACAAATACGAGACGAAATCTATTGGATATTCTCGATCTTGACAATGAAGATTTTACGAAGTTAAAACAAAGAATTTGTGAAGGTATTAGATCTACGCCTATATTTATTGGTATTGAGTTGTGTCGAGCTTTGCGCGGCAAACCAGGCTACAATGTATTGGCATATTTAATATATAGATTGAATAATCTGGTTTTGAAGGCGCAAACAGATAACCAACCTAATGCTTATCTATCTAATTTATATTTAAAATACGCGTGCATTCCGTTCGACCAAATGCCATATGCGAACAATCCGAAGCATTTTAATACTGTTTTATATGATTTATATCACAGTATTGATCCGGTTGGTCGTCAGCATGAATTGCTTGCTCGAAAAATAAAAATGAATACTGAAATCGGAGGACAACTTTATACTCCGATTAGCGAATTGAAAAGTTTTGAATCTATACAAGATTTGATTGCGCAATACAATAACAATCTTTATTGGAAACATAAGGAAAATAGTAGTTTAAAACTCGAAAATGGATATGTGTTTATCTCCGGATATGAAAATGATAGTTTATATATTATTCGCAAACTATTGCGGTTGACCGAAGACGCAATGAAGGATTATGGCGATTCTGTAAATCAATGGTTAAATCAATCTGGTTATATTATTGACGATGACAGCAAAAAGCAAGTATTAAAAAACATGTTTGCAAGTTCAAAAGTCGCTCTGATTTACGGTTCTGCAGGAACGGGCAAGTCTACGATGATCAAACACATATCCAATTATTTCAGAGACAAAAATAAAATATTTCTTGCTAATACGCATGCTGCGATAGAGAATTTGAAAAGGAATGTCGGTCATTCCGATACAGCGCATTACCATACGATTGCTAGCTTTAAACTTAATAACGTAAATAAAAATTGCGATGTTCTTTTTATCGATGAATGCAGTACTGTAAGTAATGCGGATATGGCACAAATCTTGCGAGAGACTGATTTTGAATGTTTAGTTTTAGTCGGAGACATTTATCAAATAGAATCTATAAAATTTGGAAACTGGTTTTATATGGCGAAAACAAGCGTTTCTAGTAAGGCTGTATTTGAATTAAATTATATTCATCGTAGCGCCGAACAAGAGTTGCTTACATTATGGAAATCCGTTAGGAAACTGGATGGCCGAATGGCGGATATATTAGAATTGAATCACTTTTGCGCATCTTTGGATGAGAGCATATTTGAGAAAATGGAAGAAGATGAAATCGTGCTATGTCTTAACTATGACGGTTTATACGGAATTAATAATATCAACAAGTTTTTGCAAGACAATAATAATGGGCAAGTCATTCAACTAGGAATCGAGCGATATAAAGCCGGGGATCCAGTTGTGTTTAAGGAGACTGTCAGATTTGGTGAATATTTATATAACAATCTAAAAGGTAAAATCATTGCGATTCAAGAGCTAGAAAAGTCTGTAAAATTTTTTGTAGAAGTATATACAGTTTTTGATGCGCTTGAAGTTAAAGATGCTCCGTTTGTACTCGAACAATCCTTACCTTCAGGGAAATCCGTGATAAGCTTTGAGGTGGATAGATTCGAAAATAAAGACGACGACGATAAAGCGGATTCTAATATTGTACCATTCCAAGTTGCTTATGCGGTATCGATTCATAAAGCACAAGGATTGGAATATGATTCCGTTAAAATTATCATTACTGATGAGGTTGAAGAACTGATATCGCACAATATATTTTATACAGCAATTACCCGTGCGAAGAAGAAATTAAAGATATATTGGACAAAGCGGTCTGAACAATATGTTTTAGATAAAATGCATTTTATGTCAAACAAAAAAGATGCATCAATTCTTACAGGAAAATTTAAGTTAAAAGGATAAATTTAACGTAGTATATTCTATTGGATTTAAAATTCTTATGTATTATCATTTGGCAATAAAGCCCGAAAGTACGTTTATGAAAATGTACTGTGTTTTGTCGGCGTTAGAACGCGATTGCTCTTGGCGGAGGCTGAGGGATTCGAACCCCCGTGGCGTTGCCGCCAAACGGTTTTCAAGACCGCCTCGTTATGACCGCTTCGATAAGCCTCCGTGTTCTGCAATCGATACATACGAAATGCGAGTATAGCGGATTCGTACATATCGGTAATAGTATAGCTTGCGCCATTAGAAGATGTCAATAAAAAGCGGGCAGTCGTCAGATTTCTAGCAACAATAGATAGTATAGGGGCGCAAAGTTGACAGGGAAGACGCCTATAAAACAAGTATATCCTATGCCGTCGATAGTGGGGTTTATAGATAAAATATCTTAGAGAAGACATTGATGCCGACGGAAAACAAAATCGCCGCCATTTATAGGCGGCGATCAAAGCGCAATCAATTGCGGAGAAAATCGTAAGGATCAAAGATCTTCGTCTTCGTCCGTCAAATCTTCGTCATCGTCTTCGTCGTCGAGCAAGACGTCGTCGGCGTCGAAGTCGAAATCCTTTTCCAGTTCATCCTCGACGGGATCGGATTCTTCGTCGGCGGATTCTTCTTCGTCTTCTTCCAGCCCCAAGTCGTCGGCAAAATCTTCTCCGGCGAAGTCGTCGGAATCGTCAAAGGATTCGTCGTCATCGTTGCCCCAATTTTCTTCGCGTTCGATCTCGTCGAAAGATACTTCGATCGTATCGTCGGCGGTATCGGACGGCGCTGTCGTATCGTAAGATTCGGCAGCGGCTTTGACGAGTTTCTTTTCGCGGCAGTCCGAGCAATATTTTTCGCCGTCTTCCAAATAATTGCGATGACAAATCGGGCAGAGACGTTCTTCCTCTTCTTCGTCTTCCAGGAGACTGATTCCGCCCATATGCAGTTCCGCTTTGCAGACGTCGCAATACTCTTCTTCTTGCGGAATCCAATTGAGTTCGCAACGCGGGCATTTGATATACTTCGGCATAATTTTCTCCTCTTCTACGCGTCTTCGGGCGCATAGCCAATAAGTATTATCGGATAGTATTATATGCAACTATACGCAATTTGTAAATAGGATTCTTGTAAATTTTTCGAGAAAAACCAAAAATTTGCGCTGCCGCGAACGGGGGACGGAATAGCGGCGCGCAATCGTGGAAATATCGCTCGAAAAAGCGCGGATATCGGTCGATTCGGCCGCTGAAATCGTCTGATGTATGCAATATTGTAAAGGTATCGGGGCGACCGATCGGAATGTTGGTTGTACCGAAATCGGTTGCGCAAAAGCAGATTGTAATGGTTGCGGAATAGACATTACGACAACAAGCCGTGGATCCGCACTTGTACTTGAAAATGTAAAACTTGTTCGGACGCGGGGTATCGGTGATCGCGATATAGAAAACGAAAGCGGCAAAATCGATTTTTAGTTTTGGATTAAGCACAGGCGCATGCCGATTTTGATTTTAAGATGTATCAATATGATATTGTAAAGCGGAGTAAAACAGTTATTGTAGTAAGAGAAACATACGATATGTATGCGCGCTATGCGTATTTATTAGATGCAAATATTGCGAGTGACTTGCACAGGGGGAAAGCGGATATAGATCGATCGGCATACGGGGTTGCGAATATAGGTATTAAAAAGCAACGGATCGATACGATGCACAATGCAACGGGAAACAACGACACGTATCGCCAATATCGTACGGGAGCGCGACAGGCATGTGTTGCGTACAATGCGCATTCGGATATACGGTAAAATAATAGTTATATTTATATAAGGCGCATAAAGCAGAGTAAAACAGCCGGCGCGGCAACAAAAACGGACGACGCGCAAGCGTGTCGTCCGTTGATGTCGAATCGAGCGTTTTTGCAACGCGTTCGCGCTCAGGCGCCTTCCATGATCATCTTATCGGCAAGCAGCGCGATAAATTCGCCGTTGGTCGGTTTGTCGTTGGACGAATAGACCTTGATGCCGAAGATCGTATTGATGTTTTCGATTTTACCGCGATTCCAAGCGACTTCGATTGCGTGTCGAATCGCGCGTTCCACTTTGGACGGGGACGTATCGAAGCGTTGGGCGATGCCGGGATACAGGCGTTTGGTGATCGAATTGATGATATCGGGATTGTCGATCGCCATTTTGATCGCCTCGCGCAAGAATTGATATCCCTTGATATGCGCGGGGATGCCGACGGAAATAAAGATATTCGCGAGCTTCTCGTCCAGATTGTGTTGCGAGCGGCGCACGGCTTGTTTGATCAGTCGATCTTCGATCGGCGCTGCGGCGACGGCAAAGTCACGGGCGCGATCGTCTGCCAGTCCGCCGAACTCGCGCACGCGGTCTTTGAGCAGACGCATGTTGACGGGTTTGAGCATGTAGTAACTTGCGCCGGCGTTGATCGCTTTGGCGACGAATGCATCGCCGAAGAGTTGAGATGCGACGATGAATTTGGGTTTGCGTTGCAGTTTGGTATAATCGAGATTGGCAAGCACGCCGAAGCCGTCCAGTTCCGGCATGACCAGATCGAGCAGCACGACGTCCGGCGCGAGGCGTTCGATTTTGGAAATCGCCTCCAATCCGTCGCACGCATAGCCGATGATTTCGACGTCTGCGTCCTGCGCGTAGCTTTCCTTCACGGTGCGGATAAAATCCGGATTATCGTCCACAACCAACAATTTGACTTTTTTCACGGTAAAAACCTCCCATATTGAACCTATCTACATTTTACGGCATCTCTTACCCGTGTACCAAGGGGAGATGCCGTCGGATTGCAAGAAAATTTGCGAAATTGCAACAAATTTATTAAAATAATAATATTGTTATTTGAAAAATATTAACTTTACAATTTCGACGCGTCATGGTATAATACGGATATGGAAAATTTCAAGTTCGGCAAAACGCTGGAAACGTTGCGCAGAGAGAACGGTTTGACGCAGCAAGAGTTGGCGTTTCGGACAGGATTGTCGCAGGCAAGCATATGCCAGTGGGAGCGGGATGCGAGTTCGCCGAATTGCGACGCGCTGTTACGGTTGTCCAGATTTTTTGACGTAACGTCGGACTTTCTGTTGGGGGAGATGGATGCGCGCGGCGATTGCAACGTGCGGTATAAGGAACTGAACGACGAACAACAGATGTTTGTCCATATGTGGAACGGACTCTCCCGTACCCAGCGTAATATTTTATTCGATATTATGCGCGAGTGGATAGACTGACAGGAGTACATACGGATGGTGCGGATCGGACGCAATCGCATTTGGTTACGGATCGGGATCGGAATTCTGGCGGCAATGACCGTCTTTTTGGCAGGCGGCACGTTGGCGGGATTGATCGGCATCGCCGGCAACGAATCCAACATCGCGTATTGTCGCAGGATCGAGCCGATGCGTACGCGGTATGCCGCGCCCGTCGAGACGGCGGACGGCAATTGGGAAGTCGTCGCGGACGGCGATTACAAAATCTTGCAATTGACGGACGTGCATTTCGGCGGCGGCGTGCTTTCGATCGCGCAGGATCGCGCGACGATCGACGATATCGTCCGATTGGTACGACATGCCGAGCCGGATTTGATCGTATGCACGGGCGACATTGCGTTCCCGTTTGTCTACGCGTCGGGCACGTCGGACAATATGGCGTCGCACCGTTTGTTTGCCGCGTTGATGGAGTCTTTGGGCGTGCCGTGGGCGGTGACGTTGGGCAATCATGATTCCGAAAGCATTGCGATGCACGATCGGGCGCAGGTGTCGGAGTTTTATGCGCGCCAAGCGGGCAGTTTGTTCCGCAAAGGCAATGTGTCCGGTTACGGGAATTATGCGTTGACGGTGCGCAACCGCGACGGCGGGATCCAACAGAAATTGATCATGATGGACAGCAACGATTATTTGGACAACGGCAAGTTGCTGGAAAACTATTTCGAATATGATGTCATTCACGACGATCAAATCGATTGGTATCGTGCGCAAGTACAGGATTGCGCGGGCAAAAGCATGGTATTCTTTCATATTCCGCTGGTAGAGTTTAAGACGGCGAACGAGTTGTGGGAACAGAGCGGCGACAGCGACGAAGTCGCATGGATCAGCGGCAAGCGCGACGAAGGTACATGGCCCGGATATAAAAACAACGGCTTTTTTGAAACGATGCGCGAGATCGGACATACGCAAGCGGTCTTTTGCGGGCACGATCACAGAAATTCCGCGATCGTTCGGTATCGCGGCATCGTATTGGCGTACGGCATGGCGTTGGATCGGGTCGCATATCCCGGCATTGCGCTCCAAGATGCGTATCGCGGCGCCACATTGATTACGGCGCATTCGGATGCAAGTTTCGATTTGGAGCAGATTTCCGTTCGCGCGTTGCGATGATCGGCGCATGTGCGAGCGATGTGCTCGATAGACGATTTGGCGTTCCGCATCGAGCGGAACGTTTTGTTTTCGGTAAAATTGCGCTTGGGGCGGCAATTTCCGTCGTATAGATCCAAACGACGTTTGAAAATTGCGTGGATATTTTCGATTGGGTAGTATTTGCGGAATATAAAATTTGGGATCGTATTAGATCAAACGGTTGCTGAATTGGATAAGCAGAAAGTTCATGGAATATAGCATTCCATGAACTTTTTATATACTGATTTTAACTACTATTTTATATAAAGTCAAGACAATCGTCCGCCAAAGTACCGAAAGGCAAAATTTTACAACGGTTTTACGGCGTAAATCCGATAACTTTTCCTATAAAATCAACCAGTCAAATCCCCATATCCTACA